>Ga0172373_10009903_pt1 | contig 11725 bp, 7 predicted proteins | sample Lak10m_2_FD_114546 | JGI IMG/M metagenome (GOLD analysis project Ga0172373, IMG submission 114546) | Freshwater microbial communities from Kabuno Bay, South-Kivu, Congo - kab_092012_10m | ecosystem: Environmental > Aquatic > Freshwater > Lake | place: Democratic Republic of the Congo: South-Kivu... | reverse complement strand
TTTGGGATAATGGTTTAGGAGCGGGGAATGGATTCTCGGTATCTCCAACGGTGAATACGAATTATACGGTAACAGGAACAGATGTGAACGGATGCACAGGAACAGATCAGATACTGGTTTCTACAAATGCTTTACCGGTCTTGAGTGCAGGCCCTGACCAAGCCGTATGTGATGGCGGTTCTGTTAGCCTTTCAGGATCAGGGGCAACAACCTATTCCTGGAATAATAGTGTGAGTAATGGAGTGTCTTTTGTTCCGGCATCGACGTTGACATATACAGTGACAGGCACAGACGTGAATGGATGTACAGGTACTGATCAAGTGGTGGTTACTGTGAACTTGATACCAACTGTTGGAGCAGGAGCAGACCAGTCTGTTTGTCCAGGTACAACGGTTACGCTTACAGGAACAGGTGCAACAACCTATTCATGGAACAATGGAGTGAGCAACGGAGTTGGATTCGTGCCAGCAGTAGGTTCCGTAACCTATACAGTCACCGGAACATCAACTGCAGGTTGTACAGCAACGGATCAAGCAGTAGTTACAGTTTACGCCCCGCCGGTTATTAATGCCGGTGTTGACCAAAGTGTTTGTTTAGGCGTATCGGCAACATTAACTGCTACAGGTGGCGTGAATTATCTTTGGGATAATGGTTTAGGAGCGGGGAATGGGTTCTCGGTATCTCCAACGGTGAATACGAATTATACGGTAACTGGAACAGATATGAACGGATGTACAGGAACTGATCAGATCTTGATTTCTATGAATGCCTTACCGGTCTTGAGTGCAGGCCCTGACCAAACCGTATGTGATGGCGGTTCTGTTAGCCTTTCAGGATCAGGGGCAACAACCTATTCCTGGAATAATAGTGTCACAAATGGAGTGTCTTTTGTTCCCACCTCGACATTGACATATACAGTAACAGGGACAGACGTGAATGGATGTACAGGTACTGATCAAGTAGTCGTTACTGTGAACTCGATACCAACTGTTGGAGCGGGAGTAGATCAGTCTGTTTGTCCAGGCACAACGGTTACGCTTACAGGAACAGGTGCAACAACCTATTCATGGAACAATGGTGTGAGTAACGGTGTTGGGTTTGTTCCCGGAGTAGGTTCTGTAACCTATACAGTAACTGGAACTTCTACTGAAGGTTGTACGGCAACGGATCAGGTGGTTGTTGTTGTTAATCCAAATCCGCTTGTTGATGCAGGAATTGACCAGACCGTTTGTGCAGGTACATCTGTGATTCTTTCCGGTTCTGGTGCTACTATTTATAACTGGACATCGGGCGTTACTGACGGGGTTCAATTTGTACCATCGTCAACCTTGACCTATACGGTAACAGCTACAGATGTCAACGGATGTACAGGAACAGATCAGGTTGTTGTGACGGTTAATCCATTACCAATTGTTTCAGCCGGAAATGACTTGTCAATTTGTGATGGTTCAGGAATGACCCTTACTGGATCAGGAGCATCTACATATACGTGGGATAATGGTGTGCAAAATGGTGTAACATTCAATCCGCCTGTTGGTACAACGACTTATACGGTTACAGGAACATCAGCAGCAAACTGCACAGGAACTGATCAGGTAAGTATTACGGTGAACCCTTTACCTGTTGTATCGTTATCTGCGGATACGACTCAGGGATGTTTACCGCTGCAAGTAGTGCTTACAAATAGTTCGTCTAATTCCTCTGAATGCGTTTGGACATTAAGCGATGGCACGGTATTACTGGGTTGTGGTTCAGTTACGCATTGGTTTACATCAGCGGGCTGTTTTGATGTGACATTGAGTATCACTGACAATAATGGGTGTATCAGTGCATCCACAGCCAATGATCTTATTTGTGTCGAGGCGCCGCCAGTAGCATCATTTGAGCCATCAGCAAACGAAGTTGCTACGTACGATACGGAGATTTTCTTTGATAATACAACGTATGGCGGTTCAACGTATGAATGGATATTTGGCGATGCTGAAGGCAATAACTTCTCTACCGAGGAAACCCCGTCCCATACGTATCCAAATGTAGGAGGGGAGTATGATGTGCTGTTAACAGCGTATTCGCCTCTTGGTTGTATAGATACAGCCAAAACAACAATCATTGTGAAAGAAGATCTGATTTTCTATGTGCCGAATACATTTACTCCTGATAATGATGGTTATAATGAGGACTTTAAACCAGTATTTACAGCTGGGTTTAATCCATACGAATACGATTTTTACATATTTAATCGATGGGGACAAATTGTATTTGAATCACATAATTCCGAGGTCGGTTGGGATGGTAGTTATGGCTCGAATCATGAAGTAGATATTGTACAGGACGGTACCTACACGTGGTTGATTCGATACAGAATGAATGAAGGTAATGGTTATAGAAAGGTAACTGGACACGTGAATGTGATCAGGTAGCAGCCATAAAATATAATTGAAGTAAGCCATTTTTATATAGTAAAGGCCGGAAGTATTTCCGGCCTTTACTATTTTAGGGGCTTAAGCTAATTCATTGATAACGAATTGAATTCAGAATTTTTAAGTTAGTTTTTCTTTTTAGAAAAAATCAAAACCATCAATAGAGCACTGCTCAACAAGAGCAAAAAAGCAAAAAAACCTTGATACCATGTGAGTTCAATGGATCGGTCAATGAGTTTCACCACGTGTTCTTGCTTGAAATATTCCTTAGTGTAAAGTTGAAATTCAATCTGATCCTTCCAAAGTGCTGAATAATTGTATATTTCCAGCGCTGAGAAAACACTAACTATTAATGAGGCAATTATAATCCATTTCTTCATATACGTTTTCGCTCTCATTCTGCACTCTCAAACTTCTACCCTGAGTTCACTTGTCCTGAGTTTACCGAAGGATCGAAGGGCACTCTCACTCTCACTCTCACTCTCACTCTCACTTTCACTCTGAATCCCTACCAGATCTTTGCCACCTTTCCAGCCGGATTACGCATTTTATCTCCTTCTTTCACACCAAACGCATCGAAGAACTCAGGACAATTCTTTAATGGGCCATTCACTCGATACATTCCCGGAGAATGCGGGTCGTTGGCAATGCGGTTCTTCATTTCAGCTTCGGTGTATTTTATTTTCCAGAGTTGGGCGTATGCTATGAAGAATCGTTGAGCAGGGGTGAAACCTTCACGTAGTTTACCAGCTTTGAACTCATCTGTCAATGTATATGCATAATACGCCATGGTCAATCCTCCAAGATCTGCGATATTTTCGCCCATTGTCAGTTGTGGGTTCACGCAATGACCTTCGATCGGACAAAATGCAGAGAATGTCTCGCCCAAAGTCCCCGTTTTTTCCTCGAATTTCGTGCGGTCTGCTTCTGTCCACCAGTTCTTAAAATTGCCATCCGCAGCAAACTTAGAACCCATATCGTCAAATCCATGCGTGAATTCATGTCCGATCACCATCCCAATACGCCCGTAATTCACAGCGTCTTCTGCGTTTTCATCAAAAAATGGCGGTTGCATGATCCCCGCCGGAAATGCGATCTCATTCAACAGTGGATTGTAATAGGCATTGACCATGTGCGCAGGCATTCCCCATTTATCTTTATCTACAGGTTTCTTAAGATCATTCAGATTCTTCACGAAAGAAAATTTGTTTTCCGCTTTAATATTGGCCACGTAAGCATCGGCAGAGAAATCAAGATCTGAATAGGTTTCCCACTTGCTTGGGAAACCTAATTTACGTCCTATCGAACTCAATTTATGCTGCGCTTCTTTCTTCGTTTCAGCTGACATCCAGTCCAGGTTATCAATGCGCTTACCAAAAACAAGAAGAAGATTATCTACCATCGTGTTCACACGCTGTTGAGCTTTGGCTGAGAAGTATTTTTCAACGAACGCTTTACCAAGCAATTCTCCGAAGTCTTTATTCGTGATCTCATCAATCGCTCGCTCATTGATCGGCTTCATCTCACTTTTACCACTCAAGGTTTTGCCGTAAAAATTGAAGTTTTCATTAACGAATCGCTCCGATAAGCTTCCGGCATAGTGACGAAGTGTTTTCCATGTCAGGTAATCTTTCCAGACTGACATATCCTCTTTCTCAAGTAGTTGAGCTGTTTTTTTAATGAACTCCGGTTGGGAAACAACAATGGAATCGAAAGACAAACTTCTTACAGCGCTTAAGTAATCTTCGAAATCAAGTTTTCCGAATAACTTAGACGTCTCGTCAAGGGATTTCTTGTTGTATGTGTTTTCCGGTACACGCAATTCAGCAGGAGACATCATAGATTCAGCCAGTTTGGTTTCGAATGAAAGAACGCTCTCAGCCTTTTTCAATGATTCAACATCCGAGTAGCCAAGCAATTTGAACATGTTGCCCACGTGAGTCTTGTATTTCTCCCGGATATCTTTTTTGTTTTCAGCCAGGTAGTAATCTCGGTTAGGTAAGGAAAGTCCCGCCTGTCCCAGGTAAGAGATGTTCTTTTCTACATTTTTCAGATCCTGACCAACGCCAAAATTGAACAAGCTGTTTATTCCATACATGTGTTGTTCGGCAATCAAACCGATGATCTCTCCTTTGGATTTCAAATTCTTCACTTTATCGAGGTCGGATTGAATCGGTGACAGGTCGAGCGAGTTACGCTTCTCCATGTTGGTGTAAGAGGCGTAGTACCTTCCTAAAATATACGCGTCCGTTCCTTTGTCAGCAGTTGTTGTTTTGAAGACCTCAAGAATTTCAGTCAGTTTTCTTTTGTTGTTATTCTCCAACTCATTGAAACTACCCCAACGCGATTCTGAAGCGGGGATAGGGTTGTTTTTGATCCAGGTACCATTTGAGAATTCAAAGAAATCTTCAGATGGTCGGATGTTCTTATCCAGATAACCCATGTCAATGGTGCTTAGCTCTTTGGCTGCTGGAGTTACTGTTGAATTATTACTTTCAGTAACCGTATGTTTTTCAGTTGATTTACAAGAGTATAATACGGAAATCGTAGAGATTCCAATTGCGGTTAATTTTAAGTTCATAGCGTTTGGTTTGATTTAAGCATTTCTGTATGTGGGATTCCGTCTTCGAGGTAATTTTTTCCTGTTTCAACGTATCCGTGTTGTTCGTAATAGTTGATTAAATGTGTTTGAGCGGACAAACGAACTGAAGTGTTTTTTCCAAATTCATCTGTAACGAACTTATGGGCTTCTGTCATCAATTGGTGACCTATTCCAAGTTTTCTAACGTCAGAGGAAGTGACGACCCGTCCAATGGAAACTTCTGGATAACTGACTCCTGCGGGAATGATCCTTGCTGTCGCGACGATATCCCCCTGACCGTTCCTTCCGATGAGATGGTAGGCCTTTTTATCTTTTCCGTCCAGTTCCTGATACGGACAATCCTGCTCGACTACAAAAACCGCAATACGCAAAGCGATCAAGTCGTGAAACTCATTCACGCTCAATTCACTGTAATGTTTTATTTGCCAGGATACAACCATGATCAGGTTTGAATGACGCCTACGTTGTATGGTTTTTCGGCTTTTTTATGATTCGCCATCTCAATACCGATTGAAATGACTTCACGTGTTTTTGCCGGATCTATGATCGCATCAATCCAAAGTCGACTGGCTGCATAGTAAGGTGAGATCTGCTCGTCGTAACGACTTTTGATCGTGTCGTACAATTCTTTTTCTCGTTCAGGCGTGATCTCTTCACCTTTGGCTTTCATGGACGCCACTTCGATCTGCAATAAAACTTTGGCTGCAGAAGCACCACTCATGACTGCGATCTCTGCGGTAGGCCAGCCTACGATGAGGCGAGGGTCGTAGGCTTTTCCACACATGGCGTAATTTCCTGCGCCATAAGAGTTTCCAACAACTACAGTAAACTTTGGAACGACTGAGTTCGCCATCGCATTGACGAGTTTTGCACCGTCCTTGATGATGCCGCCGTGTTCACTTTTCGATCCTACCATAAATCCAGTGACATCCTGCAAGAAGACCAATGGAATATTTTTCTGGTTGCAATTCATGATGAAACGAGCAGCTTTGTCCGCAGAATCCGAATAGATGACCCCGCCGAACTGCATTTCACCTTTACCACTTTTAACAATCTCTCGCTGATTAGCTACAATCCCAACTGCCCAGCCATCGATGCGGGCATACGCGCAAACGATAGACTTACCGTAATCCGCTTTGTATTCAGTGAATTCCGAGTCGTCAACCAAACATCGAAGCAAGGCTCTGGTATCATAAGGTTTAGATCGATCCTGCGGAACTATTCCGTAAACTCCTTTGATGTCTTCCTTGGGCACAGAGGCTTCTTTACGATCAAATCCAGCTGATTCCGTCTGACCGATCTTGTCCATCAGCTCACGGATCGTTTTCAAACATTCCTCGTCGTTGGCAACCTTGTAATCACAAACACCTGAAATTTCTGTATGCGTTGTAGCGCCACCAAGGGTTTCGTTATCGATTGATTCACCAATCGCTGCTTTTACGAGGTAGGATCCGGCAAGAAATATAGTACCTGTTTTGTCTACGATCAATGACTCATCAGACATGATAGGAAGGTAGGCGCCACCGGCAACACAGCTTCCCATTACAGCTGCGATCTGTACGATTCCCATCGAACTCATCACGGCATTGTTTCTGAAAATGCGACCGAAGTGTTCTTTGTCCGGGAAGATCTCGTCTTGCATGGGTAAATAAACACCGGCTGAATCAACTAAATAAATGATCGGCAAGCGGTTTTCAATAGCTATTTCCTGCGCACGAAGGTTCTTTTTTCCTGTCATCGGAAACCAAGCTCCGGCTTTTACTGTAGCATCATTCGCGACGACGATACACTGTTTCCCGGAAACATATCCTATCACGATAACAACACCAGCAGAAGGACAGCCACCATGCTCTTTATACATGCCGTATGCAGCCAACGCACCCATCTCAAAACGCGGTGTATTTGGATCGAGCAGCAGGTCGATACGTTCGCGCGCTGAAAGTTTTCCGCTTTCATGGAGTTTTTCAATGCGTTTCTTGCCGCCACCTTCGGCGATGATATTTAATTCACGTTCCAGCGCTGCGATTTTAAGCCGCATCTGGTCGTCATTCATATTGAATTCCAGTTCTTTTTTCGAAATAGCCATAAATGATAAAAAAGCAGGTCAAATATACGAAAGGGAATGAACAGGGAAGGGCATAACTTTGCAAAGTTTTTCCTTCAATGTCGTGTCGTTTAACATCCCAGTGTTTGAAACTCGCTCTTTTATCAATTCCCACAAATACTACTTTTGCATCATGCAAGACAGCTACAAATTCAAAGGAATGCGCAAGCAACTGATTGCTTTATTGCGTCAGGATGAACGAATTACGAACGAGGCCATTTTTGAGGCGTTCGACGCGGTCCCTCGTCATTTTTTTCTGGACCTGGTCTTTGCAGAGCAAGCGTACAGTAACATGGCTTTTCAGATCGGCGCGGGTCAAACTATTTCACATCCGGTTACAGTTGCTTTTCAAACACAGCTGTTAGAAGTCAAACGGAGTGAAAAGATCCTTGAAATTGGCACAGGTTCCGGTTTTCAAACTTCCATTCTTTGTCAAATGGGAGCAAAAGTTTTTTCCGTTGAAAGGCAAAAAGAGCTGTACATGAAAGCTAAACAGATTCTTGCGCATCTCAAATTCACCCCACGACTTGTATTTGGCGACGGTTATAAAGGCATGCCGGGCTATGCACCATTTGATAAGATCATCGTAACCTGCGGTGCACCTGAAATTCCACAAGCGTTATTGGTTCAACTTAAAGTAGGGGGAATCATGGTAATCCCAGTAGGAGAAGGGAAAGAGCAAACCATGAAGAGATTGATAAAGGTCAATGAAACGACATTCGAGCAAGAAGAGTTTGGGACCTTTAAATTCGTTCCGATGCTGGAAGATAAAGTAAGATAAAAAAAGAAGCCCTAAGGCTTCTTACTAAAATTTCAATCCCGAATCTATTAACCTTCAAAGCTTCAGCGAAGAAGGTTGATATCCTGAATCCCGAATCCTGAATCCTGCATCCCGAATCCCAAATCCCTCAATGCTCCAACGCCGCAAGGTAACGCTCAGCGTCCAATGCTGCCATACAACCCGTACCTGCTGCTGTGATTGCCTGACGATAGGTTTTATCCGCTGCGTCTCCTGCTACAAAAACTCCCGGTACATTTGTTTTGGACGTCCCTGGTTGTGCATATTTGATATATCCTGTTTCATCCAGATCAATGTAATCCTTGAAAATTCCCGTATTTGGCTGATGACCTATCGCAACGAAGAAGCCGGTGCAGGAAATCGTCTTTTCTTCGCCGGTTTTGCTGTTTTTTACACGAACTCCTGTCACCACATTTCCGTCACCCAAAACTTCTTGAGTGTCTGTATTGAAAAGGATTTCAATATTCGGTGTGTTTTTAACGCGTTCAGCCATGATCTTTGAAGCACGGAATTCATCTTTTCGAACCAACATCGTCACCTTAGTACATAATTTAGATAAGTAATGCGCCTCTTCGCAAGCCGAGTCTCCAGCACCAACGATTACTGTCTCCTGACCACGGTAGAAGAACCCGTCACAAACGGCACACGCTGATACACCGCCGCCCAGTTGAAGGTATTTTTGTTCGCTTTCCAATCCAAGGTATTTAGCTGAAGCTCCGGTAGAGATGATCACTGTTTTTGCGTGGATCTCTTTTCCGTCCTCCGTCCAGCATTTGTGAATCGGACCCGTAAAATCCACTTTATTAATGAACCCAAAACGGATATCTGTTTCAAAGCGTTTTGCTTGCGCTTCCAGTTGAACCATCATTTCAGGGCCAGAAATTCCGTCAGGATATCCGGGGAAGTTTTCTACTTCATTCGTCGTGGTTAATTGTCCTCCCGGTTGCATTCCTTGATAGAGAACCGGTTTCATATCGGCACGTGCGGCGTAGATGGCTGCAGTATATCCGGCTGGTCCGGAACCGATGATCAGACAGTTCACTTCTTCGATCGTACTCATTGTATCTTTTGTTTAAAATTGTTTGGGTTCCAAAAATAAACGTTCTGATCGAAAAACTGTTCGTTATACAGCGAATCTAATTTCTTTGGGAGTCCAAGAAAAATAATTCTTAATGCGAATTCACTTTCATTGTTAAACCAATAAAAGAAGGTATTTTTGTAGCCCTTTTTTCGGAATCACTTCATGATCGATGTAGAACTTTACAGTGCCAAAGAATTATACCCTTTTCAGGAGCGAATGGTGCGTAAGATCATTGAAGAACTCGAATCGAACGGTAAAAAATTCAACTTGCTTTTCCAGTTGCCCACGGGCGGAGGTAAGACAGTGATTTTTTCAGAAATTGCAAGGCGATTTATTGAAAAAACGGGTGAAAAGGTCTTGATCCTGACACATCGAATTGAATTATCTGTTCAGACTTCTCGACAATTAGAAGCCGTTGGGGTGACAAATAAAGTGATCAATAGTGAAGTCAAGTCTATTCCCGACCAGGAGAACTACATGTGTTTTACTGCGATGGTGGAAACGCTGAACAACCGTTTGAACGAAAATGAGAACTTCATAAAAGGTGTAGGACTGGTCATTGTGGATGAAGCCCATTACAACAGTTTCAGAAAGATCTTTCAGTTTTATCGCGAAGGAAATATACTAGGAGTTACGGCAACACCATTAAGTAGTAATCGAACCCTTCCTTTGAATGATAATTACCAGAAACTGATCGTGGGGGAGAGTATTGCGTCGCTGATAGAGGGAGGTTACCTTGCGGATGCAGACACGTATACGTATGACGTGAACCTTCACGGTTTAAAGATCGGTTCGAATGGTGATTTTACGGTGAACAGTTCAGATGTCGTATATGGGAATTATTTCATGCAGGAAAAGTTGTTGTTTGCCTTTGAAGAAATTGCCGTTGGAGATAAAACATTGATCTTCAATGCCGGTATTGACACATCTCTTCGGGTAGAGGAAACATTTAAAAAGCGTGGCTATCCGGTAAGGCATTTAGATTCCACTTTCAGTGATAAAGACCGTAAAGATGTATTGAAATGGTTCAAAGAAACCAAAGATGCCATACTGACCTCTGTTGGCATTTTGACGACGGGATTTGATGAGCCAACGGTTCAAACCATCATATTGAATCGCGCAACAAGATCATTAACCCTTTATCATCAAATGATTGGCCGTGGATCCCGAAAGCTTCCGCAAAAAGATCGTTTTAAAGTGATCGATCTGGGTAATAATGTCCGTCGCTTCGGCTTTTGGCAGGATTACCTGAATTGGCAGGATGCTTTTCGTTTTCCGGACCGTTTTCTGGAATCAAGACTGTCTGAATTCGATGATCTTGAATTCGAAGTGGAATATGAGTTTCCTAAATCCATGAGTGAGTTAATGGATACGAAGCAGTTGGAAGAATTCAGCATGAGCGAGGCGTATTATGCGGTGATTGATGCTGGTAAAAAAGGAAAGGAAGCAGTTCAATTGTCCATGGAAAATCATTTCTCGGTGATACATGCTGCCAGTAAGGATCTGCATCAAGCGTTACAATTTGTGCAATTGTTGCAAGAGCACATTGAACATCGGATGAAACATTATACGAAATGTATTTCCAAAAGCACTCCGAATTACCTGAAATACCTGATCGAAACCTATAATCGTCAGCTGATTCAGCTTTTGCGTCATTCGATTGACGAATAGTTACCTGGATTGCTCGTTCATGATGAGCTGGGTGTAAAATCGAATGCATTCATGAAAGTTTTTAATAGCAATGCGCTCATCTGTTCCATGAATTTTATTGAGATCAGTATTGTTCAGTCGTAAAGGAATAAAACGAAAAACATGTTGCGTTAAATGGCCATAATGCTTGGAATCTGAAGCTCCCAACATCAGGTATGGCGCCACAATGACCTCCGGAAAGATCTGACCTATAGTTCGCTGGATCTTTTTGAATTGTTTGGATGTAGGGTCCGAGATGACGGATGGTTCGTAATGTTTAGTTCCGGAAAGAGCTATTTTAACTCTGGGGTCATTAATCGTATTTTTAATAAATACCAACGTGCTTTTAATGCTTTCGCCTGGCAAGATTCGTGCATTCACAATGGCTTCTGCTTTTACCGGAAGAACATTGTCTTTATCTCCACTGTTGAAAATGGTTGTTGCAATGGAAGTTCGCATCGTCGCACGTGTTGCATCTGATTGATCTAGTTTGTTTTCGATCAATGGAGAAAAAAGCCATCTGTTGGCAAAAACAAGCCGCATTCCTAAATTCATTTCAGGTCCAACATAATCAAACATGAGCGATCCGATACCATTAAGTTTGGTTGGAAATGGATTTGACTCAAGAGTTTGAATGGCAGCACTTAATATACCAATAGCGGTTTGTTTCGGAGGCATGGAACTGTGTCCACCTTTTGATAAAACACTCAATTTAAAACTGGCATAACCTTTTTCGGCGACACCAATGAGAGCTACGGGTTTTTGAACACCTGGAACAACTCCTTGAACAATCGATCCGCCTTCATCCAGTACCAAATCGAGTTTGATCTCTCTTTTTTTAAGTAGTGCTGCAATTCTTATAGCACCGTTGTTCCCGCCAACCTCTTCGTCATGACCGTACGCCAGATAAAGCGTTCTTTTTGGACGAAATCCTTTTTTTAACAGGGCTTCAATAGCTTCCATCTGGGCTATTATTCCCGATTTCACGTCAAGTGTCCCACGCCCATAAATAAATTGTTTGGATTTAAAT
>Ga0172373_10009902_pt1 | contig 11726 bp, 10 predicted proteins | sample Lak10m_2_FD_114546 | JGI IMG/M metagenome (GOLD analysis project Ga0172373, IMG submission 114546) | Freshwater microbial communities from Kabuno Bay, South-Kivu, Congo - kab_092012_10m | ecosystem: Environmental > Aquatic > Freshwater > Lake | place: Democratic Republic of the Congo... | reverse complement strand
AGTATGTCACCAACCGGTTCCGCGAGAGTTACGAATAGCGGGCATCATGACCACCCACATGCCGGATGATTCGGCGTTTAAAAAGCAGCTTGCAGTACGCAATTCCCGTTCGGCTCGCTGGCAGATGTTCTTCCTTGCCGCGACATCGGCAGGCATCGTCATGCTGGCGATCCTGCTGATGAGCATTCTCAATCAGGTGTTCGGCCTTGTGGCGGTCTACCAGCTGGCTGATCCGAACACACTGGTGAACGGCAACCCGGTGGTGGCGGCCAGCGCCCCCGATCTGGCAAACGTGCTGAAAGACAATTTGACCAAAGGCAAGATGCAGGCGCTCTTGCTGAATACGGTCATCGGGAAAGATGTGGATCGCGCCCTGCTCTCCGGTGGTGCGATTACGCAAATTCCCACGCTAAAAGTGGTTCCGGCTGACCTGACCACGAAGGGTTTCACCGAACTCACGCCGGACGATTTGAGCGCCCTGCTGGCGGCCAACCTCACCAGCACACAGCTTGAAGCTATCGTGCTGGAGCAAATCGTCAAACAGGAAGTCCTGCAAAGCTGGAACTTCATTGACAGCGTGTTTAATCGCGGGGCGGTTGAACAAACGGTGCAGGATCGAATCGCGGGGGTGGGGTTGTCCCCCACGCTCTCGGCGGATCAGCAGAAGGAAGCCAAAGACCAGTGGCAGAACGCCACGATTGAATGGCGCTCGTGGCTGAATATTGACCTGCTAGAAAAGTCCATGTCTGCCACCGCCACCGATGCCGGCGTGCGCGGTGCATTAGTCGGTTCGATATGGGTACTCACGCTGACGATGGGGATTGCGGCCCCGCTAGGCATTGGCGCGGCCATCTACCTCGAAGAATATGCCAGAGATTCTAACTATCGCAGCAAGTGGATTCAACGCTTTAACACGGTGATCGAGATCAACATTCGCAATCTGGCGGGTGTGCCTTCGATCATTTACGGGTTGCTAGGGCTGGCGATTTTCGCCCGTGCGCTGGGGTTCTTCACCAGCGGGCAGGTATTCACTGGCGAAGAAGCCACCGGACGCACCATCCTCACCGCCTCACTCACACTGGCGCTGGTCATCCTGCCCGTCATCATCATTAACGCGCAGGAAGCCATTCGCGCCGTCCCTAAGTCTATCCGCGAGGCCAGCTACGGCCTCGGCGCGACCAAATGGCAAACGGTATCGCAGCAGGTGATTCCGGCGGCGCTACCGGGCATCCTGACGGGTATCATTCTGTCGCTGTCGCGGGCGGTGGGCGAAACCGCGCCGTTGATCGTGGTCGGTGCGGCGGTGTTCCTGTCGCAAGACCCCAGTGGCCCCTTCTCGGCCTTCACCACGCTGCCCATTCAGATTTTCAACTGGGCGGCGCTGCCCAGTGACCAGTTCCGCAATCTGTCCTCGGCGGCCATTATCATATTGCTTATCATGCTGCTGGCGCTGAACGCGATTGCCATCGTGGTTCGCCAGCGTTACAGCAGGAGACTACAGGGATGACCCTCAGTAACGATCGTGACAGCAAAGCCGTTGAAATCAAGCACTTGGATGTCTATTACGGCAGCCGTTTGGCTGTCAAAGATGTCAGTCTGCCGGTCTATACCCACAAGATCACCGCGTTTATCGGCCCTTCGGGTTGTGGCAAAAGTACGGTGCTGCGCTCGATCAACCGCATGAACGACCTGATTCCGAGTGCGCGGGTGGAAGGCGAAGTGCTGTACCACGACAAGAATCTGTACGGGGCAGATGTGGACGCGGTGGAAGTGCGGCGGCGAATCGGCATGGTGTTCCAGAAGCCGAACCCGTTCCCCAAAAGCATTTACGACAACGTAGCCTATGGCCCGCGCCTGCTGGGGGTCAACAAGCGCGAAGTGCTGGATGAAATCGTGGAGATGAGCCTGAAGCAGTCGTTCCTGTGGGACGAAGTAAAAACCGATCTGAAGAAATCCGGGCTGGCGCTTTCGGGCGGGCAGCAGCAGCGGTTGTGCATTGCCCGCACGCTGGCGGTGGAACCGGAAATTATCCTGATGGATGAGCCGTGTTCGGCGCTCGACCCGATTGCTACGCAGCGCATCGAAGAACTGATGCGCGAACTGGTTTCAACCTACACCATTGTGATCGTTACCCACAATATGCAGCAAGCCACCCGCGTCTCGGACTACACTGCTTTCTACAGCATTCGCAAAGAGGGCGACGATACCCATGAACATCGCTGGGGTGTGCTGGTAGAATATGGCGAAACCCAGCAGTTATTTGAACAGCCGCAGCAGGAGGAGACTGCCGATTACATCTCCGGGCGCTTCGGCTAAAAGGATAGACCGTGAAAACCATCCACATGACGGATAACCTCGTTTTTAGCGATGCCGCACCCAGCAAGCAACCGTTGTTGAGCGACCAGATCGGCAAGATCGCACGGCTCACGCTGAAAAAAGATCAAGAAGTGGATGAATTTCATGCGCCCTACCAGCCGCACTACTATGTGGTGGTTTCTGGCGAGGCGCTGTTCAGAAGCACCAGCAAAAACGAAGAAGAAAAGTGCGGGCCGGGGTCGCTGGTTGTCTTTGCGCCCAAAGAGCAGAACGCGATTATCGCGTTAAGCGATGAAGTGGTTATCATCAGCTTCTTCCATTGGCCGTCAGGCGGCTAACACTGTTCATCAGTATATGCAAAAAAACAGGGTGCAACCGCACCCTGTTTTCGTGTTTTATATGATTGTTGGGGAAAATCCCCGGCTCGGCTTAATAATCACCGCGGCCACCACGGCCACCACGACCGCCGCCGTAACCACCGCCATCACGGTCGCGACCACCACCACCGTACCCGCCGCCGCCGCCGCCGCTCGAACGATCTTCACGCGGACGCGCTTCATTCACGGTCAGGGGGCGATTCTCCAGACGATAGCCGCTGAAGCGACGAATGGCTTCTTGTGCCAGTTCTTCCGTCGACATTTCGACGAAACCGAAACCCTTGGACTTTCCGGTTTCACGATCCTTGATAATGGTGACTTCTGCGGTCTCGCCGACTTGCGAGAAAAGCTGCTCCAGCGTCTCTTCGGTGGCGCTGTAAGGCAGGTTGCCCACGTACAACTTCTTGTTCACACGACTCTCCTGACAAAAACAATACGGACGACAGACGATAGAGGAAGCTCACGCGGCAACCGAGCAGACGGGGTGCCAAGAGGCAACAAACGCTGACTGGAGACGCAAAAAAATCTACCCCACTATCAAGGATTATTCTCGCACAGTTTTTTTCGTTTGTAAAGGACTGAATTACCTGCTGGAAAAGTGGGTTATCCCCCTAACAAAAAGCCCCGCCCTGCGCGGGGCTTCGCTTTTTGGGGGCGGGCACCCGCTTACCGCTGTTCCACCGGAACCCACGCCAGACCCATCGGGCCGACATAGTTCACGTCCGGGCGAATCAGGCGGTTGTTGGCGAACTGTTCCATCATGTGCGCCGTCCAGCCCACCACGCGGCTCATAGCGAACAGCGGCACGAACATATCCACATCTAGATCAAGCGTGTACAGCACGATGGCGCTGTAGTAGTCCACGTTCGGGTACAGCTTGCGCTCGATGAAGTACGAGTCGGCGCGGGCAGCGTCCGCCAGCTGCTTCGCAATCTGGAACCACTTCAGGTTGCCGCTGCTCTTGGCAAGCGCCTCGGCATGTTGTTCCAGAATGGCGGCACGCGGGTCAAGCGCCTTGTAGATGCGATGACCGATGCCCATGATGCGGCGGTCGCCTTCCTTGATGTTCGTCTTGAACCAGTTGGCGACATTCTCCGGCTCACCGATTTCGAGGAACATGCGCATGGCTTCGGCATTCGCGCCGCCGTGCGATGGCCCCTTGAGCGTGCCGATGCCGCTGACCACGCCGCTGTGCATGTCGGAGCCGGTGGCAACCGTCACGCGGGAGGCGAAGGTGCTGGCGTTCATGCCGTGTTCTGCCAGCAGCACCAGATACACATTGATGGCGTTACTGGCGGTCAGGTCGGGTTCGCTGTTGGCCTTGCCACTCAGCATATAAACGAAGTTCTGCGCTAGCGTCAAATCCTTGCGCGGCGGGATGGGGTCATGCCCCTTACGGATGCGGTTCCACGCGGCGCAAATCGTGGTGATCTGTCCGGTCAACCGGATGGCCTTGCGGCGGTTGGCTTCCACGCTCTGATCTTCGCTGTCCTTATCGAACATCGCCAGCGCGGAAACCGCCGTCCGTAGCATCGCCATCGGGTCGGCATCTTTGGGGTACTGCCGCATCTGCGCTAAAACGTCGGCGGGCAGCGCGGCTTCATGGGCGATAGAAGCCCGCAGACCTTCCAACTCCTGCTTGTTCGGCAGGCGTTCGTTCCACAGCAGGAAAGCGACTTCTTCAAACTGGGCGTTGGCGGCGAGGGTTTCGATGTCGTAACCGTGATAAACCAGTTTCCCTTCCTGACCATTGACGAGGCTGGTTTTGCTTTCGGCAACGACAATGCCTTCCAAGCCTTTTTTTGCGACTTCAGCCATGATGAACTCCTTAAAACCATGCAGTCGAAAAGTACCTACCGGAGGCCCCGTTGAAGGGCAACTTCAGCCTACAGGCATCGCAGACGCATGTGGTGACTGATCCGGGGCTGTTGAACACGATTGATATTAGGATAGACGCGGTAAAGCCCGCGCCTATTACGATGGGTAATGAACAATGAAAGTATAGCACCGCTGTTTTGCCTAATCAAATGCACCCGCCGCCGCAAATGGGCTGACCACCGCCACAGATGCCGCTTGACTCTCCCGTTACGTCAGGGTCTAGGATAAGAGGCAGCAAGCATTTGCAGGAGGGTGCAGGAACGATGTACACGGTCAAACAGGTGGCGGAACTGGCGCGGGTGAGCGTGCGCACGCTGCATCATTACGACACGATTGGACTGCTGCGTCCGGCGCGGGTGAATACCAATGGCTACCGGCAGTATGACGAGGCGGCGCTGCTGCGCTTGCAGCAAATCTTGCTGTACCGCGAAATGGGGCTGGAACTGGAACAGATCAAAGACCTTCTCGACAGCCCGGATTTTGATCTGGCGCGGGCGCTACGCTCGCACCGGACGGCGCTGGAACACCGCATCGCACGGTTGCAAGAACTCGTCCGTACTGTCGAACGCACGATTGACCATATCGAAAGGAACACGCCGATGAGTAAGAAGCAGATGTTTAAGGCGATCACGCCCGAAGAAGAACAAGAACTCACCCGCGAAGCCCGTTTGCAATACGGGCCGACGCTGGTGGACGAATCGGTGCGGCGCTGGGGCAGCTACACGCAGGCCAAGAAAGACACGATTCTGGCGGAAGGCAATCAGAATTATGCCAACCTGACCGCCCTGCTAGAAGCGAACATGCCGCCGGAAAGCCCCGAAGTGCAACAGCTGGTGGAACGCTGGCACAACCACCTGCGCTACTTCTACGAACCGCCGCTGGAAGTGCTGCGCGGGTTGGGCAGCCTGTACAACGACGATCCGCGTTTCCGCGCCAACTTTGACCGCTTTCACCCGCAGTTGGCGGACTACATGCGTAGCGCCATCACCGTGTATGTGGACGAACTGGAAACCGCCGAGATTAAGCGCCTGCTGGCGGCGGACGACGATGCGGCGGAACAGGCGCAAGGGTGAGGTATTCAAGAACCTCACCCCCGTCCCCTCTCCAAAGCGGTACTCCGCGTGTTGGAGAGGGGTGAAAGAGTCTGCTGCTTGCTCCCCCTCGCTGTTACTACGGAGAGGGGGCTGGGGGGTGAGGTTTTAGGTTGAGGGTTCTCCTGCAAAAAACCTACCCTTGAAAGGGTTGCGCGGGTGAGGGTACTCACTCGTATTGCAGGGCGCGGATGATGTCCAGCTTGGCGGCGCTGCGGGCGGGGAGGATGCTGGCGAACAGTGCCAGCAGCACGCCCACCACCATCGCTGCGATGATGCCCATCAGTGGGAAGGCGAACGGCATCGTCCAGCCAATCGCGCCGAACGCGCCGATGAACCCGTAACTGATCGCCACGCCGGTCAGCACGCCCATTGCCGAGCCGAAAATGCCCAGCAGCAGCGCCTCCGCCGTGACCATGCGCCGCACCTGCTTCTGACTGCCACCCACCGCCCGCACCACGCCGATTTCGCGGGTGCGTTCGAGGATGTTGATGGTGAGCGTGTTCAGCAGCCCCATCGCCGCCGGAATGATGATGAGCAGCGCCAGAATGTAGAAGAACATCATGGCGCTGGCGGAGAGGTCAACAATCGTCTGGCGGTATTCACCCGTGAGTTGCGCCGTGAACTGCGGGTAATCTTTCACGATGTCCTGCACATCAGTCAGCGCGGCCTGTTTATCCGCCCCCGGCGCGAGGTTCGCCATCAGCAGGATGTCTTCGCTCTTGTGGAAGTCCGCCGCCATGTTCGTCTGCGAGATGAACACCACCGCCACCTTGAACGTCAGGATGTCGTTGGCAACGCCCACCACGCGGTAGGTTTGCGGCCCTTCGGCGCTTTGCAGCACCATCTCGTCGCCCACGTTCACGCCCAGCGTAGACTGCGCGATGGACGTGATGAAGGCGGTGCGCCCGCTGCCGAGTTCGCTATAGGCCGTCGCCGCGTCGCCCTGCGGGAAGTCGAACGTCGCCACTTTCGGATACTCGTTCGGGTCAATGCCTAGCACTTGCACCGGCTCGCTATTCACAGTGGACGGGGCGTAGCGCATCGTCCCCACTGCCGCCACCGAGGGCAGCGCCCGCAGACGGGTCGCCAGCGAGTCGTCCGCGCCGATCACACCGCTGTAGATGCCCACGCTTTGCGGCGTGAGCAGGATGTCGCTGGAAAAACTGCGTCCCGCCAGATTTTCCAGCAGGCCGGTGAAGGCGCTCACCAGCGCCGCCGCCAGCACCAACACCGCCAGCCCGATCATGAGCGTGCTGCCCGTGATGGCGGCGCGCCCCGGCTGCCGCACCAGATTGCTCCGCGCCAGATCGCCTTCGCGGGCGAACCACAGCGTCAGTAACGGGCTGAACAGCCGCGCCGCCGGAATCACCAGACCGGGCGCAGCCAGCATCATGCCGATTAGAAACAGCATCGCGCCGTTGGCGGCCAGTTTCGCACCGCCCAAGAGCATCGCCACCGAGAGCAGCATCAGCACACCGCCGCCGATCAAGTTCCAGCGGGCGGCGCGTTCCACGCGGGCGGTGGCCGTCGGGCGCAGCGCCTCCAGCGGGGAGGTGCGTCCAGCAGTGCGGGCAGGCCAGTAGCCGGCCAGCAGCGCCGTGAGCATGCCTAGCACAATCGCAATCACGAACGCGCCGGGGTTGGCCTGAAGCTGAATCGCCGGCAGGTGGAAGTAGGTCTGCCACATCGAGCCAATCACGCCCACCAGTCCCACCACCATGAGATAGCCCAGCACCAGCCCCACCGCCGTGCCAATCGCCCCTTGCAGCAGGCTTTCGATCACGATCATCACCGTGATTTGGCGCTGCGTCGCGCCGATGGCACGCAGCATCGCCAGATCGTGCCGCCGTTCGAGGATGACGGTGCGGAAGGTGTTGAAGATGAGGAACGCGCCGAGGAACAGCGCCAGCACACCGAGCAGGTCGAAAATGGCGAAGCCGACTTGCATCGAACCGACCACATCCGCGCCGTTGGTATCCGCCGCCAGTTGGAAGCCATCGCCCAGTGCCGCTTGCGCCGCCGCCGTGACTGCCTCCCGGTCTGCGCCCGCCTCGATGGACACTTCAATCGTGTTAATCAGCCCCGGCTGGTTGAAGGCGGCCTGCGCGTCCTTCAGCGGGATGTAGATTTCCGGCGCGGACGGGCTGCCCGCCTCTGCCAGAAAGCCGACGACGGTATACAGTTTCAGGCCGCCCGCCGTAATCAGCGGGAACACCGTGCCGATCTTCAGTTCCGGCGCGAAATCCGCGATTCCGGCAGGGAACACCGCCGCGCCGCTGTCATCGGCTTGCAAAAAGCGCCCTTCGCTCATGGCGAACTGGCGCACGCTGGTGGCGCTGGCCGCGTCAATCCCGATCAGTTGGATTTGCGCGGCGCTGCCCAACGCGCCGTTTTCCAGCGTTGGCAGGCTGAACTGGCGGCTGAGGATGCCCGTCACCGCCTGTACATGCGCGACACCGGACACTTGCGGCAGCACCGATTCGGGCGTGAAAGATGTGCCGGATACGCTGGTGAAGCGAATGTCCGCGCCCGAAATCGAGGACATGGACTGCTTGAACGCATCCACCATCGAGGGCAGGGCGAGGTTGATGGCGAAGATGAGCGCCACGCCGAACACGATGGACAATGTGGTGAGCGTGGTACGCAACCGCCGCCCGTTCAGATAGCGCAGCCCCATGCGGGTCATCTGCCCGACGGTGGCGCGCCAGTCGTTCCGTTTTGTGGTCATATTCCACCCCCTAACTGAAGGCCACTTTGGTCAATTGTTCCCGAATCTGGTCGGCGTTGCCCTGCCCCTTCAGACGGTTGTCATCCACGACCTTGCCGTCCTTGAGGAACACAATCCGGTCAGCATAGGCCGCCACGCGGGGGTCATGGGTGACGAGGATGATGGTCTGATGCAGGTCGTCCGCCGTCTGCCGCAGCATTTGCACCACTTCGTCGCTGGAGCGCGAGTCGAGGTTGCCCGTCGGCTCGTCCGCCAGAATCAGTGCCGGTTTCGCCACCAGCGCCCGCGCCAGCGCCGCCCGCTGCTGCTGCCCGCCGGAAAGTTCGGCAGGGCGGTGGCTGCTGCGGTCAGCCAGCCCGACGCGGGTGAGCGCCTCGTTCGCCAGCTTGAGCGCTTCTGGACGCGGCACGCCATCCAGAATCAGGGGCATGGCGACGTTTTCCGCCGCGCTGAGTACCGGAATCAGGTTGAAGAACTGGAACACGAACCCCAGCGACTCGCGGCGCAAACGCGACAGCGCGTCATCGTTGAGTGTGCTGATGTCGGCATCGCGCAGCCACACTTTGCCGTTGGTGGGGCGCTCCAGCCCGCCGATCAGGTACAGGGCGGTGCTTTTGCCGGAGCCGCTTGGCCCCATGATCGCCACAAATTCGCCTTCGTCCACGCTCAAATTGAGTTCGTTGACGGCATAAATCGGCTTGTCCGGTGAGCCATAGGTTTTGGTGAGCGATTCAGTCCGCAGGATTGCCATTGGAATCTCCTTGTTGAGCAATCAATCATTTTCCGTTTCCGGGTTGGGCTGTGGGTTACGGCGGGGTCGTCCCCGCGCTTTAGGTGGCACTTTGGGCGGGTCGTAATGTTTCAGGTCAGGCAACCGCGCCTCGCACATCTCAATCCAGCGCAGATCGGCCTCCAGATGTGCCACCGCCCCTTCGAGGAGTAACACGCGCGGGAATTCGGTGCGCGGGTCGGCGCGGCGCAGCAGGGCGGTCACCTCATGCAGTTGCTGGTACAGTTCGCGGCGCTGTGCCATGAGGATGCGTTCGGCTTGCACCGGAGCGCCGAGAATGCACAGGATGAGCTTGAGGTAGAAGGCATCGCCCAGCCGGTAATCGCGCACTTCGGCATGCAGATACCAGCGTTCCAGTTCGGCGTGCCCTTCGTCGGTGATGAAGTACACCTTGCGATCCGGCGCGTCGTCGGTGGGTTCGATCTCGTAATCCACCAGTCCGGCCTCGCGCAACCGCGAAAGGGTGCTGGCGATCTGCCCCGGCTTGACATCCCAATCGGCGTTCAAGACCCGGTGCAGTTGTTTGCCTAGTTCGTAGCCGTGCATGGGCTGTTGAAAGAGCAGCGCCAGCAGGGTGTGTTTGACGGACATGGTAATCTATACACCGCGATTCTAGTTTTCGTGAAAACTATACACCCGATGGCTAGATTATGTCAATATGGTGGGATTCTCCTATCCCCCGTCCCTCTATCTCAAGTAGCGCAGGGCAAAAAAAGGGTATGTGCATCACCTTCCATCCTGACCGGAACAGGCGGCACTCCGTAAATCATGATTTTCATCCTTTATTGATCTGGGATTAATCATGGTAGAATGATGCCGCTGTTTTCAGTCCTGAATGTGAAATGTATGCGAAAGGACATCCCTATGGCGGCCTCGAATGCCTCCAAGAAACCCCTCAACATTGACCGCATTGTTGAACTGCTGGGTAACAATGCCGACAGCCTGCTCAAGCACCGCAGCAGCACCATCAGCAAAGAACAACTGCATTTGCCCGGCTCGGATTTCGTCAACCGCGTGTGGACGGACTCGGATCGCACGCCGCAGGTGCTCCGCAGCTTGCAGCAAATGTTCGACCATGGTCGGCTGGTTGGCACGGGCTATCTGTCCATCCTGCCCGTAGATCAGGGCATCGAACACTCGGCGGGCGCGTCGTTCGCCAAGAATCCGGCCTACTTCGACCCCGAAAACATCGTCAAGCTGGCGATTGAAGGCGGTTGCAACGCGGTGGCTTCGACCTTCGGTGTGCTGGGCGCGGTGGCGCGCAAGTACGCGCACCGCATCCCCTTCATGGTGAAGATCAACCACAACGAACTGCTGACCTACCCGAACAAGTTCGACCAGATCATGTTCGGTACGATCCGCGAAGCGTGGAACATGGGCGCGACGGCTGTGGGCGCGACGGTCTACTTCGGTTCGGACGAAAGCGCCCGCCAGATCGTGGAAGTGGCGAAGGCTTTCGAGATGGCGCATGAACTGGGCATGGCAACCATTCTGTGGTGCTACACCCGTAACCCCGGTTTCAAGGTCAACGGCGTGAACCACGAAACCTCCGCCGACCTGACCGGACAGGCCAACCACCTCGGCGTGACCATTCAAGCCGACATCGTGAAGCAGAAGCTACCCACCCAGAACGGCGGCTTTAAGGCGCTGAACACGGGCGGCTCGTCCTACGGCAAGCTGGACGAACGCATCTATACGCAGCTCACCAGCGAACACCCGATTGACCTGACCCGCTATCAGGTGGCGAACGGCTACATGGGGCGTGCCGGCCTGATTAACTCAGGCGGTGCCAGCGGCGGCGAGAGCGATCTGGCGGAAGCGGTCATGACCGCCGTCGTCAACAAACGCGCGGGCGGCATGGGCCTCATCAGCGGGCGTAAGGCGTTCCAGCGCCCGATGGGCGAGGGCGCGGCGCTGCTGCGCTCGATTCAGGATGTGTATCTGTGCAAGGATGTCACCATCGCCTAATGGCGCGGGTGCATGACGTGTCAAACGAAAAGGGGCTTGTTGTTACAGCAAGCCCCTTTTGATTCGCTCTAGCCCTTCAAGCTGAGGTGGTAAGAATGAGTTGGCACAGGACATTGATCCCAGACAAATACGAACCATTTGTATTCGAGGCTGTTCGCGTTCAGTACGTTGACCTGGAACTCGCCTGTGGTCAGCCGATAGAGTGCCACACCGTCCTGCTCCGCCAGCAGCAAATTGGCCTCGGTGGGTATGCCCGCCGCTTCAATGTCCTCAGTGAAAAGGTTAATCGCTGGCGGGTCAATGCCGCGCCCGGTTTCCGGGTCAATCCGCCGAACCTGAATGCCATGTGCTGCACAGACGATAGCCACTGGTGCTGCCGCATCATCGTTTGCATGATTTAACCGACCATCCCCCGGAACGAACTGCCCATCCTGTGGTTGCGTGTTGCTATCACCCAATGGTTAAACTTCACAATTAGAGGATGAGGCAGAATGCCCCTTCCCGATAGAAGACAGTCATGCCAGGGCAAAACGGGGCAGTCGGTTGACCAAGCCAGCGACAGCAGCGACCCGCGT
>Ga0172373_10009901_pt1 | contig 11727 bp, 11 predicted proteins | sample Lak10m_2_FD_114546 | JGI IMG/M metagenome (GOLD analysis project Ga0172373, IMG submission 114546) | Freshwater microbial communities from Kabuno Bay, South-Kivu, Congo - kab_092012_10m | ecosystem: Environmental > Aquatic > Freshwater > Lake | place: Democratic Republic of the Congo... | reverse complement strand
TTATATTACCTATTGGCATAGCGTACGGCGCAGATAATGCAAAGAATCAAGGGATTACGAGCGTAATAACAAGACCAGGTATAAAATTGCGTAATTCGTGGACCCCTCACGTGCATATTGGTGAGCCGCTAGAGACCCCATTTAGCGACACAGACGAAGTACGCCAACAATTGCAGGTTGCCCTTCAAGAAAGTGTTGATATTGCGATAGAAAAGAGATCTTCTCGTTATTAACTACTCTGTAGATAATTTTTTCATTTTGAGGAAATCACTGAAGTACTGCTTGGCAAGTGAAAGGTAGTTCTCGTCTTCTGATACACCTTTTGGAAAACATTCACCATCAGTAATGATTGATGACGTCGAAAACCACCAATCGCCAACCTTTATTTTTTTGACGTCCACAGCATTCAGATTAAACGCAGTGGTATAATCAATACCTGGGTTTTCTTCTTTATGTCTATATATAGCTGAAGCGGCAAAAGGTAGAGTACAGACATTTTCAGTCGGCTCTACACCTCGAACTACGATGTATTTCTGTTCTACCTGCGCTCCAGTAGATGGAACTATAAAACGAGTCACTTCCGTCGTACTATCTAGATCAGTAAACATATTGCCGAATCTTGTGCTAGGAAGTTCTATTCCCCATTCGTAATCTTCAATCGTTGCTGATACATCTTCAATGGGAGCGTTATTTGTGGTTGTGGCTGAGTTGTTGTTTCGAGTAAAAAATAGAGTTCCTATGAAGATAATAAAAATTATGCCTACAAATGAAGCAATGATAATTCTCTTCTTTTTCGCTCCAGTTACCTCATTTTGCACAAAGCCACCCTCCAAGCATATATAAATAAATCAAATCTGGTGCCCCGGGCAGGATTCGAACCTGCGACCTTGAGCTTAGAAGTCTCCTGCTCTATCCAGCTGAGCTACCAGGGCATACCGCGTTAAAAGGTGCAGCTACCCTACATAACTGCATAAACTTCAGTATATAATGGTGCGGGTGGAGAGAATCGAACTCTCGTCCTAAGTTTGGAAAACTTATATACTAGCCGTTGTACGACACCCGCAGTAGCACCATTATACCAATTTCTTAATCTGTTATCTAGCCCTAGGCCTATTATTTTTTAACATAGTCAAAGCGTCCAACTCGTCTACGAGTAAGCATGCTAGATTGAGCATATGGATTTAGGGTAGTCGGACGAGGATTGATTTTGTACCACTGATCTTTATGAACTGGTATCAGCGAACGGGCTTGCATATCTGTCATGTGAGTATCTTCGGATTCAAATACTTCCATTGGTATTGCTTGCACACGCTGCACCTCATTGAGCTCCATAGATTGACTCCTTTGTTCCATAACTCTATTTTGAATATGAGATGTAAACTTTCTTAACTCAATTTGTCGGAAACTCTTGAATTTAAAATGCTTGCTGAAGCTTCTCAGATGCATAGTAGCCCCTAAAAAGTAATGCGAGTAATCAACTTCAGACACCATATCGTAACGGATGTCTTCAACAGTTAGGAACATGGGTTTTTTGTCAACGAGTAGAATTCGATAATTTGTTGCACACAATAGCGCTGTTCCTCCTTCGTATCTCCCAAATACCATGAGTTGAATTATCTCTCCCTCCCGCATTATTTTTGGGAGCTCTCTAACTTCAGAGTTATACCAAAAGGGTAACGATGCCCCCAGGTTTTTAATTTGTCTCCTAACCACTTCAGTGCTTACCACGTTTCGCATCTCCGTTTACGCTTTTTACTATAAATGTAGATCCGCCATTGTTTAGTGATAATAGACATCCATAATTTGTGATATACATCACTAAATTTTAAATTATGTCATAATAAGCGTATGCTAGCATCTGACGCACAGAGAAAAAAACTAAAGAGTATATTCGAAAAAGGGCAAAGGCTTACCTATAAAAAAGGCGAATATATAATACGACCAGGAGAAACACCAAGCTCTATGTACTACATAGAGTCTGGTGCAGTAAAAGCCTATGTTATAACAAAGTATGCGGAAGAAAATGTTTTAATTCTTCGCAAAAACAATGAGATCTTCCCACTCATATGGTCTCATACTGGCCAAGAGAGAGGCGTAATATACGAGGCGGTAACTCCTCTTGTACTGTATAGACAGCAACGTAAAGTATATGAAGATAGCTATCTGTTAGATAGTGATTTACTACTGCCTATTCTTGATATGACTACTGAAATGTATCGTATTCATTCAGAGCGCATCATGACGCTTGAGTATAGAACAGTCCGTGAACGTATCGTCTCCTTTCTACTTCAGCTTTCAAAGAGATTTAGTGAACGAACTGCAGATGGTCAGCTTATCACCATTCCTCTAAGGCATGCCGACATTGCAAGCTCTGTAAACGCATCAAGAGAAAGTGTAACAAGAGAACTGCAACGCCTTGATCAAAAAGGACTTATAAAGCTGCAAAAATTAGGAATTATACTTTGTGATAAAACCAAACTAAAAGCTATAATCGAGTAACTGAAAGAATAGTTGCACTTTTGGTGCAACAAGAGAACTATGTTTTAATGAGGCGATATGAAATTATTGAATGGTCTTGATGTTGCTAGCTATATAAAGAATCGACAGCTTTCTGAAGCCCGAGCGTTACGTCAGGCACATGAAATTACACCTCGTCTAGCAATTATACGTACGAACCCTGATCCTATAGTTGATAGCTATATGAAGCTTAAACAATCATACGGCGATGACGTGGCTGTTGCAGTGGATGTCCATACGGTAAAGCAGGGAGAAGCACTTGCAGTAATAAAAAAACTCAACAAAGACACATCCGTACACGGAATCATCATACAAATTCCTCTTCCCGACCCTTCTCAATCAGATGAAATTCTTAATGCAGTAGCAAAAGAAAAAGATGTAGATGGACTTAGCAAAGATACTTTATTTGATGCCCCAACCCCACTTGCCATAACCTGGCTGCTGGCCGCATATAATGTCGATTTAAAACATAAGAAAATTGTTATTGTTGGTCACGGTCGCTTGGTAGGGAGGCCCCTTGAGCGTCTATGGAAAACAACCCAACTAGACGTCACAGTAGCAACAAAAACTACAAAGGATCTCGGTAATCTAACTCGACAAGCTGATGTTCTCGTCTGCGCTACGGGATCCCCATCACTCATTACTGACGATATGGTAAAGCCTGATGCGGTCATTGTTGATGCCGGTGTCGCTACTGACAAGAACGGTCTTATTGGAGATGTTTCACCGTCTGTACGTATTTTACCCGACATTACTATTACACCAGAAAAGGGCGGGGTAGGTCCGCTCACCATCTGTGCTTTGTTCGAAAACGTATTACGGGCAGCGCGAAGTCGTACGAATCGTTCGTAACTACTTGTAGATAATGACTGGAGTTCCAATTGGAGCCCAGTAATACAGCCACTCTGCATCAGCTGTCATCAAACCAACACAGCCATGTGAGCTATTTATATTTCCAAACCAACTTGCAGGACGCCAGTAGTTCCCATGTATAGCGTACCCTCCATAAAAGTAGTTAACGTATGGTACACGGGGTTGAAAGTATCGACTACCATCTACATTCGCTCCACTCATGTCCTGGCTCACAAGTTTTGTTAATATCTTATATTGCCCAGTTACTGTTGGGGTTGCAGGAGCGCCAGCTGAGACAAGGAACGTACGCACAACACTAGCATATTCATGTACATACATTCGTTTTGTCGTAATGTTAACTTCAATCCATTTAGGATAGTAATCTGATGTTACTGTTTGAAAGGGTTGATAGCTTACCGGTAATTCTGCCGAAATACCCTTTGCTTCCAACAGATTGTTAGAGATATTCGCTGCAATTTTAGATTTATCAAGGACATCAGAGCCGTTTATACCAGAAGTTATAACTTGTTCTGTTCCATCTGCGCGTTTTACAACTACTTGATTGCGCGCTGGTCTGATCGAGCTAGCTGCAATACGGTTAATGTACTCTATCACCTTTCCACTGTTAACCGAGATGTCAATTTTTTTCGTTGTAGCGTTAGGTGAAACATCAAGCCAATTTGCGATATCTGCTGAAGTTGGTGTTACGCTCCGAGAACCTATTTTAAATGAAATAGGTTGACTTACTGTTTTATCGAGAGTTTCTTTATATGGTTTTAATAATTCACTTGTCATTTCAGGGCTAAGTGATAATTTTTGTAGTGTGATTGGGGTCGTATCTAGTTTTTCAACGACATTAAGAATTGTTTCATCAGGCTTATCTATGCTGTATTGAAAGCCTTCCGCAGAATCAGTTAAAACTATCTGTCCATTCACAATGTTGAGACTTGCCTCTTTTGCAGGCTGCAAGGCAATATCAATTTCTTTTGTAATAAATGAGCGAAGTTTATCTTTATTGACATCATATTGTAGGTCAACCTCCTGAGGTTGCCACCAGACTACTCTGCTCCTAATGTTTTTCTGTTTTTTACGACTTTCAGTTATAGTCTTGTCGACATTAAGGGTAATTCCAAGATCATCTAACTTATATTGTTTAATTTTACCGCCAGGGAAGTTGACTGAAACGCGGTAGTTTGTCACTTCATTTTGAATCAGTGACTTGACACGTTCACTGCTCGCTAAAAGAGGTATAGCCCTTCCTTTTATGCTAAGTCGTGAAAAAACTGATGCAAATCCGAGCCAGAGCATCACGAAGATTACAACCAAGGATATAATACCGGGGGCAGACTTAAAAAAATGCTTTGCATGGAATACTAGTGAAGAAAAACGTTGCCCTCTCATTTTGTCTGCTTTGTTTTGATTATTGACAGAGTTCTGGTCCATTACTCTTTACATCCAACACGCTCACGCTTACTTGTATTGTATTGTACACTTTCGTTTTATTAAGCGATATATTAAAGTTGCTATTCATAATAAAGCGGTATAATACGAATGTGAAAAAGCATAGAATTGGTGTATTTGATTCTGGTGTTGGTGGTCTCTCGGTCGCTCAAGCAATAGAGTCAACTCTTAAAGACGTTACAGTTATTTTTGCCAATGATCCTAAGCATGTACCTTATGGTAATAAACCAGCCCAAGAAATACTTGCGTACACAATACCAATCATGAAGAAACTTGAAAAGGAAGGGTGTGAGCTTATTGTTATTGCTTGTAATACTGTTACGACTACTTTGCTTACAGATTTAAAAAAAGAAATAGCCGTTCCTTTAATAGGATTAGAACCTATGGTGAAAGCCGCAGCAGAACGTACTCAAACTGGCATTATTGCAGTTTGTGCAACCCCTGCGACACTCAATAGCCAAAGGTATGAATATCTTAAAGTTACCTACGCAAAACATGTATCTGTTTTAGAACCAGACTGTAGCATGTGGTCAACTATGATAGAAACAAGTAAAATTGATCATGATTTTATTGCAAATCAAATCAATGAAGTCTGTAATCAAAGAGCTGATGTCATCGTGCTTGGATGTACTCACTATCATTGGATTGAAGAAGATATTAAGTCCGCAGCAGCAGGCCGTGCTCTTGTCATGCAGCCTGAGCCATCAGTAGTAAGAAAAGTTGTTCGTGTTCTAGAAGAATTAGAGCAGCGCTAACACTTCTTTTTTAAATTGTTCGCCACGATCGATGTAGTCTTTGAACATTCCGAAGCTTGCACTCGCAGTAGACAGTAGTACAATATCACCCTTTTTAGCATGCTGTCGGGCTACATTGATGATTTCTTGCATAGTCGAACCGCCATCTACAATACTGTTGAAACCAAATTTGCGCAATGATTCTGCAATCTTTGGTCCAGTCTGACCTATTGTTATGACAGTGTGTACATCATGTTCTATAGTAGCTTTTGCAAGCATATCGTATGAGGCACCTTTGTCTGATCCTCCAAGAATCAAGACCTTACTGCCTGGCAAGGCTTCGAGTGCAACTATTGCAGTTTCGGGTGTAGTACCAAACGAGTCGTCATAGTATTTGACTCCACTAAAGTCGCGGATAAATTCGAGCCTGTGTTCAAGGCCTGTATAGTTTGAGAGTGCATTGATAATGACCCTTGAATCATTATCAATTAAATCCCAAGTTGCAGCAATTGCTGCACATACATTTTGTAGGTTATGACGACCAAGTAATTTAACATCATCGACGCTGCATACTTTGACGTCATCCATATAAATATCTCGATTTAGAACATATGCGCCATTTCTATCTTTTGGCTCATGTCCTATTTCTGGAACCTCATATGAAATTTTGAGGGCGGGTGATACTCCTACGACTGCTTCAGAAAAGTCGCTTAGTCGATTGAAAACTGCAATATCTTGAGAGCTCTGATGAATAAATAGTTGTTGCTTAGCACGAACGTATTCATCAAGGTCAGAGTGCCAATCTAGATGTTCGGGTTCAACCATGAGACATACTGCAATTTTTGGTGAGAGACGCAAATCAATAAGCTGAAAATTGGCTAATTCAAGTACAACCCAATCTGTCGGATTAATGCCATCTTTTAGCATATCCAATGGTGGAATTCCAATGTTACCCCCAAGGTGTACTGTTTCCCCACTTGTTTCGATGATCTTTGCAATAAGTGTTGTGGTCGTGCCTTTTCCTTTTGTGCCCGTTACACCAATGATCGGAGCAGGGCAGGTGCGAAAAAACTCTTCAGTTACTGTCGTAACTTTACGCAATATTTTTTCAGAGTTTGCAGCAACTATATCTTTGGGATGAATAGAGGGTGAGCGCACAATTAAATCATATGCATCTAGGTTCTCTAGATAATTTGGGCCACTTACTGAACGTATGGAAGCGGGTAAATCGGATAAAGCATTTTGGTCGCATACAGTAATCTCATTTCCTTTGCTCCAGTAATCTACTGCTGCTTTTCCCTGTTTTCCATACCCTAAAACTGCTACTTTCATAGTAGTATCATACCTTATTTTTATTTTGTTTAAGACTTCAATGTCTTCTTAACGAGAGATGCTACCTGACTAGGTGTCATGTCTGCTTTTAGAATAACATCTTTCACATTATACTTAGCGATCAGGTCAGGTATTTCCTGCTCACCCATGTTTGTAAGAATCAGAACCTTAATGTCACTACCCCAATCTGTTGCGCGTAGTTTTTCAAGCATTTCTGGTCCAGTCATTTCTGGCATCATGACGTCTAAAAGTATAATTTCAGGCTTCATTTTTTCGCAAAGTTCAAGCCCCTGTTTGCCATTTTCGGCAGTCTCAACTTCATAGCCATCTGTTTCGAACTTTATTCGATACATCTGACTTATCGCTTGGTCATCTTCGATAATTGCTATCTTTGTAGCCATATAGTCATAGTAGATTAAGTTGCAGCTAAAGACAATGTTAGCGCTTGATGACTTCTTGAATGATCTCAACTATTTGTTGGGGGGTGTGATGTGCTTTTACGATATAGCGGTCGATATTGAGTACGCTGAGCGATCGAGGCGCCTCATCTTTACTAATGTTGGTTAATACAATCACACGCATTTTACTACCCCAATCTGTTGCGCGTAGTTTTTCAAGCATTTCATCTCCGTTCATGATTGGCATTCTGAGATCAAGAAGGATTAAATCGGGTTTAGCGTTTTTGCATATTTTTAGGCCTTGCGCACCATTATAGGCAGCTATTGTTCTGTAGCCTGTAGCCTGTAGTTTGTAGGTATACATTTGAGAGATTGTTTCATCATCTTCGATAATTGCTATCAGGGGAGTCATCAGGGTATGGTACGCAAATAAAGTATTACAATCAAGTTGCACTGTTTTCGGATCTTATGCTACGATGAATCTAGTACTTTAGAAGCACCAAAACGTCACGCGAACCTTGTAGTACATACATGGCTGGTGTGGCGTTTTTTTAATACAAAAAAGGCTATACGATGACATCTCCAGAAAACAAGCTACCATTTCATATCACACATGCATGTGATCCTAATCCAGATAAGCAATTTGAGATTCATCCACTCACTGACCCACTCGAGTTGCATGAAGCTCGGGTACTGAGAGCAAATGTTTATATTGAAGAAACGGGTTTTCTTGCGGCAAGTGAACGAGATACTGATGGGGGTGAGCATGACGAGGACGATTTACGTTCAATTCATTATGGAGTGTATGCGAATCAGGAGAATATTAGGAATTTAGTTGGAACTGCTCGGCTTATTGTCAAGAATAGTGAATTAGAGGGTAAGCTTCCCATTGAGCAACACTTTGGTATCACTGCTCCTATTGGATCAGTTGAAGCATCTCGTCTTGTCGTCGAAAAAGACAAACGAGCTAAAGAAAGTCAGCTTTTAGTTTCACTTGCACTGATGCGCTCAATGATTCATACCGCCCAGGATATGAAGGCACCCTACATTTACGCAGTAGTCGAGCCTGGACTTCATCAGCATTTTTTACGCATTGGATTGCCTGCTGAACAAATTGCCAATCAGGAGACAGTACAAGCCTACAATAGTGAAAATATAGCTATTCGTTTTAAAACTGATACCATCATCGACTCTGTATGGCAAAAAGATACCGATTTTGTGTATAGAGACGAATTTGGAGTACGTACAACACGGTACCCGCGTCTAGGACAGTTCTTTAGCGATAAACCAATGCACGGCAGCAGTTCGCTCTTTGGCTTAAATGATGTCACGCATCCACGGTCTGGAATGTTTACTCGTAACCTCGGTTTTTTGCGACCAGAAGAACAGGAGGCTCTGGGTCATGCAACTGTTGCGATTGCAGGAGCAGGAGGCGATGGTGGTTTACTCGCTGAACAGATTGTTCGATCTGGTGTTGGATCTGTTCGCTTAGCTGATCCAGAAGATTTTGATGTTGAAAACATTAATAGGCAAGCTCACTCAAATTTTAAGGAACTCGGACGCAACAAAGCTGAAGTAGTTGCCGAGGCACTACTGCGCATTAACCCCTGGCTTAATATAGAGGTGTATTCCGAGGGTATTCACGAAGACAATATAGAACGATTCGTCAGAGGCTCTAACTTAATTATTGATGAAACTGAATTTACCATGCCCGAACTCGGGACTATGATTAACCGCACTGCACGAAAATATGGAACGGGTGTGCTTATGGCAATGAATATTGGCTTTGGAGCACAAGTAACATCTTTTGTTCCAGGTCGAGGCAAAAGTTTTGAATCATGGCTTGGTATTCCAGAAGATATGCCACTGAGCGAAGTGAAAGATCTTGAAGTACCAATATCCCGCTGGCTAGGACACCTACCAAGTTATGTCGATATCGAGGTCTTTTCCCAGGTTGCTCAAGGAACCATATCGGCTCCTTCACTGACCGGTGGCGTCGCATTGGCATCTGGAGTAGCAAGTGAACAGGCAATACGCCACCTTATTGGCGGTAAGGGCACAAAACGCCCAAGTCCAGTGATTGCACCCGGAGCTATAGTTGTAGATCCAGTCGATGGCATGAAGGTGCTAAGAAATACTAAAATAGGCTTCTACACTTCTATGGCCTCACTCGTGCTACACAATAAGCTCGGTCTCGTACCAAAAATTGTTGAATAGTTTATTAGCACTCTATTTACCGCTATAATAACGCTTATGAATAGCGCACTTCTTCTCATTAATAGTATTGTTGCGCTGTCGATTCTGGTAATAGGTGGTATTTCGGTGCTGAATAACCCCAATAGAAAGATTAATCGCACATTTTTCTATGCAACAGTCGGTTTAGCCGGATGGGTCATGACGAACTATTTCAGTAATGCTACCAATGTGAGTTATGAGACCGCATTATTGATTAATAAGTTAGTGCTCGCAGTATCCGGAATTGCAGTGGTTTATCTTGTTCTTTTCGCAGTTCAGGTTACAAATATAAAATTATTACAAAGATTGAAAATTCCAATCATAGCTCTTGGCGTTACCAGTTCCCTGGTAACCCTTACTGCTCTTGGGGTAAAATCAATTGAACTACAGGGAAGTGTGTACGCGATTACTTTCGGACCGCTTTCATCTATCTATTTTCTGGTCTTATTAGTCAACGTACTCATTATTGTCGGTTCACTTATCGTTGCGACTAAGCGGGCCAAAAAACAGGAGAAATCTCGATTTAGCATCATGCTTTTTAGTCTCTTTGCAACGTTAGTGCTTGCGGTGGCTACAAATGCCGCAATACCTTATTTTACGGGTTCCTTTGCTGCTACTAACGTAGGTCCATTGTTTACTCTAATTGTAAGTATTGGATTTTCCTACGCAATCGTGAAGCATCAACTCTTTGATGTTAGATTCCTCGTTGTACGCTCTCTGGCATACATTCTGACACTTATGACGCTTATTGCGGGCTATATTATTGTTATCTTTGGTGTCGCTGGTAGCTTACTGGGAACGGAGAATGTTAGCGGTCAACAAATAGCTATTTACGCGCTAGCTACACTGTTATTCGGACTTAGCTTGGGGCCATTAAAGCGCTTCTTTGATACTCTAACGACAAAACTATTTTATAGGGATGCTTATGATACACGTGAACTTTTAGACGAGCTCAATAAGATTCTCGTTGCAACTGTCGATGTGAAGCCACTTCTAGAGCAAAGCGCAAAATTACTGCAAGAAACTCTCAAGCCCGAATTCTGCAGCTTTATTTTAGTTGATAAGGCAGGTAAAACTAGAACGATAGGATCATCAAAGGGTTCGCTAGATACTGAACAAATTAGGGATATTGCTAACTTACAGATTGGTGGCGTTATTACCGTTGAAGATCTTTCAAATACACATGCAGATGCACGCCAAGGGCTCTTATCTCGCAATATTGCTCTCATTGGCGTTTTATCTGCGAACGGTAAAGGCACTGACGCACTTGGCTATGTAATCTTTGGTAATAAGCAAAGCGGCAACATCTATACGGCTCAAGATATGCAAGTTCTCGATATTATTGTTAATGAACTTGTTATTGCTACTCAAAATGCGCTTCGATTCGAAGAAATTCAAGCGTTTAACATTACACTTCAGCAAAAGGTAGATGATGCAACACGCTTGTTGCGAAGCAGCAATGAAAAGCTAAAAGCTTTGGACGAGACAAAAGACGACTTTATATCAATGGCCTCACACCAACTGAGAACCCCGCTCACTGCAGTTAAAGGTTACGTCAGCATGGTTGCAGAAGGGGACGCCGGCAAACTGACAAAACAGCAAAAAGAGCTCCTAGAACAAGCCTTCTTGAGTAGTCAGCGGATGGTATATCTCATATCAGACCTCTTGAATGTCTCACGACTGAGAACCGGAAAGTTCGTTATTGAGAATAAACCAACCAATCTTGCAGAAGTCATTGCAACAGAAGTCAACCAATTACAGGAAGCAGCAAAGAGTAATGAGCAAACACTCGTGTATAAGAAACCAGCTTCTTTCCCTGAAATGAATTTAGATGAAACCAAGATACGCCAAGTTATTATGAACTTTATGGACAATGCTTTGCACTATACTCCAAAAGGAGGGCACATAGCTGTAAATCTTAAAGAAACAGATAATAGTATCTCGTTTACCGTCGAAGATAACGGTTTAGGTATTCCAAAAGCAGATCAGAAGCATCTCTTTACTAAGTTCTTTAGAGCCCAAAACGCCAAAAAAGCTCGTCCAGATGGAACCGGTCTTGGTCTCTTTATGGCTAAAAAAGTGGTGATCGCACAAGGTGGTGCCGTGCTCTTTTCAAGCACAGAAGGCAAGGGCAGTACTTTTGGTTTTACTATCCCCAAAAAGAGATAAATAACAGATGTCAAATCAGATTTAATGTC
>Ga0172373_10009899_pt1 | contig 11730 bp, 12 predicted proteins | sample Lak10m_2_FD_114546 | JGI IMG/M metagenome (GOLD analysis project Ga0172373, IMG submission 114546) | Freshwater microbial communities from Kabuno Bay, South-Kivu, Congo - kab_092012_10m | ecosystem: Environmental > Aquatic > Freshwater > Lake | place: Democratic Republic of the Congo... | reverse complement strand
TGGGTGCGTAGCACCCACCACCTTAAGGGGCGGAGCCCCTTTCATTCCAGACGGGGTACGCCCAGTTTAGGGGGTTCAAAGGGGGCTCCGCCCCCTTGGCGGGGCTGGGCGCGCAGCGCCCACAGTTATATCCCCACCCTAGCCCTCCCCTAAAGGGGAGGGAAGAAGAATTGTAATGTGGGGACCTTCGGTCCCCACACCCCTTGACTAAGGGCTTTGCCCTTAGGAACCCAAAATAAGGGGTCTGAGGCCCCTTGGAACCCCCTAAAATGGGCCTGCCACCCCTCGGGGTGAAGCCCCTGAAAATTCCCTATTTATTGGGGTTCCAGGGGCTCCGCCCCTGGTCTGGGGTCTGGGGATCGAAGATCCCCAGAATCTAATCTCTTACTCCCTCCCCTCTGGGGAGGGTCAGGGTGGGGTTTTAATAGTGGGTGCGTAGCACACACCACCTTAAGGGGCGAAGCCCCTTTCATTCCCGAGGGGGCACGCCCAGTTTAGGGGGTTCAAAGGGAGCTTTGCCCCCTTGGCGGGGCTGGGTGCGCAGCACCCACCACCTTACCCACTATCAAATTCGTTCAGGGGAGCGTGAGGGGGGAACCCCCTCACATCTAAAACCAACCACCCACTCCCTATTTTCGCTTTTTGCGCCGCAACCTCGCCCGAATCACACTGTCTAATGACCACTCATATCGAATTTGATTCGATAACAATATCACCATCAACCAACCAACCATCACCCCAATCCCCAATATCACTCGCATGTCCATCGATAACGTCGCCAACCAAGATTGCGCCACCGGAAATCCAACCACCGATACCACCGACATCATATACCCCAATAACCCCAGCCTCGATAAAACACGGATGTCCTTTAATCCAACAATCGGCGCCATGTACCCAAATGACACCCAACTCATTAACCCAGCCTCCGGCCCCAACACAACCCCCAATAATAATGGCAACGTTGGAACCAACACCCACTGCCACCAATTAAAAGAATTCGTTAACAAAAATACCGATAAAAAACCTCCCAAAATGAGACCCGGAATCGAAAAAAAGTACTGTATCATCAAACCCGTTGGAAATAACTCCGATATCACATGCGTCGTTCCCAACCGACACACCACAATCGCCATCATTGGAATGGTTAAATAAATCGGCTTTACCATCCATCGATCACGGCTGGATAATGGCCCAATCCACGATGCACCCCATATCCCCATTACCACCACCATCATGGCATATATAAAAAAATCGGTCCCCACCACCCACCACCCCAATGTGGCAATGCCATATAACGCAATCGCCATCATCGGATGTGACCACTTGTGATAATGATCCCACTCATATGCCATTAAATATAAACTCACCATCATGCCAACGGTTACCAGCACCAAATCCCGCGTATCCCCAAACCCACTCACCCCAATATATGGCAAAAAGGGAATGAAAAAACCACCCACTAAAATGGGTAGCACGATCATGATCCGAATGGCCCAATCCCATTGGACGGGGGTCAACGATACCCACCGTTTACCGGCTTCAATGATCTGACTAGCATACCCTTTCAAACCCCATCGCAATCCACCCAATACCCCCATGAGCAACCAACCCGCAATCCCTAAAAACTGCTCTTTTACAACCAACCCCCCCCCCAATAATGCCAATTGCAACATCGCTACCACATCCAATGGATGCGTTCGCCCCCAGTCCACCCAACGACCTGCCATTATTACCAATCGTCTCATTCCCAAGACCCCATCGCCAATATCGATAATTCATACAATAAACGCGCCGCAATCGTCGCATCCCATTCGTGGTTACCACATTCCACCAAATCAAATCCAATAATCCGCCGACCACTACGTACCAACTCACGCAATAAATACACCAATTCCATATACCCCATCCCTCCGGGTACCGGTGTGCCCGTGTGCGGACAATAACCAATGTCCAAGCCGTCACAATCCACTGTCACATACACCCGTTCCGGTAACGATTCAATGATATCTTTTACTTGTGTATTCCACACCACACCATTAAATTGGGCTGCCCGTAGCGACATTGCATCAAACACCACATGCCGAGGCAATACCGCCAATTCTCGCTCGGATTGACCCACATCCCGTATGCCAACATGCACCATCTGTTGAATCGCATCGATCGATCTGGCATGCCATAAAATAGACGCATGTGAATAGGTGAATCCCTCATAGGTGTCTCTTAAATCCAAATGGGCATCAATATGCAATACCCCAAATGACGGGTAACGATGCCCCAACGCTCGCAATAAACCCAATGGCGTGCTGTGATCACCACCCACCACCCCAACCAAGCGGTTCTGATCCAACCACGCCACCGCTTCTTTCTCAACCCAATCAACCATCTCTTGGCATCCCTTATTAACCTGTGCCAATACCCCCACGATGCCGGGATCATCGACGTGCCCCCCCTTTTCTTGGTGATGAATAACCTGCTCTGCCAATACCCGCAATCTGTCATTTTGACCCATCCAATGGTCAACCTCATGCGAATAGGCAATCCCACTTTTCCAACCATTTGGATACAAATCATGGCTTAAATCCACCTGCATTGACGCCTCTAAAATACGGGTGGGTGCATGCGATGTGCCGGGTCGAAAACTGGTTGTCACATCCCATGCCACAGGAATGATAATCGAACGGGCCGTTGATGTCGGGATGGGAATCCCAAATAAGCCATTGGCTGGGTTGGCCACGTCATCGGGATTAAATCCCTCCGATATCGGTACATCATCTGGAATCGGGGATAAGTTAAATAACTGGCCTTGCATTGCCATCACTCCTTTTAACCATCATTATGGATAGGGGCATACCATACCATATCTCATCTTATGTGGTGATCCCCATTTCCATACCACTTTGATGGCTTGCCCAACTTTCGTTGAATCGTTCGCCGTGAAATACCCAATAATTGGGCGGCTTTGGTAATATTAAAACCTGTCGTTAACAATGCTTGCTGAATCGTTTCAAGTTCTGACTGTTCGTAGGCATTTCCCACACTCGGTGGAGTGGGGGGCAACCCCTCGGACAAAAAAGCTTGGTAAAGTCGATCTAATGAAGTTGGTTTAATTACGTAATTAATGGCCCCCTGTTTAATGGCATCTACCGCCGTCGCAATGCTGGCATAACCAGTTAATAATACAATGGGTAATGTCGGTTGAATGCCCAAAATAAGGGGGATGGCGGTTAATCCCGACGCATCACCCAGTCGTAAATCTAGCACACACCGTGTAAATGGGTGGTCTTTTAATAACCCAAGGGCATCTTCAATCGAATGGGCACCCATGGCACCCTCACCACGCTGTTGAATGGCCCTCGTAAAGGCCGCTACAAAATCAATGTCATCATCAATGAGCAACCACCGATTAGTCATGGGGAAGCCATTCCAATATCACGCGTGTGGGATGATTCCATAAGGTTACCTGCCCCCCCCAACGTTCACAATAAATACGAGCCAATTGGAGACCCAAACCATCATCATTGGTGGATACCCTTTTGGGCTTCTGACTCACCGTGGCAAACGGGGGACCGTCATTTTGAATGGTGAGTCGTACCGTCTGTTCATTCGATTCATAGTGACAAGCAATCACGCGACATCCCGCTTGTATGGCATTATCAAAAATGCCGGTTATCGCACTTTTAAACCAAATGGGATCGGGTATCATCACATGGCTGTCACCCGTGATCGTAATCGCCATGGGTTCGTAACGACACTGGCTTAAGGCATCATGCAATGAAATAGGGGGGGCATCGGATTGTGGCACCCGACTGGCCGCCAATAACCCATCAATGGCGTTGCGGCATCGCGCCACTTGATTCCGAATACCATCGATGGGTAATGGGGTGGTTTCTAATAACATTAAAATCGTGGCCAATGGTGTGGCCATGTCATGCGCGGAGCCAATGGCTATATATCCCGTATGGGCGATGGTGCGATCGCGAATGAGTTGATTAGACAACCCTTGTAAAAATTGATCTTGTTGTTGCTGAATGTGGTTAAATCGTTGAAATAGCCAAGTGATCAATAAGATTGAACCCATCATGGCCCCACCATGCGTGATGAGATGGACCCAACCCATCATCTGGGCATCCGCCACCACCAACCGATGATGGGTCGAGAATAATGGCCACAACCGAATCCATCCTTCACATAACAGAGCAATCCCCACAATCACCCATACCCATTTCCCTTTTATTACCATCGCCCCCATAATGACCGTGCTCAATAGCAATATTGACCCCCAGCCACCGCTGGACCCCACCATTAAACACACCGCACTAATTCCCAATAAATCAATCGTGGCATGTAATCGGCCCACCACGGCGCTCACTCGGTAACCCCGCCACCATACACTTCCAATCGCCACGAGCTGGGCTATCCCAGCCAACATCACCCCCCTTAGTTCAATCGGGCCAAGCCAAGCATGGGTGATGAGGCATCCACCCATCATCATTCCCCAAATAACCAACCTAAATTGGGTTAATACCCGCCATATCGCTTGTTGGGTTTGTAATAAAAAACCATGGGCAGGTGTCATCATTAGCGGTGTAATCGATTGGATAGTGGCAAATAAAAGGATAGTGGTTCATGGGTTAATGGATGGATGAATGATAACCCACCCGCTTGTAATAACTGACCGTGTGGATGTGCATTCACCCCATATAACGGGTCCCCCACCACCGGATGCCCAATAAATTGCAAATGAACCCGTATTTGATGGGTTCTACCGGTTAAGGGGGTCATTTTTACCAATGTCATGGAACCATATCTGGTTACCACTTCTAACCTTGATAGGGCCACCTTACCATCGGGATGAACCACCATTCGGTTTTGTTTTTTAGTGGATCGTAAAATGGGTTGATTGATATCCAATGTGTCGGATAGAACATTCCCCGTTACCAATGCCCAATACGTTTTTTGGATTTGACGGGATTTAAATAACGCCTGGCAAGCCGTTAATGCCGCTGGGTTCTTGGCCACGATCATCAACCCTTCTGTATATTGGTCCAATCGATGAACAATCCCAGGTCGATGGGGATGGCCCACTTGTTGAATCGGTGGATGATACCCAACCGCCCACTCCGATACACTGGCCAGATTCCGGCCATTCACCGGATGAGATAACCAACCGGCTGGTTTGTTAATGACCATGATCCAATCATCTTCAAACACGATGTCGATGGGGGGGGGGAGGGGAGGGGATTCACCCAGTGGCGCTGCAACCCATGTGAGCGTGATGTGAACCCCTTCTCGAATACGATGTCCAGGGTGATGTTCCTTCTGACCATTTATCTGAACCCCACCTGACTTAATGGCGTCCTGCACCACCCGTCGGGGCATGCCGGATAACTCAACCAGTGCCAAATCAAGACGATGTAGATGATGACGATTGTCGATAAACCAAGACCCACTCTGCAATCAAACACCCCATTCCAATATTAATGGCCATATCGGCCACATTAAATACAGGAATCCAATAGATTTGGATAAAATCAATCACAAACCCATGGAAAACCCGATCAATCAAATTCCCAATGGCACCAGATATAAAAAATACCAACCCCCACTTTGTCCACGCAGTATCCCCCAACCAACGATGAAAACGCAATAGCATCCCAATCACCACGAGGCTAATGCCCACCAACCACCAACGATGACCATCCAATAAGCTGTACGCCGCCCCCGTATTGGTGACCAATACCCATTCCAACCATCCGGGTATCACCATAATGGGACGATGTAAGCCCGTATAAGCCAACCATTTGGTGAGCTGATCTAAGGCAATGACGCCACCCCCCACTAGCAACCGATAGCCTATAGCATGGCGGTTAGTTTGGGTAGCCATCCAGCCGGCAATCTAGATAGAATCATGCTTACAGTAATGCCCCCAATTAATACCACCCCAATCGCAAACCCAATCCCTCGAATGACCCCAATTAACAAATTAAAACAAAAGACACGAACGGGGCTAGATGCAATTTGGGCCAGTTGATCCAATTGCGTGTGTTGTATAAACCCCAATAACAACGCCACACTTTGATTGAACTCTTCAATGGGTTGCATCGAGGTGGTTGAAAAAGCCGAACGATTGGACGATTTAGATTCGGGTAACTCTGCTTTTGCTTTGGCAGCTTGTTCCGTAATTAAATGCCGTTTTTGTGACAAATGACGAATCGCATCTTCAATCGATTTTAAGTCTGATGCCTTGGTTTGACTATCCATGTACCAACTCCAGTCCCGCCAATCCGGGTAATTGCTTCCCCTCCAAAAATGACAATGATGCCCCCCCACCCGTAGACAAGTGGGTCATACTCTCTGCCAAACCTGCTTTTACAATCGCCGCCGATGAATCGCCACCACCCACAATGGTAACGGCATCCGATTGGGCCATTGCATGGGCAATTCCCATGGTGCCACTTTGAAACGAATCCATCTCAAATACACCCACTGGCCCATTCCACAAAATGGTTTGGGCGGTTTGAATGGCCTGTTGAATCAGGTGAAGTGTTTGGGGGCCAATATCCATCCCCAACATCCCATCAGGTATACTTGGGGTATCGATTTCCAAACGATGCGCGTCCTCTGAAAATGAGGTGGCACATCCATGATCGATGGGTAAAATAATATTCGTGCTGGCGGACTTGGCATCGTTTAAAAATGAGGTGGCAATGTCTAGATGAGTGGTTTCAACCCGCGACTGACCCACTGAATACCCTTGTGCTGCTAAAAAAGTGTACGCCATCGCACCCCCAATCGCCATAATGTCGACTTGGCCCAACAAGTGTTGCAATACCCCAATTTTGCTGGATACTTTTGACCCCCCAATGATCGCCAAAAAGGGTCGCTTGGGTTGACGGATGGCATGGTCTAAAAATTCAATTTCTTTTTCAACCAACAAGCCTGCATACGACGGCAAAATAGTGGGTAACCCCGCCGTGGATGCATGGTGTCGGTGAGCAACCCCAAACGCATCTTGTATAAATAAATCAGCATGCTTGCCCAATTCTTTCACAAACCCCAAATCATTCGATGATTCACCTGGATAAAATCGTAGGTTTTCTAGCACCACCACATCCCCACCCCTCATTTGTTGAATCGCTTGGCTCACTTGGGGGCCCATGCAATCTGATACAAATGACACGGGTTGATTCAATAAAACAGATAATCGATTCGCCACCGGCTCTAAACTATAGGTGGGGTCGGGACCCATTGGCTGACCCAAGTGTGAAATAACCAGCACCTTGGCTTGGGCAGCAATTAATTTGCGAAGCGTAGGTAAGGTGGCTTTAATGCGGGAATCGTCTGAAATGCTACCTTGGTGGAAGGGAACATTAAAATCAACCCGTACCAACACACGTTGGTGATATAAGTCGGTTGATGATAATTGTGACAGTGATCGAATCATCCTTAAATGGCCTTTACAAGGTCAACCACACGGTTGGAATACCCAAATTCATTGTCGTACCAAGATACCACTTTCACCATATTCCCCAGTACCATGGTGGATTGGGCATCAAAAATAGATGAGTGGGGATTCCCAATAATATCTACCGATACAATGGGGTCTTCCGTATATTCCAAAATACCTTTTAATGACCCATTGGCCGCCTCTTTTACAGCCTGATTAACACGGTCTTTGGTAACCGGTTTTTCTAGCTCAACGGTTAAATCCACCACCGATCCATCACTGACCGGAACACGCATGGCGATACCATCTAATTTGCCCGCAAGGTCTGGCAATACCAACGAAACAGCCTTGGCCGCACCCGTTGAGGTTGGAATGATGGAAGAAAAGGCAGCCCTCGCACGTCGTAAATCGGAATGGGGTAAATCGAGTATTTGTTGGTCATTGGTAACCGCATGAACGGTGGTCATAATGCCTTTTACGATACCAAACGATTCATGCAAAACCTTGGCCAATGGGGCCAAACAATTGGTGGTACAACTGGCATTGGAATAGGCATGAATCGAGGGGGAGATGACCCCTTGGTTGACTCCCAATACCACCGTGGTAATGTCATCTTTGGCGGGCACGGTTAAAATAACTTTTTTGGCACCAGCGGTTAAATGATCGGTGTATCCACCTTTGCTACTTTGGGCAGCGGTAAAAATACCCGTTGATTCAATTGCAACATCCACATTCAGTGACGCCCAGGGTAATTCTGATGGATTCCGAATCGCAAATACGGGGATTGATTTTCCGTTCACAACAATGGCATTGTCTTGCACACTCACGGAACCCGAAAATCGACCGTGAACAGAATCATATTTTAGCAAATGGGCCAACGTTTTGGCATCCGTTAAATCATTAATGCCAACCACCTCTATATCAGAAGCTGTTTGCTGAATGATTCGAAATATATTCCGTCCGATCCGTCCAAATCCATTAATGGCGACACGCTTGGTCATAAGTGCACGATCCTTTCATTTGATACCGTAATGTCACGATTGCATTGTAAATGTCAGTCATGGTTCTTCGAAAACCCCTATACTTTACCTTAATTCCCCCCATGTATTCCACCCCTAATTCTGCCCGTTATGAAGACGGCTTGATGATGATTATTTGATAGAACAATCCCAGTGGGGCTTGGAAGATTGGCGTCAATGGAATGTTGATGGGTGGAAGATGGGCTAAAATGCGGGTTTTCTGTGGCTTTATCGTGTGATATAACCCTTCATTATATTGCTGGGATACCATCGTTAAGAAAGGCACATTGTGACGTCGACTCAATCGGTTGTAATTAACCCCTCTGTATCCAACCATTCCATTCGCTTAAGGGTTCCGGGTGACAAGTCCATCTCACATCGGGCCATTATTTTGGGTGCGTTGGCAACCAACTCATCTACTTTTGATGGTTTTTTAGAATCTGAAGATTGCTTAAATACCCTTCATATTTTTTCCGCTTTGGGGGTGCCCATTCAATTAAAAAATGGGGTGTTGTGTATCGATGGGGTGGGATTGAAGGGATTAACGCCCCCCCATCACCCGCTGGATTGTGGTAATTCGGGTACCGGAATCCGCCTCATTACAGGGGTGTTGGCCGCCCAGTCGTTTGATTCCATTATCTCGGGTGATGCCAGTATCCAGACCCGTCCAATGAAACGCATCATTGATCCCTTATCTCGCATGGGGGCACGGGTGTCTGGGGTGGCAACGGCCACGGATATGGTGCCCCCGTTGGTGATTCATGGGGGTGCCACGATTCGGGGTATCGATTACGCCATGGGTATTGCATCGGCACAGGTTAAATCATCGATTTTATTGGCCGGATTATATGCCGACGGGGTGGTTCGTGTGACAGAACCACGCGAAACCCGTGATCATACAGAGCGCCTAATTCGTGGGTTTGGTGGAGGCATGGAATGGGGAGACCAAGTGGTTACCTTACACCCAGCCCCATTGCTGAACCCCCATCCAGATCGACCCATTCAAATTCCGGGTGATTTTTCGTCGGCGGCGTTCTTTTTGGCCTATGGGGCAGTGGTCAGGCCGATTGAATTGGTAATGGTGGGAATGAATCCAACCCGCACACGATTTTTGGATGTCTTAAATGCCATGGGGGCACGAATTGAATGCTCAGATTATTCGGGGGATGATATGGAGCCGTATGCCACGATTCGCATCAGCCCATCTGAATTGACCAATATTGAGGTGCCACCCGAATGGGTTCCCAATTTAATTGATGAAATTCCCATTTTGGCCATTTTAGCCTTATTTGCACGGGGTGAATTGGTGGTTCGACAAGCCAGTGAGTTGCGGGTCAAAGAATCGGATCGGATTCAGTCGATAGCGCAATTGATTCAAAAAATGGGGGGGCTAATCGAAACCATGCCGGATGGATTGAGGGTAACGGGAGGTCGTTCAATTCTTGAATTTGAAGCCAATTCGAATGGGGACCATCGAATTGCAATGGCTGGCATAATGGGTGGTTTGATGGGGCAGGTTCGAAGTATGATGCATGGGGTGAGTTGTGTATCAACTTCTTTTCCAACTTTTTTTGAGTGCATCAGCGATATCGGGGCTTCAATAGAATGGCTTGAGATATGAGGATGGGTGCTGGCTCAACGGAGTCGGTCCCATTCGACTTGATTCGTCGACTGGAATGGGCGTATCTCGAAGATTGTCCTGAACTAGATTATACGTCTTATTATTTGGTGCCAAATGGGGTGCAAGCCACGGCTAGGATTGTGTCAAAGTCGACAGGTGTTTTTTCGGGGTGGGGTGTGGTGGAAGGGTGTCAACGCTTATTTCCGAGTCTACATTGGGAGTGGAAAGTGGCGGAGGGGGATCGCTTGGCGGTGGGCACAGAGTTGGGTGGCATTACAGGTGATATGCGATTGTTGCTGCGCTTAGAGCGGGTGATGTTAAATTTGTTGGGGCATTTAAGTGGAATTGCAACGTCCACTCGGGAACTGGTTAATGCCCTTAACGACCCCCTTATTCGGGTATTGGACACGCGCAAAACCATGCCATTATGGCGGGATATGGAACGGTTGGCGGTGTGTGCTGGCGGGGGTGCCAATCATCGACTGAATTTGTCGGATGCGATTTTGATTAAAGAGAACCATTTGGCTGCCCATGCTGCATCGGGGAAGGGATTGCAGGAAAGTTTGCGACAAATTCGCTTGGATCATCCGAAAATGTGGGTAGAAATTGAAATTGAATCAATGGCGCAAGCAACGACATTTCCATTTGAATGTGTGGATTGTATTTTATTGGATAATATGGGGGTTGATGTGATAGAAGGGGTGGTGGCCCAAATTCGATCGAGGGGGGTGATGGTACCGATTGAGGTATCGGGAAACATTACCTCTGATACGATTGGGTGCTATCGTGGGCTACCGATTCAGCGTATATCAGTGGGATGGATTACGCATTCGTCCCCTAATTTTGATTTAAGTATGAGGATGGTGACAAAATGACGGTAAAAATGGTGACCCCCTATGGAGAGGATACCCTCGATTCGCTCAATCATCGATGTCGCACTTGTGACTTATGTGGATTGTCTGAAACACGCACACAGGTGGTGGTGGGTAGTGGGGTGGTTCCATCGCCGTTGATGCTAATTGGGGAAGGTCCTGGTGAGCAAGAAGATGAGACGGGGGTGCCATTTGTTGGTAAGGCGGGACAGTTGTTAACCAAGATATTGGAGTCGGCAGGGATACAGCGTGAAACGGATTGTTTTATTACCAATATTGTAAAGTGTCGTCCGCCGAAGAATCGGGCCCCGCAGGTGGATGAGATTGTGGCATGTTCGGGGTATTTATGGCGACAGGTTGAATTGGTTCAGCCTCGCATTATGGTGTTATTGGGTTCAGTGGCTTTAAAGTCGGTGTTGGGGCACGAGGTGGCCATTAGCAAGGTTCGGGGGCAGTGGCAATTTTTGGATGTGGGATATATGAGCGAGCGCTTGTATGTGATGCCGATGTTTCATCCATCCTATTTATTGCGCAATCAATCTCGCGAGCCGGGTAGTCCGAAGTGGTTGACTTGGAAGGATATTCAAGAAGTCAAGATTGCGTTGGATTTTTATAAACAGCAATAAAAGGTGGTGGGCGCTGCGCGCCCACGCCCGCCTTAAGGGCTTCGCCCTTAAGAATCCCAATGGACAAGCAAAAACCAATGTTTCGGCATCGGAATAAACCGTCGTTTCCACAAGGCATATTGGGGCTTAAAACCGGAGCGTA
>Ga0172373_10009898_pt1 | contig 11731 bp, 15 predicted proteins | sample Lak10m_2_FD_114546 | JGI IMG/M metagenome (GOLD analysis project Ga0172373, IMG submission 114546) | Freshwater microbial communities from Kabuno Bay, South-Kivu, Congo - kab_092012_10m | ecosystem: Environmental > Aquatic > Freshwater > Lake | place: Democratic Republic of the Congo... | reverse complement strand
TAAAGATGTCGCAACATGATAGAAAATATGTAGGATAATGTCGTCTGTAGTCATGGGGTGTCTCCTCGTTAGGTTTGAGCACCTCTGAGGATACCCCATGACTCAACTAGCACCAAAGGTTACGTAGAGCACTTTGCCCTGCTGGACGAGCACATCCATTGCCTGCCAGATTTCTTCCCATGGTGCATTGCGGTCTATGTGATGCATTTGATACAGATCAATGTGGTCGGTTTGTAGCCGCTTTAGAGATGCCTCACATGCCTCGCGGATATGAAGCGCGGACAACCTCGATTGGTTGGGCCAGTTGCCCATGCGTCCAAAGACTTTTGTGGCGATGACCGTTTTCTCACGCCGCCCACCGCCTTGGGCAAACCAGCGGCCTACAATATGTTCGGTGATTCCCTCGCCAACCTTCCATCCGTAGACATTGGCTGAGTCAAAGAAGTTGATACCTAACTCCAGGGCTTTGTCCATGATGGCAAAAGAATCTTTTTCGCTGGTTTGCGGGCCGAAATTCATTGTCCCCAAACAAAAACGTGACACTTTGAGGCCAGTTCTTCCAAGTTGTGCGAATTCCATGTTCGCTCTCCTTTTCTTTTTAAATTATTTCTCGTTATTAATAATAATCTACTTAGTAAAACGGAGTTAGGTCTTCTCTCTTTTTTCCCTTTATCAACAAAAAACATGATTTCATGACATATGTCACTTCTACGGTTAAGTTTTTCCTTAATTATTGATTTCGTTTTTCCTGAATGTTATTCTTTGTACATATAAAAACAGCGTCGGCTGTTTATTTTTGTTTGCTCAAAAGGAGAAACATCATGGAACTTGGCGGTTATGCAAATCGGATCGGCTGGGTGGACCTCAGCGCAGGCAAAGTGGAATTCAAGCCTATTGCAGAGGACGATGCCCGCAAGTATATCGGTGGACGCGGCTTGGGTGTTAAGTATGTGTTCGATAACGGCCCCAAAGTGGACGCCCTCTCCCCTGAAAATATTTTATGCTTTATGAATGGACCGCTCACCGGCTCCGAGGCCAACATGAGCGGACGCATGGCGGTTGTGACCAAATCGCCTCTGACTGGAACCGTAACTGATTCTCACCATGGTGGCTGGTCTGCCGCCCGCTTACGCTGGTCTGGTTTTGACGGCCTCGTTTTCAAAGGCAAAGCTGCAAAACCGACCTATGTATATATTCATGATGATCAGGTGGAATTGCTGGATGCCTCCGAAGTTTGGGGCAAGAACGTTCATGACACAGTAAAACATTTCAAAGAAAAATACGGCGAAAAAGACCTCACCGTCATCGCAATCGGTACTGCAGGCGAGAATCAAGTCAAGTTTGCCTGCTGGGTCAACGAAAATGACCGCGCCTCTGGCCGCGGCGGCACAGGCGCAGTTGGCGGCTCGAAGAATTTGAAAGCCATCGTCATCAAGGCTGAGAAGAAAATTGTCAAAGCCGCGAACCGTGAAGAGTGGAAACCCGCTCACGACCGCGCTCTCAAGAACATCATGGCCGAAGAGAACATCACCAGCCCGCGCAAGGGCGGTCTCTCCGTCTACGGCACCAACGTGTTGATGAACATTACCAACAGCATTGGCGCTTTGCCCACCAAGAACAGTATGGTCACATCCTACGGTGAAAACGCCGAAAAGATCAGCGGCGAATACATCAACGCGAACCTGCTCGTTGACAACCCCACCTGTCACGCCTGCCCTGTGGCTTGCAAGAAGGAAGTGGAAGTCAAAGACGGCCCATACAAGGGTCTGCGCATGGAATCGGTGGAATACGAACCCGCCTGGTCAGTCGGCGCGAACTGCGGCAACAACGACGCCCGCCTCGTCGCCAAGATGATCGACCTCGCCAACGACTTCGGCTTTGACGCCATCGAAATCGGTCACCCGATCTCGATCTGGATGGAAGCCAGTGAAAAGGGTTACACCAACGGCGACGGCAAACTCGCCTGGGGCGACCCCGATGGCATGACCAATGCTGCCGCAATGATCGCCAAGCGCGAAGGCCTCGGCAACGTCATGGCTGACGGCGCAGAAGCCACTGCCAAGCATTTCGGTCATCCCGAACTCGCCATGACCGTCAAGGGTCAGGGCATCCCCGCCTACGATCCACGCGGTATGAAGGGCATGGGCCTCGGCTATGCCACATCCAACCGCGGCGCCTGCCATCTGCGCGCCTACGTTGCCGCCGCTGAATTGGGCGTTATGCCCTTCGGCTCCCTCAAGGTCGATCCGCTGGCTTGGAAAGACAAGGGCGGCCTCGTGAAAGTCTTCCAGGATATTCACGCCTTCTCTGACAGCATGGATCTCTGCAAATTCAGCGCCTTCGCCATGGGCACCGATGAATACGCCCAGCAATACGCCGCCATGACCGGCATCCCCTTCACCACCGACGATGTCCTCAAGACCGGCGAACGCATCTACAACCTTGAACGCCACTACAACAACCTCGCTGGCTTCGGCGCTGGCTCCGATATTCTTCCTGATCGCTTCACCAAGGAATCCTCCACACAGCCCGGCTCCGTCGGCCACGTTTGCGAACTGGACGATATGCTCGCAGAATACTACACCGCCCGCGGTTGGGATAACGGTGTCGTCAGCGAAGCCAAGTTGAAGGAATTGGAAATCGCGTAAAGTCAGTAGACAGTGATCAGTTTTCAGTAATCAGTAATAAAAGCGACGTGTCCAATTGGGCGCGTCGCTTTTGATTTAATTTCGCTTCTCTCTTAACCTGTAACCTGATTCTGTTTCCTCAAACATTCCCCCCGCTTACAAATTCATCATTCCACATTTATCATTCTGCATTTCCCTCATCCTCCCGCCCTCAACATCTTTTTCTGAAATCGTTCCAGAAAATCGTCTGCAACGCGCTCTTCCAACTCCATCGTCAAACGAGATTGGCCGACAGATAATGAAAACAGGCGAAACGGCTCCATCTTTTCGATCTTCACACTCCAACCATCCCCCTGAATTAAATCCTCGCCATGCAGCGTGCCGCCAAGTTCTTGTAAGTATTCCTTGAGCAAATAATAAGGAATCCCGCGCATCTCGTGGACAATAGTCCGCATGGAATTAGCCGCCGCCAACCGGAGGGAAGATGTCCACCTTGTCGTCAGGCTGAATGACCGTATCAAATTTGTCGGGCAGGTACACCGCCTCACGCCCATTGATAAAGAACTTCATGTGCGGCAGAAAATTCTCATTCGCATCCAACAATTCCTTACGCATGACCGGGTATTGATTTACGAACATCAACACCAATTGAATGGCAGTTGTATTTGCAGGCAGTCTCAACTCCACTGTTTTCTGTCCCACAATTGGACGTAACGTAGCATAGAAATTAACTTTCATGATCGTTTCTTCCATCTTCTACACCTCTACTCCTAAATAAAATACCTTTGGTATGTACATTTTACCGTTAAGTTAGAAGTTGATACGTCAATTTTCCTTGTACCATATCATTGCATAGCGAAGAATCTCGGTTTTCATCGGTAAAGATTTAGATTCGAAACATGCATCATTAAAACAAAAAGCCCAGATTTGACAATCCGAGCTTTTGAAAATTGCGAACTACCCTACGGACACTGAATAATGCCCTGCGCCCATAGACATCCGCCGCAGACGGGGGCTATGTCATTGCCGAGGCAGTCTTCCACATTCGTTTCGGAGAGGTCGCATCCGCCGCAGAAGGTGCAGGGGGCGAAGCCGAAGTTGTGAAGGCGTTCGCGGTATGCCAGATAATCAGGATCAAGCCAAAGGTCAGAAAGGAGGCGCTGGTTTACATTTCCAATGATGTGCTTCTTTGAGAGGCGCGGCTTGTTGTGCAAGTAGCTCATGTGAGTGTGCATCAACGGCCAGCACGGGCTGATATCCCCCGTCCACGCAATAGACATGGTTCCGTTCTCCACGAAGTTACAGACATCATTTGCGCCGCCCCAATTATTGCCGGCGTAGCTGATATTCAGACCGCTATTGAAAACCTCAAAGAGTGCATCCTTTGTGGATTCATCAAAATCCATTTTGGGCATGCTGAGGCTGGGGAGATGAGGCGCTTGCAAATAGGCGATATCGCGGGTGGTGCGGTTGTACAGGCGGTCGGCTTGCATATCTTCAGTGGCGGGTTGAAGATTACTGACAGAGAAATATTTGGCGCGCAGAGACTTTCCAATTTTGATGACTTGGGGGAGATCTGAAATATTGCGCTTCATCGCTACAAATGCGATGCCGATCTCTGGCGAGGGATAATGACCGGCGGCGCGCATTTTTACAAAACGCTCAAGGTTGTTGATGATAGTGGGAAGTTCCGCGCCGAGGCGTACGTCCGAATAAGTTTCGGGTGTTGCGCCATCGAGGGAAACCCAGAGCACATCCAAGCCTGTGTCGATTAACTCGCGTGATTTTTTTTCAGTCAGAATCGTGCCATTGGTGATGAGTTCAACTTTTACGCCGAGTCCCTTAATGCGCCGAATCCACTCCACGGTCTTTGGGTGGAAAAGGGGTTCGCCGATGCCGCCAAAATAGACATCCGGGATCGGGTCCATTTGCTTGAGGCTGTTGAAGATGCTTTCAAATGTTTCTTCGGTCATGCGTCCCATGGGTTGGTCCCATGCGTTGCGGAAACAGGTGATGCAGTCAAGATTGCAGGCGACTGTCGGTTCGATATAAATTTTGGTGAGATGGGTGATGGGCCGATGCATGCGCACAAAGTTTGTGCCTTCGTCAAGGCGGACTTTGGAGCCAGGATTCAGCCCATACTGGCGGGCAACTTCGGGCGGAAGAATGAGGCGCCCCTGTTCATCTACTTCGGCCCACGCGGTCGTTGATTTTGTCGATAGTACGGCCATGCTTTCTCCTTGCAATCCAATAATATCCACTAATCATATCTGCTTTGGAGAAATTTTCATGTGACAAAAGTTACATTTTTAGAGGGATATCTACATGGACAAAAAGACAGCTACCTCATCGTTTGCCGGAGATGAACGGATGTGCGCAGGCGGCCCCACCTGCTGGATTTTGGAATTCAATATAACCGCCATATTGTTTGCCAGCTTGTCGGCCTCGGCAAGGTTATGCGTTACAAAAACTGTAGTGGTGCCTGTTTCATGGAGCAGGCTGCCCAGATCTTCCAGCAACCGCACGCGGGTCGGAGGGTCAAGGGCCGAAAAGGGTTCATCAAGCAGAAGAAGTTGCGGCTCCAGTGCCAATGCCCGCGCCAGGCTCACACGCTGCGCTTCACCGCCTGAGAGTTCCAAGGCCGGGCGTTTTAATAAATGACCCACCCTCAAGCGCTCCAGCCACAAATGCACACGCGTATGGATTTCTTCTTTTCCAACACCACGAAATCGCAGCCCCGATGCGACGTTATCAAAGACGGACATATCGAAGAGCAAAGGATCCTGCAGCACCAGCGCCAATCGCCGCCGATAGACCGCATCGGACTCCGCTTGAGCTTGTTTGCCATCAAATAAAATTTGTCCACGCTCAAGGCGGATAAGTCTCGCCAGCGCCAGCAGTAAGGTGCTCTTGCCTGTGCCGTTCGGGCCAACGACAGCCAGCACATCACCTTTCTCAACTTTCAGAGATTCGACTTCAAGGGCGATTTGCCCACGGCGCTTTACTTGCAGGTCACGGACCTCGATCAATGCGCTCATTTCCGCGCCCCCTTTTGCTGGATCCATGTCAGCGCCCAGTTGATGAGAAAAGTGATCAAAAGCAAAAGCACTGCGAGGCTGACGGCATTGTCGAATTGTCCTTTGTTCGTTTCAAGAACGATGGCTGTTGTAAGTACCCGAGTTTGCCCGCGGATATTTCCGCCCACCATCATGGATGCACCTACTTCGGAAATGACAGAGCCAAAGCCCGCCATCAATGCCGCCAATAAAGGCAGTCGTGCTTCCCGCCATAGCATCAAAACCATCTGAATACGGGTTGCCCCAAGCCCGTAGAGTTGTAGCTGCAGGCGCGGGTCAAGCGATTGTAGTGCAGCAGAAGTCAAGCCTATCACCACAGGTGTGGCGATGATCGTTTGGGCAATGACGATCGCCCAGGGAGTGTAGATCAGCCGCAGGGCTCCAAGAGGTCCACTGCGCCAAAGCATCATGGCGACCATTAAGCCTACGACGACAGGCGGCAGCGCCATGCCAGTGTTGACAATGCTCAGCAAAAAGGAACGCCCTGGGAACTTCCCAAGCGCGATCCATGAGCCAAATGGCAGTCCGATCAAAAGGCTGATGACCGTGGCGATGCCAGAGACTTGCAAGGAAAGAAGGGTGACTTCAAAAATTTCAGACATGAAGAATGGCTGCTAGTATACAAGAAAACAAGTAGACAGGTATCGTGAATCACCTGTCTACTTGTTTATTCGTTCATCTAATTACAAGCAAGGCTACAGTCCGAGATCTGCGTCCGTTTTGTCCGCATCCGGTGTGAACAACTGCTGTCCATACTTGTCCACGCCGAACTGTCCGATGACTTCCTGTGTGGCGGGATCGGTCATGAAATTCATGAAGGCAACCGCGCCATCATAATTTGTGTTCGGCCACTTGGATTGGTCAATGGTCATCACGTGGTACACGTTCAGCAAGGTCTTATTGCCTTCGACCAAAATTTCCAGTTGCAGTTTATCCTTGTTCGCAAGAAAAGTCGCGCGGTCGGTCAAGGTGTAGGCGCCCTTTTCGGAGGCAATGGTCAATGTTGCGCCCATGCCTTGACCAGTTTCAAGATACCAGGCTGGCTTTGTGGTGGCGGGGTCGATCTCAGCCTTTTTCCAGATGCCAAGTTCTTTTGTGCTGGTACCGGATTTATCGGCGCGGGCGGCAAAGGTTGCTTCGGCGGCAGCAATGGCCTTGAAGGCATCTGCAGGTCCGAGACCCTTGATCTTGGCGGGGTCTTCGGCGGGACCAACAATGACGAAATCATTGTGCATGATCAAGGCGCGATCCTTGCCCCAACCATCGCTCATGAAGGTTGCTTCAGCAGCAGGGGAGTGGACAAGAAGAACGTCGGCGTTGCCTTCCTGTCCCATTTTGATGGCTTCACCGGAACCAACCGCCACAGTCTTGACCTTGTAGCCGGTCTGTTCTTCGAAGAGCGGAATCAACACATCAAGCAAACCGGAATCCTGCGTGGATGTGGTGGTTGCGAGGATTAAGTCTGGGTTGGCGGGAGCGGCTGCCGGTGCCTCTGTTGGGGCCTCGGTGGCGGTTGGTGCTTCCGTGGCGACAGGCGCTTCGGTAGCAGGAGCAGCTGTCGGTGTGGCTGCGGCACCGCAGGCTGTCAAAACGATGGAGAGCACCAGTAGCAAAGACAAAAGAATATTGCGGGAAGTGTTTTTCATAAAACTATCCTTGAGTAGATTTATTTGAATAACGGTTGATGCCAAGCACGACCAGCGCGCCGAGCAATCCACCGATCATTCCGAAGAGAAGGTGACTTGCAAAAGGATACAAAACGCCGAAGCGGAACGAGCCAATGGGCCAGCCGGTGACGAGGTTGACAGTAAGTTGGCCGATGGGTTTCGTCATGTGGGCAATGCCGCCAAGTAAAACCATGAACCAAAGTTTGTTCGCGTAACGCGGCAGATAGCGGAAAGCCAGATCCATAACGGGGCCGGGCAACAGGTAATAGACCCATGTCATGGGGTTGTCGCCGTGTAGGAAAGGGAGAACCGAGGCAAATGATGCACCAACACTGGTGAGAGTACCTGCGGCGCGATACTTGGATGAGGCGCGGCCAAGTATCATGATCGCCATCCACTCTATGCCATGATGCCCGGGTAGCCCAAGCGACATATCCAATGCACGATGCAGAACCACTGCCATCACTCCGCCGCCAATGAGCAGCAGGGCTTCAAGCCACGAGAGCGACCATTCAGTTGGAAAGGCTTTTGATGCGGTCTTTAGAGATGATGTACCATTCATTATTTTTCTCCTCAACATATAGGGTTGCTTTTCCGCCATGTAAAATGGGGCGGATCCATTCACCAACATCCACAATGGTTTCATCGGTCAGGTCAACATGTTCCACTGTGCAAATTCTGTCAACATGACCTTTTACGCAAATTTCCCGAACTTGATATTTATCTTTCAAATCACGCAGCCCTGGCAGCCAAAGAAAACGTCCGTCATTGCCAGCGCGATGTAAACCAACTGCGGACAAAGCTCCGATAATCCCGCCGTGTGTACCCGTCAGCCCTTCGATCTTTATTTTGGACCGTGCAGCTGTTTGCTCCGCGGCGAGCATGGTCAATACTTCAAGCTTGGCTCTGCGCCCAAAATCTAAAATCTCAGTGCTGATGGAGTTCCACTCCGCGATGCACAAGCCTGCATCCGAGCCAATTGCGCTTTCGCGTAGTAAAAATTCGCGGGCGGCTTCCCAAACTTCATCAGGTTTCTCGGTTTCAATGGACAGACATGCTGAACTGTTGTGCGAGGTGTAGGGAATACCCGGGTCAACCAACAGTTGATGGCGGGTGATTCCCAGTGGCGAAGCCAGTTGATTTTCAGCCAGCCAATCCGCAAGTTGACGGACGCGATGCCCCGTGCCGCGCGATTCAAGATTATCTGTATCGTCAATTCCAAGCAGGTAACGCATATCTTTGCCTTTTCAACGATCTGGATTCGTTTAAGTATTTCCTTAGTTTAAAATTGAAAATAAAAAACACGTGCTGAATTTTTACTTTACTGTGATCAGGGAAACATCCTTCGTCCAATTGGCTTTGGGCACATAAGATGTGGAAAGTTTCATAGTTCCGTGATTGTTGAAATCAAGGATGGTCTTTTCATCTACCTGCTCAAAGGTCAATGTGACGGGGTTGGAACTGCCGGTGAGCGTAACTTCTGTGAATTCGGTAACGCCTGCGAGAGCCAGCACATCGCTGAGATATGGACCTTCGTCCACTTTGCCGTCTTCTGCTTTAACTTGCGCGAGAGGCAGGGCTTTGAGGGCATCGAGGGTTACATCGAATGTGGTGCCGTCCGCTTTGACGATCTGGAAGAGAGCAGGGGGAGTGTTTGAGATAGGGGCGGGTGTTTCAGTTGCCTGGGGTTGGGCAGGTGCTTCTGTAGCAGGAGCATCTGTCGGCGCGGCGGGAGCGGCCTCTGTCGGTGTGGAGCCGCATGCGGTCATCATGAGTCCCAATATAAAGATTACGGTGATAACGGTCTTTCTCATTTTATTCCTCAAATATGGATTTGTTCACCGCTGTGAGCAGCGCTGTAACCAGTTAGAATGTTCAGTGAGTTGCGAAAATCTGCAGTTTGGATGTAATCGAGCAGAGGGTTGAGAGTTTTGGTCTGTTCGCGGGGCAGGACGAGATCGTAGCGTTCTTCAAAGAGGGGGATGAAATCGAGTCCGTGTTGATGGGCGGCAGCTTGCAGACCGAGCGAAACATCCGCTTTGCCTTCTTCGATCATCAAAGCAGCTTCGCTATGGGTCTTCACGGAGTTTTCATAGCCGGTGATTTTTTCAGCGGGAATTTTTTGTTTGTTCAATTCCGCGTCCAGCCAGAGACGTGTGCCAGAGCCCGCGTTACGATTCACAAAACGAACATTGGTGCGTACAAGGTCGGAGATTTTTTTGATCCCTTTGGGGTTGCCTTCGGCAAGTATGAGCCCCTGCGTGCGGTAGGCGAGGGTAATAATTTCCACGTTGCGGTCGGGGAATAAATGTTTTACAAAGGGTGTGTTGTACTCGCCGCTTTCATCAAGAAGATGCGAACCTGATATCTGGCATAACCCTTGACGAAGATTGACCAGCCCGTCCAACGAGCCGACAGAAAGGCTGAGAATGTTTATGTGCTTGGCAAGGTGATCAGCGATGCCTTCAAGCGCAAGATCATGACTTCCAGAAAAAATGATCGAAGGCTTCTTGTCTTTCGGCAGGACGATCTCCTGTAAAAGATAAGCGTCGGCTTTTGAACGATAAAATATTTCTGTTACCTTTCCAGTCTTTCGCTTTTCGCTTATTTCGACCAGGCCTGCAGATTCAAGCGCGAGGATATGATGCCGCACCCAGGCGGCGGACTGCTTTGAAATACGCGCAAGCTGTGTAAGGGTGGCTGGCGTAGCCATCAACAGACGAAGAATATCCATGCGACGGGGGTCTGCCAGGATCTTGATCTGATCGAAGGATTGGAGATGCGCGATTTTTTTCATGTGAATTAAGGGAAAGCTTAACTGTATTTTCAATATTGTAGCATAACAAATCTATTATGGGATGACCGCTTTTCTCTGGTAAAATATGCCCCTGTGATTTCAGCCCGCAAACGTGTGATTTCCTTTCATACACCTCTCTTGCCTGCCTGAGACACAATCCAAACTAACGCGTCACCGGCGCCCTCTCTAGCGCCTGAAAACGCAGCATCTTAAGGAGTAAGTAAAAAATGGTAAGAATTCGTTTACGTCGTATTGGCCTCAAGGGCCAACCCACGTACCGCCTGGTGGCTGCCGACAAAGAGTCTCCACGCGATGGCCGCTTTTTGGAAATTTTGGGTGTCTACAATCCCCGCACCAACCCTGCGACAATTCACTTAAAGGAAGACCGCATCTTCCATTGGATGAAGAATGGCGCATTGCCCACCGAATCTGTGGCGCAGATATTCAGAACTTCTGGCACACAGGATCGCTTTGAACGCCTCAAGAAGGGCGAGTCTCTCGAAGCTCTCGTTGCCGAAGCGGAAGCCGCTGAAGTCAAGCGCGCCGCCCCCGTCAAGACCCGCAAGGATTAATCACAAAAGACCCTAAAGGTTTATTGAACCTTTAGGGTCTTTGAAAGAAATTATTTATGAAAGACCTTATCGAATACATCGCCAAGTCACTGGTTGAGCACCCTGACGAAGTACAGGTCAGTGAAAGCGGCGGCAACAGAGTTCGTGTCGAACTCAGCGTCGCCAAGGATGATATGGGACGTGTGATCGGCAAAGGCGGCAAGGTGGCGAACTCCATTCGTACGTTGTTGCGGGTGGCAGCCGAGCGTAAGGGCAAACAAGCCACATTGGATGTCACGGAACCCTAATGGCAACGGAAACTCAATCAGGCTCGCCAAAAGGCGAGTCTATTTATTTGGCAATCGGATTTCTCCGCCGCCCACATGGCGTCAGCGGTGAGATCATTATGGATCTGCATACCGATTTCCCTGACCGCATCAAGGCGGGCCGCAAGGTGTACATTGGTGATAAGTATGAAGCGGCCACCTTCGGAAGTGTCCGCGTACATGGCAATGGTCTGTTGGTTTCCTTGCGCGGGTATGACACGCCTGAGACTGCGGGGCGTTTCCGCAATCAGTGGGTGTATGTCAAAGCGAAAGATGTACCGCCCTTGCCTGAAGGCAAACACTACAAATATGAATTAATTGACCTCGACGTAGTAGATGACAATGGCAATGCACTTGGCAAGCTGGTTGAAATTTTGGAAACAGGCGCAAACGATGTGTACATTGTCCGTGACGAGGCGGGTAAAGAGATACTTCTTCCCAACATTCCTTCGGTCATTTTGAACATCGATATGGAAGCTCGTGAGGTTAAAGTCCATTTGATCGACGGTTTGGTTTAATTTTACAGAAAAATAAAAAACCTTCATTACAGAGAGCACTGAGATACTAAGTCACGGCAGAAAAATAACTTTTCGGATTCGTAGTATGCTTGCGAAACAGGTCGGACACGACCAAGTTTACCGTAGAACTGCAAGCCATGAGAACAACCCAGAAGAAACCCATCCATC
>Ga0172373_10009896_pt1 | contig 11733 bp, 9 predicted proteins | sample Lak10m_2_FD_114546 | JGI IMG/M metagenome (GOLD analysis project Ga0172373, IMG submission 114546) | Freshwater microbial communities from Kabuno Bay, South-Kivu, Congo - kab_092012_10m | ecosystem: Environmental > Aquatic > Freshwater > Lake | place: Democratic Republic of the Congo: South-Kivu... | reverse complement strand
TGCTGATACGGGTTCTCGACGCAGTGAGTCGAAATCCGATTCAGGGCGCTACCCTGGATTTAACGGCCTGTGCAGGTGTGCAAAAGCTGGTGTATTCCGATCACCAGGGGCAGTATAATGTAGCCTCCGTTCAATCAGCAGGCTGCCAGGTGGTGGTGTCCTACTCCGGATATGAAACGGGCTCGGTACAGGTAGGAACCGGATCTCCGGAGGTAGAAGTACTGCTCTCGCCCTTGGGTTCTGCCTATTACGGAACCGTCATCGACTTGAGTTCCGGTCTAGGTGTTGCCGGGGTGGACATTCAGGCGAGGAACTTGAACGGCAGCCAGGTATTGCGGGCTACTTCGGATCGCTACGGGGAGTACTCACTTACCCTTAGCCCCAACGCTTCGTATCAGGTGACTTATTCCATGCGGGGGTATCAGGAGTACAGAAAATCAGTCACTACCACCTACGGGTCGGATCGAACCGTGTTGGGTACCCTTCCCTTAACCCGAATAACGGAAGCGAACCAGTCGTTGCCTCCGGATAGCAAGCCTAGCTGGAGTGGTTCGGCCGGTTATTCCATACAAATAGCGGCAATGGCGCGCAATCCGGATTTAGGCGTATATTCCAATTTGCGCACGGTAGGGAATGTATATGCTGCTTTCGAAAAGGGAATGTATAAGGTGCGCGTTGGCCCATTTGAATCGCAGGGAGCCGCGAGTGCCTTGGTGCCAAGGGTCAAGGGACTGGGTTATTCCGGAGCCTTTGTAGTGCAGGACGTTGCTCAGCCCGCTTCCGTTCCATCCATACCTCCCGTTACACCCAATGTTCCCGGAAAAATAGAAACGCAATCGACGGACGGCCAAATCATGATTCAGTTAGGTGCGTATAGTAATCCGGCGTATTTCGATGGCTCCAGGGTGGCGTTGATAGGGCCGGTGGTAGATCGGAAAAAAGGAACCTTAACGATTAAGCTGATTACCGGATTTTTCACCATAGAGGAGGCTCGGCAGAAGCTCCCGGCCGTGCGCGCTGCCGGTTTCTCCGGAGCTTTTATTGTACAGGAGCGCAATGGAGAGCGTATTCCCATCAAATAAAAAGGTGGCGAGTGGATAGGCTGGTCGTTCGTTTACTCCAAACAGCCGTTGAGTAAAAATATAAGCGGCCTTTCAAAAAGTGTGTTGAATGAAGGTGCGAAAAAAGCATCGGGCTATCCGGTGAGTCCTGAGGTTGTGTAAAAAGCCCCTTATTTGTCATTGGGCAGCCGAAGGCGGCGGAATATTTTTACACAACCCCAGGATATTTTTTGAAAAGCCACCGGAGGTATCGGAATAAAACACGGGCAGCCGCCTATTCATTTACAGGTTGGGCTCATTCCTTCTCAACAGAAGCCGATGGATTAGGCTAGTTGCCTTTCATAGCTGGTACAGGCCCGAGAATATCTTCCTTTTGCAGGTAGGTTATTTTTCCGAGCTTCAGGCTTTTGATGCCTGCTTCTATTTTAGATTTGTCCCCTACGACAACCAGTACTATGTTTTTTGGGTCAATATATGTTTTAGCAACGCGTTCGACTTCCGCTTCGCTGACTCGGAGAATCTCGTTGATATAGCTATTGAGGTAGGTTTCGGGAAGTTTGTAGGAAACCATATCGCCAACCTGGGAGCCGATACCTTCAATGGATTCAAAATTGGAAGGAAAGCCGAGGGCCTGGTAATTGCGGGCCTTTTCTACTTCCGCCGATGAAACTTCCCGAATGGCGTTCAGTTCTTTCATGAATTCTACAATAGCCTTATCGGTGGCATCCGTTTGAACGGCGGAATAGGCCAGGAAGAGCCCTTTTCCCTGTAGCATAGAGAAAGCAGACCCTGCGCCATAGGCGTAGCCATGCTCTTCGCGGATGTTGGTGTTGAGACGGGAGGTGAAAGAAGCGCCAAGGATGGTATTCATGACCTCGATAGGAAAGTAGTCGGGAGTATTTCTCGCGACACCGGGGTGACCAAAGCGCAGCTCCGTTTGTGCAGCACCCGGTTTGTCGATTAAATAAATCTGAATCCCTTTCGGTTTAGGTGCGTCGGGGATAGCGCGTTGTTTGGACACACCGCCTTTCCAATCTTTTAGCAGGCCACCAATTTTAGATTCTATTTCGGCGCGCGTAAGGTCACCGGTTACGACGAGAAACCCGTTGGCGGGCGTGATAAAATCGCGGTGAAACTGGCGCAGGTGATCACTGTTGATGGTGTTCAGAGAGGCTTGGGTGCCTCCGGCAGGGGTAGCATAGGGGTGGTTTTTTCCAAAAACCAGCTGGTTGAAGGCGGTAGAGGCGATGATGCGTGCTTCATCGTGGGCCTGTGCGAGACGTACCAGGCCTTCCGTTCGCTTTCTGTCGAGTTCGGCAGATGGGAAGCTGGGATGAAGGAGCAAATCACCGAGCAGTGGCAGGGCGGCGGAAAGTTTTGAAATAGGGCTGAAAAGTTGCACCGTAAGGTTCTCTCTTCCGGCGCCGGTACCCAGTCCGATTCCCAAGAAACTGATTTCCTCTGCAAATTCGAGGGCGGAACGCTTACCGGCGCCTTCGTCCATCAAATCGGCGGTGAGTGAGGCTAGTCCGGGCATATCCGTTGGGTCGTACAAACTTCCGGCATTGAAAACGAAGTTCATTTGCACAATCGGCAGGTCGTGTTTTTCGACCAAATAAACCGGGAGTCCATTGCTGAGGGTAAAAGATTGAATTGTTGGGAGCTGCAAAGGGCGAATTGGGCCCGCCTGCGGATAGACAGAGCGGTCGGCTTTCTGTGCGTATAGCGTGTTGACGAAGAGCCCGCAGAGAGCCAGCATGGTCAACCATATCATTCGTTTCATATTCATTGATTTAGGAGTAAAAAATTGGGAGGGAATCATTGCGCGCCTTTGGTTGCAAGTTGGGACTGCCCTTTGGGCACGACGCTGAGAATCACCCGGTTGTTGGGTTTGAGGTAATGGCGGGCTGCTGACTGGATATCTTCCGGTGCCAAGGCTTTATAGCGGAACAGGTCCTCGTTCGCCCAGTCTGGATTTCCGGTGTAGTAGAAATAATTCTGAAGGGCTTCGGCTTTTCCCAGCAAGGACTGGGACTCGCTTAGGAAGGAGGCTTCTCGTTGGTTAACCACCTTTTGAACCTCTCTGGCATCCGGTGCTTTTTGCTGAATAGAAGCAATCTCTGCGTCCACAATCTCCAGGATTTCCTGTAAGGTATGTCCAGGCCGGGCCGTAATGGTAATGAGGAACATGGATCCCAGTGCCTGAGAACTTTGATAGGCGCTCACATTTTGGGCAATACCTAGTTCGTACACCAGTTTTTGAAATAGGCGGCTGGTTTTTCCTCCGGTCAAAACACTGGATACGACATCTAGTTCGGCATCACCGGGGGTATAGATGGCAGGGGATGGGTAGGCGAGGTATAGCCTGGGGAGTTGAACGTTGTCTTCGAGCATAAGGTGTTTGGGCTGCTGAAGTTCAAAGGCGACCGGATTCGGTCTGACAACAGGCGCGCCGGAAGGAATTTCCGAAAACCAATGTTTCACCTCTTCCATAACTTGTGCCGGGTCGATATCACCGGTGATGGTCAGCACCGCATTATTCGGTGTGTAGTATTTTTGAAAAAACTCAGAGACATCTCCAACAGAAGCCGCACTGAGGTCTTCCATATATCCGATGGTTGGCCAATGGTAAGGATGGTTTTCGGGGAAAAGGTTTTCCACCAATGTTTGGTAGGCCAATCCATAGGGGCGATTCTCATAGCTTTGGCGGCGTTCATTTTTAACCACATCCCGTTGCCCGTCGAGTTTGCCTTGCGACATAGCATTCAACAGGTAGCCCAGACGATCCGATTCCAGGAAAAGCGCGATATTCAGTGCGTTGGAGGGCAATGTTTCGTAGTAATTGGTGCGATCGGTAGTTGTCGAACCATTGTTGCTGCCACCTACGCTTTCGAGCAGGTTATCGAAGTCGCCCTCCTGAACATGGCCGGAGCCTTCAAACATGACGTGCTCGAACAGGTGGGCGAAACCCGTGCGGCCGGGCTTTTCATAGCCAGAACCAACGTGATACCACATATCGACAGCCACCATAGGGGTGGTATGGTCTTCATGCAGAATGACGGTCAGGCCATTTGGGAGTTTGTGCAACTCATGGTTTATTTTTAGCGCACCCTGTCCCCAAAGCGGGAGGGATAGGGCCATGGTAAGAAGGGTGAACCCCATTTGAATGGAAATTTTCATAAAATTTGATTTAACTGATTGGAATACTATTCCCGGGGGCTGATTGTTCTATGCGAACCCGAAAAACCCGGCACAAATGCTGATTCGGGCGAAATGTGTGTAGGACATGATGGAACGAATAGCTATTTGTGGTATTTGATTTTGACAAAAAACTGTGGGTCACGGGCACCCAACATAATCGCGGCGGAGGAAGAAAGTACAATCCGGATATTTTTTTCATAAATGGTGGGAGGAATAGGTCCGAGCACTTCCGCATATATTTTGGCCTGGCTCATCGGGTTGTAAATTTCTACCACCGAGCGCAGGGGGGCTACATTGGAAAGGGCGTAAAAGGAATTGCCTTCCGGTGAGGCGCCTTTCAGCCAATAGGCGGGGCCTTGGTCGCTTAGCGTTTTTTTTGTTTTCTCTGCAGCAAGGAACCGCGCTTTCAGCGAGCTGGTTTCCTTAGAGGCCGGGGTCGGACTTTGGCTGCGGTAGCTTTCCGGAATCCCATGTATGCTCATCCATCCGATGGGAATGACCATGCCCGGTTTGAGGGATTGGACATGCAGGTTTGCACGCATTCGGATGGTATCCAGTGGCATTTTGAAATATTGACCTATTCTGAATAGGGTATCCCCTTTTTTTACGACATACACTACAGGGGCGTATTCCTTTTTGGAGCTACCTTTGGGGAGATAACGTACGATTGCCTGGTTGGGAATAGGGATTCGAATAGTTTGCCCCACCCCGATTTCATCCTTGAGGCCAGGGTTAAACCCCTTTAGATCCTGGGAATGCAGGCCATAAAAACGGGCGATGGAGAAAAGCGTTTGTCCTTTTTTGACCAAATGAGCATACATTTTTTCACTGGCTTCAATATCCAGGCGTATAGTGTCCTTATTGGTCAGGTACTGGACGGAGTCGGGAAAGGCAAAAAGGTAGGCAGGGGTGAGAAGGAGACTGATACAAAAGAGTTTTATGCGCATAGTGCCGGGTAAAATTTATAGTTTTCTTTCATTTATTGGCTGCATTCAGACGACTGCCATAAGAGCTGCTCCACCCTGTGCAAGATATGCTGCCGATGGTAGCTGGCCATATCCGAAAAGCGGAGCTGGAGGGGAAGGTAAGCCTGGGTGCCGAGAGCGACTATTTTTTTCCAACCATAGGCTATACCCATTGTTTCATCCTACAAATTAAAGGAAGCAAAATGCATATACCAAAAAAAGTATTGGGAATTATTCCGGCAAGGTATGGCTCTACCCGTTACCCGGGCAAGCCTTTGGTGCAGATGGGAGATAAAACGATGATTCAGCGGGTGTACGAGCAATGTATGCGTGCGCATTCCCTGGATCGGGTGGTGGTGGCAACCGATGATGATCGGATTCTGGACCACGTAGAATCTTTTGGAGCGATAGCTATCCGAACCTCCGGACAGCATGTAAGCGGAACAGATCGCTGCGCGGAGGTAGCGGCCCAATTTCCAGGCTACGACTATGTCATTAATATTCAGGGAGATGAGCCATTTATTGACCCTTCGCACATCGATTTGGTCGCCTCGGCGCTGATGGAGGGCAGGGAGAAAATTGCAACCCTCGCAGTTCCGATTCGGGATCCCCATTGGCTCGACAGCCCGCACGTGGTAAAAGTGGTGTTTGGGGAAAAACAGCAAGCCTTGTATTTCAGCCGGTACCCCATTCCGTATTTGCGGGCCTATTCGGTTGCGCAAGCTATTCGGGAGGAGGTTTTTTTTCAGCATATCGGGCTATATGGGTTCGACCGACCCACCCTGCTGGCCTTGACGGAGTTGCCGGTTTCCAGGCTTGAAAGCATGGAATCCCTGGAGCAACTTCGTTGGTTGGACCATGGTTTTGGCATTGCCGTCCGGATTGCCGCTTCCCATCAGCCAGGAATAGATACCCCGGAGGACATGGAACGCGCCCTGGCACAATTATCCAGCCATAGGCGATAAAACCGCCACAAACAGTTGAAAATGAACTAGGGTATCAGGTTTTCAGGACCAAAGGGGAAGGGCAAAATATCCCTGGCAGCATCAAAAACCAACCAGCTCCCTTTCTCTCCTTGGAGAATCACCCGAATGGGAGATTGTTGCACAATCTCTGTTTCATTGAGTACCTGCCGGCAGGCCCCGCAAGGACTGACGAGCTGTTGTTCGGCGCTGGCGGTGACAGCAATGGCCCGTATTTTTTTATCGGGGGCCATGGCGCGGGCAGCCGCTATCGCAGCGCGCTCAGCACAAAGGCACATACTGTACCCGGCATTTTCCTGGTTGCCATGTCCTAAAATCTGGCCATCTTCCAATAGAATGGCGGCCCCCACCCTAAAACCTGAATAGGGGGCGTAAGATAGTTTCTGTGATTCTTGGGAGCGGGATGCCAATTCCCTATCTTTGGCAGGCATTTCCTCCAATTGCGAGTACGCTTCGTAGGGTATCTTCAGTTCTTTTCTGGCCATGTTGATATTTTTTGCGATTGAAACTCCGAAATTTCAGGAATCTGACCCAAATACCAAAATATACTTTGCAAGATGAAGAATGTGCTGATTATTGGAGCTGGTCTTTCCTCCGGTTCGCTGATTGATTATGTACTCAGAAAAGCGGCTGAACATGGATGGTTCGTGACGGTAGCAGATGCCGACCCAGAGAAGGCGCAGGAAAAAGTTGGTAGCCATCCGAATGGGCGGGCTGTCTGGCTCGATGTCCTCAAAGCCAACGACCGGCGGGAACTAATCGGTCGGGCGGATGTAGTCGTATCGTTGATGCCGGCTCATTTGCACATAGAGGTGGCCTACGACTGTATCAAGCTGAAGAAGCATTTAATCACAGCTTCTTATGTTTCCCAGGAAATGTATGCCCTGGCCGATGAAGCGCGTGAAAGGGGATTAATCTTCATGGGTGAAATGGGATTGGATCCTGGGATTGACCACATGTCTGCTATGCGTGCCATTGATTCGATTAAGCAAAAGGGCGGAAAAATTACTTCCTTCCATTCTTACACCGGCGGACTGGTAGCTCTTGAAAGCGATGATAACCCCTGGCATTACAAGGTGACCTGGAATCCTCGGAACGTGGTACTGGCCGGCCAGGGTACCGCGCAGTTTCTGGAAGATGGCAAATTGCGCTACATTCCCTATCATCGACTGTTTAAAGAATACGAAACCCTGGATATTCCCGGCGCGGGTCAATATGAGGCGTATGCTAATCGGGATTCCTTGTTGTACCGGGAAGCGTATGGGCTGGATGAAATTCCCAACATCCTAAGAGGTACTCTCCGGCACGTTGGGTTCTGCAAGTCCTGGGATGCACTTATTCAAATTGGACTTACCGATTCCGGGTTCCCAATTTTGCATTCGGGGGAGATAACCTTCCACGAACTATTGGATGCCTACGTTGGGAAGTACCAGGGTGGATCTCTCAAGGAACGGGTAGCCCAAATGCTGGAGGAGGAGTTGGATTCAAAGGTGGTGAAAAACCTCGAATGGCTGGGCTTGTTCCGCAAAACGAAAATCAAACTCGACAACGCAACCCCTGCCCTGATTCTGGAACACCTCATCCGGGAGAAATGGAAACTCCGCCCACAGGATAAGGACATGATTATTATGCACCACGAATTGGAATACACCTTGGATAAAAAGCCATACCGGATGCTTTCCACTATGCAACTAAAGGGCAAGAACGCAACGGATACCGCGATGGCACAAACGGTTGGGCTTCCCATGGGCATTTTCGTGCGGATGGTCATGGAAGGAAATATTAAGGCTCGGGGGGTTCAAATACCGGTGCTTCCCGAAGTGTATGAACCGGTGCTCAAGGAGCTGGAGGAATATCAGATTGTGTTTAAGGAGGAGGTCCATCCCCTTTAAGGCCAATTGGTGTTTAATCGGAGGCCCATATCGGTTGCGCAGGCTTTTCAGCTCAATCAACTGCTACGGCAGGGCAGCTTGCTGTTGGTGGCGGTGGCAATAGCCAATAGCAAGTTGCTGCTAAGTGAGATTGGTCGGTACGAGAATTTCCTCTACGTCCAGTATGCCCTCACTTTTTTTTGGATTACCGGATTGATTCAGGGCTTGCTCTCTGTGCACCCGACATTGCCCGCGGAAAAGCAGTCTGCCATGCTGACTACCGCCTACCTGGCGCTATGTGTTCCGGCGGGATTGCTTTCCTTGTTCTTGATGGTATCTGGCAATTGGGTGTTCGATGGGTTGATTGGCACTGCGCCACTTCCCAACACAGACTTATTTCTGGTCGTGCTCGCATTGGCGGGGCCTTCGCTTTTATTGGATTATGTGTACCTGCTCAAAAAGCAGGTTCATTGGATTATCGGTCTGGCACTTGCCAATGCGCTGCTGCTACTGGGAGGGATCGCGCTGGTACTTTGGACGGATCTTGGCATTCGGGCCATTTGGTGGGTGCAACTGCTGCTTTCCCTGGTGAGGCATATCTTGTTGATAAGGGTACTGTTTTTTTCAGGCAAATCGGGGGTGTTTCCGGATTGGCAACTTGGGCGGAGCTGGGTTCGACTGTCACTTCCCCTGATGGCCTACACCTTGTTGGGTGGTTTTATGCCGACGCTGACCGGATGGTTAGTCAACTGGCAGCACGCTGGAGACCCGGAACTGTTTGCTTTATTTCGATACGGCGCGAGGGAATTACCTCTGACTTTGGCACTCAGTGAGGCATTGAGTGCCTCGATTATACCGGTACTGTCGGCGAATGGGGCAGCCGGTCTAGCGGAGTTAAAGGCGCAAAGTACCCGATTGATGCACATGGTATTCCCCCTAACTATCCTCCTTATGGCTACTGCCTCCAGGTGGTTTCTGCCGTTATTTGGAACTGATTTTGAACAAAGTATTCCCGTGTTGTGTGGTTACTTTTTAATTACCAGCAGCCGAACCATATTTTCCAAATCGATACTGGTGGCAAAACAAGAAAACGCCGTATTGCTGGGCATGGCCTTTATCGAATTGGTGCTCCTGATGGGTGTGGGGGGATGGCTGTCTGCTCATTACGGAATCAGCGGCCTGGCGCTGGGGGTCGCGGTGGCCTACCTGGCAGAAAAAATCCTACACGCTGCTTTTCTCTATCATCGATATGCTATTCGGCCCTCCGATTATCTTTCGGTCGGTTGGTGGAGTGTCTATTCTTTGCTTCTGCTATTGGTGTACGGGCTGATGTAGGTACAGGGCGATAACTTGCGCATAGGCTATGTTTATGAAAATTAATTTTGTTTTTTAAAAATAGTTAAAATATTTAAGATATTATCGTATTGATATTGAAATATAATTTTAAATTTTAAAAACGGAGGGCTTCTTTTTTTTGCTGTAAATTTGTAAAAATGGCCTTTTTTAACAGGGAAAGGGCTATCTTGACGAAATAGGATGAGGTCGATGCTGCCCTGGAGAATAAGGGCACTCGATGCGTTTAATCAACCATAAAAATAACTGCCATGCACCCGGAAAGTATGATGATGTCCCTTGGGTATCGCCCGGAATGGTCTGAGGGTTCGGTAAAGTGTCCCATTTTTCAGACTTCGACCTTTGTGTTCGAATCGGCGGAGGAAGGCAAGCATTTTTTTGAACTTGCATACGGATTGAAGGAGCCAAAAACAGGAGAAGCACCGGGTCTAATTTACAGTAGGCTGAACAATCCCGATTTGGAAATTTTGGAAAACCGGCTGGCGGTATGGGATAAAGCGGAAGCTGGTGCGGTATTTTCGAGTGGTATGGCGGCTATTTCCACGGTTTTGTTGGAGTTTTTAAGCCCGGGCGATTTATTATTGTACAGCACTCCGCTGTATGGAGGTACCCAACATTTCATAGAGCAGGTTCTTCCCAAATGGGGTATTCGGATATTGGCATTTTCCTCCTCGGACAGCCTGGAGCGGATAGAGGAGTCGTTAGCTGGAAGCGGGGTACGGGAATCGTTGCGGCTCATTTATGTGGAGACACCGGCCAACCCCACCAATACCCTGATAGATTTGGCGGCGATGAAGCGGCTGGCAGAAGGACATACCTTTCCAGATAAAGAGGTATTCCTTGCGGTGGACAATACCTATCTCGGCCCGCTTTGGCAGCACCCGATAGCCCATGGTGCGGATTTGGTGCTATACAGCGCGACCAAATACATTGGAGGGCACAGCGATTTGATTGCCGGTGCCGTTTTGGGAAGCACCTCGCTGATAAGTCGCTTGAAGGTTTTGCGGACCTTTATGGGGAATATGACAAGTCCCTGGACGTGTTGGCTGCTGCTGCGCAGCCTGGAAACCTTAAAAATCCGCATGTTGGAACAGCAGCGCAACGCCATTCAAGTGGCTGCATTTTTGAATAGTCATGCCGCCGTGGAGCGGGTGTATTATCCCGGGCTGCTGGAAGCTAAAGATGGAGAGCAGTTCGACATTTTTCAGCGTCAGTGCGGTGGGCCTGGTGCGATGATTGCTTTCGATGTTCGCGGCGGGGAGGCGGAGGCTTTCCGGGTTCTGAACGCCCTGAAACTCATTCATCTCGCTGTTAGTCTTGGCTCCACCGAGTCGTTGGCGGAGCACCCGTTTACGATGACTCACGCCGGCTTATCGGCCACAGAGAAAATACAGGAGGGCATCACGGAACGCATGATCCGGCTTTCGGTAGGGGTGGAACACCCCGATGATTTAATAGCCGACTTGCAACAGGCCTTGGATTCCATCTAAGCGCGTACCGCCATCACCCGGATTTTTATGAATAACCGGGCAGATAGGCGCTTGCGTACCATTAGCAGGGGGTATCGGCAAAAGGGGCACGAAGCCCCTTTTGTCGCATCACAGATCGCGTAAAATGCGCGCCTGGCGCTGCGTATAGTTGAATACGTCGAACAAAGTCAGGGACAGGGCACCTTCTAGGTCTCCAAAGTGCTGGTCGTAGTCCTGTTGGCTTGCTTTAATTACCTCGATAGCTTCTTCCCGGCCATAAATGTGCGTAATTTCAATCACTTTGCCGTTCTCTTCACCCGGAAGGTTTTTGTAAGTCAGAAAGTAATGGCGGAGTCGGTTGATTAATGCGGGGGGCAATTCGCGGATATCCTTCCAGTGGGTATATACCTCGTCCTGCTCCATGACCGCGATGATTTTGTCGTCGGCTTCTCCACCATCAATCATGCGCAGGCCACCAATGGGCCGGGCTTTTACAATCACATTTCCATGGGTAATTTCCCGTTCGGTGAGCACGCAAATATCGAGTGGGTCATCATCTCCTACGATACCCGTTTTGCCCGTTTTCTCCATACAAAGGGCAGCCACCTGATCTTTGCAATAGGTTTGTGGAATGAACCCGTAGAGGGCAGGGACAATATTCGAAAACTTCTGCGGGCGGTCGATTTTCAGGAATCCGGAACGTTTATCTACCTCGTATTTGACCGTATCAGAAGGAGTAACTTCGATGAAGGAGGTAACGATATCGGGTGCTTCTGCACCGATAGACACGCCATGCCAAGGGTGGGAGGTATAGCGCAACCCAATCATTT
>Ga0172373_10009885_pt1 | contig 11745 bp, 14 predicted proteins | sample Lak10m_2_FD_114546 | JGI IMG/M metagenome (GOLD analysis project Ga0172373, IMG submission 114546) | Freshwater microbial communities from Kabuno Bay, South-Kivu, Congo - kab_092012_10m | ecosystem: Environmental > Aquatic > Freshwater > Lake | place: Democratic Republic of the Congo... | reverse complement strand
GTCCGGCGGCCTTGAGCACGGCCCTGGTCTTCGGCTCTGCCTTGATGAGTGCACGAGCGATCGCGTGGCGAAGCGCGTCTGCCTGAGCAGCGACGCCACCGCCTTCGACGTGCGCCGTGATGACATAGTTCTCCGCGCTCTCGGCAATCGTGAGCGCCTCCTCGGCGACCTTGGTGCGGAGGTCAGTCTTGAAATATTCTTTGACGCCCTTGCCGTTTACCGTGATGCTCGACTTCGGCGCGACCGACATGCGCACGGTCGCGATGGCGGTCTTCCTGCGTCCGACGGCGTTGATGAAATTGGTGGTAGCCATACTTATTCGTTAACGACGAGATTCTTCATGCGCGGTGCGCGGAGCTTGTTGCGCGGGATCATGCCGTCGACCGTCTTCTTGATAACTTCCGCGATGCCCTTCTTCGCAATCATCTCCTTCATAGTCATCTCGCGGAGACCGCCCGGGAAGCCGGTGTAGCGGGTGTAGACCTTGCCCTCGGTGCGGCGCGAAGGGAGGCTCATCTTGCCGGCATTCTCGACTATGACGGTTGTCGGGATCGCCTGGTTCTTGGCGAAGTGTACCGAACGCTTGCCGAGAAGCGCGTGCGCAGCCTCGCTCGCGACGCGACCAAGCGTGCGATCAGTCGCGTCGATAGTGAAGGTTGTTGCTTCGGGCTTCGTGTTGCTGGTCATGGTGAATGCTTATTTAATTACACAAACGCGATATACGCAAGCTTGCGGGCATCGTTTGCGCCGCGCACGGTGCGCTTCACGACACGAGTGTAGCCGCCGGCACGTTCTGCGTAGCGCGGGCCAATCGACTCGAAGAGCTTCTTCACCGCTTCGTCGTCACCGAGGGTGCTCTTGGTGAGGCGGCGGCTCGCGAGGGTATTCTTCTTAGCGTAGGTAACTAATCGCTCCACAAACGGGCGGAGCGACTTCGCCTTCGCTTCAGTAGTCGAGATGCGCTCTTCGAGGACGAGCGAGCGGGCAAGCGACTTCAAGAGCGCCTTGCGCTGATTGGTCGGGCGGCCGAAGGTTCGTGCTTTTTTAGTAAATGCCATACAAATTTTTAATATTATTCGCTCTTGAGCGTGAGCCCGAAGCCGGCGAGAGATTCTGATATCTCTTCAACCGCTTTGTCGCCGATGCCGTCGAGTTCCTTGAGGGCGCTCGCGGTCTTGCGGGCAAGGCCGGCGGCGCTCTTGATACCCGCGTCCTCGAGAGCCGAAACGATGCGTGTCGAGAGACCGAGATCGGCAATCTTCACCTTCGCGGCGTCGACGCTGCCCTCTTCTTTAGCCGAGTGCTCTGCGCCCTCAATTGTTGATGCACTCTCCTGGAAGCCGATAACAGCCTTGAGCTGATGGATCATCGTCTCGATAGACTGTTCAAGCGCCTCGCGCGGTGCGATAGTGCCGTTGGTCTCAATAAGGATGCGCAGACGGTTGAAGTCGGTCCGGTCGCCCACGCGCATATTGTCTACCTCGTAGTTCACGCGACGGATAGGGGTGAAGGTCGCGTCGAGCGCGATGGTGCCGATATCTACCTTGTCCTTGGTGAGTACCTCGCGCGGGACATAGCCCAGACCGCGCTCGATAGTTGCCTCGAGCTCGAGTGCGCCCTTACCCGCGAGGTCACAGATATGCTGCTCCGGGTTTTTGATCTCGACCTGGCTCGGGAGGTTGAAGTCCTTCGCGGTGACCTCCTTGGTGCCCTTCACGGTGAGCGAGATCGTCTGTGGCTCGTCGCCGTGGAGGACGAAGTGCACGCGCTTCAAGTTGAGCATGAGCTCCATCACCGTCTCGCGCATCCCCTCGATAGTCGCGAACTCGTGCGGAACGCTTTCAATCTTGACTTGCGTCACTGCCGCGCCCGAGAGCGAGGACAGGATAATACGGCGCAGAGAATTGCCGAGTGTATGGCCGTAGCCAGGGTAAAGCGAATCAATCTCGTAGATGCCCTGGAGTCCCTCTTCAGAGACGATACGGGGCTTGGACGGAAGTGTAATGTGGTATTCCATAACGCAATCGTGTTTACCTTTAAATTTTTAAACATTTAACTACCTCGTGTAGAACGAGAGCACCGCGACCAGGTCGCCCGCCGGATCTGCCGAGGCAGCCGTGGGCGCGCCGACGACCGAGCCCTCCATCTTCTTGGCGTCCCAGTGAAGCCAAGAAGGGAGCGACCGCTCCGCGAAGCGCTCCGCGAAGCCCACGAGCGTGCCGTGGTCCTTCGAGCCGTCGCGCACCGCGAGCGTATCGCCGACCCCGAGGAGGTGCGACGGGACGCGAATCTTCTTGCCGCCCACAGTGAAGTGACCGTGTGCGACCATCTGGCGCGCGGCGCGGCGGGTCGACGCGAGCCCGAGGCGCCAGACGACGTTGTCGAGGCGCATCTCGAGGAGCTCGTGGAGCCGCTCGCTCGGCTGGGCGCCTTTGGCGGCGAGTGCCTTGCGGACATAGCTCACGAACTGACGCTCGGGGAGACCGTAGGTGACACGCACCTTCTGCTTCTCGAGCATCTGCTTGCCGTATTCGCTCTGGCGGCCGCGGCCGCGGCGCTTGTTCTTGGCCGAGCGCTCGGCCGAGATAGCGAATTTCTGCGTCTGCGCCTTCTCGAAGACAGTTGCGCCGAGGCGCTTGGCGATCTTGTAACGGGGTCCGGTTTTCATATTTAGATGCGACGAGGCTTAGGCGGGCGCGGGCCGTTGTGCGGCACCGGCGTCACGTCGGTAATCGACTTAATCTGCACACCCTTGCCCGAGAGAGCGCGGAGCACTGACTCGCGGCCGGCACCCACGCCGCGAATCACGACCGAGACCTCCTTGAGTCCAATCATCATCCCCTTCTCGCCGATAAACTCGCCCACCTTTGCGGCGGCATAGGGCGTCGACTTGCGTGCACCCGAGAAGCCGAGCGAGCCGGCCGAAGACGAGATAATCGCGTTGCCCTTCTCGTCGGTGAGTACGGCCTTCGTGTTGTTGAAGGTCGCCTCGACGTGGAGGATACCCTTCTCGAGACGACGCTTGGTCGCCTTACTAAGTGCGCGCTCCTTGCGTCCTGCATCGAGGCCGCGACCACTCTTCTTGATGATTCGTTTCTTTCCCATAGTGAATATTAAAATTACGTCTTCTCGAGCGTACGGCGACCCGAGGTCATCGTCCGGCGGACGTTGCCGCGGCGCGTGCGCGAGTTCGTCTTGGTGCGCTGACCGCGGACCGGGAGGCCGCGCGAGTGGCGGTCGCCACGAATCGACTTGATATCCTTCAAGCGCTTGATGTTCTGGCCAATCTCGCGGCGGAGCTCTCCCTCGATCGTGTAGCCCTCGGCAAGCGAGCGGACCTTCTGCTCTTCGTCAGAGGTGAGCTCGCTTCCCTTCTTGGTCGCGGCGATGCCCGCCTTCTTGAGGATCTCGAGCGCGCGCGTGGGGCCGATGCCATAAATAAGCGGCAGCGAATAAGCGAGCTGCTTGTTATCGGGGATGGTGACGCCAGAGATGCGCATATATTTAAATGTTTAAATATTGAAATTTTTAAATATCCTATCCTTGGCGAGCCTTACGGCGCGGATTCTTCTTATTGATACGGTAGAGGCGCCCGCCCCGGCGGACGAGCTGATCTCCTGGCTGCTGGACCTTGATAGAAGCACGGACTTTCATTTTTAACCTTTAAATACTTAAACGTTTAAATATTTCACGTCAGTCGACGCACAATCCGAGCGCGACCTCCGTAGGGGTCAAGCACCATCTCGACCTGATCGCCCATCAGGACGCGAATCCGGTGCAAACGCATTTTGCCTGCGAGGTAGGCGAGCTTGAGCTCGCCCTCTCCCCCCTCCTCTGTCGCGGGAAGGCGGACACGAAAAAGCGAGTTAGGCAATACCTCTTCAACGGTACCGGTCACCGTCGATTTTATTTCTTCGCCGTCACTCATCGTGTTCCTTTGCAGTACTTAGCAAATCTAGCAGGTATCTGAAATATCGTCAACCGGCGCTACGGATTGGCCACCACGACCGTCACTGTGGAGGGGTCCTGGGGGAAGGTCTGCCGCCAGAAGGGGCGCAGGATGATGACTGCGCGCTTCACCTCCGGATAGCTGGTGAGCGCTACCTCGGCGGCCTGGCGGGTCTTACCGCTCACGGCCGCGGCGATGCGGGTTGGGTCGACGGTATAGAGAAGCGAGGCCGTCCCCGAGAGGGTGAAAGTGAATGAGGTCGCGTCTGCTCCCGGCAAGGCCGGGGTAGCGAGTGTGAGCGTGCTCGCCGGGGTGAGCATCACCGGCTCGTTCTGGTAGCCGAGGCCCGTGACTGAGGCGGCGACGGCCTTGGCGAGCGCCGCGTTCGGGAAGACGACGGCGGTAATCGTCCCCTGCTCCTTTACGTCCACCATACCGGTGGCCGAGGAGGGCGTGGACTCGAGCGCGTCATAAGTGGTCGCTGACGATCCGGCGAGGAGGAGGTATCCCTCGGGCACCTGGCCCTTGATACTCGCCAGGAGGTCGGGCGTGAGCGCCTTGACGAGCGCGTCGCGAGTCTGCGCCTCGAGTGTCGTGTCGATGACGGGCACGGTGCCCGATGCGCCGCCCGACATCGCGCTCGCGGAGCGGGCGTAGACGGCAGTCGCCTGCGGAGTACCGGCGAAGCCCGGGATAGTGAAAGAGGTTGCCGCGACATTGTAGGGCGAGCCTGGCTGGTCGGCATAGACCTTGGCGCTGATTGACCCAGGCTTCGTCGAACTGCCGCCCGGAATCGTTACGGCCGTATGGATACGGAAGATGAGGCCCGCGGCGGTGGCGAAGCGGGTGTTGGTAATCAGTCGCTGCGACTTGGTCTGAGTGTTGTAGATAGTGATAGTGCCCGAAGCGGCCGAACTCACAACCTTGGTTCCGCTCCCTTTCACACTCTGGGTCGCGGTCTTCTGCGCAGTAACAATCTGATACGACAGGGCGCCGGTACCTGGTGTCGCCGAGAAGGAGCTCTGTACCGCGGCCGAGATGGTGTTGGGCGTCACCTGGACCTGTGCCGTCGAGAAGTAGAAGAGCGCGCCGATAGAAACCGCGATGATACCGAGTACGACCAAGACAGTCGTGAGAGGAAACTTCGAAGGTCGCTCGGAGAGATTGAGCGGAGCACGAGAGACGGGGCTACTAAGTGAGTCGGCCTGACGGCGTGAGGGCGGGGTGATGTCGTTAAGGGTGCGCATATGCAGACAGTATACCACTGCCCTTTTTAGCGCCACGCGCTCTTGTCCACCGCTAGGACGCCTCGCGGTTACCCGCGTAGAGCGCGAGGAGAAGGAGCGGGAGGTCGGGGGTCGCGGAGGTACTCTTAATCGCCCCCTGCACATGGCTCCCGAGGACGGCGACAATCTTAGGCGGATTGTCCGAGAGCCAGAGCGAGCCGAGACTCCCCTTTTCGAGCGTCTCGCGCAGCGTGGCGACCTCCGTCTCGCGGGCGAGGAGGAAAATGGTGCGCGGCAAGGGGAAGCGCTTCGCGAGCGCAGCGAGCGCTTCGCCAGTCTTCGCGAGCCATTCCTTGGGCGCGTTCGTCTTGGCCGCGACCTCGGTCACGTCGACCAAGAGATCGCGGCGCACAAGCGCGAGCGTGGTCAAGACCCCGGTCGCATCGAGGAGGAGCGCGTCGCGCTCGTGGGGGAAGGCGATGCATATCGCCTGATAGCGGAGCGAACTGCCGGCGATAGTGTCGATCGTATGGGCTCGGTAGAAACCACGGAGTGTCTCGCGGATATGTGTGGCGACTTCGTGGTCGATAAGCGAGGTGAGGATAACGATAGCGGCACGCTTGGTCTTCTTACCGTAGGGGTCGCGGGTCTCGTAGCCATTAAGGATAGTGCCGATGATGCTCTCATCCGCCACGAGCTGGCCCTCGGGGGCGCTGCGCGTCTTCTCCAAGGCGGCGGTGACGAGCGACTTAGTGAAGGTAAAGGGCTCGCTCTGTTCGAGCGTCTCGGTACGCACCGAGGTGGTCTGCCACGGCGCGTCGATCGAGACGAGGATAGTGTCGACGGCGGCGCTGCCCCGCGCGCGCAGGAGCACTGGGGCGCCCTCCTTCTGAAGCGCCTCGCCGAGGACGCCGAGCGCGCGGAGCATCGCGGCGGCATGCGGCTCGCCGCGTCGGAGCTCGATAGGCAGGCGGCGCGTGTAGTGGAGCGTGACGGGCACACCCTCCGCGCGCTCAGCGTAGGCGCCGGCGACCGAGTCGGCGCCGATATCGATAAGCACGAGAATCTCGCTCTTCTTCTGTCGCATGAAGAGACCCATTACGAAGTATTCTAGCACTGCGCTTATTGCAAAACGGCCTTTATCCGGCGAATGCCAGCAGACGAGGCCTCTTCTTTCAGAATCTTGAAGTGCTTGCCGCCCTCGCCGAGCTCACTCGTGTTCGCGACGTGCGGACCGCCGCAGAACTCGATTGAAAATGCGTGATCAAGAGGACCAACCGAGTACACCGAGACCGTGTCGGGATAGGTCGCACCGAATTCGTGCTCGGCGCCAAGCTTCTCGGCCTCTTCCTTCGGCATATCGGTACGGATGACCGGCAACCCTTCAGCTATCTTCTCGTTCACTATCTTCTCGACCGCTACTTTTTGTTCATCAGTCATCTTCGCGCCATAGTTGAAGTCGATGCGCAGTCGCTCGCTCGTGATGTTACTCCCCCGCTGGTGAACCTCGCTGCCGAGCACCATCTGAAGCGCTTTCAAGAGCAGGTGGTGTGCAGTGTGATAACGGACGGTCTGTTCCGCGTGGTCGGCGAGGCCGCCTGCGAACTTCTGTGCGGCGCCCGCGCGCGAGAGCGCCTGATGATCAGACATCCGATGTCTGATATCTTCACTATTGAGTGCGATTCCCTTCTCTTTGGCAATTTCTTCAGTCAGCTCTATAGGGAATCCGTAGGTGGTGAAGAGCATAAATGCGTCGATGCTACTGCCCATCTTCTCGAGCTCCTTGAGCCCATGCGCGAGCGTCTTGCGGAACTGCGCCTCCTCGCGCTCGAGCTCGCCCTGAATCGTACCCGCCGCCGCGCCGATAAAGGGATAGGCCTCGGCATAGGCAGAACCGAAGCCCGCGGCGACCTCGGCGAGCATCGCTTCTTTAATCCCGAGCTTATCCGCCTCGCGGAGTGAGCGGCGAATCAGACGGCGAAGCACATAGCCCTGCTCGGTATTACTCGGGCGGATGCCCGTGGCCAGCATCACCGACGCCGCGCGCATATGGTCGAGAATAATCCGGAATGAGCGAGTTACTGAGGTCTGACCTCCGTAACTTTTCCCGCTTCGAGTTTCAAGAACGCTGCGCGCCGCATCGAAGACATCAGCCAAGAAGACGTCAGAATTGTGACGCGTCGCAGCCGTAAGGCGCTCGAGCCCACCGCCGAAGTCGACATTCTTCTTAGGCAATTCTGCGAACGAGCCGTCGGCCTGCTTAATAAACTGCATAAAAACCGAATTGCCGATCTCGACGAAGCGGCCGCAGTCGCAGTTAGGGTGGCACTCGGGGCCAAACTTCGGGTCGTGCGGAAGACCGAAGTCGTAGAAGACTTCAGAGTCGGGGCCGCCGATCTCGCCCGCGGGCATATTCGCGGGTACTCCCGCCCTGCTCCACCAATTCTTCTTGGCGCCATAGGTGAAGAGATGGTCGTCGGCGACACCAAGCGACTTCCATATCTCGACCGACTCGGTGTCGGCCGCCATTCCCGTCTCTCCGTCACCCGAGAAGGTGGTCACATAGAGCTTCGCGCTGTCTAAGCCGAGCCCATCCCCTTTGCTGGTGAGGAATTCGAAGAACCAGGGCAGCTGCTCTTTCTTAAAATAATCTCCCAGACTCCAGTTCCCGAGCATCTCGAAGAAGGTGGTGTGGCGGTTGTCGCCGACCTCTTCGATATCCTCGGCGCGGAAGGAGAGTTGCGAGTCGGCGAGGCGCGCACCCTGCGGATGCGGTGCGCCACGCAGGTATGGCACCAGGGGCTGCATCCCCGAGGAGGTGAAGAGGGTCGTCGGGTCGTTTTCCGGGACTATGGGCGCCGAGGGAATAACTGCGTGTCCCCGCTTGGCGAAGAAGTCGAGATAACGCGAGCGCACGTCGTTCACCTGCATGAAGCAAAAGATAGCACGGCAGGGAGAATTCATATACTATGCGCCCATGCAGAAGCGAGACGGTTTCGACACACGCGACCTCGATACGTCGGTGCGGCCACAGGATGACTTCTTCCGCTACGCCTCCGGCGGGTGGATGAAGCGTAATCCTATCCCCGCGGCCGAGTCGCGCTGGGGCGCCTTCACCAAGCTCCGGCACGCGACCGACACCCAACTCCAGGCGCTCCTCACGCGCGTCTCGTGTACGCGGGGTGCGAAGGCGGGCGGCGCCGAACAAATGATTCGCGACCTCTATCGCTCCGGCGCGAATATGCCGCGCCGGCGTTCGCTCGGTCTCGTCCCTATCGAGCCACTCCTCGCGCGCGTCGAGGCGATGAAGAGCTACAAAGAGATTCCGGCGCTCATCGCCTGGCTCGAGCGCCGTGGCGCAGGCGGCATCTGGGGCGTCGGCGTGGACCAAGATATGAAGGACAGCTCGCGTTATGTCGTCTATCTCGGCCAGGGCGGGCTCGGGATGCCTGACCGCGATTACTACTTGAAGGACGACAAGGAGATGAAGCGCGTTCGTGCCGCCTACGAGAAGCATCTCGCTCGTCTCCTCGCGCTCGCTGGTCGCGGTCGCGCACAGGCGACACAAGACGCGGCAGTCATTTTAGAAATAGAAACCGCGCTCGCGAAAGTCTCGATGAAGAAGGAAGACGTCCGTGACGTCGATAAGACGTATCACAAGAAGTCGCTCCGCGAGCTCACCACACTCTCGCCAGAGCTCGACTGGTCGAGCTACTTCCGCACCCTCGGCGCGACGCCAAAGAGTGTTGTCGTGATGCAGCCCGACTTCTTCCGCGGCGCCGGTAAGCTCCTCGCCACCTTCCCGCTCGAGTCGTGGAAGACCTACTTCCGTGCGAACATCGTGGGCGGCTTCGCCTCGGCACTCACTCCCGCGCTCGAAAAGAAGGTCTTCGCCTTCTATGGCACGACGCTTACCGGCGTACGAGCGATGAAGCCCTTGTGGCGACGTATCCTCCGCGTGGTGAACGGTGGCTTGGCCGAGCTCCTCGGCGAGCTCTATGTGCGCGAGCACTTCCCTCCCGAGGCGAAGCGCAAGGTGGCGACGATTGTCGCCGACCTCTTCCGCGCCTACGAGGCACGCATCAACACGCTTGATTGGATGAGTCCCGCGACCAAGAAGAAAGCGGTGGTGAAGTTGAAGCAGATGAACCGTAAGCTCGGTTACCCGGATAAGTGGAAGTCGTACAAGGGGCTCGTGATTCGCCCCAACGACTTTGTCGGCAACATCATCCGTATCAACGACCGCGAGTTCCGCCGCGCGCTTCGCCGCCTCGCGAAACCGGTCGACCATAAGGAATGGTTTATGAGTCCGCAAACGGTCAATGCCTACTGCAGCTTTGGCCTAAACGACATCGTCTTCCCTGCTGCTATTCTCCAAGCGCCTTTCTTCTCTTTGAGTGCAGACGACGCCTTCAACTATGGCGCAATCGGCTCGGTGATTGGACACGAGATTACGCACGGCTTCGACGATCAGGGCTGTAAGTTTGATGGTAAAGGGAATCGGAAGACGTGGTGGACGCCCGCCGACAAGAGGCGCTTCGAGACGAAAGCCAAGCGACTCGTGACTCAATTTAATGCCTATGAGATTGAAGGTGGTATGCACGTGAACGGTAAGCTGACGCTCGGCGAGAATATCGCCGATCTCGGCGGTCTCTCCATCGCCTTTGACGCCTATCAGCTCCGACTCGCAGAGAGCGGGCGTGAAGACGTGAATGGCTTCACTCCTGAACAACGCTTCTTCCTCGGCTACGCGGCGACCGAGCGCGAACAGGAACGACCAGAGTATCGCAAGATGCAGGTGATGACCGACCCACACTCGCCGTCGCGCTTCCGCGTCAACGGTCCGCTCTCGAATCTCCCGGAGTTCTACGCCGCCTTCGGCCTTACGAAAAGCGATGCGCTCTATCGCGCGCCTGGCGCACGCGCCAAGATCTGGTAGCTAGCGACTGAGGGTCGCGAGCTCGGTCGCGTGCACCTCGGCGAGGCGCTTGACGAGCGGGTGTCCTGGCAGGCGCTCTTGCCCGAGCGCGAGCACCGCGCCGTGGAAGCGAAGATACTCCTCAATTGGCTGACTGAAATGTTTAAGGAATTCTTCGCTCCCCCGCGTATATTCCTCGAGCCGGCTCTCGGTGTTGTCGATTTTGTCCGCAATCGAAATAATGAGTGCGTCGTCGGGCGCGTGCCGCAGATGCTCGAGATACCCGGCCTTGCGTTCCTGCCACGAAAGCTTCTTGCCGTCTTTGACTCGAACCTCGCTCACCGCCTCGACGAGGAGGGCGACGCACTCGTTGAACTCGCGGAGAATCTCCTCGCGCGTGGTGCTGGTGTCCTCGATCGTGTCGTGGAGGAGCGCTGCGGTGACGACGTCGTCGTGCGCGCCGTCTTCGGCTACCAAGAGAGCCACCGAGAAGGGGTGCGTGATATAGGGGAGATTGCCGTCCGCCACTCGCATCTGGCCGTGGTGCTTACGCGCGGCGAACTGAATCGCCTTCTTAATCTGCGGCGTGTGATTCATTCGAGGAGTATACACCTGAAAACAAAAAGGGCTGCCGCAGCAGCCCTCTTTCACGTTCATCGTCAGAAGCAGCCTGCGGCTGCGTCTTCCTTTTCTTCTTGCGCCGCGCGCTTTTCGCGACGAAAGATGAGCACGCGGACCATGTAGATCACCGCCGCGACGAACGCCCCAGCGACGAGCACAGCTGCCGTGACCTCCAATACATCCTTGAGCGGAACTGCCGTCATGATTGCACCTCCTTCCTAGGTGAGTGGTTTCGGGTTGTCAGGCGAGCATTTCTGTCCGTATTCTACCACACTTCTCCTACGACCACTCTATCGGCGTCTCACCGTGTTCCGCGAGATACACATTCGCTTTACTAAATGGCTTGGAGCCGAAGAAGCCCGAGGCGGCCGAAAAGGGCGACGGATGCGCGGACTCAAGTACCAGATGTTTTGTCCTATCAATGTATGTGCCCTTCGCCTTCGCATAATTCCCCCACAAGATAAAGACAAGGTGCTCGCGCCCCTCCGAGAGCGCCTTGATAGCCGCGTCGGTAAATTGCTCCCATCCCTTGCCCTGATGCGAGCCGGCGAGGTGTGCGCGGACGGTGAGCGTCGCATTCAAGAGGAGGACGCCCTGCTCCGCCCATCGCGAGAGATCTCCAGAACGATTCGTGAGCGGCTTGCCGAGATCGCTCTCGAGTTCTTTATAGATATTTTGGAGCGAGGGCGGGAACGCGACGCCGTCGTTGACCGCGAAGCAGAGACCGTTGGCCTGCCCAGTGCCGTGATACGGGTCCTGGCCGAGAATCACGACCTTCACCTTGTCGAACGGGCAGAGGTCAAAGGCACGGAAGAGGTGCTGGGGCGGCGGATACACCGTCTCGGTCTGGTATTCCTGCCGCACGAAGTCCGTCAGCTCTTTAAAGTACGGCGCAGCGAATTCACTCGCCAAGCGTTCCTTCCAACTTGAATCAATCTTCACCTCCATACGGATTTAGGGGTTTAGGTCATGGTCTTCCCTTTTGGAATTCCGCGCATCACGCTGCGCACGCGCTCGGCGAAGTTATTTCT
>Ga0172373_10009878_pt1 | contig 11748 bp, 22 predicted proteins | sample Lak10m_2_FD_114546 | JGI IMG/M metagenome (GOLD analysis project Ga0172373, IMG submission 114546) | Freshwater microbial communities from Kabuno Bay, South-Kivu, Congo - kab_092012_10m | ecosystem: Environmental > Aquatic > Freshwater > Lake | place: Democratic Republic of the Congo... | reverse complement strand
GATGGCCAGCAATTCCCGACCATCATCGGAAAATGCTACCGCATCCCGGCCTTCAAGGTGGGCTCCTGGCCCGGCGGTGGAACGGAGCACTCTCTGGTGCTGTGCGGCCACAAGTTCGGCAACGATGTTGGAGTTGGGAACTTCACAATCTATGAGGATGGGGAAGCCTACTCCACCAGCGGGACGATAACGCTGGCCGCAACCGAGGATAGCACTGGCATGGTGGGCTACCTCCACTCCGACAGCCTTGCTGATTTTGATAGCTCAAACGGGGGGATGACGGTGGATGTGGAGGCGGGCGCTCTGGCTGGTCTTGGCGGTGGGGCCATGACCCGGCTCAACGAGATCCTCGAATACTTGCTGAGCAAAAGCGGCGAAACCATCGACTGGCAACGATCCAGAGCAGCCCTGGCTTTTTTCGCTGACTGGGAGCTGGGTCTGTATATTGACGCAGCTACCCCGGCCCTGGCACTTTTGCGGGATCGTCTACTACCTTGGATGCCTGCTTTTCTTCAGCGTGGGCCAGATGGGGTGTTCCTGGCCCACGCAGCCCCGTGGCTCAAGCAACCCAGTTTCACCCTGATTGATGGACAGAATTGCGATTTGGAGCAATCCATCGCAGTCGGAGACTGGACGAAGGTGGTGAACCACTTCACGCTCAGCTACTTCTGGGACGGCGCCCAAGGGGGATACACGAAGCGCAAAGTCTTGAGCACCAACCATCCTCTTTGCCGACTGTCCCAGCAGCTTTGGGGAGTGCGCGCCGACTCCGAGCTGAGCTGCAACGTCTGCTGGTCGGATGGGACAGCCAGCAAGATATTGGAAGCCAGGGCGGTACGAATGGCGATGGTGACGCGAAAAATCAAGGGGATACTTGATCCATCGCTTTACTATCTGGAAGCTGGGGCGGTCGGGACTGTCGAAAGTGCGCGGCTTGGGCTGAGCCGACGTCGTTGCTACATCCGGTCCATCCAGCCGGTTGCCTTGCCGCCCGAAGTCACGTTGGAGCTTTTGCCGGATACGGCGTTGGAAGCAGGCGATTTATAGGGCCGGAATCTCGATAAGACTCCAGCTTTCAATCAGGCTGGCGTCGCAGTTGTAGAGAATTTCGGCCCCCTTGCGTTCTGGGAATTCCTGCACACAGGTTCCATCTGCCCCTTCGACATAACAGACCTCAAACTGCCACAACGACAGGCCGGGGTATTCGAGCCGGGGCGCTTCAGAGCAGTCCCCTGTGCTGTAGATGGGCGCCGGAGTGGAGTCTGTGTCAGAGGAAGCGCAAGCCAGAAGAAGGGAGAGAAGCAGCATGGACAATGCGTAGCCCAAAGCCGCTTTTCCTGCCACCTCGCGCGCGTTTCGTCGGTAGCGGTCTTTTGCGCGTTCAAGCTACCAGACCACATGGCACTTGACCTATCCACAAAGCAGCTCCCTTGGACCGATACCGTCGGCCTCACCACCAGCCTGGTTGCCGTTGTACCCCCGAACGGCGCCCGGCAAATCAAGCTGAAACCCTCCGTCGCCAGCTACCTCCAGGTCGGTACAGGCGCGGATACGGATGCGGTGACCAGCGATAAGGTGTACCCGCTGGCCGCAAATGCCGAGCATATCGTTGTTTTGTCCGTTGGAGACGCCCCACAGCGCCCACAGCCCACCGTGCTGGTTGCGGCCCAGTCTGGCACCGGCACCCTGTATGTGCTGGCTGAGGGCGCCGAGTGAGCAGCAACCGGCTTGGGCTGATTGCCAGACTGAGTGTAACCCCCAAGGCCGCAAGAAGACTCACTCAGATCTTTTGGGACAAGGCCAACAGCAAACTCAAGCTGGTTCACCCGGACACAACGGGAAACGAGATCCAGCTAACGAGCCAGCGGGGCGTAGCTGATGGCTACGCCAGCCTCGACTCGACCGGCAAGGTCCCAGCCAGCCAGCTCCCGCCCAGCTCGGGGGGGGGTGGCGGCCTGGCCGATCCGGGCAGCAACGGCATCCTGGCCCGAACGGCGCTCGATACGACGACGGCGCGATCAATCACGGGTACGGCGCCGGTGGTGGTCTCCGATGGGAATGGCTCGGGTGGGAATCCAACCATCTCGGTCAACGCCGCATCGACCTCGGCCAGCGGCGTCGTTCAGCTCGCCAGCAACGGCGGCACAACGGCTGGTCAGGCCGTCCAGGCCAACGACAGCCGGCTGAGCGACTCCCGCGCTCCCTCTGGTGCTGCGGGCGGGGATCTCGGGGGTAGCTACCCCAACCCGACGGTAGCTGCGATTTTGCAGGCGATTATGGCGCTTTCGTCAACTGGCCTGATCGCACGCACCGGGGCCGGGACGGTAGCAGCACGCTCGATTGTGGGTGGGGTAGGGGTATCGGTGACTTACGGCGATGGGGTGTCAGGGGACCCGACCATCGACTTTGAGCCTGAGGCGAGAAACGCCAGTTATTACTCGCAACGTTGGACCGCATCGGGTGACGCGACCAATGCGACGTATCCGACGTTTGCCAATGGGACCTTAACCCATGTTGTAGCGGGTCTGAACAACTTCCCCGAGGCCCGCTCGACGACGGCGGCGGCGATTGCGACCAATGGGTTTCGGTCTAATGCGGGCATATTTACGCTAAACCAGGGCTTTACCCACAACTTCTCCATCGTGACGGGTCCGGATAAGACCAATCTGCGCTGGCGAATCGGCCTGTTCAGCGTGACGATTGGCACAGCGCTCAAGCCCGCCGGTCCGGTGGCGATGGTGGTCTACGACCCGGATTCGGGGCAAGCAAACGCCACAACCAACTGGTACCTGCTGACCTATGACGGGGGCGGGGGGGCGGTGGCCTACGCAGATCTGGGGGTCGCCTGCAACGTCGATACCGCCTACCAGATCGAGTTGATCCCCACCGCCGCCTCGGTCGCCGCACGGGTGCGTGTGGCGGGCGGTACCTGGGGGTCGGTAGTGTCGTCAACGACCAGCCTGCCTGCCGGGGCTACGACCTGCTATGCGGCTACGTTGACCAACACGACCACTGCCAGTCCCCGGCGCATCGGGTTCCGTGCCCACACCGCTTATAAGGAGTTTGCATGAGTACTTTAGCCGAACGCACGCAGGCCGCCCTGGACTCGATCTGGATGTCCCCAGACGGGATCTCGCAGTACCCCGTCAAATACTGCGAGCAAGACGGAATACTCAAAGTCAGCTTTGACGGAAGCAACTTTACGGAGTATCCCCCCGAAGGCTGGGCGCTGGTGTCGCCAGTCCAGCTTGCCCCCACCCCCATCACGGACTGACCATGCAGATATCCCCCCACTTCTCCCTCGCCGAGCTGACCCGCACGGGTACCGGTCTTGTCAACGAACCGGATGAGGCAGCCAAGCGGCGGCTTACCCTGCTGTGCCAGGAGGTCTTAGAGCCGTTGCGGGCGCTGGTCGGGCCTTTACGCGTCAACAGCGGGTATCGTAGCCTGGAGGTCAACAAAGCCATCAAGGGCGCCAAGCGTAGCCAGCATATGTCGGGGGAGGCCGCTGACGTGGTGCCGGTCAGTATGAGCGCTGAGCAGGCGATGGGGCTGCTGGCAGAGGCGGTCAAGCGCGGGGACTTTCCGACGTTGGGACAGGCGATTGTGTATGCCAGCGGGTTCTTGCATGTCAGCATCGACGTTGCCGACAAGCCCCGACAGCAGTTGTTGCGGTGCCTTGCCGATGGCGGGTCCAACGGCGAATATGTCCCGTACAAGGGTGCGAAGTGAGCGCTCTCGACGCTGTGGGGGCGGCAGTAGCGGGGGCGGGCTTCCTGGGCATGGGCGCGCTTGCCGTCTACCGCATGGCGCACCAGGGCTTTCTGCACTCCTCGACGTTGCACCTGTTCTTTGTGGCGGTGGGGTGTGTGGTGATGGCAGCGGGGGTGTGGGCGGCGTTGGCGGGGTTGCCGCTGGCCTGGGCTGCGGTGGGGGTGGGGATGTTGGGGTGTACGGTGCCGACGGGGCTGACGATTCGGGCGATTGCCGCGCAGCCTCTTGAGGACAATAACGCGCTTCTCAAGCGGCGTATGGCCGAGGCTTCGGCTCGGTGCGTGGTGGCGATGCGCGAGCGGGATGCGGCGTTGGAGGCGTTGGAGGCGTTGGAGGATGACCTGGAGCGGGTCCGGGCGGAAAGGGAGTTGATACGGATGCAACTGCTTTCTCAACAGATCAACGCGCTTCGTGATAGCCAGCCGCCCCACCTGAGGATCGCCTATGCCAACGTTGGATGAAATCGCGGCCTCGGTCGCCGCAAGTATCGAGAAACAGGATGCGATCCTCAAGCGTGCGGCGACCGAGAAAGCCGCTGCCACCAAAGCCAGGAACGCCCAGGCTGAGCGCATCGAGGCGTTGGAGAAACAGGGCGCCACGCTGACTGCTGCGTTGTCCGATGCGACGGGGCGGATCGTCGAGATGGAGAAGCGTCCCACCCCGAACGAGTGGCCGGATGTGGCCGCAAAGCTGGTCGATGCCTTGAAGACCCAGCCCTTGATGCTGCTGACCGGGGCGGTGCTGTGCTTCGGCCTGGCCGTGGCTGGGCTGGTGCTGCACTACCACCCGGAGTTGATTTTACCCCCTGCAAAGGAGCAAGTAGATGGCTGAATATGCCGAAGACTTCATCGGGAAAGTGGACATCCCCGCATCGGGGTCCCGCACCTATCGCGTCGAAATCAGCACCCACACCCACCCTTTGAGCAACACGGAGTTCACCAGCCTCCGGGCTGCGGCAGTGGCGGGCAACACGGACCTCGATACCTGGTGGAGCAATCAGGGGGGCGCCAAGGCTTCCTGGTGGGCAGGTCTGACCTCTGCCCAGAAAGCAAAGTGCAAGTCGGCTATCCTCGCCATGAACCCTGAATAAGCCGGCCCCACCAGACCCGGGCACGCTGCCTCCAGGTTAGGGCTGCCCATGCCATCTTGACATCGAGGCGGTAGCGACCCGCCTCGGCTGCAAGGCGGCGCACCGCTACGTCATCGGGCACCGTGCCCATATTGAGCGCGTCTAAAGCACACTGTGCCGCGTAGGCAGTGCGTAGGGCGCTGTCTCGCGTCATCAGCAGGAGGTCACGGGTGGTGGTGGGGTCCATTCCAAGATTGTAGCCCGTGGGGGGTGTTCACACTTGCCGTGAACAAAGCAACTGCCGAGGATTCCTCGGCAGTTAGCCCCGCTCTCTGACCAGCCTCGTCAGCAAGTCGCCTCTGGATTCGCCTTTTTCGGCGGCCCATGCGTCGAGGCGCTCAAGTGTCTCAGGCGATACCCTGGCCCGGAATTCTTCTGTCCGGCCCCCGTCTTTGGGGGGCTGGCCGCGCCCCCGGCGAGGGACAATGTTGTGGGTGACTTTCACAGCACCTCCGACCAGAAGGCGCCGACCCTCCGGTTGGCCTCGCGAAGGTCTTCGGCGGCGTCCAGCCGCGCCTCCGCGAAGTCACCCAAAACGTCAGCAGGACATCCCAGCACCCGGGCCGACACCAACCCCTCGTCCTGTGCGATGGGCCAGCGGATTTCAGTACCCCCGGGGAGGGCGACAAAAAGAGCCGGGATGGGGCCTCCCGAGCCGTTCCCCCGGCGACATGACCAGCCGATCTCCACCTCGGATACCCCCTCCCCGGAGGTGGGACACCCCAAACCCGGGGCGAGACGGCTATCCCAGGTAGGGATGAGGGAACCGTTAGCGACGGTTTGCCCGTCTTTGCGGGTCCATACAATATGCATAGTGACTCCTTTGGAATTCCGCCCGGGAAGGTAAGCCCCACGCGGAAATGTTAGACGCCCCACTATGGGGCAAGCGGTCTAAAAATCAGACCATCGAGGCGAGGGCCAGGGTCCACGCGCCAGAGGCGGTCGCAGCGCGGGCAATCTCGGGGCGAATCCCGCTGGGAAGCTCTGGGCCAACTACAACAAACACAAAATACTTGCGCTTGTACTGGTCGAGCTTCTCCCACTTCTCGCACCGCACCCCCACCAGTTCCAGGGCCAGCATTCTGTCCTTCCGCTCGCCGGTGGCCCACAAGGGGCCAGTCAACACCGAAAGGTCGGTCGCCAGCCCCTCGCGTCCACCGAGGGCGTCCCATTCCACTTGGGCACCCTCGGTCTTTTTTTCGAGAGACTTGGGGGAAAGGAAGGCACGGGCAAGGGCACGGGCGCGGCTGGCAATCATGGTGACTCCTGTTGGGCGACTTGTTGTGCTCGCCCTTGGTGAAAGAATAATAGCGCACGGTTATTCATGCGTCAATAACAGCGCGCTATTATTCTCGAAAAAAGATTCCTCCCCACTCTCAGCCAGCCCCCACCGATTTTCTTATCACCCGGCTTAGCAATTTTCTGACAGGTCAATGCTCCAAATTGCCTGCGCGGGTTGCTGGCGGTTGTAGTGGGCTTGCAGGATGGCTCTCATCTTCCCTCCCAAGCCGCCCGCACCTTGCCAGTCCAGCGCCCCACAGCCCGGATAAACGCCTCCAGGTCGCGGGGCGCCAGCCCGTAGAGGTGGGCGGCGTCGTTGATGCTTAGGCCCGCCTGGAAAGCCAGGAAGGCGCGTTTGTGGGCGTGTTTAGAATGGGATGCCATCGTCATCCTCCTGATCGCTGGTATTGGGCGGCGCCTGCTTGGATGCCCTGACACTTGCCAACTCCAGCGCCAGCGCCGAAACCGGAGGGCGAAGCCTTGTCACCAATTCCATGACCTCGGCTTCAGTGCATATTTGTACTGATCCCACTCAGAGCCAAGAATGAAGAAGTCGTCAAGGTCGGAGGGGATGATGTCTTTGATGGGGGCTTTTTGTTCGATAATGAGGCGTACCATGGGATTTCCTTTGTGGTTTGGGTGGGTCAGGGGTTGAGTTGTAGAGCGGAAGATTCCAGCGCATCGGCATGCTCCCGCAACGCAGCCGACAGCGCCGGCGTCAGGGCGATCTCGATCCCCCCAACACTGAGCGGGGCAAGGGCGTCGATCTGGGCGCGGATGGCATCAGCCCGGTTGAGCAGCTCGTAGCGGCGCCACAAGTCGTCGCGGGTGAGCTGGATGGTGGGCTTGGGGGGAGGTTCGGGGTTGGGAGTAGGCAAGGGGGCCTCGATGGGTTTGGGGGGGGCGACTTTGGGCCGTGGCCTGCGGGGCCTTGGGGTAGAGGTGGCGGTGCTGGGCAAAGCGAACCGGCTGAGAGTCTGTTCCTTGAGCGCCTTGTTGTAGTGGCTGATGCACAGACCCCGGCAGTCCGGGGATAAATCACACCCTTCAATCAGGCAGACTTCCTCAATAGGGACGGCCCGCCTGACCATCGGCGGAATCCCGGGATGCACGGGGCGACCGTACTTTTCGACAACCCCTTCCGTGCGCGCTTTGCCGTAGTGCTGTTGGCAGAACCCGCGCTTTCGGGGGCTTGCCTCACATCCTTTCTGGAGGCACACACCCTCCCCCCGGTCGTCGATTTCGACGGAGGGTAACGAGGGGGGTGGCGGGGCCGGGTACTTGTGGGGGAGCGCGATTTGCTCGCGAATTCCCCAGCGCCCCAGCGCCCCATAGCAGCTCTTGCAGAGTCCCCGGGAGAGGCCTTGGGTGCGGTCGCAGCCATCGATGATGCAGACCCCATCGACCAGATCTGTCTTTCTACGGGCGGGTAGATTTATCATAGGTTCCTTTTGGGTTCTCATGGCCGCCTTGATCTTCTCAAGGGCTTTGTCTCGAATCTGCCTCATCCACTCGCGGCTTCTCCCGAATCGCTTGCCAATCTCGGCCAACGTCGGGCCATCATCCCCGATGTTCTCTAAGCAAGCCCTCTCGATTTCGGTCAGTTCCAACTCGTCCATCACTGTCCGCAACCGGGCCAGGGCCACCACATCGGGGCCTTCCACTTCGTCAGCAGCGACACGGTCAATCAGCAGCGCTGAGCCTTCTTCCTGCTTGATTGGCGCATCCAGCCGAGATGCGCGGGCCTTGACCCAGCCACCACTGACAGCAGCCTGGACGCCGATACTCAGGTCGTGGTCAAGGTTGCGGCATCGGTCGCAAGCAACCCGGATCCAGCCGTCGGCATACGTCGAGAATTTGTAGCCTTTGTCAGGGTCAAAGCGGATCGCGGCCCGGTGGCAGCCCTCGCGGGCAGCCTGATGAAGCTCCTCGAAGTCGTATTTGAGACGCCGATGATGAACGAGTGCCTTCTTCCGGCATAGTCCGTCCATCTGCACGACGACTTTCCAGTAGTAGTCGTTGGCCTGGTTGAGCAGCTTTGCAGCCGGGCCGGTCGCGATGGGGCGCCACTTCTCAAAGACAACGCCGTTGCTCTCGTCGAGGTTCCTGATGCGGTCCTGACAGCTCAACTGCGCATTGATTTCCGCCCAGACCTGGGGAGTCAGGTATTGGGCAGCCTCAGCGCGGAGGGCGCCAGCTCGGCGGAAGTGCTGGTCAAGGGCGGGACTGGTCACGGGGCGGCCTCAATCAGCGCGAGGACTTCCTCGGGCGTCGTGGCGGTGGTGATGCGGGGGACCACGGTGCCGGTGAGGCAGCGTAGGTCGTCGGCGGTTTCGGCGAAGTAGTGCGTTTCGAGCAACAGAATCCCCCTGACAGGCACGGGGACGCTGAGAACCCAGCCCACATCGACGCGGCGCAGGCGGGGTTCGTGGGCGGTTTCGGGGAGTCCGACGCGGCGGGCGAGGGCAAGGGCGAGAAGGCGGCGGGTCATGGCGCGGCCTCCAAGGCAGCAACCAGCGCTTCGGCCTCGGTGTCTTCGGTGGCGAGTCCGCGATCTTTCCGGCCCGAAATCACGTGCCAGTGGGTCATGTCATTCCACAGCGTGATCGCCAAAACAGTGTGGATCGTGGGGTCATTGTGGGCTTGCCGTACCAACGCCAGCAAACAGCCGAGGGTGGCGGGGTCGGTGAGGTCGGGAAATTCCCCACGCCCGACCGCAGTCATTCCCCGGCCTCGGATGTACATCAGAACCCCAAGTGGGGGAGGCGCCACGATCAAAATGCGATGTGGCTCCCCATCCTTATTTTCGACGCCCATCCCCGGCATCCACCGGAAGTGCTTGCAGGCCAGAAGTCGTTCGCTCAGTGTCTTTTCCATCCTCACAACTCCTTTGCTGGCCCAGAAACAGCCAGCAACAACAAAAAGCCAAGTCCATACAACAAACAAAGCCCACCAAACGCCGATACCATCCGCCCCAACACAACCGCATGTTCGGCGTCAAGGTCAAGCACCTTCATTGCAACAGTTGGGTGGTTCGATACCCACCAACCCAACAACACAATCGGCACACTACAGAGGCCAGTCGTTGCCGCCTCGATGCGAATGGCCCGGTCTGGGTTGGGGGTAGGGAGAGGATCAGCTTGGAGGGCATAGCAACCTCGGAGAGAAAAGGGGCGCCCCCCCCCGAGGTGAGGATGGCTATTTTCGGGGATGAAGCCCGGCTCAAATGCGTAGAGGCGCAGGAACCTCGTCAGCGCCCTATTTGCCGCTTCCTGCGGGGAATTCCCCGCTTCAATACTGCCCGCCCTGGCCCCGAAAGGGTGGCGGAATTCGCAAAGCCAGTTCATCGGCGCACCTGAATGCTGGGTCCGCGTTCTCGGATGGTTACATCCCAGGCGGTCTTGATGTCGTTGTCATCCCAACACAGGATTACGACGGTTTCACCCATCTCATCCCATTTCCAGTGGAGACTGTGCGCGAAGATGTCCACCGCTTCCTCTGCGAAGAATGCCTCGATGTGTTTTACAGACGCGCCCCTGCCGGTTCCAAGTTGAACCTCGAAGCGTCGTTTCGACTCATTCATTTCCGCCTCCAGACCAGGCGATGCAACAACACCGGCCCCGGCCCCCAGCACCAGCTTCCATCCGGCGTCCGGCGCCAGATACACAGCGCATAGTCCCGCTGATCGGTCTCTTTTCCGCTTCTTCCCGGCCCCTCGAAAGCGATGCGCGGGTAGAGAACCGACTGCGAATACAGCGTGGCTTCTGGCCCCCAGACCCACGGGGTCCGGTATTCCGGGCCTTTCCCCTCGCAGACGATCCAGCTCTGCAACAGAAGCAGCGCCACCACTCGGCATGAAGGCACGGCCAGGGCCATCTTCAAGATCGCCGTCGCATCAGAAAAGGGCGGGTTGGTGCAGATCATCACCGGGTTCAAGCCCGAGGGCGGCCCCCCCAGCGCATCTCCCTGGACAGCCAGCCCCGCCCGCACCGAAGCGGCCTCGGGGTCCAGCTCGGTGGCGGCGCCGTGGCCCAGCTCGGCCAGCGCCCGGACAAAGGCCCCGCCCCCCGCACATGGCTCCCACCAGGGCGCCAGGGCCGTTTCTTCCGGGCATAAGGCCCGAATCTGGCAGACACAGGCCCGTGCCACCGCTGCGGGGGTATAGGCCACATCCCCGCCGATCTGGGGGGAAGGAAGGGCAAAAAGATTATTCATTGGGCACCACAGCCTCAAGGATCAACTGGGTGCCCACCACCCGCAGCGTGACCTGGTGGCCAGGTGCAAGGTGCAAAGCATCCAAAAGAGGCGGTGGAATGCGGACATACATCGTACTGGTGATGGTCGCTTTGCGCGGAGCCAGTGGATCAGGCTTCGGTTTTTCAGCCACGCGGCACCCCCACCACCAGCGCCTCTTTGCGAAGCATGGCCACATAGCGGGTAAGGAAATCGCGGATCTGGGGAGTCAACGCCACCGCTCGGCCATCCAGCTCGATGGTCTGGGCCTCTGGCGCCAGCAGCCGTTGGAGGTGCATCGCATCCTCAAGCTTTCCAAAGCGGATCTTCAGATCGGCCTCGGTCAGCTCGACCGACTTCCGATGGTTCTGGTTGGCTCTGGTTTCGGCCTTCTGGGCCACCTGTGCTGCATCTTGCCGACGCTCCTTTTCATGGGCCAGCTCGGCTTGGAGCTGCGCGATCTGGGCGTACGGATCAGGGTCCACGGTGGGGGCCTCAATGGCGTCAGATGTGGGGGGGGAAATGACCTCGGGGGCAATCGCATCGGGGGAAAAGGCCCGCTCCTGCTGACGCTGCTCCCAGCGCCGGGCGGCCTCCGCGAGCTCGGCTATCGGGGTGTTCACGTTGGGTAGGGTGCCCATGACCTTGCGAAAGCGCTGGAAGTCGCGGACACAACAAACGCCGGTCTTGATGGTTCGATCACACCCCGGCCAGGCGCACATGCGGGGGGTGGGTTGGGGGCTGGTGACGGGGGTGGGAAGATCAGGCATGGGTTCCTCGGAAATAGGGGCGGGTTCTGGCGCCGGTATGGGTGGAGGTTCTGGGGCGGGTTCTGGCGCCGGTACGGATGGAGGTTCCGGCTTGACTCTGGGCGGAAACAACGCCCGCCCGAGTTCTTTTCGCTGGTCTGCCGGCACCTGCGCCCGCCAACATGGCCCACAGAAATAGACCTCGAATGCCTTGGGATCTTTGATGGTTCCCGGCTGCCCACACACGCAGAAATGCCCCTGGTGGCGTGGGGAAAAGGTGCCATCCAACATCACAGCACCACCTTGGTTTCCCGATACCAGCCCATCCATGCCCGGATGTCCGCCAGTAACGAGGAAAAATAGAAGTCCAGCTCGGGGTTTTCGTAAGCATCGGGATCAAACGAGCGCACGATCATGTGACCTCCCGCCATTCCCAGACGCCATCCACCTTCACAGGGACCGGTTTGGCAAACACAACACAGGCCAACCCGTAAAACCCGTTGGGAATACGGATCACCAGCTGATCGTGCGACCTTTCAGCCGAAGCCACATCCAAGGTAGAAAACTGCTCTGCCGTCCATT
>Ga0172373_10009876_pt1 | contig 11750 bp, 6 predicted proteins | sample Lak10m_2_FD_114546 | JGI IMG/M metagenome (GOLD analysis project Ga0172373, IMG submission 114546) | Freshwater microbial communities from Kabuno Bay, South-Kivu, Congo - kab_092012_10m | ecosystem: Environmental > Aquatic > Freshwater > Lake | place: Democratic Republic of the Congo: South-Kivu... | reverse complement strand
GAAATTGACGATGAAAAAAGCCTATGGATTTAAGTCGTACAATGTGGCGGAAGTGGCACTCCTGCATACACCTGGGAAGCTACCAACCCCGGAAGTCGCCCACAGATTCTGGTGAAGAGGCCATTTTCTGAAAGCAGAAAAGGCTGGCTTCCGGGGGGGAGAGCCAGCCTTTTCAGGAGGGGAGAGATTCTTGATAGTCGTTTCTGCTGCCAGGTCGGCTGATCAGGCAGCTTTTCGTTCGCTGCTAAAGGCAGCGATCTGAGGCCGACGGACGTTTGAGCCCGGGCCGCCTCGCGGAGGATACCCGTACTCACGCAGCTTACCAGACAGCGTTCGCAGACCAATCTGCAGGATCTGAGCCGTCTTTTCACGATTGCCATTGCAGCGGGCAAACGTTGATTCAATCAGCTTGCGTTCCATTTCCGCCAGAGTCATACCGACACACTCGGCACCGTCTTCAATCGCATCGTGAGACAGCCATGGTCGCAGATCGTCAGGGCTGATGCAGTCATCTGCATCCACCGTGCAGCAGCGTTCAACAACATTCTGCAGCTCACGCACATTTCCCGGCCAGGCGTGCGATTCCAGCAGTTGCAGGGCTTCTGCACTGATCTGTCGCGGCGGCCGGCCTTCCTTCAGAGAAATCTGACTGATGAAATGCTCAACCAGCAGCGGGATGTCGTTGGTGCGAACCCGCAGCGGCGGCGACTGCAGTGTAATGCCGCTGAGATGCTGCAGCAGGTCATCACGGAAACGACCCTCCATAGCCAGCCTGTTCAGGTCGCCATGAGTTGCAGCGATGAAACGAATGTTGGGACCATCCGTTGTTCCATTTAGAACAGCGGCAGCCCGCTGCTCCAGCAGCTGGGACAGACGCTTCTGAAACGGCAGGGCAACAGTGTCCACATTATCCAGCAGAATTGATCCGCCGTCACCCATCTTCAGATAGCCGGGGAATCCGTCCACGGTTTCGTCACCGAACAACTGATGTTCGAGCGTTTCCACGGAATGCAGACTGCAGTCGATACGCAGGAAAGGTCGACCGGCTCGACGGCTGCAGCGATGCAAACCCTCGGCAACCAGTGTCGTGCCGCTGCCCGGTTCGCCTCGTACCAGCACCGTACGATCGTCATCCGCAGCAATCCGAATGGATTCTCGCAGTGACTGCATGGCAGGCGTGCTGCCAACCAGATCCATCAGATTTCGATTCAGCAGCTGGCGTCGCAGCTTTTCATTCTCGCGAACCAGTTCTCCGCGACGCAGTGCGTTAAGCAGAGCGGCACCGAAACGGGATGCTGAATACGGACGTTCGATGACATCGCAGTCGAACGATGGAACAGTTTCGCGTCCCCAGCGGGAATCTTCACTCACAATGCACAGCACCTGGGCCGCTCGTGAGTGAGCTCGAATGGCAGCATTCACTTCCTGAATGCGTGACACTGAATCCGCATCATCCATGATGCAGCAGCAGAATTCCTGCCTGCTGAGATGAAACAGCATGGCGTCCGGACTGTCTGTCTCGCACACCTGCATGCCACGTTTGCGAACGTCGTCAGCCAGTAACTGACGAGCTCCCGGGCGGGGCGAAAAAACCAGAACTGTACGATTCACTGCTTCCGGTTCAGGAGCAGCTGTGCGGGGTTCCGGAGGGGCAGTCGGCGCGGAATGCGGGAACCGCAGGATATGCGGCTCATGATGAGCACCGTGCGGGAACTCGTTCATGATGTCCTCGATCTGAGAGCTGAGGGAGAGACGGAGGGAGAGAGACGTGAAATTCCTGAAACGACGCAACCGATGCAATGGCCGAGAAAGCCCTGAACGGAGGCGAAGCGGGGTATCAGGAAGTTTTCCGGAGCAAGTCCGGAGAGGAAGAGAGGAGAACGGGAAAGGAAATCTGGACCAGTGAGTCAGGTCCGGCTTGAGAGGCCGATTGATAGCTGTGATCGGTCGCGAGTGTCAACACGTCTTCACAGCGAATCCAGGCAAAACCTTTGTCGATTTTAAAGAAAAGTTCGTTTTGCTCCGGAAGGCTCAGGGAAATCCTTACTGGACGGCATTTTCTGCCGAACCCCGCTGTACTGCAGCCCGGATACGATGGCCACAGCAGCCGCAGCTGCGAAAACTGCGCTCGATCCGACATTTGATCTTCGCACCAATCAAAAAAAGCCGGGCCCCCAGGGACCCGGCTTCAGTTCAGCTCACTTACAGCAGCAGATCGCTGCAGCAACTGGCGGTTTTCACTGTTCCACTGCGAATGACCGAGGAGCCGCATGGAACTCTGACATCGAATCGCGAGATTCAAACATGTACAGACGACCGCGGAACCAAAGAGCAAAGTCCAGTCGACCCGGACGCTCCACGCCTTCACGAGCCAGCACCACCACGTCGCAACCGCCGGAAGCTGGTGCATAACGAGTGGGATCGGCCTCGAAGAGCGAACGAGCCTGTTCGGATGAGAACGCCCAGGTCTGCAATCCAAACTGAGCCGTGATTGCGGGATCCGCATCAACCAGCTCTCGATGATCTCTCAAAGCAACCGGACAGAAACCCTTGAAACCAGCCTGATCACCACGCTCGCGAATTCGTGAAAGCTGCTTCTGGCGTTCATCGTTCTCCATCGCCACTCGCAACTTCTCATCCGGCAGGCTCCGCAGCTGCTCAGAAGGAGCAGCCGCCGGGTCATTCGCAGCAGGCAGTGCCGGCAGTTCAGCCGTCTGTGCCGGTTCCGACACCGGTGTCTGCACCCGGCGCGCTTCCTGAGCAGCCTCAGCCTCTTCAAACTGAATCGCCTCAGCCACAGCTCCCTGCTGCTGCTCCAGAATCACTCCGGTAAAAGGATTGTCTTCAGCCACAGATTTCAGAGCCTGCTCTGCTTCCTGAACTGCAGCATCAGCCTCGGCAGCCTTCTCCTGCACAGTTTCCACAGCCGCTGCCGCAGCCGCACCGGCCTGCTGCTTCAGACTGCTTTCCTGCTCCTTCATCGCCTCGGCAATCGAATCCAGATCCAGCGGATCAGCAGATTCATCAGACTCAGCTGCACCAAACGGGTCCAGAAAATCAGCCTGCTTTTTGGCAGCATCCACAGTGGCACTGGCGGCCGAAGAAACCTGCTTCGCAGCAGCCGCCGCTGATGCGGCCGTCGCAGCCGCTGCTGCTTCCGCCTTCGGCATAAAGGCCGGAGCAGCTCCCGGCTGCACGAACCGGGAAGGTTTGCCAGACAGCACTGGCAGACCAGTCGGGCTGGCACCTGACGATTCCGCCGGCAGGGTCCGCGGACGCAGGCTGTGCCCGGCAACAGGAGGTACAGCAGCAGGCTCGCCGGTCGTGGCCGGGGTCGGCTTCATTATGCTGGGAAATGCCGGCCGAGCGGTCGTCGGGCCGGAAACGGTCGAGGAAGCCGCTGCCGGCAGTGGTGCCGTGCGACGCAGCCCGCCAGCCGGGCCGACAGTGGCCGGAACAGGGGCCGGTTCGCGATAGTCCGGAGGCACTGGCGCTGGCGCTGCAGCCGGAGCCGTGCCACGCCCTGTCACCTTGCCCCAAAACTTCTTGAATACATTCTCTTTCTTCGCAGGTTCCGCTGGCTTCTTCCGCACCAGCTGCGTCTGCATGTTCTGAGCATTCGGCAGATCCTGACTCCGCATCGACGGCATTTCCTGACCGCTCTGCTGGAACAGCTTCTGCAGTTCACCATTCACACTGGTGCCCTGAGAGGCCGACTGCACCTGAACCTTGCTGGTGCTGCGAGCTGCGCCGGAATCCTGCATGCCCTGCACCGCCGGGGACATCGGAACTGCCACTGTGGCCGACATCGCCGCCACCACAAATGTGCGGCATACCCACTGCTCTGATTTCATGACGACTTTCCTCTCCCGGAACTCATCTGCCCCTCAATGCCACGCTGCGATACACGCATCAAGGCTCACTACCTGCAGTTTGTATCGACGGTTCCGAAAAGGCCGGTTGTTGCACTTGTTTGGGTTTTTCAGTCCCTGCGACAGACAGGATCAGTCGTTCACGAAAAACCGGAACGACCGAAAAATCCCCCCTATTCCCCCAAAACTCACTTATTCGACACTGATTTTCAGGCCACCGGCTGGAACTGCCGAATTCCGCTGATCTCTGTAACCGTACCCAGCTGCTTTGACTCGCCCGACCGCTCGGTCAATACTTCCCAAACCCCCACAGCGGGCTCAGACATGCAGCACAGACTATTCGCGGAAAATGTGACCGACCTATGAGCAGTGAAACAACAGTGAAGGCGGGTGAATCAGTAACGGTGGGGCAGCAGCAGATCACGATCAAAGTAATTCCCGCCGATAACGGCTCACGTCCCCTCGGACGCCTCGCTCGAGTCCTGCTGACCCTCTCACTGCTGCTCAACTTCTGGCTGCTGCTGGGCCCAGGCCTGTCGACTGACTCCACCAAAGTGCCCGAATACTTTCTCGAAGGGACTCGCGGGGCTGCCGCCCGAATCGCCGTCGTTTCCGTGGCAGGCATGATCAGCCCGCCGTTCACCGAACGCTGGATTCGTCAGCTGCAACAGGCCGCAAAAGACGATTCCGTCCGCGGAGTCCTGCTGGCCATCGACAGTCCCGGAGGCTTCGTGGCTGACAGCCACCAGCTGCACCGTGAAATCGAACTGCTGGCGGCAAAGAAACCTGTCTTTGTTTCCATGAAAAGGCTGGCAGCCTCCGGTGGCTACTACATCGCTGTGGCAGCCGGAGAATCTTCCCGTATCTACGCCGAACCCACCACCTGGACCGGATCAATCGGTGTTATCATCGCCCGCTACAACGCCACGCGGCTGGCAGAAACCGCAGGAGTCAAAGTTGAACCGCTTACCACCGGACCACTCAAGGATACGCTCAACCCGTTCCGCGATATGACTCCACAGGAAACACAGGTCTGGGATGCTATCCTGAAGGATTCCTTTGATCGCTTCATCGGCGTGATTGATGCCGGTCGCAAAACTCTGAATGCTGAAGACATCCGCAAACTGGCCACCGGTCAGATCTACACGGCAAAGCAGGCACTCGACAACGGTCTGGTGGATGAACTGGGCTATCAGGAAGATGCCGTGAAAGCGCTGGCCTCACAGCTGCAGCTGGAACAGTACGAGCTGTTCGAATATCGGGCTCTGCCCGGACTGATTGATGCCGTGCTCGGAGCCACCGCACGTCAGCCTTCACTCAGTGAACAATTCGCCGCCTCAACCGTTCCCCAGGCGATGTACTTTGCCTCGTGGAACCCACTGCCCCTGCAGTCGCACCATCAGTGATCACGCTCCAGCCGCTGCATTCGCTCCAGCAGATCCTGACGCGCACGAAACAGCCGGCTGCGTACCGTCCCGGTGGGAATCCCCAGCAACTCCCCAATCTGCTCGTACGACATCTCATCAATTTCCTTCAGCACCAGCACTTCGCGAAAATCCTGGGGCACCTGCGACAGGGCCTGCCTTAGTCGCTGCACTTCCTCCTGCAGCTCAAGTGCTGCCCCCGGATGTGCTGCCGTACCCTGCTCTGCCGGCTCCGCGCCCCCGGATTCGCCCAGCTGGTCCAGTGAACCAACGGGACGACGGCGACGGACACCACTGATGGCTGCATTTCGAGCAATCCGGTACAGCCACGAATAGAAACCAGAATCACCGCGAAACTTCGATAACTGCTGCCACGCCAGCAGGAACGCCTGCTGAGCCGCATCCAGAGCGTCGTCACGAGAACCCAGAATGTGCTGCAAACTGTGCACCAGTCGATCCTGATAACGCAGTACCAGCAGATCAAAAGCAGCAGCGGCGTCAGTACCGCCCTGCAGAGCCGAAGAAATGAGCTGCTGATCCGATGGCTGGCCCACGCAATTCCGCCCGCTGAAAACCCGTCTGACCAAACCCCGTCTGTCCAAAATACGCCAAAGAAATCCACGTACTGCTAAGGCCGGCCCGTCAAATGGCGCCGCCGCGAAAAATAATACATCCCGCAGATGCCGGCTGCCACCAGCAGCAGACTGAAAATCTCTGCATCCTTGAGCCCCAGGCTGAAGGGAGCCACATCGGCTCGCAAAGACTCCAGACCAGCACGGGATATCGGATACAGAATTGCCGCCAGACACATTACAGCACCATCAAACGGTCGCCGGCGAAAGTACCACGCCAGAATACCGGCCAGCACAAACGCCGCTGCCGAACTATAAAGCTGAACCGGGTGCAGTGGCATCGTCGACTGAGCCTGCGGATCAAGCAGCCCTTTCATCACCAGCTGCCCAAATGTCAGACTGTCAGGAGGAAACTGGACGGCCCACGGCAGACTGCAGGCCCGGCCGTAACAACAGCCGTACAGAAAACAGCCAATCCGACCAAAACCCTCACCCACCAGCAGCGAAGGAGTCAGCACATCCAGAATCGGTACCAGCGGCAGCTTTCGCAGGCGACAAAATGTCGCAATCCCCGCCATCCCGCCGATAACGCTGCCGTAGAACACAATTCCACCATCCCATAAGGCCACCGCCGCAATCAGTTTCTGAAAACCAACGGCCGCAGAAAATGCCGGATGGCCGTGACGCAGCAGAAAATAAACCCGTGCTCCAGTCAGCCCCGGGATCAAGGCCCACATCAGCATGTCCCAAATGACATCGGGATCCACACCAATCAATCGAATTCGCCGGGCCGCCAGCCAACTGGCTGCGGAAAAACCCACAAACATCATGAAGCCGTAACCAAACACCGGGATCCCGTCACGCACAACACCCAGATTCGGCTGCAACAGCAGCAATCCCAGAAATCCAGCCGGTATCGTCAGCCAGAATCCCGCTGAAAACAACGCCTCAGTCAGACTACCCTCTGTGCGATACACCCGCACCGAAAAAATACAGACAGCCAGAGTCCAGATCAGAATCAGCCAGCCCGCTCCAACATACAGCTCATTGCCGGCAGCATCAAAACGCCACGCAGAATCAAACATGAATCTCAGCAGGTTCGTTCGCATGGTTACTTCCAGAAAACTCAGCTAAACGTCAGCAGCAGATTGTCAATCAGCCGCGTCGTGCCCACACGAGCCGCAATCAGTGCCACTGCCTGCGTCCCTGAACACACCCGCTCCGGAAGCGGCTGCAGAGTCTCAGGATCGGCCAGCACAGCATAATGCAGGCTCAGCCCCGCTGTCTGCAGCAGCATTTGCTGCACCTGCTGTTCCACCACCGACGGCACTGCACCCGGCTGAGTACACAACTGCTCGGCCAGCCGCAAAGCCCGCGACAACGCCGTCGCTGTCTGCCGCTCTTCAGGCGACAAATAACGATTGCGGCTGCTCATCGCCAGACCGTCCGGCTCCCGAATGATCGGACAGGTCACAATTTCCGAAGGAATATTAAGATCCTGCACCATTCGCCGAACCACCAGCTGCTGCTGGAAATCCTTCTGGCCAAAATACGCCCTGTGCGGCTGAGTAATCAGCAGCAGTTTCGTGACAACTGTCGTCACTCCGTCGAAATGACCGGGCCGGTGAGCACCCTCCAGCACCGTTGTAAGCCGCCCCACCTGCACCCGGGTTTCTGCGTCCGCCGCATACATCTGATCGGTCTGCGGTGTAAACACCAGATCCACCCCGGCCTGCTCGCACAAACTTAAATCAGCCTGCAGCGTTCGAGGATACTTTGAAAAATCCTCCTGCGGCCCAAACTGCGTGGGATTCACAAAAATTGTGGCCGTCACAAAACCGCATTCCCGCCGCGCCTGCTGCATCAGACTGACATGCCCCTGATGCAAAGCACCCATCGTGGGCACACATCCCGACAGCAGTCCACGCTGCCGAGCGGCAGACACATGCTGCAGTGTCTTCTGCGGACAACTTTCCACCAGCATTTGAATATCCCTGGAACCCAGTGTCGCCCCGAAATTCGGTGCATCCGAAAACCCAAACCCGCCGGATTCTCACGGCCCGACGGAAGACTGTCGAGCCCTGTCCGGGCGTGTCGCCCGGTTTTCGTGCAATTCCGCCACCGCACAGCCCGACTGCTCGCTCTTCCAAACGTCCTTCGCTACATTACAACCTCGCAAAAAACGCCGCTTCTACACGGTTTAGGCTCACCCCACCCAGGACTCCAGGAGTCTCTGCATGTCCCTGCATCCAGTCCACCTGCTGCTTTGCCTGCTGCTGACAATTACAGCAGCCCCCGCCAGCGCTCAGAATCCCGACTCACCTGACCCGCACCAGCAGGCAGCACAATTGCTCCTGCAAACTCAGGTCCGCGGCGGACTCATCGTGCACTCCGGCTGCGGCAACGGTACCCTGACGCTCGCACTGCGACAGTCCGACTCCTTTCAGGTGCATGGTCTCGAATCCGATCCGGCACTCGTGGAACAGGCTCGCAGCACCATTCGCGCCGCAGGACTGTACGGCGACGTTTCCGTCATTCAGCATGCTGATCCACAGCTGCCCTACACAGACAATTCAGTCAACCTGCTGATCGCTGACAACGGCAGCACTGCTCAGCGCGAAGAAATCCTGCGAGTGCTGGTGCCCAACGGACAGGCGCTGCTGCGCCAGGCCGACGGACAGTGGCAGCAGCTCACAAAACCACGCCCGGACTCCATCGACGAATGGTCGCACTACCTCCACGACGCCTCCGGAAACGCCGTCGCTCACGATACCGTCGTCAATTCCCCCCGGCACCTCCAGTGGGTCGGCAGCCCGCGCTGGTCCCGACATCATGACCGCATGGCCAGCATGAGCGCACTCGTCTCAACCAACGGACGCATGTTCTACATCATGGATGAAGGCAGCCGCATCTCAATTCAGCTTCCGTCCCGCTGGAAACTCATCGCCCGTGATGCCTTCAACGGTGTGATCCTCTGGAAACGCGATATCACCGACTGGCAGAATCAGCTTTGGCCCCTGAAAAGTGGTCCGACTCATCTGGCCCGGCGGCTGATCTCGGCCGAACAGGAAGTCTATTCCGTACTCAGCAATGATGGTCCACTCGAAGCTCTCGATGCCGCTACCGGAAAATCACTCCGCACCTACGAAGGCTCAGCTGCCACCGAAGAAGTCATTCTGTCCAATGGCATCCTGTTCACGGTGTCCCGCAAAGGTCCCGGTGAACGCGACAGCTACGCCCCCGCCAACGGTCGAGTCGGTGATCAGGCAAAAGTCGGTCAGGAATTCTTCTGGAATGAAGAACCGCGAGTCATCATGGCCTTCGAGGCGGCCACAGGAAAACAGCTGTGGGCCCGCCAGACTCGCATCTCACCACTCACCCTCGCAGCCGATCAGCAACGCGTCTACTATCACGACGGAGAATCCCTGACTGCACTCGATCCACAGACCGGAAACCTCATCTGGGCCAGTGAACCTGTCACCCGACGCCGTCAGTTCACTTTTAATTTCGGCCCCCGACTGGTCGTCTGGCAGGATGTTGTCCTGTACGCCGGGGGTGACGGAAAAATGATCAGCGTTGACTCAGCCTCAGGCAAACAGCTGTGGGAATCAGATCATCCAAATTCCGGCTATCAGTCACCGCAGGACCTGATGGTCGTCGACGGACTGGTCTGGTGCGCCCCCACCACGTCCGGAAAGGACACCGGCGTTTTCACCGGTCGCGATCCGCGCAGCGGTGAAGTAAAAAAAGAATTCGCCCCGGATGTTGACACCTACTGGTTCCACCACCGCTGTTACATCGCCAAAGCGACTGACAACTTCCTGATTCCGTCACGCACAGGTGTCGAATTCGTTGACTTTGAAAAGGAACACTGGGATATCCACCACTGGGTTCGCGGCGGCTGCCTGTATGGGGTCATGCCCTGTAACGGACTGACGTATACTCCGCCGCACAACTGTGCCTGTTATCCCGAAGCCAAGCTGTATGGATTCAACGCTCTTGCACCCACCGCACCCACACGACCGATTCCCGGGCAGATCCCCGAAGCGGGGCGACTGACAACAGGCCCGGCGTGGCAGGAACCCCTGGCCGCCATCGCAGAATTCGACGGCAATGACGACTGGCCCACCTTCCGCCACGACGAAAAACGCAGCGGCACTTCCCGACAGGACGTCCCCGCGAAGGTCCAGCCCCTGTGGAAACTGACGCTGGGAGGACGGCTGACTTCACCGGTCATTGCCGGAGGCCTGACATACGTCGCTCGCTCCGATGCCCACACGCTGTATGCCATCGATCACCAGCAGGGAACAATCCGCTGGTCGTTCACAGCCGGCGCCCGCATCGATTCGCCGCCCACAATCAACCGCGGTCGCGCCGTCTTTGGCTGCACCGATGGCTGGGTCTACTGCCTGCTGGCCGACAGTGGGCAACTGGCATGGAAATACCGCGTCGCTCCGCTGGACCGCCGCATCATGGCGTTCGAACAGCTGGAATCTCTGTGGCCCGTCCACGGCAGCGTACTCGTAAAACAGGATGTCGTCTGGGCCGTTGCCGGCAGATCCAACTTTCTTGATGGCGGACTGCGACTGGTCCGACTGAATCTGGCAGACGGTGCCAAACTGTCCGAAACCATCATGGACGAAACCAATCCGGAAACCGGCAACAATATGCAGGAGAAACTGCAGATTCTGCAAATGCCCGTTGGACTGCCGGACATCCTCACCGCCGACGATCAGTTCGTCTATATGAAGTCCCAAAAGTTTGACTTCCAGGGAAATCGCCTCGAGATTGGCCCTGTTTCCGGAGATTTCGTCGCCCAGGGATCAGCTCAGCGCGGCGAAGGCGTGCACCTGTTCGCTCCTATGGGCTTTCTGGATGACAGCTGGTTTCATCGCTCGTACTGGGTTTATGGCCGTAACTTCGCCGGGGGCCACGGGGGCTACTATCAGGCCGGAAAATTTGCCCCCTCAGGCGACATCATGGTCAATGGTGGCGGTTATGTATTCGGATACGGTCGCAAACCCGAATACTTCCGCTGGACCACAACCATGGAACGTCAGCTTTACGCGGCTGTGCCGGAACCGCCCGAGATTCCCTCGGACTTCGCCCGCAAAGCAGCACCAGCCGGTGGCAAGGCCGCTGCCAACGTCGGCCAGTTTGCTCAGTTCGCCAAAACACCGGCACTGGACCCCACCAGCCGCCCCCTCACCGTCGAAGCCTGGATCACATCCACAAATCCAAATGGTGTGGTGGTAGCCCGAGGCGGTCCGGCAGAGGGTTTTGCACTGACTCTGGAAAACGGCAAACCGGCCTTCCTGATCAGAGCTCAAAGCCAGCTGACTTCAATCGTCGGTGCAAAGCGAATTGTCGGTGGCTGGCATCACCTCGTCGGAGTTCTGGATGGCAGTCTTGGAATGCAGTTGTACGTGGATGGCGAGCTGGCCGCCGAAGGCCGAGCCACCAGTCTGCTGACAAAAGATCCTGCACAGGGCCTCGAAATCGGCAACGATGCTGGCTCTGCCGTCGGCGAATACCAGTTGCCCAATCAGTTTGTGGGCATTATCGATGAGGTCCGCCTGTACTTCGCAGCCGTCGATGCAGCCACCGTCAAAGCACGCTTCACAGACGGCTCCGAAATGCACCCCGAACCGGCGCTGGTGGTCAGCTTTGATGACGGCACCGCTCGCGATATGTCGCTGCACCGCAATAACGGAACACTCAGTGGCGGTCGCCCGGCAAAAGGAAAATTCGGTGAGGCAATTCAGTTCAGCGGCCGCGGAGGTGGTGCTGCCGGAGGCGGCAAAAAACAAGCCGGGACAGCCCAGAATAAAGCTGCACCGGACAATTCAAAAAACAGTCTGATCGAACCAAAGTGGAATGTG
>Ga0172373_10009875_pt1 | contig 11751 bp, 7 predicted proteins | sample Lak10m_2_FD_114546 | JGI IMG/M metagenome (GOLD analysis project Ga0172373, IMG submission 114546) | Freshwater microbial communities from Kabuno Bay, South-Kivu, Congo - kab_092012_10m | ecosystem: Environmental > Aquatic > Freshwater > Lake | place: Democratic Republic of the Congo: South-Kivu... | reverse complement strand
TAATAGTGCTTTTATCGTATTAATTGCATTCGTAAAAGGCGCAACAAGTACAGTCTTCAATGATGTGCCTACACCAATAAAGCGTTGACCCAAATCAAGTGTTAATAGTGCTTTTATTGTGTTTATTGCATTCGTAAAAGGTGCAACAAGTGCTGTCTTCAATGATGTACCTACACCAACAAAGCGTTGACCCAAATCAAGTGTTAGTAGCGCTTTTATTGTGTTTATTGCATTCGAAAAAGGCGCAACAAGTACTGTCTTCAATGATGTGCCTACACCAACAAAGCGTTGACCCAAATCAAGTGTTAGTAGCGCTTTTATTGTGTTTATTGCATTCGAAAAAGGTGCAACCAATACTGTCTTCAATGATGTGCCTACACCGGTAAAGCGTTTACTTATATCAAAACTAAATATTTTATTTATTTTACTTACAGCAGTACTAAACGGAGTAACTAATGTATTATATAAATTATCACTTATAGCTTTAAAACCATTTAACATAGCATTTGATATCTCGGAAGGAGATTTACCACCCAATAAATCCATAAACCAATCATAGAATTTTTTAAATGGTGAAACAATAACATCGTAAATAGAGTTTGCTGCAGATCTAAACCCATTAATTATTTTATCCGGTAACAATAAATCTCCAACAAAATCTGCTAAAAATATAAAAGGGTCAATTAAAACTTCTTTTAATATTTTGACAGTTTCTTTTACCGTTGCAAGAATTTTTTGAGCTACGTTTGTTGATTCTTCTGTCCAAATTTTTGGTATACGTGTAATTGCTTTATATAAAGTTTCAAGTAATGCTAAGACTTCACCGATGCCCACCGCAAATCCTGCTACTTTTATACCTGAAAATATAACTTTTAAAAGTCTGAACTTACCTAACAATCCGGCAATGATTGGTTTCAGTGGTTTAAATGCATCAATAATTTTGTTGATAACAGAACCTGCAGACGTTCCAAAAGTTTTTATTTCACCCATTATTTTTAAAAATACATCTGATATTGGCGTTAATTTTTCAATAATTTTAGAACCTTCACTTATAATTACATTTGATAAATTACTTACATACTTTACACCGTCGTTTATTTTTTCTAAAAAAGTATCTATTGGTTTAATTATTTCACCTATTTTGGATGTAATTGTTTTAAAAACACCGCCTATTTCTTTTCCAGCATTTATAATTGATTCTGAGAAAGATTTACCTTCTAGTCTTAACACTTTGAAAAAGTCAACAAAATCTTCAAATGGCTTCATCAATTTAGATATATTCAAAGATTTAAACATATCACCTATAGAATTTCCCAATTTTTTAGCAGTATCTGTTACTCCTCCAATCATGTCGCCCATTTTACTAATTGTAGCTGGTATGTTACGAATTACAGCTCCAACTCTTACAGCCGGTGCAAACATTTCATCTATTTCTAATTTTTCAAAAGCAAATCTTGCTCCTTCTATTCCTAATGTCATTGCTTCTAGAGCAGGTAACATCATAGTTTGAATAGACGCACTAATTCTGTTTTGAAGTTCTTCTATACGTGTTTGATTGGCAATAGTTTTTCGTTCTAATTCTTCTTTTTCAATCAACGCTTTAATTTGGTCTTGTGTGCCATTTTTTATTATTGACTGTTGGTCTTGTTGTTTTTTTAAAATTTCTTTTGTTATCTCGTTGTTTGAATTTTGTACATCTTTCATTCTAGAAGACGCTTCTAATTGATTTTGTAATTCTTCACTACTCATTCCCATTAATTTTAAGAATGATTGTTGGGAGAAATAATCTTTGTTTAGAATATCAGTCTCTCTAGCTAATTTTAAAATTTCTTGTTGTGCTTCAACGTGTTTTCCTTGGAATTTAAGTTCACGTATATGATTAGCATTAATATTTTGACCAAGCATCGCACTTAATTTTAATTCTTCACCGATACTTGATTCAAAATCCAATAATCCAGCCGTAGAACTTGACATTTTATCCAATGTTGTTCCCATCTGTCTTGCTTGTGCTGCCGCTTTTATTAATTCTTCGGCACTACCTCTTGCAAATATACGAGTTTCTTGAGACGCATTTGCAACATCTGCCATCAAATCGTCCAAACCAACACCATAAGCTTTAGCAGCTGCAGTAGCAAATCCAAGCATTTGTGTTTTGGTTTCAGCACTTTTTGCACTAATACCGCCTAAGGTTTTTAAAAATTTGACACTTGTTTCTTCACTTATACCAAATTGTTTGTTCATTAAAACTACATTTTTTACCATTTCATCATTTCGCATGGTAATGTAATTAAAATTTTTACCGAGTGAAGACATAGTTCTTTGCATATCTTCAGCAGTAGCACCAAATTTTGCTAGACTTAATGCTGTTAATTTAACTTGTTCTTCTACTCCTACAGCTTGTTCTCTGAACATACCAAATTGTTGTCTGAGACTTGTTGCTGATTTATCTATTGATTTAAATCGTTCATACGTATCTTCCATTAAATCTGACAAGGAAGTTGGTATATTTAATTCACGTGATATTCTTTGAGAAATTTTTTCACTTGCTTCTTGTAATTGTTTTTGTTTTTGTAATTTACCAATTTGTTTATCATATCTTTCAATTTTTTTATCAGATAATTTAAGAAGTTTTTCTTCGGAAGAAATTTCTTCGTTCATAGACCTTATAAGGTCTTCTTGCACATTAGCTTCTTGTATTTCAGATTGTACGGATTTTAAATCGGTTTGATAACGTTTTTTAGCGTCTTCGTTTAAAGCAGTTGATATTTTTCTTTGTAATTCACTTTCTTTTGTAATTAATTGATTTAATTTTAATTTTTTATTATCTAATTCAACTTCTTTTAGTTTAATAGCTTTTTTCTTTTCTTCGATAGCAATCAAACTTTTATTTCTTGCTTGCAAAATACTTTCTATTGTATCGGCACGTTTACTTATACTTGCTTGCAGTTTATCGGAAACGCTTATTTTTTTATTTTCTTCATCTAAATAAGATATTCGTAGACCAGTTCTTTTGGTATACTCGGTAGCTAAATTGTTTATTTGTTGTTGAACCGACTTCTGCTTTCCTAAATTTTGCAAAACGTCTTGTAAAGTTCCACTATATTCTTTCGATTCTCTTGTCAGAATAGATTGTGAATTACCCCCTTCTTTTAAGAGTTCTGCAATTCTTTTTGCAATTTGTTCTTGCTCTTTAGTTACTTTTTCAGCCATATATTAAATATAAATATCTATTTTTTATAGTTTTTATATTAAAATGGTCTTTCTATTTTCGCAGCCGATTTCTTTTTTGTAGATGTAGACGAATCTTTGGATGATTCGGATTCTTTCTTTTTTAACTCTACCAAATGAAAGTAATAAAAATTGCGTAAAGAAATGGGAAGTTTGTACGCAATTTCTATATTAATCGCTCCCTGCGAAAAATAACACAGTTCTAATATTTGTTTATGAACACTTACTTTATATTCAGGACTCAGGCCAAAAAAAGGATACCGTCATCGGTATATCCATCCTTTCTTGATTTACACAATGTTCACATGTAAAATTAAAGGCCATGTCTAATTCAGGACTTATTTCTCTAATATAGGCTCTTAGGGCCATACTGTCTTTAGATAATAATTCATTATCAATAAATTTATTTATAACAGCTATATCTCTTTTACCATCTAACTCAACGATTATTCTTTTTAAACGAGTAGTTACTTCGGCACTTGCATTTTTCTTAATTTTTAACATCGCTTTTGAATCTTTTGCAATGGTTTCCTCATCATGTGATGTTAATAACTTAAATACAATGCTTCTTTTTGAAAATGGTAATGTAAAAGCAAATTCATTTACGCCTCTTTGATATGATTCAAAATTTACTTCTTTCTCATTAACATCATTTAAATCAATCGTGGTTTCGTTATTTTCACCACACTTTTTACATTGAATTTTTAAAGGACCATAATTATCACCATATGCTAAACGTCTAGCAGCGATAAACAATGCATTTTTATCAACCATCAATAAATCTCCTACTTTTACATTTGGAGTAGTTATTAAACTTTCAAGCAATTTATCCAAAACAACGCCGCTTTTAATGTAATTTTCGTTAGTTAATATATCTTCTTCTCTAGCAGTCATCATTTTCATATCAACAGTGCCTTTGCTTAAAGGACTTGTAGATGGATAAAAATAACCTTTGGATGGTAAAAATACCAATTCAGATGGAAATTGAGTTGGATTAACAGTTGACGGTGTTGTTTTAGCTTCGTGTTCCGAAACAAGTTTTTGTATTAAAATTTCATCACTCATAACTTATAAAGTACAACAATATATAGATTAAAAATTATAAAATATGTTATTTTATATTATGATTTAGCTTGTTGTTTTGCTGCGTTATATAGAGCTTTTTTTGCATCAACCGATTTATTTACAGTTTTTAAATTATTCTCCGATGATTCTTTTTCTTCAGGCGTACTAGCTTTATTAACTTTTTCTTTTGCATCATTACGTTTTTCTTCTGCATAATCCAATTCAGCTTGTCTTTGTGTAACTAAAGCTAAATTAGCTTTATGTGTCGCAGACTTTACTTTTGCTTCATCTTCTTTCATTATACCGATAATTACTTTTCTTATAAGTTTTTTTTGTTTTTCTGATAGTTGATTTTTAATAGAATCAAGTTTTGCATTCATAATATTTTTAACATCTTCACTATACGCACCAAATAAGTCTGCGATAAATAATTTTTTTTGTTTATCGTTAAGAGTAACATATTGTTTTCTTAGTTCACTGGCACTTCTTGCAGGTTTACCAAGTATTGTAAAATCTGTTGTTGGAACTGTATCTATATAACCATGTTTAATTGCAGGTTCTAGTTTATCAAGTTTTTTTGGAAGTGGTTGAAGATAGGTTGGTGAACCATCTTTTTTAATAAATTTACTAAATCTAGGATCTTCCATCATATCCTTTTCACTAACAGCAAAAATTATTGAATCTTTATTAATATCGATTGGTATTTTTCCTATTAAATTATTTAAATTATAGTTTTGTACAACTTTAATTATTTTACTTTGTGGTATACCTGTAAGTACCATCATCATCAATTTTTCTTCAAAACTAAACGGAGATTTCGGCAATTCTACTTTATCAGTAGTAGTTATATAAACATCATTACCACCATATTTTGTACTTAAAAAATCATATACGCTTTTGTGACCTGTATGAAAAGGGTGAAATCTTCCGGGGTATATTACAAATAATTTTTTACCTAATTGCATATATTAATAAATAGAAAAACCCCAGCAATTGCTGGGGTTCTTTTTTTGTAATTCTCTTTTAGTATTGGAGGATTGCGTAATCGTAAGATATGGTTAATGTGATTGTTTGTGCATCACCATCATTTGACCAATCTTGATCGTTAAAAGTTGAATCTTGAATAAAAGCACCTTTTAAAGTCCATTCTTCAACTTTATCACCTACTGGACCAAGAATATTACATGTTAAATCTTTCTTGTAGAAATCTTGGTAACCATCACGACCGGTTACAGATTCGTGATGTAAACGTACCCATTCCATTACTGCTTGAGCACCTGATGGAACAATTGGGTCATAAAGTTCCATGCTGATTGTGTCCCAAACACTCTTTCCCTTAAAATACCATTTTAAATTAATATGGTCGAGGTCTTTTCTGTTTTGAGTTAACTTTGGACGATCGATTTTTTTGATAATAAATGATGGTACGCCGTCACAATACAAAATAAACCTATTCTTTGTTTTTGGTTCGAATGATGTGAAAAATATTTCTTGTGAATTTAGTAGTTCTGCCATATGTTTACCTTTCTTTTTATAAATATAAAAAAAACAAATTATATTTAATTTCACATAAAATTATTTAATACTTATCAATATCTGAACCATCGGTTAAATATGAGTAGACCTAAAAAAAATCCCGACTGCGTAATTAAAGTCTGTAAAAATTGTAATAAAAACTATCAAATATCTTTTTATAAAAGAAACAGATCTACATACTGTAGTAAAAAATGTTCGAATACAAACGTTGATGTTTTGAATAAAATCCGTGAGTCTCAAAAGAAAACTCATATTGAAAAATATAATGGTTTGCATCCAATGCAAACTGAACAAACAAAGAAAAATTTTAAAAATGCAATATTAAATAAATATGGAGTTGAAAGTTATAGTAAATTGAGTGAATACAAAGAAAAAGTTAAAAAAACAAAATTAGAAAAATACGGTAATAAAAATTATAATAATATTGAAAAAATAAAAAATACATGTTTAGAAAAATATGGAGTTGATAATATTTTTAAAAACAAAAATATAAGAAAAAAAATTAATAATACAGTAAAATTTAATCATTTCAATTTTATTAAAAATTATTGTGAAGCTAAAAATATAACACCTTTATTTTCTGAATCCGAGTACAACGGTTATTTATTTCAAAACAAATATAAATTTAATTGCAATGTCTGTAATAAAATATTTGAAACAAATGTATACAAAATAAATCATATATTTTGTAATTTTTGTAATCCGTTGGATAAAAACACACTAGAAAACGAAATATATCATTTTATTAAATCTATAATAAAAGATGACGTAATTGTAAAACAAAAAGATAGAACCGTTTTAAACGGTAAAGAATTAGATATTTACTTACCATCAAAAAATTTAGCATTTGAATTTAATGGATTATATTGGCATAGTGAAAACGCTAATAATATTAAAAAATATTATCATTTAAATAAAAGTCGTAGTTGTATATCAAAAGGTATACGTTTAATTCACGTATTTGAAAACGAATGGATTTATAAAAAAGAAATTGTTAAATCGATAATTTGTAATATATTGCAAGTTGAAAATAAAAAAATTTATGCTAGAAATTGTGAAGTGAAACATATTTCAGAATCTGAAAAAAATAATTTTTTAGAACAAAATCATTTGCAAGGAAGAGATAAATCTTCTGTTAAATATGGTCTTTTTTTTAAAAATGAACTTGTATCAGTAATGACTTTTGTTAAATCTCGATTTGATAAAAAAATACAATATGAAATGTATAGATATTGCACTAAGTTAAATTTTAATGTAATAGGAGGCGCTTCGAAATTATATAAACGTTTTTTAAAAGATTATAATCCTACAAGTGTGGTATCTTATAATGATAAAAGATATTTCGACGGAATTGTTTATCAAAACTTAGGGTTTAGTTTTATTCAAAATACACCACCAAATTATTGGTATATTAATCCTGATTACAAACATATACAAAATAGAATGACATTCCAAAAACATAAATTGAGTAAGTTATTCAAAAATTACGACAATAATTTAACGGAATGGGAGAACATGACACAAAACGGTTATGATAGAATCTGGGATTGTGGCAACGGAAAATGGATATGGAAAAAAACTTAAGACTTACTTAAGTTTCTGTCTATAATATTTTTAGCGGTATCTTTTATACGGTTTAAATAACCTTTGGTTCTCAATAACTTAAATACTATATTTTCTGTACTATACTCGCCTACACTGTCTAAACCGCTTTGACGCATGTCATACAATCTTTTCATTATATTTTTAAGAGCAACGCCGTCTTCGTTAGATACAGCGTGGTCTATTTGTTTAACAAGTTCTTTGTACTTCTTTTTAATTGCATCTTTATCAACTTCTATTTCTTCATATTCAGGTTTAAGTACCCATTTATCATTAAGTACGCTGTAAATTGCTTGGCTTTTATTTTTTTCTTCGGTGTCTTGTATATAAACTTCAACTGGATGATTGCCTATTCTTATATGATGGTTTTCATTCCACTTACTCTTAAGCGTATCAACGTAACTTTTTACTAAATCTACATTTTCGTCAATATCTTTAAAATCAATCAATATATGTAAATCGATATCACTTGTAGGCGTCCAATTATAACCAGCACTACTGCCTATCATTAGTATATCTTTTATAGGAGCTTCTAATTCAGTATCTTCATAGAATTTGGTACCTATTTTCTTAAGCGCTGACACTTTGTCTGGTTTAAGATTATCTTCGTCATCAAATAATTCTGGGTTTAATATACTATTATAAATTCTATTAGATTCTTTAATACCGGTTAATTCTTTTAACTTATTAATAGTATCTACAGCATTTGTATGTAATATGCCTTTACCACCTGCTTTTATAAATTCATCAATATTTTCAGGCTTATCATCTATCAATATACTATCAGATGTAGCATATTTAGCTTTATCAGTGCTTCTGCCTACTAAATTAGGTTTTAGCTTGACATTGTTATTTTTAAGCCAAATTAACTTGCCTTTTGTTGCTTGAGGATCCGTTGCGTGACTTAATATTTCAGTATCACAACAATTAAGAAAGTTATAAAGCAATTCACCGTCTTTCATCCATGACATTGTAGCATAATACTCAGGACTATTTTTCTTTACAAAATGATATCTTTGTGATTTACCGTGATCAGCTTCATATTTTTCTACTGGTGTACCACCACTAAAACGTTCGAATTGTTTAGCCCAATCAGCAATTACACCATCCATATCCAAATATACTTTAAACTTAGGTACTTTCATCTTTTATAAATAGATAATATTTCAGTATATTTTTATAAAAAGTACCTATGCTTTCAGCGCTTTTTATATAAGCATTATATATTATATTTTATTAAGTTTTAGTTCGTACAAGCGCTTGCTTTTACTTATACTTTCTATAAATTCAAAAGTCAAAAAAAATATTTATTTTATTTTTTTATGAAAATAAAGATATTGGAATTCGTCTCCATTCGCCGCCGCTGTAAATATAAAAATAGTCTCCGTCATAACTTATCCAGCCATCTTGTCCATAATCAGACGATTGAAACGGTACTTGATGGTATATTTTATCGGGAAATCTTTGAAATATTCTGAATGCTGTGTTTATAGGTCGTCTCCAATCGTTGGTATATATAGGCAATCCATTACAATCGTAACCCGAAATATATTGTTTTGTAGTATAATCATAATCAAACGTTGATATTTCTCTCTTTAACCAGCCTGCAGGCGATTTATATACGTAAATATATTTTTCGTCATAAGCTAACCATCCATCTTCTCCATAATCTTGAATAGATTTTGGCGCTGGATGAAATATTGTTGTTTTTGTAGGAATTTTTGGTATGATATTATCGTTATTACTAACATACGTTGTAGGTTTCAATTCCATGCCTACATTATTAATTTTATCATAATCAGTATTTTTATCTTTTAAATTTGTAGTATCCTCGTATTTAGGAGGTTGGATATCATTTAATGATGTAACTGTTTGTTCACTAAGTTTTATTTTACGAACGGTAAATAATTTATTTGTGGTATTTTTAATACCAGTCATACTGTTAACCGTATTATCGTTTAGTAAATAAGCGTATACTACAATATCGAATGTTGTTTTTACATTACGATCTTCACCGTCATTTACTTCTTGTTCAACGCTATAATTATCTATTCTAGCTCTAAATTTAAATCTTTCTCTATCTCCCCAATAATCTTTTGAAGCATAATTTATTTGTTCAAGTATTTTATTGTTTTGGTCTACATAATCGGTCCAAATTATACATTCATATGTTGCCAATATATGATTTGGTAATGACACGCTATAAATTTGTTTTGTAGGTTTACTTTTAAATAAACCAGGATTTAACAAATCAAATCTATCGTATTTATTTTTTTCGCTGTAACTAACTAATGTTTGATAGTTTAAATAACGATTAAATGTCATTAAATCTTTATTATTTTCAACACTTTTTCTACGAATCATAAACGCCGGCAATAGTATTTTGCCTTGATTATCTCTTAAAAAACCATATTTCTGTACAGCGACCCATCTTTCGGGATTACCATAAACAATAGGAACTCTCACCACTTCACCATTATCTACTACTTGTAACTTAAGATTATTTTCTAAATGATACATGATTGTAGAATCTACATCCATCAACGTAACAGTAAAGTTTTTTTCTTTATCGGTATCACGTCGCGTTGCATGTGCACGATTATAATACTTTTTTACTTCCGATTGGTTATCATTATTTTGAATCGGATTTGGTGCGTAGTTAGAATCAGATACATTTTCAGGTTTCCATGCCATAAATTAAGATTGCCTTTCAACCATATTAATTTTACTAAGTCTTGTATAATGAGTGTTGACGATTAAACTCCAAGACTTATCCGGATGACCGCCTAAAAACTGTTCTTGTACAACGTTATCAATTTCGTAATATCTTTCATTATAAAGTACAAGGTCGCCGATTTGAGGAAAATAATTTTTGATTATACAATCACGTTCTCTAAATCTATAAACAATATCTTGCTTACGATCGGGTCCGTAACCTTGATTTTCAGTATTTATATCACTTCTTTCAACCAAACAACTCAAATCAATAGCAGGAAAAAATACTTTGCCTTTTTCACTATTACTTTCACCATATATATTGATATTCGTCTCATATGTTGCAATTTTAAACAATTGTACAACACACTCAATAATATCACCGACAAGTTCGGCGTTTACCGAACCCAACATATTCATATCTCTTCTTGAAAAATATCTACCGGGCAAATAATTAGGACTATAAATACCTACATCTTTTCTACCTTGTGTCCAGTATTCCGGAAAAGCTGGATTTTGCTTAGGATATTGTTTTGTGGTTGGTGCTGCCATAAATTATCCTATGTAAATGTGTAATGGAACGCGAGATAACATTTTTTGCATTTCATCACTTTCTTTACCTTTATTTTCTAATTGATTTACACGCAATGTTTTTTCAAGCATTTCTCTTAATTTTTCAAGTAGATTTGATGTTTCTTCTTTAGCTTCTGCTCTTAATTCTGCACCGTCCAATGTTACTTCACCGCCTGGAATTGGTACGGTGCTATATTTTTGTAATATACGACCTAGTGTTTCTTTACAAAGTGCCAAGAAATATTTCTTTATCCATTGTTTACCCGCTTGATTTATCTTACAATATTGACAATATTCATAAGGCACATCACTTGGATCGCTGATATATTCATAACGAGAACCGCTTGTAAAATTTGTTATATTTTTATCACTTTCAATATAATATTCAATCCAAACTCTAGTATTTTCAGTAGGAATTGGAAACAATCTCAATTGATTATTACCTAATAATTCAAATCCAAAATGACTCTTACGAACCATATCATTAAATTCAATAGCTTGTACTCTTTCCAAATCTTCAAATATAGGAGTCATCAAGAATTGTGTAGCCGGACTATAACCACTGAAACCCATTTCTTGAAGAACATTACTATAACTCATACCGGTCATACTAAATGGATCATATATACGAGCAATAGCCGGTGGTCTATAATGAAATATTCTACGAACTTCAATTCTTGAACCTGTTATATGTGCAACATCTTTACCAATTAATGTATTTAAATCAAATGTTTGTTTTGAATTGGCTAAACTTGCTGTTATATCAAAATGACTTTTTCTAAGTTGTACTTCGCCACCTACAAGTGCTTCACTACCATATTGTTTGCTCAATTGTACAACAAATGGCAAACCAGTACCTTTAACGCCTAATCCTGTCAAATTTTTATATTGATTTTGTGGTAGACCTTGTACATTAATCAAATTATTTACAATGTTAAATTCATTAATAACCCGATTATATTCTAATACAGATTCTTCAAAACAAGCATAAAAATTGACATCAATCATTTCAATGTCAACTATAGGATAACC
>Ga0172373_10009872_pt1 | contig 11754 bp, 11 predicted proteins | sample Lak10m_2_FD_114546 | JGI IMG/M metagenome (GOLD analysis project Ga0172373, IMG submission 114546) | Freshwater microbial communities from Kabuno Bay, South-Kivu, Congo - kab_092012_10m | ecosystem: Environmental > Aquatic > Freshwater > Lake | place: Democratic Republic of the Congo... | reverse complement strand
TCGCCCATCGCCCAGACTGCGAACAGGAACCCCACCGAACCCCACAGGCGAATGCCGGTATAGCCCGAGGACTTCTTGACCAGGTGGTCAAGGGTGACAGACTCAAAGAGCGGCAGTGTGGCGTTCCAGCAGAAACTGAATGCGAGCATGACCAGCACCAGCGTCCGCAGTCCCGACCGATCGAGAAACAGTCCACAAAAGGCGAGCAGAGAAAGAAAGGCCGCCCAGCGGATGGCTCCAAGGGTTTTTCCGGTTCTGTCCGCCAGCCAGCCCCACAAGGTGGGTGAGACTATTTTCGTCGCCGGAATCAGAGCCATGATGACCCCGATTTGCGCGGGATCGTGGCCGATCTGCTTCAGAAACAGCGGCCAGTAAGGGATTAGAACGCCAAGGATCGTGAAATAGGCGAAATAGAAACCTGACAGCCGTTTTCTTGGCACGCCTGGCACCATCATCGCCGGCTTTCCGGGGCCGGATCAGACGCTGGCAGGAATGGGATTCAACGCTGTCTGCACATCGGCATTCTGCCCGCGGTGACGCAGACAGTGATCCATAAGCACGATTGCAGTCATGGCTTCGGCGATGGGGGTGGCTCGAATGCCCACACAAGGATCATGCCGTCCGGTGGTCACCACTTCGACCGACTCACCATGAACATTGATGGATCGACCCGGTAGCCGAAGACTGGAAGTGGGCTTGAGCGCAATGCTGGCCAGTATGTCCTGACCGGAAGAAATACCGCCAAGAACACCCCCGGCATGATTGCTGAGGAATCCCTGCGGGGTCAGTTCGTCGCGGAATTCAGTCCCTTTCGCCGCGATGCAATCGAAACCACCCCCGATCTCGACACCCTTGACGGCATTGATGCTCATCAAGGCATGGGCCAAATCGGCATCCAGTCGGTCAAAAATAGGCTCACCCCATCCCGGCGGGACGCCGGTTGCCACTACATTGATCCGTGCACCAATGGAGTCTCCTTCCTTGCGAAGAGCATCCATGAAGTCCTCCATCTCGGACACCTTGTCCGGATCAGGGCAGAAAAAGGGATTGTTGTCGACTTCACTCCAGTCAATGCGCGAGATCTTGATCGGCCCCAGCTGGGCGAGGTAGCCCCGGACCTCGACACCAAACCGCTCCCGCAGGAATTTCTTGGCAATGGCACCGGCAGCGACCCTCATGGCGGTTTCCCGCGCGGACGAACGCCCGCCACCGCGGTAATCGCGGAAACCATACTTCATGTGATAGGCATAGTCGGCGTGGGCGGGGCGGAACTGATCGACGATGTTGCCGTAGTCCTTGGAGCGCTGATCCACATTCTCGATCAGCAAGCCAATCGGCGTGCCGGTGGTCTTGCCCTCGAAGACCCCGGAGAGGATCTTGACAGCATCCGGCTCACGGCGCTGCGTCGTATGGCGCGAGGTTCCCGGGCGGCGGCGATCCAGATCACCCTGCAGATCGGATTCGCTGAGTTCGAGACCGGGAGGACAGCCATCGACGATGCAGCCGATTGCCAGACCATGGCTTTCACCGAAGGAGGTGACACTGAACAATTTACCGATCGTGTTTCCGGACATCTGCCTTGACCATGTGACTTGAGAGAGGGACCTGGGTGGGCCCGGGGTTAATCAATTCCTCGCGAAAAAGTTATCAACGAGCAGCGTTATTTAATCATTGCAAGGCACCGGATACCTGCAGGCGCTTGACCAGAGCCTGGGCAATGAGCCGATAGCCTTCGGCATTGGGATGAACCGAATCCGACCGAAGCGCGCTGTTCCTGACGATATCATTCAGCACGTAACGCTCGACCGGGATGTCAAAATCCCTGGCGATGTCCTCGTAGAAGGTAGGGGGAGCCCTCATCAACCCGAATTTCGGCACGGCAATCAGCACAACGTCGATACCACGATCCCGCGCCATTTTTACCATGGCCCTGACATTTTCAGCCGCCTTTTCCTCGCTCAGAGAACGGAGCAGATCGTTAGCGCCGTGGCACAGGATCAGCATCTTGGGTTCATATTCGTCCAGCCATATGGGTAGACGGCGCAACCCATCACCGGACAGCTCGCCGGAAACTCCGCCATTCACGACCTGCCGCTGGATCAGCGCCTGCAACTGAGCCGGATAGGACTCCTCGGGGAGGACACCGGCACCGTAGGTGAGACTATCGCCAAAAGCGAGCACCCTGGCCTCGGCGGGTAACGGCGCCTGCTTCGGCTCCGTTTTGCATGCCGACATCATCAGGCCCAGCGTCAGCACCAAAAACAGACGCTTCCACTTCAACCCCGCCCCTGACCTCAGGGTCTGAACGTATTTTCGTGTGATCATCATCTGAGGCGCTCCTGACCTTCCTGGGGTCAACCTCGCGAAAAAAACTGATTGACCTGATCTGCAGTCAACAGGAAGACACCATCGCCCCCCCGATCAAAATCGAGCCAGAAAAATGGCACCTCCGGAAAGGCCTCTTCCAGGGCTTCCGCCGCACTGCCTACTTCAACTACAAGAATGCCATTCGGTTTGAGATGGCGGCCGGCATCCTTGAGAATCAGGCGGACGCAATCGAGACCATCGTTGCCGGACTCCAGCCCGAGGCGTGGCTCGGCATGATACTCGGGCGGCAAACCACGCCACTCGGCAGAATTCACATAGGGCGGATTGCTGACGATAAGGTCATACTTGCTGTCTCCCAGCGAAGCATAGACATCCGACTGGATGGCATGAACACGATCTGCCAGTTCATGGCGGTCGATGTTGATGCGGGTCACATCCAGGGCATCGGTGGATATGTCGACAGCATCGACCTGCGCCCCGGGAAAAGCATAGGCGCAGGCAATGGCAATGCAAGCACTGCCAGTACACAGATCGAGAATATCCTCGACGCCTTCCGCATCAAGCCAAGGGACGAACTGACTTTCGATCAATTCTGCGATCGGCGAACGCGGCACCAACACCCGCTCATCCACATAAAAGGAATGACCGGCAAAAGGGGCTTCCTTGGTTAGGTAAGCCAGAGGCTTGCGCTCGCTGATACGCCGTTCGATCAGGTCCAGCACCCTACTCCGCTCATCAGGTAACAGGTTGGCCTCGAAATACCCACCGGGCAGGTCATAGGGCAGATGCAGGGCATGCAGAACCAGTGCTGCAGACTCATCAAGGGCACCTGCAGTCCCATGACCGAAGAAAAGCCCCGCCTCCGTAAACCGGCTGGTGGCATAACGGACATAGTCGCGCAGGGTAACGAGGTGCTCCAGGATCAATGGTCGATTCATGACTTCAGGGATAGAGTCCAATGGCGGTGAGCCCGGCCTGCTCATCCAGCCCGAACATGAGGTTCATATTTTGCACCGCCTGCCCCGCTGCTCCCTTCACGAGGTTGTCTATCACTGACAACACCACCACGGTATCGCCATTCATGGGCCGGTGAACAGCAATCTGGCAACGGTTGACGCCGCGCACATTCCGGGTGTCGGGAGGGGCGCCCGCCGGTAATACGTCGACGAAAGGTTCATTCCGGTAACGGCTTTCAAACACCGACTGAAGATCGGCTGAATCAGCTTTCAACTCGGTATAGAGGGTGGCGTGAATACCGCGAATCATCGGGATCAGATGCGGCACAAAAGTAAGTCCGACGGGTTTACCGGCCACCAACTCCAATCCCTGGCGGATTTCCGGCCAATGCCGATGTCCCCTGACACTGTAAGCCTTTAGGCTCTCACCGGTCTCGCTCATCAGAATGGGAATTTCGGCTTTGCGCCCGGCGCCGCTAACGCCTGATTTCACATCGGCGATGACGCGGTCTTGATTGATCAGACCGGCTTCCAGCAGAGGCAGAAGCCCGAGCTGGACCGAGGTGGGATAGCAGCCTGGACAAGCCACCAGATTTGCCTGACGAATCGCCTCCCGGTGAACCTCAGGCAGACCATAAACGGCCTTGCCCAGCAATTCGGGACAGCTATGTGGCTCACCATACCAATGTGCCCAGATATCAGGATCTTTCAGGCGAAAATCGGCGGCGAGATCGATGATTCTGATGCCTCGGTCCAGCAGCTCGGGCGCCATTCGCATGGCGGTCCCATTGGGTGTCGCAAAGAAAACGACATCGCAGTCAGCCAAGTGCTCGGGCTGGGGCTCGACAAAGGTGTTTTTGACGAAACCACGCAAGTTGGGATAAATGTCCGCAACTGGCTTGCCGGCGTCCCCTCGCGAGGTGACACTGGCGATCGTCACTTCCGGGTGCAAGGCCAGAAGCCGAAGGAGCTCCACCCCGGTATAACCGGTTCCCCCAACAATGCCGGCACGTATCATGTGTGTCTGCCTCGGGTATGGACTGTGAAATTGTCTTCAGGAACCGCCAACGCGAGCGGAATCAGTGATCCCGCGCGCGGCGAAAAATAGATCCGGGATCAGGCATCCTCGGGCGCCGGCCCGTCATAAACCTCAACCATCGCCTTCAGCTTCTGTCCGGACTTGAAGGTCACCACGCGGCGGGCAGTGATGGGTATTTCCTCACCCGTCTTTGGGTTGCGCCCTGGACGCTCATTCTTGTCGCGCAAATCGAAATTGCCAAAACCGGAGAGCTTGACCGATTCCCCCCGAATCAGGGACGCCTTGATTTCATCGAAGAACTGTTCGACCAGTTCCTTGGCCTCCTTGCGACTCAAATCCATTGTTTCGAGCAGTCGCTCCACCATGTCGATTTTGGTCAGCGTCATATCAGTCCCTCAAACGTGCATCAAAACGATGAGCCAGTGTTTCAAGCACCTTGCCTACCGCCTCTTCTACCCGGGCATCGACCAATGTCTCGGATTCATCCTGCCAGACCAAGCCCATCGCCACACTTTTCTTTCCGTCCCCAATCCCGGCTCCCCGATAAATATCGAACAGCACGATATCCTTGAGGAGATCGCCCGCTTGCTCCCTGACCGCTGCGGTCAAATGCGCTACCGGCACGGCATCGTCAACGATGAGGGCGATATCGCGGCGCACAGCCGGGAATCGGGAGAGTCCACTGAACCGGGGCACGTCCCGACCTAACAAAACGGCCTGATCAAGTTCAACCAGGAACACCCGTTGGTCAAAACCCAATTTCTTTTCGACTTGCGGATGCAGCATGCCGACCCAACCCAACTGCTCGGAGCCCAGAAGGACTTGCGCCGACTGCCCGGGATGCAACACCGACCGCTGTGCTGGTAAAAATGACAGCTGGGCGCTGCGTCCTGTCAGCAAAACCAGCGCCTCAATATCGGCCTTGATGTCATAGAAATCGACATCACGCAGGGACTCGGACCATTGCTCCTGGTTGACAGGTCCCATGGCCAGCCACGCCAATGACTTGCGCTGTTCCAGACCATCACTTTGCGGGATGAATCGCAGCCCGCTTTCGAACAGCCGAACACGGTTCTGTTGCCGGTTATTGTTCTTGATCGCGGCATCCAGCAAACCCGGCCACAGGCTGGTTCGCATGACCGCCAACTCGGCTGAAATCGGATTTTTCAGGGCCAGTGGCTCAATGTCGGGATCGATCAATGTCTGCAAACCGTGCTCGACAAAACTGTAGGTGATGGCTTCCTGATAGCCCCGATCAACAAGTAGATGTTTCACCCGGGACAGCCCCAGCACGGACTCGGACACCGGTAGCATTGCGGCGGGTATCGTCGGGTGTTTGCGCGGCAAGTGATCGTAACCGTAGACACGACCCACTTCCTCGATCAAATCCGCCTCAATGGCGATATCGAAACGGAACGGGGGCGGAGTTACCTGCCAGCCTTCCGTATGCGGCAAGGGATTCATTCCGAGTCCACGCAGAATCTGTTCAACCCTCTCGGGCTGGATCTGGAGACCAAGGACGCGATCAATGCGTTCGCTGCGCAGCAAAACAGGCAACCGTTTCGGCAAGTGAGCCTGACTGACTGCTTCCACAACAGGTCCCGGAGAACCCCCAGCCGAATGGATAATGAGCTCACAGGCCCGCGCGAGTGCGCGGTCCTGTAGTTCATAGCTAACGCCACGCTCGAACCGGTGCGATGAATCCGTACTCAGTCCGTAGCGGCGCGCCTTGCCCATCATCAGTTCGGGGGTGAAGAAGGCGCACTCCAGAAAAATATCCCGGGTCGTCTCGCTGACGGCAGACTCACTGCCTCCCATGATGCCTGCCAGGGCCAGGGGACGGGATTCGTCGGCAATCACCAATGTATCGGCATGAAGCGACAGTTCCTGATCGTTAAGCAGACGCAACTTCTCGCCATCACGGCCGTAACGCACGCGAATGCCGCCGTGCAGCTTTGCCGCATCGAAGGCATGCAAGGGCTGCCCCATTTCCAGGAGCACATAGTTGGTCACGTCGACGATGACGTCCAGAGACCGAACGCCGGACCGTCGCAGGCGTTCCTTCATCCATAGGGGCGTGGGCGCATCACGATTGACGTCCTTCATCAGGCGACCCAGATAACGCGGGCATGCCTCCGGAGCGTCCACGTTCACAGGTAGTCCACCATCATGAGCCGCCGACAATGCTGGCGCTTCAGGCACAGCCATGGGACGCCCATTAAGGAGCGCCACCTCACGAGCGATACCTTCGACGCTGAGACAATCCGCTCGATTGGGCGTGAGATCCACCTCGATCAGTGAGTCCTCTAGCTGGAGATACTCGCGAATATCAGTCCCGGTGGGAGCATCCTGGCTCAGTTCCATCAGGCCGGAAGCATCCTCGTCAATACCCAGCTCCTTGGCGGAACAAAGCATGCCGAACGAGGCTATTCCACGCAGCTTTGAGGCCTTGATCTTGAGACCACCCGGCAACAGCGCGCCTTCCAGTGCCAGTGGCGCCCGCAACCCGGCACGCGCATTTGGCGCACCGCAAACGATTTGCAGTGGCTCTGCCAAGCCTGCATCGACTCGGCAAACCTTGAGGCGATCGGCCTCCGGATGTGCTGCCGTTTCCAGAATTTCACCGACAACGACTCCCGAGAATTCCCCCGCAGCGGGAGCAGCACAATCGACCTCCAGACCAGCCATGGTGATCTGGTGAACAAGTTCCGGAGTCGTCAGATCAGGGTTGACGTAGGTTCTGAGCCAGGCTTCGCTGAAACGCATGGGGTATCGCCGATGATGTGCCTATAACGCGGGGAATTGCTTGAGAAACTTGAGATCGTTCTCGAAAAACAGCCGCAGATCATTGATGCCGTATCGCAACATGGCCATCCGCTCGACACCCAGACCAAAGGCGAAGCCGGTATAGGTCTCGGGATCGATGTCGACAAATCCGAACACCTTCGGGTGAATCATTCCGCAACCCATGACCTCAAGCCAGCCGGTCTGCTTGCAAACCCTGCATCCGCCACCGCCGCAGATCACACATTCAATATCGACCTCGGCAGAGGGCTCGGTAAATGGGAAGTACGAAGGCCGGAATCTGACCTGAACATCCTTCTCAAAGAACAGCGTCAGGAACTCGTAAAGCACGCCGCGCAAATCGGCAAAGCTCACATTCCGATCCACCAGAAACCCTTCGATCTGATGAAACATGGGAGTGTGAGTCAGATCGGAATCGCATCGATATACGCGACCAGGCGCAATCACACGCAACGGGGGAGTTCGACTTTCCATGACCCGCACCTGCACCGGCGAGGTGTGTGTCCTCAGCAGGGTATGCTCATCGAAATAGAAGGTATCGTGCATCGCCCTCGCGGGATGGGAAGCGGGGATGTTGAGGGCTTCGAAGTTGTGAAAATCATCTTCAACCTCGGGGCCTTCGACGCTCTCAAAGCCGATGCGGGCAAAAAGTTCTGATATCCGCTGCAGCGTCAAGGTAACGGGGTGGAGTCCGCCCGTCTGTTGCCCTCGACCCGGCAGGGTGACGTCAATGGTCTCGCGGGACAGACGTTGCTCCAACTCTTGCGCCTCGAGCAGCGACTTGCGCGCCTCAAGGGCAGCATTGAATTGGTCGCGGGCATGGTTGATCAGGGCGCCTGCCTCCTTTCGCTCATCCGGAGGCAAATTTCCAAGCGTCTTCATCCGCTCGGTGATCAACCCCTTTTTTCCCACGTAGTGAACGCGCACCTGATCCAGCACGCTTAGCGAATCTGCCGCTGCGAGTTCCCCTTGTGCGTGCATTAAAACGTCTTCAAGGGTAGTCATCACCGGCCTTGACGTGAGTGAAATTGAGAGGTTGTTGAATAGTGACGGTCAAGGGCACCAGTTTCGGTGCCCCACCGTACAGATCAGCAGATTGGGTCAGGTCAACCCTGGGCGATCTTCGCGAGTTCGGCGAATGCTTCCTTGTCGCGCACGGCGAGGTCGGCAAGCACCTTGCGATCAATCGCAACGGACGCCTTGTTGAGGCCGGCAATGAAACGGCTGTAGGACAAGCCGAATTCCCGAGCCGCTGCATTGATACGGACAATCCAGAGGGCGCGGAACTGACGCTTCCTCTGACGACGATCACGATAGGCATACTGGCCGGCCTTGATGACCGCCTGTTTGGCTACGCGATAAACACGGCTACGGGCACCGTAGTACCCTTTGGCCTGCTTGAGAACCTTCTTGTGGCGGGCGCGTGCGGTGACGCCACGTTTTACTCTAGGCATTGGACCCTCTTTACTCTTAGGTCAAAAAACTCAGCTGTACGGCAACATGCGAGCTGCACTCCGCACATCCGACGCATGAATGGCGTTCGGGCTGCGCAACTGGCGTTTACGCTTGGTGCTCTTCTTGGTCAGGATGTGACGACGGAACGAGTGGTTACATTTGAAGCCGCCTGAAGCAGTCTTCTTGAAACGTTTCGCCGCGCCCCGGTTGGTTTTCAACTTTGGCATCGCGCTCTCCGGTTTGCTTTTTTACTAATTCGACTCTGATTTCAGAATTATTTCTTTTTCTTGGGGGCCAGCATCATGATCATTTGCCTGCCCTCCATCTTTGGGAACTGCTCGACCGTGGCATGCTCCTGCAGATCGGTTTCAATCTGTTTGAGCAAATCCATGCCGAGTTCCTTGTGACTCAGTTCACGGCCACGGAAGCGCACCGTTACCTTGGCCTTGTCGCCCTCATCCAGAAAGCGGGTGAGATTTCGCAACTTGATCTGGTAATCCCCGACATCCGTACCGGGACGGAATTTGACTTCCTTGACCTGGATTTGCTTTTGCTTCTTCTTGGCTGCTGCCAGTTTCTTATTTTGCTCGAATCGGTACTTGCCGTAATCCATGATTCGGCAAACGGGAGGCTCGGCCCCCGGAGAAATCTCTACTAGATCCAATTCAGCATCATAGGCCATCTGCCTAGCTTCACGACTGGATACCACACCTGCCTGATTACCCTCGGCATCAATCAGGCGAACGTTTGGATATTGAATCTCATCGTTCAGCCTAGGCTCTTTTCTATCGGCGCTGATAGCCAATCCTCCAATTACAATTAATGAGTGACAGCGCGCCCGTTGGACTCGTCATCCAGCTTCCGGATTAGGTCCGGTAAATTAAATAGTCCCAGATCCTCTCCCTTCTGAGTACGCAGGGAGACGGTCCGGGACTCCAATTCTTTATCGCCGATGATCGCCAGATATGGCACGCGCTGCATCGAGTGCTCGCGGATTTTAAAGCCGATCTTCTCATTTCTCAAGTCGGCCTCGACACGCAGACCTTGCGCACGGAGTTCTGACACCAATTCGGAGACATAGTCACTCTGCGAATCGGTGATATTCAGCACCACCAACTGCATTGGAGCCAGCCACAATGGGAAATAGCCTGCGTAGTGCTCTATCAGGATACCGATGAAACGCTCAAGCGAGCCAAGTATGGCGCGATGAAGCATGACGGGGGTCCGCTTGACTCCGTCCTCAGCCACGTAGACCGCACCGAGTCGTTCCGGCATCGAGAAATCGACCTGAATGGTGCCGCACTGCCAAACACGATCAAGACAGTCCGCCAAGGAAAATTCGATCTTTGGCCCGTAAAATGCGCCCTCACCCGGTTGCAATTGCCATTCGAGGCCCTTTGAATTCAGCGCCTCCTCAAGAGCTGCCTCGGCCTTGTCCCACACCTCATCCGACCCGACCCGATTGGCCGGCCGCGTGGACAGTTTGACCAGCACCTTCTGGAATCCGAAGTCCGCATACACCTTGTGCAGCAGGTCAATGAAGCGAGAGACCTCCGACTGAACCTGGTCTTCGGTACAGAAGATGTGCGCGTCATCCTGGGTAAACCCGCGCACACGCATAAGCCCATGCAGGACACCGGACAATTCGTTGCGGTGGCACGCTCCAAATTCGGCCAGACGAAGCGGCAACTCCCGGTAACTTTTCAGCCCCTGGTTATATACCTGCACATGGCAGGGGCAATTCATCGGCTTGATGGCGTAGTCACGCTGCTCCGATGCCGTTGTGAACATGTCCGCCTGGAACTTGTCCCAGTGCCCCGATTTTTCCCATAGCGTCCTGGACACGACCAAAGGCGTACGAATTTCCTCGTAGCCATTGTCGCGGAAAACCGATCGCATGTACTGCTCGACGATCTGCCACAACACCCAACCCTTGGGGTGCCAGAAGACCATGCCAGGCGCCTCTTCCTGCATATGGAAAAGATCCAGCGTCTTGCCGATCTTGCGGTGATCGCGCCGCTCGGCCTCTTCGAGGCGCGCAAGATATTCCTTGAGATCCTTCTTGTCCGCCCAAGCCGTTCCATAAATGCGCTGCAGCATTTCATTGCGCGAGTCGCCGCGCCAGTAGGCACCGGCAATCTTCATCAGCTTGAAGGCGCGCAACCTTCCGGTATCCGGCACATGGGGCCCACGACACAGATCAGTGAAATCTCCCTGGCTGTAGAGTGAGATCTTCTGCCCCTCCGGAATGTCGCGAATGATTTCCGCCTTGTATTTCTCGCCCTGCTTGAGAAAGAAATCAGCGGCAGCATCCCTGGGCATGACTTCACGCTGGACGGGGATGGCTTTAGCCGCCAACTCCTCCATCTTTTTCTCGATAGCCGCGAGATCCTCCGGCGTGAACGCACGCTCAAAGGCAAAATCGTAGTAGAACCCGTTATCCACCACGGGACCGATGGTCACCTGTGCCGAAGGGAATAATGATTTCACCGCCTGTGCCAAGAGATGCGCGGTGGAATGACGTATAACCTCGACGCCCTCTGCGTCTCGTCCGGTGACGATAGACACGACAGCATCTGAATCGACGACTCGGGAAAGATCGACCAATTCGCCATCAATCCGCCCCGCGAGGGCGGCCTTCGCAAGGCCCGCACCGATAGACTCCGCCACTTCCATCAGCGAAACGGGGCGATCGAATTCCCGGCGGGAGCCATCTGGCAAAGTTATGAGGGGCATGGAAAACCTCGAAGACAAAAAAAGCATCGCTCTGCGATGCTTTTCTAGATTTGGTAGGCGCGATTGGACTCGAACCAACGACCCCCACCATGTCAAGGTGGTGCTCTAACCAACTGAGCTACGCGCCTGCAATCAAGCACCGAATTATAGCGGTTTTTCGCCTTCAGTCAAAGATTTAATTTGCGGCGGATACCCGTTGCGGTGCTTGCATTGCCGAAAACCACAGTCCCAACACACAAAAAGCCCCACCACGCGGCGGGGCCTTTTGCCAACGTTCCACTGCAGGGGCCCGAAAATTCCCGGGTTCCCCGCAATCTGGAAGGGCGTTTACATCATGCCATCCATGCCGCCCATTCCACCCATACCGCCTGGCATCGGGGCTTCGGCCTTGGGCTCTTCAGCGATCATAGCCTCAGTCGTGATCATCAGGCCAGC
>Ga0172373_10009871_pt1 | contig 11755 bp, 11 predicted proteins | sample Lak10m_2_FD_114546 | JGI IMG/M metagenome (GOLD analysis project Ga0172373, IMG submission 114546) | Freshwater microbial communities from Kabuno Bay, South-Kivu, Congo - kab_092012_10m | ecosystem: Environmental > Aquatic > Freshwater > Lake | place: Democratic Republic of the Congo... | reverse complement strand
AACCCTGCGCCTGATCGCATCCCATCGAGATTAATAGCTCTGGCAGGCCCGCGTCCTCCACCCCCTCGGCAATCGTCCGCAGGCTCAAATCGCGTGCCATGCGGATGATGGACTGGACGATCACCCGGTCGACCTCATGGCCCACCAGTTTGTCCCGAGGATATCCAGACAGGCTGGCCGCCTCGCGGTTGGCCAGCGTGATGAAACCTTGTTCATCCACGACCAGAATGCCGGCGGGCGCTGCCATGAGCGCCGCCTGGGCGCCCTGGAGAGACGCGCGTTCAATGCGCCTGAGTCGCGCCATGGCCAGCATGTCGCCGAGGAGCACGATCGGGATGGCATAGCCCAGCAGCCCGAACTTGCCGACTGGAGTGTGCGGTAAGGAGGTGGCGAGCAGCGAGGATTCCGGCTGATCAATGGGGGTTTGCTCCCAGTCGATGGGCACGTTCAGGATTCCCACAGCGCCACCATCCGCCGGTAAATGATGAATGATAGCCCATCGACGTGCGGTCTATTCGACGAAAATTACCCCAGCCGTCGCATGTCTCGGCGCTGCTCTCTGATAGATCACCTGTTGGGTCCGTTTGCCGAAACCGAAGCGCTGGCGGTCGTCTGATGCGCGTCCCGGGTGACCGTCGGATTTGTTAAGCTTCGGGCATTGAAAGCCTTCGAAATGTACTTTTTCCCGATGCCCGCCCTCCTTGCCCTGACTACTTGTGTTGTCGGCCGGCTCCGGTTTACCGGCTGGCTTCTGGCGGTATTGACGGGATGTTCCGCCCCTCCCCCCGGGGACACGATCCATTTCTGGGCCATGGGCCGCGAGGGTGAGGCGGTTCAGGTTTTGTTGGCTGAGTTCGAGCGCCGGCATCCGGGTATTCGGGTCAGGGTGCAGCAGATTCCCTGGAGCGCGGCGCATGAGAAACTGCTGACGGCTTTCGCGGGGGACGCACTGCCTGACGTGATCCAGCTTGGTAATACCTGGGTTCCCGAATTTGCCGCGCTGGATGCCCTGAGACCGCTGGATGATCGTATCGACGGGGTGGCCGACCTGTTTCCCGGCATGCTCGAAGGCAGCCGGGTCGAGGGGCGTTTGCTGGCGCTGCCCTGGTATGTCGATACCCGCTTGCTGTTCTACCGCCAGGACATCCTGGCGCGGGCGGGCTACGACCGGCCGCCCGTGACCTGGGAGGGCTGGCGGGAGGCGATGGCGAGGATCAAGGATCAGTCTGGCCCGGACCATTACGCCCTGTTGTTGCCGATCAACGAGTGGCAGGCGCCGGTCATCCTGGCCTTGCAGGCCGGTTCCGGGCTGCTGCGCGATACGGCGCGCTACGGCGACTTTCGCGGACCGGCTTTCCGCCGTGCCTTTGGCGTTTATCTCGACATGTTCCGGCAAGGGTTTGCGCCGGCGTTGGCCGAGGCGCAGATGAGCAACCTCTATCAGGATTTCGCGCAGGGCCGGTTTGCCTTCTTCATTACCGGCCCCTGGAACATCGGGGAGTTTCAGCGCCGCCTGCCGCCCGCTCTGCAAACCGTGTGGGAGACGGCGCCATTGCCTGGGCCGGAGGGTCCGGGACTTTCCCTGGCCGGGGGTTCCAGCCTGGCGGTAACGCGTGCCTCCCGGCACCCCGAAGCGGCGCTGGCGCTGATCCGCTTCCTGGCGGAACCCGGGCAGCAGGCAGCCTTCTACCGTCTTACGGGTGACCTGCCGGGCCGGCGCTCGGCTTGGGACCAACCCGAACTCCGTAATGCACCGCATCTCGACGCCTTCCGTCAGCAACTCGCTGCGGTAACGCCAACGCCGGGCATCCCCGAGTGGGAGCGCATCGCCGCGCAGATCGCCTTTCACGCGGAAAAGGTTGTTCGGGGTGAACTGAGCGAGGAACAGGCCTTGACGGAACTGGATGCGGCGGTGGACCGCATCCTGGCCAAGCGCCGCTGGCTGTTGAGCCGCGGCGCGGCGCCGGGCGGGTCGTCGCCATGATGCGCGGTATTCCGATGAATCCGGCGTTGGCTTTCATCGCCCCGGCCTTGATCCTGATCGGGGTGTTCTTCTTTCTACCAGTAGTGGGTGCGCTGCTGCTCAGCTTTACCGATTTCGACATCTATGCCCTGGGCCGGCTGGATCGGCTGCGCTTCGTTGGGTTGGAGAATTACCGGCGGCTGCTGGCCGACCCCCGCTTCTGGACCGCACTGAAGAATACCGTCCATTTCGTCGCGGTGGGCGGGCCCTTGTCGGTGCTGGTTTCATTGGGAGCGGCGCTGCTGGTCAATCACCGGCAGGTGCGCTATCCCGGCCTGTTCCGGACCTTGCTGTTCCTGCCGGTGGTGACGACGCTGGCGGCAGTGGCCGTGGTCTGGCGCTATCTTTACCATCCGCGGCATGGGTTCCTCAATTACGCGCTGGGCCTGCTGGGCTTTGGGCCCATCGACTGGCTGGGCGATCCGGACTGGGCGATGCCGGCCATCATCCTGATGGCGGTCTGGAAAAATTTCGGCTTCAACATGGTCGTATTCATCGCCGGGCTACAAAGCATTCCCCGCCGCCTCTACGAAGCCGCCGAGATCGATGGCGCGGACGGTTTCAGCCAGTTTCGTTACATCACCCTGCCGATGCTGGCGCCGACCTTTCTCTTTGTCACGATCATCACCCTGATCGGTTATTTCCAGTTGTTTGCCGAGCCTTATCTGATGACTCAGGGCGGCCCCGCCGAGAGTACCCTGAGCGTGGCCCTGCTGATGTTCCAGGAGGGTTTCCGCTGGTGGAACCTGGGCTACGCGGCGGCGGTCGCTTTCGTGTTGTTCCTGATCATCCTGGCCGGCGCCGGATTGCAAGCCCGCTGGCGCGGTCGGCGCGCATGAATTGGCGCCGTATCCTGTCGGCGTTGACGCTGCACACGGCATTGGTCGTGTTGTGCGGGCTGACGCTGTTCCCGCTGCTGTGGATGGTCTCGGTGTCTCTGGTGCCCGCCGACGAGGCCGCGCGCTGGCCGCCGCCACTGTGGCCGACACATCCCACCCTGGCGCATTACCGGCTGCTGTTCGAGCGGCTGGATGTTGTCCGTTATGCCTGGAACAGCACCTTGATCGCGGGTTCCATTACCCTGCTGTCCTTGCTGATCAACTCGATGGCCGGGTACGCCTTCGCCAAGCTGCGCTTTGCCGGGCGGGAGCGGCTGTTCGGCTGGCTGCTGGCCGCCATGGTAATTCCGTCGCAGGCCGCCATGCTGCCGCTGTTCCTGATTCTCAAGGGCCTGGGGTTGGTCAACACGCTGGGCGGCGTCATCGTACCGGGCCTGGCCAGCATCTTCGGTATCTTCCTGATTCGCCAGCATGCCCTGACTCTTCCCGACAGCCTGCTGGACGCGGCCCGCATCGATGGCGCGGGTGAATTCCGTATTTATTGGTCGCTGGTACTACCGCTATGCCGGCCGATCCTGGTGACGCTGGCCATGTTCACGTTCATGGGGAGCTGGAACGACTTCATGTGGCCGCTGATCATCCTGACCAGTGACGAGCGTTATACGCTGCCGGTGGCGCTCGCCAACCTCATGGGCGAGCATGTCCAGGATGTGGAGCTGATGATGGCTGGCGCCGGCCTCACGGTGCTGCCGGTGGTAGTGCTGTTCCTGCTCCTGCAACGGCATTACATCGAGGGACTGGTGCTCGGCAGTGTCAAGGAATAGAGGGATGACACAGCAATTCTCATTTTGCGATGGTGAGCCCCATGGCCGGAATAAGCCTGTCCTGAGCGGGGTCGAAGGGTCCGCCCCAGCGCAGCGAAGGGCGGGCGTTTCCGGCCGAATCGGACGGCGGCGCCGGAAACACCCCTTCTCGCTGGGGCTCGAAGGGGCTTATTCCGGTATCTACGCCACGGAGCATCCCTGCGGCAAAACCCAGGTACGGCAACGTTCAGCCACAATGAGAATTGCTGGTCTTGAAAGGAATGGCTTGTCTTGCCTTCGGTCTGTCGTTATAATTCGCGGCTTTTCACGCAACGCCATTGATCTGGAGCGCGCAGTAATGAAGACCTTCAGCGCCAAGCCGGCCGAAGTAACACGCGACTGGTATGTCATCGACGCCGACGGCAAGACGCTGGGCCGGTTGTCCACGGAAATCGCCCGCCGTCTACGCGGCAAGCACAAGGCCGAATACACCCCACACGTCGACACCGGCGACTACATCATTGTCATTAATGCCGAGAAGGTCCGTGTGACGGGCACTAAGGAAAAAGACAAGATTTATTACAAGCATACCGGCTATATCGGCAATATGAAGTCGGTTGCCCTGGGTAAGCTGCGTCAGACGCATCCGACCCGCATCATCGAAACCGCTGTACAGGGCATGCTGCCCAAGAATCCGTTGGGCCGCGCGATGTTTCGCAAGCTCAAGGTGTATGCCGGGGGCGAACACCAACACCAGGCACAGCAGCCCAAGCTGCTGGAAATCTAACGAGTCAAGCGGAAAATCGCCATGGCACAACAGCATTACTATGGAACGGGTCGCCGCAAGTGCGCGGTAGCCCGTGTCTTCGCCAAAACCGGCAGTGGACAAATCCTCGTCAACAACAAGCCGGTCGAACAATACTTCGGTCGCAAGACCGACCAGATGGTCGTGCGCCAGCCCCTGGAACTTCTGTCCCTGGGTGAAAAGCTGGACGTGATGATCACCGTGACCGGTGGTGGCCCCAGCGGCCAGGCCGGCGCCATTCGACATGGTCTGACCCGCGCGCTGATCGAGTACGACGAAAACTATCGGCAGCCGCTGCGCCGCGCCGGATATGTGACCCGCGACGCTCGTGAAGTCGAGCGCAAGAAGGTCGGTTTGCACGGCGCCCGTCGTCGTCCGCAATACTCGAAGCGCTAATCAGCCGATCGCGTTTCTTGGGGGATCGTCTAGCGGCAGGACTACGGACTCTGACTCCGTCAACCTAGGTTCGAATCCTAGTCCCCCAGCCAATCAAATCAAGCCCTTGCGAGCAATCCAAGGGCTTTTTTGTTGCCCGTGGGACACTGATGGGACACTTGCCCGCAACAATCCACAACAATACCGCCCCCTGCCTAGGCTGGAATGTGATTTTTCACTTCCCTAGAATCACGCCACAAAACCCACAAAATTATTCCCCTACTGTCCCATGGGACACTCGAGCGCATGATGTGGGGATGCCTGAATGTCGCCACAAAACCCACAAAACTATTTCCCGGCAACCTTGCAAGGGCTGATGTGTGGAGACACAACCATCTTTCCCGACTGGCGGAAATGGCCATGAAAAGCGCCTGATTTTTTTCTAGCTGTCCCATGAGTGTCCCATGAGCGCCGGTGAAATCCTGAAACCCGCATGGGGTAGGGGATTGAGAGATTAGGACATCGGATTAGTAATCCGGTATTGCCATTTTTTGCGGTTTATCGTACTCTTTTGATGAAGGTGGGCCGGGATGCTGAGAACATCCCGAGCCCGTGACCCGCAACCATAGGGGCCCATGGTTGAGCCGGTGACATTGTACCGCGCCGCCATTGCCCCGCATCAACCGCAAGGGGCAACCACATGGCAGTTATCGAAAAACGTATCGCGCTAGACGGTACCGTCTCATTCCGCGTCAAGATTAGATTACGGGGTTTTCCTCCCCAGACCGCAACATTCGCCCGCAAGACCGACGCTGCAAAATGGGCAAGCCAAACCGAGACCGCCATTCGGCAAGGAAAACACTTCGAGGTAAGCGAGGCCAAGAGAAGAACCCTGGCTGACCTGTTCGAGAAGTACCGCGCCGAGGTTTTGCCGCGCCTACGCAGTCACCAGACCCGTGCTGTCCATCTGGATTGGTGGCAAGCCAAACTTGGAGCCTACCTGCTGGCGGATGTTCGTCCCGCGCTAATCATTGAAACCCGAAAAGCGTTATTCGAGAAGGAAACGCCACGCGGTACAGTGATGAGCGAATCGACCGCGAATAGATACATGGCGACGCTGAGTCATTGCTTCACTTGGGCAACCAAGGAATTGCAATGGATGAGCGACAATCCAGTATTCAAGGTGCAAGCGTTCAAAGAACCTGATGGGGTGATTCGATTCTTGAGCGACGAGGAACGCGCTGCCCTGCTGGAATCCGCCAAGGCTAAGAGCCCTGACCTTCATGCCCTCATCATTCTTGCCTTGAGTACCGGAGCAAGACGGAATGAGCTTCTAGGCTTGCGCTGGCCAGATGTGGACTTGAAAGCCGGATTACTGACCTTTGCCAAGACGAAAAACGGGACCATTCGCCATGTGCCCATTACTGGGCAGGCATTGAGCGCCCTGCGTGACATAGCCGCATCCCGCAAACTGCTGAATCCTACCGGATTGGTTTTTCCCGGCAAGACCCGCGCCACGCAAGACAAGCCCCTAGCCATCGAGAACATTTTTCAGGCTTGCTTGAAGGATGCAGGCATCGAGAATTTCAGGTTTCACGACTTGAGACATAGCGCCGCCAGCTATCTCGTCATGGCCGGTGTGCCCATGATGACCGTGGCCGAAATCCTAGGCCATCGCGACTTGAAGATGACGCAACGATACGCGCACTTGAGCCGCGCCCATGTTCAAGACGCGGTTTCCCGGCTGGATTCCGCCATCTTTGGAAATCCGTCATGAGTGGCGACCTTTGGACGTGGTGCGAATGGACCCCCGACATAGCCGCCCGGGAACTGTTGGGAGGTGCTGGAACGCATATCGACAACGCAACACATTGGGCATTGGCCGCAAGGATTCACGAAGCCATCATTCACGGTTCCCTGACTGCTGAGCGCCGCGCCCGGAAGGTTTGGTTTATTGACCATCACGAAGAGCTTACCGACCATTACAGCGCCCCCGCTGAGGTGATTCGATGGGCGATACACGCGGGGGTTGATGTGCCTCAACCATACCTTGACTGGTATCGGACCCAAGCGCCCCAGGCCGCGCCCTCCATGGTTGAGTCACAAGGCAAGCGCCCGAACATCGTCAAGAAATGCGTATTGATTGCCGACCTTAAGTCCGCCATGAAGGAACCCGACAAGCTCAAGAGTCTGCTGAACAACGCAAGCAGAAACGGGTTGAACAAATGCCGCGCCCCTGGCGGTGGGTGGTATTTTGTGGAAGTTGTCCGCTGGATGCTGCTGGAAGGCCATCTCAAGCCAGAAATCTCGGAAAAGCACATAGATACCCTCATCGAGCAAGCCGTTAATAACTCGTAACTATCTCGTAGTTTGCTCGTAATACTCTCGTAAAGCCCCATTATCGGGGCTTTTTTATTGCCTTTCTGAAATAGCAATGGAAAATAACCGACAAGCCAAGGCATAAGGCCGGGGCGAAATTCAATAAATGAGGTTATTACCATATGTCGAACTTACTTACAGTAAAGCAATTCGCAGACAAGCATCCTGCTTTTTCTGCCCCCGCACTGCGTAATATCAGGTTTCATCAAGATTCAAATGGTTTTGCGCCTGCGTTCAAAACCGTAGGCCGCAAGGTGCTTGTCGACGAAACCGAATTTTTCCGGGTTATCGACTCGCAAAATCAGAAGGTGGCCGCATGAATACCGAAACATCCCGGCTCAATAATGCCCCGCACGGAACGTTTGATGATTGGATGCGCGATGCAATGGAAGTTGTGGGAGGTGTCGCCGCAATAGTGACCTGTGCCATTGTCGGTGGCGATACCCAAGCCGCTGACGATGAACTTAGGAAACTCGCGCCCGCTGTTCAGGAATTGGCGCAATCCTTTACGGAATTGACGAAGCCGAAAAAAACCAAGGACGTCAATGCCGAACTGGCGAAATTGAGGGCTATGCTGGGTGAACCAAAAACCGCGAAACCCACGCCACAGAAAGGTATTGAGCGCGACGACCTGTCTGACGAGCTTGGCAAGATTGCCGCCATGCTGAGCGAATATGACCCGGGATTCTCGCCGCTGGCGAGCAGGCTGTTCGTGCTGTCCAACCGCATCGCACGCGAGGGGGTTTATGTCGACGACAGCGTGCCATTTTAAGGGTACGTCAAACCCCCGCCATCTGCGAGCAATTCACGCCTTGATGATTAGACCCATGCCCCGCGAGCATTTAGACCGCGCTGTAGGTTGTTCGAACGGGCCTGAGTTGGTGGCTGAATTGCGCCGACGGGGTTTGGACGTGCCATGCGAAAGGGTGGATTGTTTGGACCGGGATAATAGGCCGGTGAAAAGGGGGGTATACCATTTAACGCCCCGTGACCGCCGCCTAATAATCCGCTGGCAATCATCCCGCCGATAAAAAACCGGGGCAGGTTCGCCGCCTGCCCCAAAACCAGTACAACGACGATGAATAATACACTTTATGACGCCATGGCGCGAATGGGATTCGACCCGCCCGACACTTTCACGCCCGGGGTGATTGCCCGCTTCTCACGGAATGGCAAAAAGACCGACCGCGCCGGGTGGCTGCTGGCGTTCCCTGATGGACAGGGGGCAATCTTTGGCGACTGGCGAACGGATGAACAACACTGCTGGCAGGCTGAGCAACGCCCGCAAAGCGATGCCGACCGCGCCGCCTTTCGTCGAATGATTGAAGAGGCCAAGCGCCAAGCTGCCGAAGCCCGCGAGCGTGAACATACCGAGGCCGCCGCCCGGGCTGCTGAGATATGGGCCGAAGCCAAGGCCGCGCCTGCTGGCCATCCATACTTGACCGCCAAGGCCATAAACCCCCAGGGGGCCCGTATTTCCAATGATGGACGGCTTATCATTCCGGTATTCGGGCCCGATGGACTGATGAGCTTGCAATTCATCGCCCAAGACGGCTGCAAGCGGTTCCTGGCGGGTGGAAAGACAAAAGGGGGCCATGTGTGGCTACCCGATGGGAACGCGCCACAGAAGGCCATTCCCGGGGCTGCTGATGGGCTTACTGTCTATGTTTGCGAAGGATGGGCAACCGGGAAGCCCATTCATGCCGCCATGGGTGCGCCCGTCTGTGTGGCGTTCAATGCGGGCAATTTGATGGACGTGGCGAAGATGATTCGCGCCAAGTACCCAAGCGCCCGGCTGATAGTGGCGGGTGATGACGACCGCACGACCGAAGGGAACCCGGGACGCACCAAGGCAACCGAAGCCGCCCAAGCTGTAGGGGCTGAGGTTATCTTTCCGACCTTTCCCCCGGGGGCTGCTGGTAGCGACTATAACGACCTCGCCCGGGTGTCGGGGTTGGATGCGGTACGCGCCGCCCTTGGTGATGATGAGCCCGGTATCCGGCTGGCTGACTGGCTGGCTTGCGAGCGGTTCCAGGGTGCGCCCCCGCCCCGTGAATGGCTGGTATCGGGGATATTCCCAAGCGGTAAACCTGCCCTGCTGGCGGCTGCTGGCGGTATCGGGAAATCGTTCCTGCTGCTGGAATTGGCGCGAGCGGTGGCCGGGGGTGCCCTGAGTTGTTCCCTTGGTGACCTAGCCAAGCATGGGGCCGCCGTGCTGATGTGCGCCGAAGATGACGCCATCGAGGTACATTCCCGCTTGGTGTCACTTGGACCGATACCGCACCGCTTGATTGTGGTTCCCCTGCCTGATGCTGGCGGGGTGCCCGGGCTTTTCGGGCTGGATGAAAAGGGCCGTGGCCCTATCACAACCGGGGCCTTTTTTGCCCTGGCAAGACAGATAAAGCGTCTGCGTGATGTGGCCCTGGTGACCTTCGACCCATTACAAGCATTGTGCGGGGGGCTTGACCTGAACCTACCGCAACACGCTCAACACGTTTGTTCTGAACTGGCGACATTGGCCAGTGAGACCAAGTCCGCCGTCATTGTGTCGCATCATTTCCGCAAGTCTGGCCCGATAACGAGCCCTGAAGCCGCTAGGGACGCGATTAGGGGCACGGGTGGCCTTGTGGATGGGGTGCGTTCTGTTTTCGCGCTGTGGCCGTCTGAAGATACCGAAGCCCAAAAGGTTTGCCGGGTGCTAGGTGTGGGCTATGACCGTGGCCGGGTAGTCAAGGGTGGCGTAGTCAAGGCCAATGGACGGGCTGACTTGGGCATTAGGACCTTTGTCCGTGATGAGTCGGGAATCCTGCGTGACCGCCGTTTTGAGCTTGGGGAATTGACGCCAAGCCGTGACGACCTGACGACCCGCTTGAAGGATGCCATTGCCCAGGCCGCCGCCCGGCTGGAACCATTCACCAAGAGCGGGCCGCAAGCTGGCATATACGCACGACGCCATGAACTGCCCGGGGGCTTTCAAGACATAGGCAAGCATTCCCTGGAAGCCATGGCCCAAGACCTGCTGAATGGTGGTGGTTTGATTCAATGCAGGATGAAGAAAAGCGAAGCGCCCCCAGGCCGGTGGTTGGATGTTCCCGGGGGGGCTGTCGCCAAGCTGAGCGAGGGTATCAATCGAGGGGCGATGAATACCGCGCAACATGCCCGGCAAGGGGCTAAATCTGCCCGTAGCGATACGCAAGGGGTAGGGACCGACGAAGTTAGGGATTGGGCTTAATGAAAGCGCCTGAGCGTGTGGCGGATTCGCGCCCCTGCGATGGTTCACGCCATGGGCAGGATGAGACTACCGCCTTGGTGACTTTTCCCACCATGGCGAACCCTTCCCACCCTATCTACTCGCGAGGGGGTAGCGTTCCCGTTAGAGGGACGCTTCCCCCCTACGTAGTAGGGGGTAGGCCGGGAACATATAGAAATCCCTTAAAAATCAATGACTTGAATAGTTCCCGGCAAGCCGCTCAAGCCGGGAACTGGGAACATGTGGATAAGTGGCCCAAAGCCACGGCTGGCGCGGGTTTGCGGGGTTTTTTATATGTTCCCGGTTTGGGTATTTTTTGCCGGGAACCCCGGGAACTATTGTTTTTGGTGTCCGTGGAACAATTCAAAACCCGTGGAACCATTGATTTTACTGGGTTTTCTATATGTTCCCGGCTGAGACCCATGCCCGGGAACATTATGTGGTTGATTGCCGATTGTTGTCATTGGTGACGACCCGGCAAGCCCTGAACTCTGAAACTGAAAACGGTACACTTATCGAACCATGGCGAAATTCACACAAGGCAACACGGCAAGCAAGGGCAAGGGCCGCCCGAAAGGTTCCGGCTGTTATCGGGTTGAGCTTAGCGCGGCAATCGGCAAGGCTGAATTTGCCGCCCTGGTGCGCCATCTTTACGCGCTGGCCATGAGTGGCGACATGACCGCCGCCCATGTGCTGATAAACCGTCTGGTGCCGCCCTTGAGGCCGAAGGATGAGCCTATCAAGGTGAAGCTTCCCCAGGGTGATGTGCTGGAACAAGCCCGCGCCATTGTGGCCGCCGTGGCGGATGGACAGATAACGCCCGGGGATGGAAAGGCTTTGCTTGACGCCATGGCTGCCGTGGTGCGGATTGAAGAAATCACCGAACTGGTTAAGCGGGTTGAAGCCCTGGAAGGTGGTTCGTGACAACCTTGAAAGCCCGTGTCACCGCCCTGGAACGCCAAGAGGCAAGCCGATTGCCGCAACCTGGCCCATTGTGGTGTGAGTGGGAAGATGGAACACGGTTCGACATCTTCAATGTGTCATTCGAAGATGGTGGGCCCGGACACGGTAACCCTTGCTATGAGGCGCAAGATGCTGAAATCGAGAGTTGAGAAGTTGGAAGCTACCCGACACGGGGCCTATGCCTTGCCCGTGGTGCTGAGCGATATAAGCCCCGCGCACGGGGCAAGGTGTTACCATGAAACAGGCGCTGTTTTGAGCTGTTTGAACGATTTTTCATGTCGGCTAAGCCCATGATTTACATCGATAAAAAAGCTGTTT
>Ga0172373_10009870_pt1 | contig 11756 bp, 7 predicted proteins | sample Lak10m_2_FD_114546 | JGI IMG/M metagenome (GOLD analysis project Ga0172373, IMG submission 114546) | Freshwater microbial communities from Kabuno Bay, South-Kivu, Congo - kab_092012_10m | ecosystem: Environmental > Aquatic > Freshwater > Lake | place: Democratic Republic of the Congo: South-Kivu... | reverse complement strand
CCATGGACCCAGATGGGGCATCGACCGGGATGGTCGTTCCATCGCAGGATGGCCCCATGCAATGCCGCTTTCTTTCCTGTCTGTTTGCCGGGGTGGCGCTTTTTGCCCGCGCGCTGGGCGGAACGCTGGAAATCGCGCGTTTCGACGCCGACGCGACCCCTTCCACCGGCACGATGCTGGCCTACGATCCCATGGTCGGCGCCGGGGAACTGACGTTGAGGTGTCGTGGCATCATCCTGCGCGGCACCAGTGAACCCATCGTCCTATGCGCCATCGACTGGATCGGGGTGGCGAATGATTCGCACGACCAGTTCCGGGACATGCTGGCAGCAGCCGCAGGAACCCGAAGGAGCCGGGTTTCCATCCACGCCCTGCACCAACACGACGCCCCACAAGCGGATGCCACCTCCGAACGGATCCTCGTCTCGCGGGGCATGGCTCCGGGACCGTTCGACAGTGGGATTGTCCTTCCGGCCATGCTGCGCGCCAGCAACGCCGTCGCGGGAGCGGTCGCCCAGTTCAAGCCTGTCAGCCACATCGGCTGGGGACAGGCCGAAGTCCATCAGGTGGCGTCGAACCGTCGGATCGCCGGACCGGACGGCAACATCCGGGCAGTCCGATACACGAGTTGCAAGGATCCCGCGCTGCAGGCGGCCCCCGAAGGCCTGATTGATCCCAACGTGATCCTGGTCAGTTTCTGGCAGGAAGAGGTGCCGTTGGTGGCGCTGAGCTATTACGCCACCCACCCGCAGAGTTATTACCGGACAGGTCTGGCCAATCCGGACTTCCCAGGAATTGCGCGCTTCCTGCGGGACCAGTCCCTTCCCGGGCTGCTTCACGTGCATTTCAACGGTGCCGGCGGAAACATCGGTGCCGGCAAGTACAACGACGGCTCACCGACGAATCGCGCCGTGCTGGCAGGAAGGCTGGCTGATGGCATGGCCCGCGCCTGGAAGGCCACCACCCGGACGGCCATCCGATCCGAGGATGTCGAGTGGCGTTCGGAAACCCTGCTGTTGCCCGTGGCCACCCATCTGAAGGCGTCCGAACTGGATCAGGCTGTCCGTCGACCCACGCCCCAGATCCACGTGGTCGCGGCGCAATTGGCCTACCTTGAGCGTGTCCAGGCCGGCAAGGGCTGCGACATCGGCTGCCTGCGACTCGGCAACGTCCGGATCCTCCACATGCCTGGTGAACTTTTCGTGGAGTACCAACTGGCCGCACGGGCGATGCGACCCGACCTGCAGATCGCCATGGCCTCCTACGGCGATTACGGCACGGCCTATATCGGTACCGAGAAGGCGTATGAGCTCGGCGGCTACGAAACAGAGCCCCGCTCCTCGAACGTCGCGCCGAAGGTCCAGGGCGTGCTCATGCAGGCCATGCAACGCCTGCTGGAAGCACCGACGGCTCGTTGAATCCCCATCTGGCATCCACCCGAAGGAACCATGAAATCCCCCTCCGTCCGAAGGGTCGGCGCGATCGCCGCCCTTCCCCTCCTTCTCACGACGGGTGCGGCCGAACCCCTGCGCCTGCGCATCGCGACCTTCAACGTCTCCCTCAACCGCGAGCAACCCGGCGCCCTCGCGGCGGACCTGCACTCCGGCACCAACGCGCAGGCAGCGCATATCGCGGCCATCCTCCAGAAGGTCCGACCCGACATCGTCCTGCTGAACGAGTTCGACCACGATAGCTCCGGGGCGACCATCGTGGATTTCCAGAAGCGGTACCTGGGCGTGGTCCAACACGGCCAGAGTCCACTGGACCTGCCACACATCGCGATGCCGGAGGTCAACACGGGGGTCTCCCCCAACACGCCCGGCAAGGCCACCCACGATTTCAACCGCGACGGCGAAGCCACCCATACACCGCCGTCTGCCACCGCGAACGCACGCGAACGCAACGCCTACGGCGGCGATTGCTATGGGTTCGGCACCTTTCCCGGCCAGTACGGCTTGGTGATCCTGTCGCGATTCCCTCTCCGCCCCAACGCTATCCGCACCTTCCAGAAACTGCTCTGGAAGGACATGCCGGGCGCCGTGTTGCCGGATGATCCCGCCACGCCCGAGCCCAGCGATTGGTATCCACCCTCTGCGCTCGCCGTCTTCCGGCTTTCCTCCAAGAGCCATGTCGACGTCCCCATCGAAGTCCGCCCTGGAACCCTGGTCCACGTCCTTGCCAGTCACCCAACGCCCCCTGTCTTCGACGGACCCGAGGATCGCAACGGCCGACGCAACCACGACGAGATCCGCTTCTGGGCCGATTACGTCCGCGACGATGCGTGGATGAAGGATGATGCCGGTGCCCCGGGCGGCCTGAAGCCGGACTCGCGTTTCGTCATCCTCGGCGACCTCAACGCCGACCCCTTCGACGGCGACAGTTTCCAGTCCCCCGCCCGACTGCTGCTCGAACACCCGCTCATCTCGTCGCAACACACGCCCGCCAGCGCCGGAGCCGTGGAAGCCTCGCGGATCCAGGGCGCCAACAACACGCGTCACAAGGGAAACGCCGCCTTGGACACCGGCGACTTCGCCGACCGCGGCAACGCCCCCGGAAACCTCCGCATCGACTACGTCCTCCCCTCCAAGGCCGGTTTCAAGGTCCTCGATTCCGGCGTGTTCTGGCCGGCCTCCGGCGAGCCTGAATCCAAATGGATCCAAGCCTCCGACCACCGACTGGTCTGGGTGGACGTCGAGGTCACGGAGTGAGCGCGCTTACGCCCTCCGTTCGCGGATGGCAGCAACAATGTCGGCGACGACCTCGGCGCGGGGCTTGGCTCCCTGGGGACCCTTGCTGTGGAGGCGCACGCTGACGACGCCGGCGTCGAGATCACGGCCGCCGAGCACGAGCATGGTGTGGACCTTAGCCTGTTCGGCGTCCTGGATCTTGGCCTTGATCGGATTGGTGGACCAATCGCCCTCGGCCCGGACCTGTTGTCCGCGCAGCTCGGTGACGATGGAGCGGGCGTAATCCACGAGACGCTCGTCATCCCCGATGGTCAGCACCCGGACCTGTTCGGGAGCGAGCCAGAGCGGGAAGTTGCCGGCGTAATGCTCGATCAGGAACCCGATGAAGCGTTCGTGCGTGCCCAGCGGCGCGCGATGGATGCAGAGCGGCGTCTTCTCGGTGTTGTCGCGGTCCTTGTAGACCAGACCGAAACGCTGCGGGACGGCGAAGTCGACCTGGTTCGTCGCGATGGTGAACTCGCGTCCGATGGCGCTCCACACCTGCACGTCGATCTTGGGGCCGTAGAAGGCGGCCTCGTTGGGCACCTCGACGAAGTTGATCCCGCTGCTCTTGAGGACGTCGCGGACCATGTCCTCGGTCTTCTTCCAGAGCTCGGGTTCGTTGACGAACTTCTGCCCCAGCTTGGACGGATCGTGGGTGCTGAAGCGCATCAGGTAGCGGTCGAGACCGAAGATCTTGAAATACTTCAGGTACATCTCGTTCACCGCATTGAACTCGGCGGCAAACTGTTCGGCCGTCAGGTAGATGTGCGCGTCGTTCATCTGCATCGAACGGACGCGCATCAGCCCGAACAACTCCCCGGACTGCTCGTAGCGGTAGCAGGTGCCGTACTCCGCGAGGCGCAGCGGCAGGTCGCGGTAACTGCGCGGTTCCGCTGCGAAGATGCGATGATGATGCGGGCAGTTCATCGCCTTGAGGTAATAACGCGTGGCCACCTCATCGGCCTCCGCTTCCTTGAACTCCATCGGAGCGAACATGCTCTCGGCGTAGTAGGGAAGGTGCCCGGAGGTCTTGTACATCTTCTCCTTCGCTAGGTGCGGGGTGCGGACGCGCACGTAGTTGGCGGCAAACTCGGTCTCCTTCGCGAGCCGTTCCAACTCCTCGACCAGGACGGTTCCCTTCGGGAGCCAGAGCGGCAGGCCGGGACCGACGTATTCGGAATCGAAGGCGAACAGACCCATCTCGGCGCCGATGCGACGGTGGTCGCGCTTCTTCGCTTCCTCCTGGAGCTTGAGCCAGGTTTCCAGCTCCTCCTTGTTCTTGAAGGCGGTGCCGTAGAGGCGCTGCAGCTGGGGGTTCTTCTCGTTGCCCCGGAAATACGCGCTCGCGACCTTGAGCAGCTTGAACGCCTTCACATTGCCCGTGCGCATGACGTGCGGCCCGGCGCACAGGTCCACGAACTCCCCGTTCTGGTAGAAACTGATCGCCTCACCCTCCGGGATGTCCGCGAGACGCTCGACCTTGAACTTCTGTCCCTTGCCCTCGAAGTAAGCGCGCGCCTCCTCGCGGGTCTGGATGCGCTTCTCGAAGACCTGGTTCTCCTTCGCGACCTTGCGCATCTCCTCCTCGATGCGCGGGAAGTCATCCGGCGTGAACCGGTGGGAGGGCAGGTCGAAATCGTAGTAGAAGCCCTCGTCCGTCGGCGGGCCGATGTCCAACAGGGCATCCGGCCAGATCCGCAGCACGGCGGTGGCGAGCATGTGTGCGCACGAATGGCGGATGCGCATGAGCTCGTTCATCTGCTCGCGCTGATCCAGCGACTTGCGCTGCACGTCGGTCTTGGCGGCCTCGAAACTGGCGTTCGCTTCGGCGTTCTGCATGTCGATCTCCGGTTGGCCCCGATCTCTGACCCCTGCGACAACAAAAACGCCCCGGACCTTCTCGGTGCGAGGCGTGGTGCGTTCATCCGTTGGGGATGAACGCTAGCAAGTCGTCGTGGTGCGGATCGGAGGCACGGACGGATGAAGCCGCACCCGTCGCCCGGAGGCAAGTTCCGGCTGAAGGGAGTTCCAAGTTTTCAGTTTCAGGGTTTCAAGGATCATGGAACGCCGGGTGAGGGCACCCGGCCTACAGACGGGAAACTGGCTTCTGCAAACTGGGAACTTCCCCAGTAGGCCGCGTGCCCCCACGCGGCGCTCCGGCTTCAAAACTCAATTCTCCTTCCACAGCCTCCTCACGTCGTCTGCTACGATCTGAAGGGTAGATGACGAGGTCACGAGGCAGTGGTTGAACCCAGCCTCCTCACATCGTCTGCTACGCTTCTTCAGTCGGCTGCCACGCTTGCTCAGAACGACAGTGAGAGACCGGCGTAGTAGTTCCGACCGTAGGCCGGATCGATGCCATCGGGTCGGACACGGGCGTAGTAATCCTCGTCGAAGAGGTTGTTGATGCCCGCGGTGATCCCGACGAGATCCTTGTAGACCTTCCACTCCACGGTGAGGTCCCAGACCATGTACGAAGGGACTCGGAAGTTCGCGGCGTTGTTGTCGTTGGCGGAATGGTCGGCCACGAAGGTCCCCAATAGGGCCGCCTTCCCGCGGTTCATCCAGCGATAGATGCCGCCGGCGCGGACGATGTGTTCTGGCGCGTAGGCCGGCGTGTTCCCGACGAGTGCGGCCGTTGCGCTCGAACGGATCTCGGCGTCGAGCAGCATGGCATTCGCATAGAGGCTGAACTGGTGGCCTTCTGGCTTTCCATCGCCGCCGCCGAGGGCATCGGCGAGCCCCAGCAACTCCAGTTCGAACGCCACTTCGGCGCCGCGGTGCACCGTCTGCCCCACGTTCTGGACCGTGTTGCCGACGGTTCCGACCTGGTCATCGAAGTTCATCCAGAACAGGCTCGCATCCCAGTACACCCAGGGCACCGGTTGCCCGCGAAGTCCCACGTCCGCCTGCCAACTGCTTCCCGGGTCCAGGTCGCCGTTCACCACGGCCCCACCCGCGGTCGGCACGGCCTCGGTGAAGATCTTGGGACGGTACGCCTGCGAGAAGTTTCCGTACGCGGTGATGTCCTTCGGCAACGCGTACTCCAGGCCGAGCCCGGCCAACGGAACAAAGTCATGCTCCGAGGCATCCGCGAGCGGATTGCCGGCTGCCGTCTTGTCCACGTTCACGTTTTCCTCGACCCCCTGCCAGATGTTCTCCAGGCGCAGGCCCGGAACGATCGAAAGATTCCCGAGGACGAACCGGTTCTCGACGAACACCGGTGCGTAGACCACCTCACGGTCGGAGTCGCGAAGCACACTCCCCCGCTCTGCCGTGGGAGAGGCGCCCCGCTCATCCACGCGGGGCGAGGCGGTGTGGTACAACTGCACGCCGGCCGTCAGCGTGTTGCTGTTGTCGTCCCACGCCCAACCATGACGGACACGTGCCTCGATGCCCTGGGTATGGAACTCCTGGTTCTCGATGTTGTTGGCGTTTCCCGTGGCCAGCGTTCCGAAACCGCCGCCGGTCTGGCGTCGACTGTATCGGGAGTAATACCCACCCCACCCCGTCACCGTCAGGAGCGAGTCCTCGGAAAAATCCTTCTCCCACGCCAGCGAGGCGAAATGTCGATCCAGCTGGAACCGGTCGAACAGCCGCGAGGCGGCATCGCGATTGTCCCTGTAGAGGACCGCGTTCGCGCCCGGCGTGAGCGTGAGTCCACCGGGTTCGCCGTGTTCCTCGGAGTAACCGTCGAAGGTGAAGATCCAACGACTGTCCGTGGTGGCGTCGAGCACGAGACGCGCAGTGCCGGTGTAGAGATCAAAATCGCTGTTCGCCGTCCGGAATCCGTCGGTCTGGCGGTGGTTGAAGGAGGCGTAGTAACCGAGGCGCCCCACGGTGCCGTCCACCGAACTGAAGGTGGAAAAGAGGCTGTCGCTGCCAAAGACGTTTTGGGTCCGCAGGGAGAACTCCTTGTCCAGGCGCGGACGATGCGTGACGTAATTGAGAGAGCCGCCCGGCTGCGGGCCGTACATCAACGAAGCCCCGCCGCGGGAAAACTCGATCCGATCAACGGTATCCAGCGGCGGGGTGTAGTAAGCCTCGGGATATCCGAAGGGATCGGCGTGGATCGGGATGCCATCCTTCAAGACCTGGGTAAACTGCGCCCGGTGCGGGTTGAGTCCTCGATACCCAAGGCTGACGAGCGGGCTTGTTTCCTCGCTCAGGAGCAGCCCGGGGGTCTTGGCCAACGCCTGACGGTAGTTGTTGTTGATGATCGAAGGCAGCTCATCGAAATCGAGCACCGAGGTCTTCTTGCCCGCGTAGACCTGCGTCCCGAGAACCGGTGGCAGGTAAGGCGTCTGCACCTGCTGTTCATGCTCGGCCTCGCCGATGATGTACTGACGCGCCGTCTCCAAGGGAGCCACCGCTTCCGGCAACGCCTCGGCGCGCACACCGGTGACACCGGAGGCTGCCGAGAGGATCGCCACCCACCAACCCAGGGAACGCGGGGTTCCCGTCGCGACCGACCGCCGTCCTCGATTCAACTCAAACATGAGGCCGTCACGCTGCCATCGTACAGTGCGGTCCCGCTCCCGGACGCTTGTGAAGTCTTTGCGCGACCTTGTTGCCGGCCGGTTGCAGGACCTGTCGACGGGTTGCTTTCGAAGAGTTCCAAGTTTTCAGTTTCACGTTTCAAGCCCGTAGCAGTCGACGTCAGGAGGCTGTGGTAAGGGGGAGTTCGAAGTCCGGAGATCCAAGTTTGAAGGTCCGAGCCTCCTCACGTCGTCTGCTACCCTCCACGACGTAGCAGACGACGTCAGGAGGCTGTGATGAGGAGGAGCGCGGCAGCACCCACCCGGCGCACTCCACCCGCCACGCCCTTCAGGCCCGGATCGGGGATTGCCTTTCATGCCGGGGACGACTAACGAACGAGCATGCGATCCCTGTTGCACCCCATCCCGGGTTTCACCCCGCGTCGACTGTTCCTGCGGGACCCGGATTCACGGTCCAAAGGCGCGTTCACCCTGATCGAGCTGTTGGTCGTGATCGCCATCATCGCGATCCTGGCGGGCATGCTCCTGCCGGCGCTGGCGAAGGCCAAGTCCAAGGCCCACCAGGCCCGCTGCGTTTCCAACCTCCGGCAGGTCGGCATCACCTACGCGATGTACACCTCCGATTTCCGCGACCAGTTCCCCTACTCCGGACGCGACTGGCCGCAGATGGGATTCGTGGATGTGCTGAAATTGATGGGCCCATACATCAGCACGAACAACCGAGGCTTCTACTTTTGTCCGGCCGAGAAGGGACGCGGGTTCAACATCGAGTGGGCCGTCGCGAACAACTTTCCGATCCGCACGAACGAGCTGCTGTTCCCGAACTCGTACTATTACTACAACCAGTTCTATCACTCCGACGACAACGCCCGGCTTCAGGTGCGTCGGGTTTCGGACGTGAAATCCCCCACGAAGAAGGCCATCGCGCCATGCTTCGCCAGCACGAAGGGCAAGTGGCATGACATCTACAAGGGCACCAGCAGTTCCGCCCATGGTCCCAAGGGCATGAACCTGCTGTTCGTGGACGGTCACGCCGAGTTCGCCCTCTACGATCGCCTCAACGCTCCCTTCCGCGACGGAGCCAAGCTGATCTACAACCTCGATTGGACCGTGGGAGGGCTGGGTGGGGAAGATCTGAAGTAGGTTGTGGAGTTCCCAGACGCCAGATGCCAGTTCCCAGATCCCGCATTGGGTGTGGTTGACGAGGTCACGAGGCAAGACCAGATGTCACGCCCTGATCTGAAGTTGTCAGCGCAAGCTCCGGCACCCGAAGTCAGTGTCCGTGCATGCTGGGTACGCCAGAGGCGTTGGAGCGATTAGCCCGGGGTGCGAAGCAACCCCGGGTCCTGGGTGCCCAAAGAAGCACCTACCCCGGCAGGGGTTGAAGCTTCCTGAACCTTCGCACCCCCACCGAGGCACGGATTCCATATGGGTGGTCTTCCCCGGCTGCGTGGCTTCGCGTCTTCGCGTGAGCCAAGGCCGGTGCGGGGCAGGGAATGCCTCACGCGAAGCCGCGAAGGGCGCGAAGAAAGGCAGGGAAGTCGCCGGTTCTGCCGCTTTCGCGCGAGTCTGGGCCCGGGGCCTGACAGCACCCGCGAACGCTTGTGTCCGCCTTCCACCCTTCGCGGCTTCGCGTCTTCGCGTGAGCCAAGGCCAGTGCGGGGCAGGGAATGCTCACGCGAAGCCGCGAACGGCGCGAAGAATGGCGGGGAAGTCGCCGGTTTCTGCCGCTTTCGCGCGAGTCTGGGCCCGGGGCGTGACAGCACCCGCGAACGCTTGTGTCTGCCTTCCCCCCTTCGCGGCTTCGCGTCTTCGCGTGAGCCAAGGCCAGTGCGGGGCAAGGAATGCTCACGCGAAGCCGCGAACGGCGCGAAGAATGGCGGGGAAGTCGCCGGTTCTGCCGCTTTCGCGCGAGTCTGGGCCCGGGGCCTGACAGCACCCGCGAACGCTTGTGTCTGCCTTCCCCCCTTCGCGGCTTCGCGTGAGCCAAGGCCGGTGCGGGGCAAGGAATGCCTCACGCCGGGTGAGGCACCCGGCCTTCAACCACGGGTCTGGCAACTCACCGCAGCGGCTTCTTGCGAGAGGCCTTGGCGGGCGGTTCGATGTCGGTCGAGAGCGGCTGCACCGGGGCCTCAGGCTTCACCGGCAAGGTGTCGATCAGGCTGTCGAGCTCGCTCTTGGGAATCATCTTCGGCTTGAGCGTGGTGCGGCCGCGCTCCTCGGCCGTCACGCCCGCCAACTGTCCGGGGGCAGCGATCACCATCGGTGTCAGGAAGATCATCAACTCGGTCTTCTGGTTCTGCTTGGTCTTCCGCTTGAACGCATTTCCCAGGTACGGGATGTCGCCCAGCAACGGGATCTTGCTCTCGGACTCCAGCACCTGCGTCTGCATCAGACCGCCGATGACCACCGTCTGCCCATCGGGCACGACGACCACGGTGTCCGCGAGACGCGAATTCACCACGGGCGCCAGCGCATTGGCCGAGATCGGCACCCAGTTCGAACGGTCCGCCAACGAAGAAGTCTCCGGCGACACGATCATTTCCACCATGCCATCGGGCGTGATGAACGGCGTGACACGCAGGATGATGCCGACGTTCTGGTAGGTGACCGTGTTGATCTGGCCGTTGACGGCATCGAACCGCGTGTTGGAAACGAGGGGCACCTGCTGGCCGAGGGAGATCGTCGCGGGCTGGTTGTTGCGGGCGAGGATCGAGGGACGGGAGAGGATCTCTGCCTTGCCGGCCTGGGCGATGGCGCGAAGGGTGGCCTGGAAGTCCGATCCCAGCACCTGATAGAGGCCCGCGCCCGGAGGCGTCGGAAGCATGTTCTGGACATTCTGACCGAGCACATTCGGAACGCTGGAGGTTGCCGCGCTGCTGATGGCCGAGGCACCAAAGGCATTGGCGATCGAGCCGGTGCCCGTGTTGCCCAGCTTGCGCACATAACCGCCCTCGACCCCGATGTCCGAGCTGTTGTTGTGGGTGACTTCCAGGAACACGACCTTGATCAGCACCTGCGGGCGCGGGTTGTCGAGGCTGGTGATGACGTCCTTGATCTGCGCGTTGGTTTCCTCGTCGGTGATGACGATGATCTTCCGGGTTTCGGGATCGTAGGAGATGGTGGCGTCACCGACCTGGGTGTTGTTGGGATACTCGCGGGTGCTGCCGCCGCCACCGCCGCCGGTGGCTGTGCGCCGCCCCGTGTTGCCGCCGCCCTGGAACTGGGCCATGGCGGACCCGGCGACCAGTGCGGCCAGGCTGGCCGAGAGGATCCGCTGGGAGAGGGAATCAGGTTTCATCGTCAGAGGGTTGGGAAAGGTTGGGTCTAGCGGCCGAATCCGCCGCCGGTGCCGCCGCCGGTACCGCCACCGCCGCCGCCGAACCCACCGCCGGTATTGCGGTTGTTGTTCTGCTGCTGTTGTTGGGTGGAGCGCGTGGTCAACGCACTGTTCTGGTTCCGGTTCTGGGTGCTGCGGTTCTGGGTGTTCTGGCTTTCGAACAAGCCGCGCAGGACCTCCTGCACCTGTTGCGGATCCGCGTTCTGCAGGTCGTAGACGTAGACCTTCTGCTTGCGGGCCGGATTGGCATCGAGCTGTTTCACCATCTCGGCGATCTGGTCCATCATCTCGCGATCCGCACTGACGATGATCGAGCTCGTGCGCTGGTCGGGCACGGTGATGACCTTGCCCTTCTTCTTCGCCCGATCACTCGTGGTCGTAGCACCACCACCACCACGGTTTCCACCGAACATGCCGAACCCACCCCCGAAGCGCTGCCCACGCTGGCTGTCCGTGCTGGTCGTCGGATCGGGGAACAATCCCGCCAACACCTCCGACATCTCGACCGGGTCCGCATGCTGCAACCGGAACACGCGAAGCTCCGTCACATCCTGCACGTTCGTATCCACCGACCGGATCAACTCCTCGATCGCGGGCAGGGCGTCGTCGGGCGCATTGATGATGATGGAATTGCTGTGTTCGTCGGCCACGGCCACGACACGTGAAGCGGCGGCGCGATTGCCGGAGCCACTCGAAGAAGAACCCCCGCCACCGGTGCGACCGCCACCAAATCCACCCGGGAATCCACCTGGGAATCCACCCGGAAACCCGCCACCACCAAACCCACCCCGGTTGTTGCCACCGCTGGAGCGCGAGTCCTGCGCCGGATACAACTCCTTGATCACCGCGGCCAACTCCTTCGCATCCGCATACTGGAGCGGATAGACCTTCACGGAATTCGCGCCGGCAAGCGACGTGTCGAGTGCACGGATGATCTCGGTCAGGCGGCGGATGGACGCCTGCGTGTCGGTGATGACCAGTGCGTTGCCCGCGTCATTCGCGGTCATGGTCGCTTCCGAGGGCAGCAGCGGCTGCAGGTCGGTCGTCAACTGCGTGGCCGAGATGAAGCGGACCGGGATGATCTGCGTGACCATCTGCTCGTCCTTGGGGATGGCCTCGGGGTCGTTGCCGCTCTTCACGGGAATGTCGCGCTTCCGGGCGCCTTCCTTGCTGACGATCGTCAACGTG
>Ga0172373_10009868_pt1 | contig 11759 bp, 6 predicted proteins | sample Lak10m_2_FD_114546 | JGI IMG/M metagenome (GOLD analysis project Ga0172373, IMG submission 114546) | Freshwater microbial communities from Kabuno Bay, South-Kivu, Congo - kab_092012_10m | ecosystem: Environmental > Aquatic > Freshwater > Lake | place: Democratic Republic of the Congo: South-Kivu... | reverse complement strand
CTCAGCGGCTCTGCGCGAGAGGAGTTCCGGTTGTGTGTAGTCCCTTAGGCCTATAGTCGGCGAGGGGGTGGAAGGGGTATCACAGGAGGCGACAGAGAACCTATGAGCCTCATTCCATTGAACACCATGCATTATCCCCCTCGAAACCGAAGCCTGCTACTCGCGAAATTGTTGTTCGTCGCGGCGTTGGCGATGGCATTTCTCAACCTGCCCTCTGCGCGCGCCCAAGTTTATGGGAGCATCGCGTTGTGGCCGGAGAATAACTCACTTGAAGTTGGAAGCAGCCGCCAGTTTGGGGCCTATGTTCCGATCACGCCGAACACGGTTACGTGGTTGGTGAACGACATTCCGGGTGGCAACGCCACGTTGGGCACGATCTCGGCGACGGGGCTCTTTTCGGCTCCGGCCGTGCCGCCTGCGAACAATGTGCTGACGATCAAAGCTCAGAGCACGGCTTATCCGTCTTCCTTTGCTCAGACCTCGCTGAAGATCACTCGAAAGTACCCTTGGCTTTGGAGTGTGTATCCTACTTCGGTGCAAGTGGGGGCTTACACGGTGAGCTTTAATGGGGCGAACTTCGCTGCGGATTCGGTGGTGTTGGCGAACGGGGTGGCGATGCCGACGACGTATGTTTCCCCCACCAAGTTGGTGGTGAGCGGAACGGCGTCGCAGGTAGGGTCGATCCAGTTCAAGGTGCAGCAGCCGGCACCGGGGATGGTGATTGGCAACTCGGTGAACCTGCAAGTCGCGGTGCCGACGGTGTCGATCGCTCTGACGCCTTCGACAGCGAGCGTGGCCTTGGGTGCGAGCCGGTCCTTTGCCGCGACGGTTACGGGCAGTGCGAACACGTCGGTGATGTGGTCGGTGAACGGAGTGGCAGGGGGATCATCGGCAGTGGGCACGATTACGTCGGGAGGCATTTATACCGCGCCTGCGGTGATGCCTGCGGGTTCGACGGTGGCGGTGACCGCTGCTGCTGCTGCGAGTCCTTCGACGGTGGCGAGTGCGACGGTCACGTTGACCGTGCCGGTGGTGGTGACGGTCAGTCCGGGCACGACGACGCTGCTGTTGGGTGCGTCGCACAGTTTTTCGGCGACGGTTACGGGCAGTGCGAACACGGCGGTGACGTGGTCGGTGAACGGGACGACTGGGGGATCACCGGCGGTGGGCACTATTACATCGGGCGGTGTGTTTACGGCACCTGCGGCGATGCCTGTGGGATCGACGGTGTTGGTGCGGGCGACGGCTGTGGCGAATGGCACGTCGTATGGTGGGGCAGTGGTGACGTTGACCTCGCCGCCGCCGCCAGCGGTTTCGTTGGCGAACGCGCGCTTTTTGGAGCAGACCTCATTTGGGCCGACTCCGGCGACTTTGGCGAAGGTGCAGCAGATGGGGCAGGCGGCATACTTGGAGGAGCAGTTTAACCTGCCGGAGACGGTGATACCGGTCCTAGTAGACAACTCGATGGGTACACTCCGTCAGTGGGCTCTGCACAACTACACGGTCGCACCCGACCAACTGCGGCAGCGAGTGGCGTATTCGTTGGGGCAGATCATCGTGACCTCCGCGAACAAACTGATCTACGCGGACGAGATTCTCCCGTGGCTGCGGTTGTTGAGCCAGCACGCCTTCGGGAACTATCGAACGCTGCTTTTGGAAGTGAGCAAGAGTCCGTCGATGGGTAAGTATTTGGATTTAGCCAACTCGGTGAAGCCTGGAGTGGCTGGGGGAGCGAACGAGAACTACGCCCGTGAGATCATGCAACTCTTCACGATCGGGCTGTGGCAATTGAACCCGGATGGATCGACGACGTTGGATGCGGCGGGGTATCCGATCCCGACCTACAACCAAGCGACGATCCAACAAGTGTCGTTGGCTTTGACGGGGTGGACGTATGCGACGGCGCCCGGGGCGACGTCGGTGGGATTGAACTGGGAATACTTTGGAGCGCCGATGATCACGAGGGCGCAGTTTCATGACATGGGGTCGAAGACGTTTTTAGGCGTCACGATCCCTGCGGGGCAGACGGTGGAGCAGGACTTGGAGTCGGTGGTGGACACCTTGATGAACCACCCGAACACGGCACCGTTCATTGCGACACGATTGATTCGGCTGATGGTGATGAGCAACCCGAGCCCAGGGTATATCCAACGTGTGGCGGATGTGTTTGTGAACAACGGGTCTGGGGTGCGAGGGGATTTGAAGGCGGTTGTGACGGCCATCGTGATGGATCCGGAAGCGCGTCAGGATGTGCCGACGGTCAATGGTGGGCGGTTGAAGGAGCCGATTCTGCAGACGGCAGGATTCCTGCGATCATTGAACGGGCAGTTTACGAGCGGTCAGCAATTGACCTACATGTTTGATTACATTGCGCAAGGCGTGTTGGCTCCGCCGTCGGTATTCAACTGGTATTCGCCGTTGTATCACGTTCCGAAGAGCTCGTTATTTGGGCCGGAGTTTCAGATTTACACGCCCTCGGAGGCCGCTTCGCGGGGCAATTTAATGTATCACTTGCTGACCACGCAGGGAGGAGATTCGACGCTCGATTTGGCACCATTTCAGCCGTATGGGAACGATATGGCAGGGTTGGTGGAGGCGGCGAATCAGATCCTGCTTTATGGCCGGATGCCGGAGGCGATGAAGACGGTGCTGATCAACGCGGCTGCGCCGGGATATGACGCGAAGACGCGGATTGAGACGGTGATTTACCTCACGATATTGAGCGGACAATACGCCGTTCAGTACTGAACCCGAAGTATGGGATATAGCGAAGAACCTAGAAACCTCACGATAGAAAAACTTTAACAACATTAGGAACGGATATGATACACTCACGATTTTCTCGAAGGCAGTGGTTGCGCAAGCTGGGAGGTACGGCGTTGATAGCTGGGCTCGGGCGTATGAACGCCTTGGCCCAAGGCGCGCCACCGGACTACAAGGCTTTGGTGTGCATCTTTTTGACCGGTGGCAACGATGGACACAATACAGTCGTGCCGTTGACCCAAGCGGAGTTTAACGCTTACAAAGCGGCGCGTGGGTCGATTGCGTTGCCGGATGGGAACGGTGCCTTGTTGCCAGTCGAGACTCCAGACGGGACACCCTACGGATTGAACCCGGGTTTGCTGCCGATTCACCCGTTTTGGGCGCAAGGAAAACTGGCGGTGCTTGCGAACACGGGCATGTTGGTACAGCCGGTGACGCGGACGCAGTATCTGGCGAATGCAGTTCCGGTGCCGACAAACCTTTTCTCGCACTCGGACCAAGCGCAGCAGATGCAGAGCGGTATCCCTTCGAGTTCGGGGGGGACCGGATGGGGTGGGCGGGCGGCGGATGCGTTGCAGGCGATGAACGGGCTTTCAACATTTCCGACGGCGGTATCGATCGCGGGGCCGGCTTTATTCTGCACTGGGAACACGGTGCAGTCGGCGAGCCTAGTTCCTGGATTCAACTTGGATGTGAGCGGGTTGGGATTGTGGCCGCAATCGGCATCGGCAGCGCGGAAGGTCGGCATGCAGGAGATCCTGGAGTTTGATAGCGGCCTGGCGTTGGTGCAGGCGGCGAACCAAGTGCGGAAGGACGGGTTGGAGCTGAACGCGTTGCTTGCGGGTAGTTCGGCGACGGTGAACACGGTATTCCCTGGGACCAGTTTAGGCACTCAGCTGCAGCAAGTGGCGAAGATCATCAAGCTGCGGTCGACCACGGGGATGAACCGCCAGGTGTTCTTCTGTTCGTTGGGGGGCTTTGACACGCACGGCTCTCAGAGCTGGCAGCACTGGAGTTTGCTTTCGCAGGTTTCGGAGGCGATGGCAGCGTTTTACAATGCGACGGCGGAGATGGGGGTGGCGGACCGGGTTACGAGCTTTACGCTGTCGGACTTTGGGCGCACGCTGCAGCCGAGCGGCACGGGGTCGGACCATGGTTGGGGCAATCACCATTTGATCTTGGGCGGTGCGGTGCAGGGCGGTGCGGTGTACGGCAGTTTTCCAAGCATGGCCTTGGGTGGGCCGAACGACTCGGGCACGCGAGGCGCTTTGATTCCGACGACGTCGACGGACCAATATGCGGCGACGTTGGCGGCCTGGTTTGGGGTGCCGTCGGCCGAGCTTGGGACGGTGTTCCCCAACCTGGGGAACTTTGCGAATGCGAACCTTGGGTTTCTCGGCTGACAGGTTGCGAAACCTGTGGACATGGGGACGAGATGGGAGGTGTTGGCCTGGAGAGGTCAACGCCTCCTTGGGGGGCATGGGGAGTCCTTAGGCCTTGGAGCGGAGTGTAGTGGAGTGGACTGTGAGCCTCCCGAGGGCCGGCAGGGGTGCCGGCGCTCCCAGGGTGTGGGGCCTTTCGGAGGCCGGCAGGGGTGTCGGCGCTCCCAGGGTTTGGAGCTGCTTAATGAATCATGAAATCGTGACTTTTCAGGGAACGGTGGTTGGGCATTCTAGTCGATGTGAACCTTAGCCTACGTTTGACGAGGTGCTGGGTGTGCCGGTTGTGGGTCCTGTTGGGACTTGGCTGGGGCATTGTGGGCGGGTGGTTAGTTGGGGGAGCTGAGGGAGCCGAAGCTCGTGAGCGGGCTCCCTTGACTGTTGTTCAGGATATTTTGGAGTTGAACCGGGAGACGGCGGAGAGCGCGCGGCCGGTGTCGATTACGGGAATGGTTTTATTTCAGAGCTCGGCGTTGTCGGTGATCTATGTGGCGGACATCACGGCGACGATCCGAGTGAACGGAGTCACGAACGAACTGGCGTTGGGGGATGTGGTTCGAGTGGACGGAGCGACCATGATGAAGTATGCGCCGGAGGTTCGGGCCACGACGGTGACGCGGACTGGACGTGGGCCGTTGCCGTTCGCGCGGACGACCCTTCGCATGGGGTTGTTAACCGGGAACGAGGAGCATCAATGGCGATCGACTGCGGGTGTAGCGACAAAGATCGAGCGCACGCCGAACGCATTGCACATCACGCTGACGGTGACGGGAGGGATTGTGGACACGTATGTGTTTGGTCCGATTGAGGACGGTGTGGAAGAGCAATGGCTGCATAAGCGGCTGGTGGTGACGGGGGTGGTGCGAACGGTGACCAATGAGCGAGGCCAGCTCAATGGGGGGACGATCCTGGTTCCTTCGCTGGCGCATGTGCGAGGGCCGGCGGCGCCGAGCGTGGCCTCGGGCAGCACGACGTTGACGGGAGGGCAGCTCGAGGTGACCGAGCGCGGGTTGGCGGCGGTGAAGGGGAAGACGAACGCTTTGGCGGGGTATCAGCGCGTGATTTCGTCGGAGCTGATGCAGTATGGCACTTCGACCCGTCGGGTCGTGGTCACGGGAACGGTGTTGTTTCAAGCGAACGGCCAGCGGATCTACTGTGTCGACGAGACGGGGCCGATTCGAGTGTTGTTGAAACGGCCGGAGACCGTTCGAGTGGGGGATCGACTTGAGGTCGAGGGGTATCCTTCGGTGATCGACATGCGCCCGTGGATGACGGATGCGGAGGTGAAGCGGCTGGATTCGAAGGAACTACCGAAGCCGGTTCGGTTGGGGACCTCGGAGGCACTGAAGGGGGTGTATGATGGGATGCGAGTGACGATGCGCGGTCGGATCGTCGGGCATGATAATGCGCAATATAGCAGGTCGACCCGTGAGGGCGTGGTGGCACAGGACGAGACGGGGATGTTTCGGGCGAACTTTTATCGGGGGACGAGCCCATGGACTCGGTTACCGGTGGGGGCGGTGGTGGAGTTCACTGGGATGTGTGTGGTGGAGGGTTTGACGCCATCGGGAGGATCGATGGCCCATGTGTATCTGAGCGGAATGGATCAGACCCGAGTGGTAGAGAATGCACCGTTTTGGACGGCTCGCACCTTTGGCTGGTTCTCGATCCTTGTACTGGCGTTGGCGGGAGTGGTGTTTGGGGGCGTGATGTTGCAGCGTCGGCAGTTGGAGGCGGTGCGAGCATCGGAGGAACGTTTTCGGGCTTTGGTGGAGCACTCCTTTGACATCACGCTGGTGATGAACGCGGATGGCAGCGTTCGGTATACCAGTCCGTCGGGGACACGGTTGTTTGGGGAAGGGTGCAAACCGGGGGCGCGGTTGCACGAACACATCACGGAGATTATCCATGCGGACGATGTGGAGAAGGTGAGGGAAGCGTTTGCGGCGGTGTTGGAGCAGGCTGGGAACTCGCGACGACTTGCGGCGTGTCGGATTCGGACCCCTGGAGGGGAGTTGCGGTCGGTGGAGGCGATTGGCACAAACTGTCTACGAGTGATCGGTGTGGAGGGGGTCGTGATCAACCTGCGGGACATCACGGAACGACGACGGGCGGAGCAGCAGCTGGAGAACTCGGCGTTGGTGCAGCGACGGATCAACGAATTTGCGACGTCGTTGTCGCCGGTGCATACGGAGGACGACATTCTGTGGGAGATCACGCGGCAATGCATTGCGGTGTTGGGGTTCACGGATTGTGTCATTTACATGCTGACGGAGGACGGAGGTGGGTTGGAGCAGCGGGCGGCGTATGGGCCGAAGAACCCGCGAGACCGGGAGATTTTGAACCCGATTGTGATCCCGGTGGGACAGGGCATTGTGGGCAGTGTGGCGTCGACGGGAGTGGCTGAGATCATTCCGGACACGCGCTGGGACCCTCGTTACATCGTGGACGACGAATCACGACTGTCGGAGATCACGGTTCCGATTGTGGCTGGTGGGCGGGTATTGGGGGTGATTGATTCGGAACATCCGGTGGCTGGATTTTTCACGGAGGAACATTTGGATGTGTTGCGGTCCATCGCGTCCTTGTGTGCGAACAAGCTGGTGCGATCGCGGGCGGAGCGGCGGTTGTTGGAGATGAACGCGGAGTTGGAGCAGCGCATTGAGGAGCGGACGGTGGAGTTACGGAGCACGAACGAGCGTTTGCAGGCGGAGGTGGAGGAGCGTGGCCGAGCGGAGAAGGTGCAGAAGGCCCTGTTTGACATCTCGGAGGCGGTGCATGCAGCGGAGGACTTGGAGCATCTCTACCAGCGGATCCATTCGATCGTGGGCACGTTGATGCCGGCGGAGAATTTCTACCTAGCGTTGCAAGATGCGGAGACAGGCGTGGTGAGTTTTCCGTATCATCGGGACCAAGTGGATGAACCGCCGAAGCCGCGTCGGGGAGCGCGAGGGATCACGGAGTATGTGTTACGAACGGGGCGAGCGACGTTGGCGAACTGGGAAGCGATTCGGTGTTTGGTTGAGGCGGGAGAATACACTCAGACGGGGAACCCGGCGCGGATTTGGTTGGGGGTGCCGTTGACGGCGCAGGGGCGGACCTTTGGGGTGATGGCGGTGCAGGATCACGACGATGAGACGGCGTTTGGCGAGGAGGAGAAACTGCTGTTGGTCTTTGTGGCGGAGCAGGTGGCGCAGGCTATTGAACGCAAACGATCGCAGGCGGAGTTGCGGGCGAGTGCGGATCGGTTGAGGCAATCGGAGGAACGCTTCAGCAAGGCGTTTCGAGCGAGCCCGATTATTCTCAGCATCGCGCGATTGGCGGATGGGCAGTTTATCGATGTGAACGAGGCCTTTTTGGCGGCGGTAGGGCTGTCGCGGGAGGAGGTCATAGGGCATACTTCGCAGGAGATTGGGTTGTGGCGGAACGAGGGCGACCGCGAGTCGTTCGTGGAGGAGCTGAGAAGGAACGGCTGCGTTCGAAACCGTGAGTTTGTGATCTACAAGCGGAACGAGCCGCGGAGTTTGTTGTTGTCGGCGGAGATGATTTTGATCGGGGACGACCCCTGCATTGTGAGTGTGAGTGCGGACATCTCGGAGCGACAGCAGGCGGAGCAGGAACTCCTGCGCACGCTGGCGCGGGAGCGTGATTTGAGCCAATTGAAGAGCCGGTTTGTGGCGACGATCTCGCATGAGTTTCGCACGCCGCTGGGCATTGTGTTGGCGTCGGCGGACATCTTGGATCGCTACTTTGAGAGACTTGAGCCGGACCAACGACGGGAGCATTTGAGGGACATTCAGGAGAGCGCATTGGGCATGGCGCGGCAGATGGAGAACGTGTTGGTATTTGGAAGAATTGAAGCGAACCGCTTGCAGTTCAATCCGGCGACGGTGGATCTGGTGGCGTTGTGTGCGAATCTGATCCAGCAAACGAGCACGGCGACGGAGCGGAGGACGCCGATTCGATTGACGCACGCCACGCCGTTTCCGGTGGTGCGGGCGGATGCCGCGTTGATGGGGCACATTGTGATGAACTTGCTGTCGAACGCGGTGAAGTACTCACCTGCTGGGGCTGAGGTGCACTGTGCGTTGGAGATGGAAGGCGCTTGGGTGAGTGTTCGTGTGTGCGATCGAGGGATCGGCATCCCTGAGAAGGATCGGCCGCATTTGTTCATGCCGTTCCAGCGTGGGAGCAACGTTGCGGGGGTGGCGGGGACGGGAATGGGGTTGACGATCGTGAAGCGGTGTGTGGAGTTGCACGAGGGCGAGATGCAGATTGAGAGCGCGGAAGGAGCGGGCACGATGGTGACCGTGCGATGGCGTGGGTTGGCGTCGGAACTCGGAGCGAGCGAGGGCGCGGGAGCGGATAGGATTTGATGTGGAGACCGATAGAGAACGGAATGAACCGATGAACCGAGTGCTTGTGATTGAGGATGAGCCTAAGATGCTCCGAAACCTGCTCACCATTCTGACCATGGAAGGGTTTGAGGCGGTGGGGGCGCGGAACGGCGAGGAAGGGGTGGAGACGGCGCTGCGCGAGCTGCCTGATTTGGTGATCTGCGACGTGATGATGCCGGGCTTCGATGGCTACGAGGTTTTGACACGACTGCGTGCGAATCCATCGACGGTGGACATCCCACTGATCTTTCTGACAGCGCGCGGGGAGCGGGAGGATGTGAGGGCGGGCATGAACCTGGGGGCGGACGATTATCTATGCAAACCGTGTCCGACGGAAGAATTGCTGTCGGCGATCCAAGCGCGGCTGAGGCGTCAGGACGAGATGGAGCAGGCGGCGGCGCGGAGTGTGGGGCGGCCTCCGGATTCGGCATCGGCGGAGAAGCTGGAGCGACTTGGATTGACGCCGCGGGAGGCGGAGGTGTTGCTGTGGGTGGCGCAGGGAAAGGCGAACACGGATATCGGGGTGATCTTGGGCATGAGCGAGAAGACGGTGAAGATTCACATGGGCAGCATTTTGAGGAAACTGTCTGTGGAGAACCGAACCTCAGCGGCGCGGGTGGCCATTGAGTCGTTAGCAATCCCTTGACGATGGGGAGCGTGGAGAGACCTTTGACACGGAAGTGAGATCTGAAAGTAGAACGACGCGCGGTGTGTTGAGGAACGGGGAGGTGATGAGCCCTGGGATGGCGTTGGCGCGCAGTTGGCTCGCGGTGGCTCCATCGACTGTATGGTTGGCCTTCTTGCTGGCGGGACCGTTGATGGGGATTGTGGCGATGAGCTTTGCCACTCGTGGGGAGCTGGGAGGCGTGGAGTGGGTGTGGACTTGGGAGAACTATCGTCGGCTCGCTGGTTTTGGAGAGTTGGGATTTGATCCTGTGTATCCGCTGATCTTGGCGCGGACGCTGGGATTAGCGGCGGGGACGACACTCGTGTGTTTGGCGGTGGGTCTGCCGTTTACGTTTTGGATTGCGGGGTTGAGTCGGAGGTGGCGTGCGGTGGCGTTGATGGGGGTGATGATACCCTTTTGGACGAACCTATTGATCCGGACTTATGCCTGGCAGCTTTTATTAGCGAACGACGGATTCGTTGCGAGGGCCGCACGATGGATGGGGTGGGTGAGTGAGGGGGAAGGTCTGTATCCGGGGGTGATGGCGGTCTGGGTGTGTCAGGTGTGCGATTACCTGCCGTTTATGACCTTGCCGCTGTATGCGTCGGTGGAGAAGTTAGATTGGACGTTGGTGGATGCGGCGCGGGATTTGGGGGCGAGGCGGTGGGGGGTGTTTTGGCATGCGTTGTATCCACAGATACGCCCGGGGGTGGTTGCAGGGGTGATGTTGGTTTTTTTACCGGCGTTGGGCCAGTTCGTGATCCCGGATTTGCTGGGGGGCGCGCGGACGGTGTTGTTGGGGAACGCGGTGCAGCAGCAATTTGTGCAGAGCCGGGACTGGCCATTTGGCGCGGCGATTGCAGTGGTGGTGTTGGGGATTGTGGGGGGTGGATTAGGATTGTTGAACTGGAAAGGGCGGCAGAGCCTGGGGTGATGGGAGGTGGGTGGAGGCGGGCGAGGAGGGGAGGTATTTTGGGGTTGGGAGGATTTCCTACTAATAAAAACAGACCATCCGTGTCATACCTGCAGAAGATGCACACAGACCAGCAACGCGGGTGCGATGAGTCCTTGGGGATTCGAGCGGTATCCGGGGTGCGGTGAGCGGTGATTGGGCATGGGAATAAACACCGGCATGGCGGCCTCTGAGCGCGAGAACGATCCGAGCGGGGAATCGATAGAAGGGCTGTTTCACGCCCTCGAGTCCCCCTTATTGGGATATGCGATGCGGTTGCTGGGGAATGTGGCGGCTTCGCAGGACATCGTGCAGGAATCCTTCATGCGATTGCATATCCAATTTGATCGGGTACGGGACCGGCGGGCGTGGCTGTATCGGACGGTTCACAACCTGGCGTTGAACCACCGACGAGACGGTCAAAAGATTGTGGCGTTGGAACGTGGAGGAGAGGAAGAGGACGCGTCGCGGGTGGAGGAGGCGATGGATTTGAAACCCTTACCGGACGAGCAGATTGCGCGGACGGAGGGGATTGGGTTGGTGCGGTTGAGTGTGGAGGCATTGGGCACGAGGGATCGGGAGTTGATCCGATTAAAATTCGAGGAAGGATTGAGCTACAAGGAGATCAGTGAACGCACGGGGCTAACGGTGGGGCATGTGGGGTATCTGTTGCATCACACACTCAAAGCCTTAGCCACTGAGGTGACGAAAGCGGGGTTAATGCCATGAAGCCAGATTCAAACACCCCTGTTACGACGGACACGGAGTCACGGATCACGGCCTTGCTGTTGGGCGAGTTGACCTCGGATGAGGCGCGGCTGTTGGAGGAGCAGATCCGGGTGAACGCCGAATGGGCGCTGCTTTACGAACGTTTGCGCCAGACGATTGGATTGGTGAAGGACGCGGCCTCGATGCAGCCGTTGCTATCCAAGCCAAAGTCCAGTGAGGTCGGCGGGGGGACGGGCGGGGAAGGACGGCGGCTGTCGAGCGCGAGGCGGGACACACTTTTGGCGGCGTTCAAGACGGTGCCCATGCCCACGATTCCCGTCGCGGAGCCTGGGGTGAAAGGGGTTCCCCCGAAAATGACGCGGAAATGGCGTCGGAGCCTGGTGGCCATGGCGGCGGCCATCAGTCTGATCCTTGGGGTGGGGTTGATGCTGCCTTCGTTGGTGAAAGCCAAGGCTACGGCCAAGAGTCGTGGGGGTCGTTCCGCCGGTGCGTTTCATTGGTTTTATAAACAGGATCCGTCCGCACAACTCGAAGCTTCGGCTTCTAGACAACCTCCTGCGACTCCGGCTCCGATGGATGAACTCAGCGTGGCGCAGAACCCTGAGTCTTTGGGCCTCCAGCCACCACCGCCACCGAGGTCGGCCGGGGCGGCGGGCGGCCTCGGCGGCGGCGGGGGTGGGGGGAGTCCGACGTTGGCGCTGGCTGGTGTAGCGATTGACGCCGCTTCGACGACCCCGGTTTATCTTCCGAAGGGGGGTGCCAACCCATCCGACGATTACGTTGATTCGAGCCAACTATCAATGCGGAGGCCG
>Ga0172373_10009867_pt1 | contig 11760 bp, 8 predicted proteins | sample Lak10m_2_FD_114546 | JGI IMG/M metagenome (GOLD analysis project Ga0172373, IMG submission 114546) | Freshwater microbial communities from Kabuno Bay, South-Kivu, Congo - kab_092012_10m | ecosystem: Environmental > Aquatic > Freshwater > Lake | place: Democratic Republic of the Congo: South-Kivu... | reverse complement strand
AGGTATGTTCACCGTCGGATTACATATAAAAAGGATCTATACGCTCATCCATGAAGAGGTGCTGGTTCTTCCCAGCCGGATCATTGTCGCCCTCTTCTTTTTAACGCTCCTGGCAATTCCCCTTGTAAATCAGAATCCCTATCTGATCAGGGTTATCATCCTGACCAGTATCTTCGCCATCCTGGCAGCAAGCTGGGATTTTCTGTCCGGCTTTACCGGCCAGATGAACTTCGGACATGCCCTTTTCTTCGGCATCGGCGCCTACACCTCGGCGCTCCTGAATATTCATTTCCACATCCCCCCCTGGGGATGCGTACCCCTCGGCGCCGCGGCGGCGGTACTTGCCGGGCTTCTGGTCGGGATACCCTGCCTGCGGCTGAAACGGACATACCTGGCCCTGACCACGCTTGCGTTTCCGATCATCTTGATGGGCATCGTTTTTGCTTTGCCTGATTTAACCGGCGGCGAATTGGGTATTTCCGGTCTTAAGCGCCTTTCCAATTCCCTCGTCGGCAATTACTATATCCATGTTGTCCTGATGCTCACCCTGTGCTCCCTCATGTGGAAAATTACCGATTCCCATACCGGGATCATTTTTCATGCCATCCGCGAAGACGAGCTCGCAGTCAAGGCCTCGGGGATCAACACAACCCGCTACAAGCTGCTGGCCTTCTGCCTGAGCGGTTTCTTCGCGGGCATAGCAGGCGGTCTCTATGCCCATTACATGAGAATAGCCGGCCCGTCTACGCTGGAGGTCTCCATGTCCTTTACAGTTGTGATCTGGGGCGTTTTCGGTGGGATGGCAACAATTTACGGCCCGGTGGCGGCGGTGTTCATCCTTTTTCCGCTTCTGGAGTTTGTCCGCTTCTGGCCCGAATACCGGACTCTCATTTTCGCCGCCATCGTCTTAATGGTCCTGCTTTACATGCCGGAAGGGCTGGCGCCCTGGATAAGAGACAAGACCGAAAAGGAGTGCCCCCGTTGCAAGGTAAAAAACATAGCGACCCGGAAAACATGCCGGATTTGCAGCGCTTCGCTGAATTGACCGGCGCTGAAAGAAAGGATGCAATTATGGACCATAAGGATGCGTATCTTTCCCAACCGTGGCTGAAGAACTACCCGGAAGAAGTTCCCGCCCAAATTGACATCCCCGAGATATCAGTGCCGGAGCTCTTCGAACAGACGGCTGAAAAATACGAAAACCGCCCGGCTTTGATCTTTTACGGTAAGAAGATAAACTACCGCGAGCTCCGGGAACTGGTGAACAGGATGGCCACCGCCCTTGCGGATCTGGGAATCCAAAAGGGAGATACCGTGGCGCTTCATCTGCTGAACAGTCCCCAATACGTAATTTCCTATTTCGCCTCGCTGCGGCTGGGCGCGAAGGTGACGCCGATAAGCCCGGTGTATACAAGCATCGAGGTGAAGCATCAGCTTGAGGACAGTGAAACGAAGATCGTCATTTGCCAGGATATTCTCTTCGAAAACATCGACAAGGCGGGCTTCTGTGCAGAACGGGTAATTTTGACCAGCATTAATGAATATCTCCCCACCTTGAAAAAAATCTTCGCCGGCGGAGCCCGGCACTCTTCCGGAAAATCCGGCCTTGCGATGGAAGAGCTCAAAAAAAGGGGGGTAAAATCCTTTCAGGAGTTACTGAAAAAATATCCCCCCGAACCCCCGACCGTCGCGATTGACCCGTGGAAGGACCTTGCCGTCCTGCCTTACACGGGAGGCACCACCGGGCTTCCCAAGGCTGCCATGTTGACGCACCGGAATATCGTCGCCCTGCAGGCTCAGACACGGGCCTTCTGGCCGATATTTGAAGAAGGAAAAGAGGTGATCATGGCCTTTTTACCCCTGTTTCACATATACGGACAAGTGGTTGTAATGATTGCCGGCCTGGCTTACGGAGCAACCCTTGTTCTGTTTACAACCCCCGACATTGATGAAATCCTCTCGGCAATGGAGCGTTATCAGGCCTCCGGATTCTACGGAGTGCCCACCCTGTTTGAATATCTGAAGGAGTATGAAAAAACCGGCCGGGTTAACTGGAAGCGCCTGAAACTGATTGTCTGCGGGGCTGATACGCTGCACGAATCGACAATTGACGGCTGGGTAAAAAGGACCGGGTCGCAAATCCTCGAGGGGTACGGGATGACGGAAACCACATCCGCCAGCCACAGCTCGCCGATGAACCGCTACAAGAAGGGCTCGTTCGGAGTGCCCCTGCCGAATGTAGGGGCAGCAATCATCGATCCCGAGGGAACTGAATTTATCCCCGTCGGCGAAGTCGGCGAGATGATTTTATCCGGCCCCAACATCATGCAGGGCTATTGGAAAAGACCGGAAAGTACACAGGAGATCATGTTCGAAATTGATGGAACCACCTGGATGCGCACCGGGGATCTGGTCAGCATGGACGAGGAGGGATACTTCCACTTCTTCGACCGTAAACGGGATCTGATAAAATATAAAGGTTACTCGGTTTTCGCCCGACATGTCGAGGAAGTCCTCTACCAACATCCCCAGATCAAAGCCGCCGGCGTTGTGGGCGTCCCTGATCCGGCAGTCGGAAACCTGATCAAGGCCTATGTAGTTCTGGAAAGCGAGGCCAGAGGCAAGATTTCGGAAGAAGAAATCGTAAATTTTTGCTCCGGGCGTCTTGCCCATTACAAGGTGCCGAAGATCGTTGAATTCCGCGGCGAGCTGCCGAAAACAGACGTCGGCAAGGTTTCGCGGCGGGAATTGCGAGAGGAGAGCGAGGAGTGCTGACATGACCGTACCACTTCTGGAAGTGGAAGGACTAACCAAAAATTTCGGCGGTCTGCGTGCAGTCAATGACATCCGGCTGCGGATGGAGCAAAAGGAGATCATCGGGCTCATCGGTCCCAACGGCGCTGGGAAAACCACCCTGCTGCGACTTCTCACCGGAATATTGAAACCCAATTCGGGAAGCGTTCGTTTCAAGGGAAAACAGATCGTCGGCATGAAGATCTGGGACATCGTCAATATGGGAATAGCCGGCACTTTTCAGAATATGCGGCCGTTTCGCCGCCTTCCCATTATTGCCAATGTGATGGTTTCCTGCCTCTCCCCACGAGTCATGAAAAAAGGTGAGTGGGTAAAGATTGTGGAGGCAAAGGCCATGGACGCCCTCGAATTCGCAGGCATCTCCGATATGGCTTTGGAAAAGGCATCCACTCTGTCCCAGGGAGACTTGAAAAGACTTGAGGTAGCGCGAACGGTGGCGACGGAGCCGGAATTGCTGCTGCTGGATGAACCATTCGGCGGACTCAGCCCTGCCGAAACGGAGTTGATGGCAAAATCCATCCACCGACTCCACAGGGGCGGACGCTTTGGGCGCCTGCACAGCGAGGGGCCGGCGATGATCATCGTGGAGCACAAATTACAGCAGCTCATGAAAATCGTGGATCGGATCATCGTTCTCAACTTCGGTTCGATTCTTGCCGAGGGCACCCCCGAAGAGGTGGTGAACAATCCGCTGGTGATCGAGGCCTATCTGGGAAAGGGGGGAGGACAATAGCCATGCTCCTCGAAGTCTCTCATTTAAGCGTGCGGTATGACAAGGCCGTTCTGGTAAACGATGTCAGCCTGAAGGTTGAAAAAGGGGAACTGGTCGCCCTGGTCGGGCCAAACGGCGCGGGAAAATCCACGACGCTCCGGGCAATCAGCGGTCTGGTCGCCTGGGAGAGGGAGATCCGACGCCGTTCCACCGCGGGAGACATCTTTCTGGAAGGGTCGATAACCTTCAAAGGCGAATGCATCGATCAAACTCCCGCCCACGCCATTGTCCAGCGGGGGCTTGTTCTCTGCCCTGAAAGGAGACGGCCGTTTCGGGAAATGAGCGTGCTCGAAAATTTAAGAGCAGGCGCGTATCTTCAGAAAAACAAGAACAAAAGCCGGGATGTCCTGAATAAAGTTTATGAGCTGTTTCCGGTTCTCAAAAAACGGGCCGCCCAGATTTCCGGGACCCTTTCCGGCGGCGAACAGCAGATGCTGGCCATTGGCAGGGCCTTCATGTCTGATCCCGAGCTGCTTTGCATTGACGAACCATCGACCGGTCTGGCCCCGCTGATTTGTCAGGAGGTTTTTGAAAAGATATCCGAGATCAACCGCATGGGAATAACTATCCTGCTGGTGGAGCAGGATGTGAGCGCCGTCTTTAAAATGTCCAACCGCAATTACGTGCTCTCCTCGGGTAAAATTATTGCGCAGGGAACCGCGGAGGAACTGCTCCGAAACGAGGTGCTGCGCAAGAGCTATCTGGGGCTTTAGAAAGACGGCAAATCCTTTGAACAGGGGTTTCTCACAGCAGCTCCCGCAAAAACCGGCCGGTATGGGAATGCTCCGTTTTGGCAACCTCTTCCGGAGTTCCGGAGGCGATGATTCGTCCGCCGCCGGGACCGCCTTCCGGACCAAGATCGATGATGTAATCGGCTGACTTGATCATGTCGAGGTTGTGCTCGATCAGGACGACGGTATTTCCCATGTCCACGAGGCGCATCAAAACATCGAGCAGCTTCTGGATGTCGGAAAAATGAAGACCGATAGTCGGCTCATCGAGGATGTAGAGGGTATTGCTGTTGGCTCTCTTCCCCAGCTCGCGAGAGAGCTTGATCCGTTGCGCCTCGCCGCCGGAGAGGGTTGTCGCCGATTGGCCGAGGTGGATGTACCCCAAGCCTACATCTTGCAAAAGCTGAAGCTTCTCGCGAATCGACGGGATATGCTCGAAAAATGAAAGCGCCTGCTGAACGGTCATGTCGAGGATTTCGGCAATGTTTTTGCCCTTGTAACGTATTTCGAGGGTATCCTGATTGAACCGCCGGCCCTGGCAGGCGTCGCAGGTCACATAGACGTCCGGCAGAAAGTGCATCTCGATTTTGATCAGGCCGTTCCCCTCGCACGCCTCGCAGCGCCCTCCCCTGACATTGAAGCTGAAACGTCCCGCCTTGTAGCCCCGGAGTCGCGCCTCGGGAAGCCCGGTGAAAAGCTCCCGGATATGGGAGAAAATGCCGGTATAGGTAACCGGATTCGAGCGCGGCGTCCGTCCGATCGGCTGCTGGTTCATCATGATGACCCGCTCGATGCCGCCGAAATCGGCAATGCGCCTCACCTTGCCGCCCCCCATACGTTCCTGGTTGATTCTTCTGGCAAGCGCCTTGTAAAGCGTCTCTATCACCATCGTGCTTTTGCCGGAACCGGAAACCCCGGTCACCGCGGTGAAGATGCCGACGGGAATTCTTATATCGATATTTTTAAGGTTATGCTCGTTCGCCCCTTCCAGAACGATAAAACGCCCCGCAAGCGGCCGCCTTTTCCGAGGGACCGGGATAGACTTCCGCCCGGAAAGGTACTGCCCGGTCAGCGACTCTTCCGAACGACAAATCTCCGCAGGCGTCCCCTGAAATATCACCTCTCCGCCGAACATCCCCGCCCCCGGACCGATGTCGATAATCTGATCCGATGCCATCATCATATCCTTGTCATGCTCGACAACAAGGACCGTGTTTCCCATATCGCGCAACCGCTTTAACGTCGCAATCAGACGAACATTGTCCCTCTGATGCAGACCGACGGTCGGCTCATCCAGCACATAGAGAACCCCGACCAGCCCCGACCCGATCTGGGTGGCAAGACGGATTCTTTGCCCCTCGCCACCGGAAAGACTGCCTGACGCCCGCGCCAGGGTCAGGTAATCCATGCCGACATCAAGCAGGAAACCCAGCCGCGCCCTGATTTCCTTCATCACCCGCTCGGTAATCCTGACCTCCTGCGGGGAAAACGGAATTGACGCTACAAACTCCCGGCACTCCTTAAGCGGAAAACAGCACAGCTCATGGATATTTTTGCCGCCGACGGTCACCGCAAGACTCTCCGGCTTCAGGCGGGCGCCATGACAGGCCGGACATTCCCGAAGGTTTATGAAGCGGGACAGATCCATCCGCACATGCAGCGATGTGGTCTCCTTGTATCTTCGGTCGAGTTCGTTGAGCACACCCTCGAACGGCCGGGTGTGAAAAAAACGCCGGCCGCCGCGATCGGCATAAAAGCGAATACTTTCTTCACCCGAACCATAGAGCAACGCCTCCGCGATTTTCGTCGGCAGATCCTGAAAGGGGGTGTTGATATCGAATCCAAAATGGCCGGAAAGAGCGTCAATCATATTGAAATAACGGAGATAGTGACGCCCCGACCAGGGGACGATCGCCCCCTCGCGAATCGAAATACTCCGGTCCGGGACAACAAGTTCTTCATCAAAATACATTCGGGTGCCCAACCCGCCGCAATCGGAGCACGCCCCATAAGGGCTGTTAAACGAAAACATTCGCGGGGCAAGTTCCGACATGCTTATGCCGCAATCAGGACAGGCGTAGCGCCCGCTGAAGAGGACATCATTCCCCCCTGCAAGGCCGACGCGCACCAGACCGTCGGATAGACCCGCAGCCGCTTCCAGGGATTCGCGAAGCCTTCCCCGCACCCCTTCCCTTACGACAATGCGATCGATGATCACGTCAATGTCGTGTTTATGGTTCTTGTCGAGCACAATCTCGTCGGCAAGCTCCTTTAGCTCCCCGTCCACGCGAACCCGAGTATAGCCATCCTTGAGAAGTTTCTTGAATTCCTTTTGAAATTCCCCTTTGCGGCCGCGGACAAGGGGCGCCGAAATCGTGACCCGGGAATTTGCCGGATAGGAGAGGATAGCCTCCAGCATGGCGTCAATCGTCTGGGCCTTGATCTCCCTGCCGCATTTCGGGCAGTGAGGAATGCCGACCCTGGCAAAAAGGAGCCGCAGGTAATCGTAAATCTCTGTCACCGTGCCTACAGTGGAACGGGGATTGTGGGAGGCCATCCGCTGCTCGATCGCAATGGCGGGGGAAAGACCCTCGATGGACTCCACATCCGGCTTGTCCATCTGGCCGATGAACTGCCGGGCGTAGGTGGAAAGGGATTCCACATACCGCCTCTGCCCTTCGGCATAAATGGTGTCAAAAGCCAGGGATGATTTTCCTGAACCGCTGACCCCGGTTATTACCACCAGGCAATCCCTCGGTATATCAATATTTACATGCTTCAGATTGTGCTGGGATGCGCCCCGTACCCTGATGAAGTTCATTACAGCCTGATCTCGACATTATATTTTTCCCGCAGACTCTGCAGCCACTCTTCGAATCTCTTTTCCATTTTCTCCTTTTCCAGCTTCGCCTTGATCTCCTCGCGAACGCCTTCAATGGTTTTTGCGCCTGCCCCCCGGCGGTCTGTTGTCTGGATGATATGAAAACCGACCGGCGATTCTATGACATCGCTGATTTTGTTCAGCGGCAGGTTAAAAGCGACCGCTTCTATCTCGGCAAGAATAGACCCTTTCTCGATATAGCCAATATCTCCCCCCTCTGCGGCACCCGGTCCCTGAGAAAACTTTGCGCACAATTCCGCAAAAGATTCTCCCTTGAGCAGCCGCTGGTGGATGGCTTCAGTCTCGGCGCGAGTTTTCGCCTTCGCCTCGGGACTCGCATCTGCGGACACAAGCAGGATTATCTGCCTTATCCGGACAGATTCCTTACCCTCGTACTCTTCGCGATGTTTTTGGTAATACTCGCCAATTTCCCCGTCCGTCGCAACTACTTTTGCCCGGATGTCCCTTCCGATCAGCTTCATCCTGATCAGTTGGCCCTTCATATCCTTCTTGTATTCCTCCAGGGTCATCTTTTCCTGTTCAAGAAGCCTTCGGAACTCCTCTTCCGATAAATTACGCTGTTTTTTGAGATCGGCGATTGTCGCCTCGATTTCTCTCTGCTGAATGGATATCCCCGTTTTTTTTGCCTCCTGCTCCATCAGGATATCATTGACAAGCCGGTTGAGAAGCCCTCTTTTGGTCTCGTCGAGGGCCTTCTCCCGCTCATTGCCGCGATAACCGGCATCAAATTTATCCTGATAAGGCGCAAAGGCCCTGTTCAGATCCGAAAGGGTAATTACCTCATCATTAACGACGGCCACTATCCGATCGATTACATCGGCTTCCGCCAGGGCACAGAAAGACAGGGTAAAAACCCCAGCGAGCAGGAATTTCCAAAAGCAAGGTTTCCACCTATTGGCTTTACAAATACAGGGTTTCATTTTCAATGTCTTTATCCTCCTCATCCTCTCAATTCCTCTATCAATTGCCGAGCCCGCAACAGTATCTCGGCGCCGGCAACCCCCGGCATGGGAATAGTCAATTTGTTGTCAGGGGTGAGACGCACCCCCCGGCGCTTGCCGCGGTACAGTTCCATGATCCGGGCCGGTTCAATCGGGCTGTTGCTCTGCAGCAACAAAGACATTTGATTCCCGTCATAACCAATCTTCCGTCCTCTGACTGTCTTGAGGAGGTTGCGGATTCCAATAACCCCGATAAGGTTGTCAACTTCGGCAGGAACATTTCCGTAACAATCGCGCAATTCCTGATGGATGGCATACAATTCTTCTTCAGTCGAGGCGAGCGAAATTTTTTTGTAGGAGACAAGCCGCTGGTGCTCGTCCGCCATATAGTCTTCCGGAATGAAAGCGGGAATCCCCAGATTTATCTCCGGACGGATTTCTTCTTCCGGCGCCGGCGCCCCTTTAATCTCCCGAATCGCATTTTCCATCATCTCGGTGTAGAGCTCGTAGCCAACAGCGGATACATGCCCGGACTGGGACGTTCCCAGCATGTTGCCCGCCCCCCTGATTTCGAGGTCATTGGAGGCAATCCTGTAACCCGAACCCGCTTCGGTAAAATCCATTATGACCCGCAGCCGCTTCTGGGCATCGCGGGAAAGCATCGCCCCCTGGGGGACAAGCAACCAGGCAAACGACTCCTCCTTCGAACGGCCGACCCGCCCCCTTATCTGGTAGAGCTGAGAAAGACCAAAACGATCGGCCCGGTTGATGATAATCGTGTTCGCAGACGGAATATCCAGACCGGCGCCGATGATCGTCGTGCAGACAAGGACATTGTCTTCCCCGCGGATGAATCTTTTCATGGCGCCTTCAATCTCCGAGGGTTTCATCTGCCCGTGAACAACCCCGACATTCGCCTCGGGAACGAGTTTCTGGATGAGGCGGGCCATAGTGAAGATCGAACGGACCCGGTCATGGAGAAAAAAGGCCCGGCCGCCGCGGGCAAGCTCCCCGCGGAGCGCGTCCTTTATTATCTCCTCGTTGAATTCAATTACGTAAGTCTTAACGGGCAGACGGCTCTCCGGCGGCGTATTCATTATCGAAAGATCCCTTATTCCCACAAGCGACAGATGCAGAGTCCGCGGAATAGGGGTCGCCGAAAGGGTAATCACATCAACCAGTTTGCGGAGTTTTTTCAGCTTCTCCTTGTCTGCAACGCCAAAACGCTGCTCCTCATCGACGATCACCAGCCCCAGATCCCGAAAATTTACATCCTTCTGCAAGAGACGGTGGGTACCGATCACGATGTCCACCGTCCCTTTCTCCAGACCTTCCACTATCTCCTTCTGCTCGGTCTTGCTGCGGAAACGGTTAAGCACCTCAACGCGGAGCGGATAATTTTTCATCCGCCCAGAAAATTGTCAGAAAAAACTTATTCTGCGACAAAACAAAACTTATTCTGCGACAAAAAAACGAAACATGCGACAACATTCGCAGCCGGATCGCAGGGCGTAGAAATCCTGTTCGATACCGGGGAATAGGAATCGACAGGTATTTTGGTTCAATATTGTATCGGATGAACCAGGGTCAGCCGTTCTAATAAGTAATGATTAGTTGTTCGTTAACTCTCTTTTTTCGATTGGCGCTCTCCTCTCGTAAATATCAATTCACCTATAATATTTTCCTTTGCTCGGGCGCTATCCGCGTGTTTTACATGCCCTAACCATGATTGGATACTGGCCGTCACTTTTTCTAACGATAGCCTCCCTTCCCGGTACATTTTCCGCATCCTCACGAACCGTCTTCTCGCCCGGATCATACTGGATTTGCGCAACAGCCGATGGCTCGCCCAGGTTCTGTAGCCCAGGAAATCAATGCCGCGGCTTACCGGGAAAATGTCACTTTTGGGATTCAACCTGAGTTTGAGGCGGCTGCCGATAAAATCGACAACCTCATCCTTTATCAAGTGCAGCGTTTTCTTGTCGTCAGATAGGATTATAAAATCATCCATATACCTTACATAATATTTTACCTTCAGGTGGTGTTTTACAAACCGATCCAGCTCATTGAGATAAAGGTTGGCTCCCCATTGGGAAATCAGGTTGCCGATCGGCAGGTTACATGATTCAGGGTCGCTCCGGTCGCCAGTGGAAAATATGACCTGGTCAAATAACCACAATGTGTCCCGGCATTTGATCTTTTGCTCGATAATCCGCATCATGACGTGATGATTGATCGAAGGGAAGAACGCAGAGATATCACCTTTGAAGCAAAATACATGATCTTTCCATTGCCGGGAGGCCTTTCTTAGAAACTCGTCCGTTCGATAGATGCCGGCATGCGTTCCCTTGCCGACCCGGCAAGCAAAGGAATCTGCGATAAATAACGAGTCCCAGATGGGCTCGACGATGTTCATAACTGCATGATGGAGAACGCGGTCGCGGAACGGCGCAACATAGATCAAGCGCCTTTTCGGTTCGCAGATAGTAAATGAACCATAAGCGCCGGGCTTGTAAGTCTTCCAGATCAGTTCATTTTGGAGGGATATGAGATTCTCATCGAGATTCTCATGAAATCTCAAGATGGCCGGCAAATAACGACGGCCCCGGGATGCTTTGTGAAACGCCAACTTTAGGTTATCGTAATCGTATATCTGCTCGTAGAGGTTTCCGTGTCGTCTCATAATGTCCCACTTTTGATGCGCTCCGTGGGGTTCGGTTGCCCTACTAACCACGGAAGCGCGCAATATTTTTGCCGATGCGGAGAGCATGCGACAAGGGTGTAAGCCTGTTCTGGCGTGTGACTGTCCGTAGATGGAATCCATCTACGGCTTCTGCATGTCGCCTGAGCTGCGCGGGCGCCGATGTTCCAGTTCGAGTTCGACGGCGCGTTGTTGACGTTGAGAGCGCCGGGGCACAGGGCACCGTTGTTGCAATTGCCGCCGCGGAGGGCATGTCGGTTTACACCCTATCATTTTTGGGCGGCTTTAATCCAACCGCCCACCATTCTGCCGAGTTCAACTATCATCCTGATCCAGAGTTCATGTTTCTTTGTGGGCAAATAACCGAGGTCCCGCGCGCGGCACACTTTTGATCTCAATTGGGCAATGGCGATATCGAGATCCTGCAGTGTCGTCTTCTTAAAATACTGCTTTTGTGCGCGGATTATGAGTTCATCGATTTTTTCCATCAATAGGCGAATTTCCGCCGACATCACGTGGCGCTGATATTTAGGAAAATGGTTCAGCGCCACGTAGGCATAATTAACCATATCATCAAATTTCTGTTTTATAATCAAGTCTTGCAGCATTTTATATCCATCCCGCGCCCTATCGGGCGCTCATCAGTTTGCAGTAACCAGGTTTCAGGGAACAAGAACTGCGCGGGCGCCGATGCTCCAGCCCGAGTACGACGGCGCGCTGGTGACGTCGAGAGCGCCGGGGCACAGGGCACCGTCGGAGCAACCGCCGCCGCGGAGGGCTATAATTTCCCCGGTAGTAGTAACCCAAATACCCTGGCCATCAAAGCCGCCCTGGCCCGCAGTGGCTGACGAGGCGGGTATTCCATGTAACTTTAATGCCGATTCTGTTCTGTATGCGGT
>Ga0172373_10009864_pt1 | contig 11765 bp, 8 predicted proteins | sample Lak10m_2_FD_114546 | JGI IMG/M metagenome (GOLD analysis project Ga0172373, IMG submission 114546) | Freshwater microbial communities from Kabuno Bay, South-Kivu, Congo - kab_092012_10m | ecosystem: Environmental > Aquatic > Freshwater > Lake | place: Democratic Republic of the Congo: South-Kivu... | reverse complement strand
TCAATGCATCTAATTCTTCTTTACTAAATTTTTGTTCTTTCATATTCTCTTTTTTTATCTAATAAAATAGGTACTATTTCATAGTACCTATTTTCGCATTTACACAAAATCTTTTACACACTCATTTAAAACTATGACATAATACAAAAAATAATTAAAAAACAAAAAGTTTTTTAATTATTTTTAATTTGTTTCTGCAAAGCATATTATATTTCTATTTTTATAGAAGGTCACATAGCATTACAAACATAAATTGAATTTATATATTTTCATTTTGCACCAGATGGCTTAACTTCATTTATAGTATTTAGGAAAAATTTTAGATTCTCTATAAGTTTTTCTTTTCCAAATGATAATTTACCAAAAATTGAGTGAACATTACCTTGTTTATCAGTTTTGAATTCAAATTTTCAAGCAGCTATTTCTTTAACGACACCAACTAAATCTTCTCAAACACTTCAAGTTTTAGGGTTTGGCATAAGTCATTTAGGTCATAGAACCCTAGCTATTTTTCATAAGTGTCTCATCATTCATGGAGTAGCAACACAAACATCAAAATCTAGAGGTACATTTCATTTTTCTATATCATCAATTAAATCTAATCAACCAACTTTCACAGCTCAAGCATTTTCTAAATCTTTTGAAGAAACACTATCTGTAAAAGCACATATTTTAGGAACTTTTCAGCTACCATTTGGAAGAGTTATAGTTGTCCTTATCATTTGATCAGCATATTTTGGATCAAGATTTAAGTTAAAATGAACTTCAACAGAAGGATCAAATTTAACAGTATTAGTTTTTTCAAGTATATCTACTGCTTCTTCTAATTTATAAGCAATAGAAGGATTATAAAGCTCAACAGCTTTTCTATATTTCTTTCATCTGAACATATTGTAATAATAAAAAAATAAAGGTAATAACGAGTTTTTAGCTCTTCCTTTTTTTAAAGGCTATAGGATTATATAAAAAAATATGTATTTGTAAAATTTTTTATATAAATTTGTAGGGAACGGTTTAAAACCGTTCCCTACAAATTTAATCAATTAAACTTCTAATAAAATCTTTTGTATCTTCAACACTAAAAACTCTTTTTGTAGTTACTCAGATTTCAAGTGGTGGATAATCGTTTCATCATGGGAAAACAGCATCTCATACAAAAATAATTTCATTTAATCAAACTTGGGAGTTTTCTATAAGTTTATTTATTCAGTAAGCTTTATTTACTCATTTTCTTGTAATGTCAATTGTAGTTGTTCAAGCTGCTAATATATCATAGTCTTGAAATTTATCTTTTACAGATTCTATTATTTTTTTTCTTTTTTCAAAATCAGTATCCCAAATATATTTTTTTTCATGTGGAGCATCAACTCACAATATTACATAACTTATTTGAGTATCTCTATCATCAATAGTTTTTCACCAAACTTCTTTTGGTTGTAATTTTAATTCTTCTATTGCTTGTTTCAAAGTTGTTTTTATATAATTTTTTTCTTCTAAAGTAAGATCAAGAGAATATATTTCCTCAAATCAAGAATTTTTGTATAAATACATTTTTGTGCTACAAGTTGGGCATAAATATAGATTTTTTAAAATACTTTCATCATTTCATATTAAATCTACAATTTGTTTTTTAAACTGTCAATATCATCATCCTGAAATAACTCATACTTTGTATTTTGTTAAAAGTTTTTTGAATAATTCTATCATTTCATCATCCATTTTATCTCTGCTTGGAGTTAGAGTTCAATCCATATCAAAAGCTATCATTTTAAACATTACATATAAATTATTAAATAAATTATAGATAAATTTATATATAAAATAGTTTTTTTCAAATTTAATTATAAAAAATATGGTTTTAAAATTTATTTTTCTACATTGTTCATATTCTATACTCAATTTCTTTACTTACAAAAGCTCTATCTCTACCATATTTTAATCTTGATAATTCATAATATGCTCTTGCTATTTGTTTATCTCAAGTTTCTAAATATGGATTTACTGGAATTATAGAGAAGGGAATAGTTGGTTGATTGTCAACTGCTAATTTCATAACAGCCTTGAATTTATCCATATTTACTAAATCTTGCCTACTAAATGTTGGAGCATAATATTTTTCTAAAAACTCTCAGTCATCAGGTCAAATCTTATAACTCATTATTGTTCAAACATTTCAGAAAATTGCATTTTTTAGATTAACATTTGATTTTGTAAGTGCATCAGATTTTTCTAATTGTCATAAATATTGATGAGCTATATTTAGACTTAATCTATATTTTCTAGCTTCAGATAATATAGATTCAATACTATCTGTAACATAATTTTGAAATTCATCTATATATAAGAAAAAATCAGATCTTTCCTCTTTTGGCATTTTATCTCTTCTCATTGCCGCCATTTGCATTTTACTTACAAGCATCATTCAAAGTAATTGAGAATTTAAGTCTCATAATCTTCATTTACTAAGATTAATCATAAGTATTTTTTTATTTTGCATTACATCAAGTATATCAAAACTACTTTTTGTTTGTCATATTATATTTCTAATCATTGCATTAGTAATAAACTGTCAGAATTTTGCAGCAAAATAAGGAATAATTTCCGCTTTTTCTCTATCTCACATTTTAGCAAAAGTAGATCACCACCAAGCTTTTACTATGGGATTTTTAACATGATTTATATGATCTTTTTGGAAGTTATCATCTGTAAATAATCTAACAACATCTGTAATTGCAGAACCTCATGGATAAGCCATAAGTGTCAAAACTCAGTTTCTAAAATAATCTTGAATTCTTGGTCAAAATACTTCATTACCAAAAAGTTTTATCATTATGTTCATAGAATCTTGAGCTACTAAATCCATTTCTTCTGGAGTATTTGCTTCAAGTAAATTCAATCATAATGGTCTTTCTGTATCAGATGGATCAAAAATTATTACATCATCAGCTCTATTTCTAGGTATAAAAGGAATTAAATCATTTACTAAATCTCAGTGTGGATCCATAACAGCAATTCAGTTTCAAAGTGCTAAATCTTGTCTTGCCATAACTTGAAGAGTGCTTGATTTACCTGTACCAGTTTGTCAAATAATATAAAAATGTCTGAATCTATCTTCATTTTTGATTCTTATTTCTTTTTTTATTCATCTATAAACATTGTATCATATAAGAATTCATTCTTTTGGAATATCAATTGGGGCTTTTACTATTTTGAAGTTTTGCCATTTTATTTCAGGTGTTTTATTGTATCTTGTATGAGGAAAATGGAAAATACTAGATATTTCTTCAGTGTTTAAAATCATTTTCTTTAGATAAAAAGGTTTTCTAAAAAATCTATAAATATAATTTTTTATTAGCATTTTATCATTATGTCTAATTGTTTTTGTGAATTTATTAAAGTCAGGATATGAAAACTGTGAAAATGAAGAAACTATATTTGTTAGCTCTGTTTCAACCATATTTTTATCATTTCAAGTTACTAAAACTCTAATTATAGTTTCAAAACCTGTTTTATCTCATTTTTCGTCAACTGTTTTTGACCTTTCTTGTGTTAATGCTGAAGTTTCATTTCATGATTCTTTTCATTTTTCTTCATGTTCTGTAAAAAACATTTCAAAAAATGCTACAATCCATTTAAAAGGATTTAATGAAAATCAAGAACTTTTTCATTTCATCATTTTGCTTGATTTTTTGCTACATTCTCACTGCCAATCATCATCAATTGGTTTTAATAATATTTGTATGGAAGCAGATTCATCTTCTTCTAGTTTAGAAAATGAATTTGTTATGTTATTTATAGGATCGCTTTCCAATTTTTGATAGGTTTTTATTGGGTAATAAAAAGGTTTTGTAGTATTTAAGTAAGTTCAAATTATATGTTTTCTTTCAAAATTAGAATTGGAGTCTTTAAAAATATTTATTTCTGTTGTTTCTTCTACTATTGCATCTTGGTAAAAACCATTTATTTGCTTTTCTATTAGATTTTTATAACCTTTAGGAGCTACTATAAAAAAGTATATTTCTCATTCATGAGCTATATATTCGAAACTTAATATATCTTGTCCAAGAATATTTTTTATTATTTTAGAGCTATGAATGCTTTTTAGTGATGAAATAAGTTGTTCCATTAAGGATACGGTTTCCTTGAAATCTTTTGTAGTTTCTTTTTTCTCGTCAAGTTCACTATCTTTTTTGGGTAGAGTTACTTTTAAAAAAGTCAATTTTAGAGTTCTTCTAAAATCTTCTTTTTTTCTAATAGATAAGAATATTATATATCAAAGTAATAAAGCGATAATTACATAAATATAGTACATTTTGATTTTATTAAAATTAATTATTTTTATTGTATCATATTTTAAAAATAAATGAAAATTTTTCATTGTTTATTTTAATCATTCTATATGATATTCAATTAACTTCTTTCATAGAGTAAATTTTATTCTTTTGATTAATCTCTCAATTATTAGGTAATCATTTTCAAAAATATTTAAATTAAGAACTATTTCTATCTTATCAAAATCAAGTTTTTTAGATACTATTTCTTCAATATCTACTTCCATAGAATAAACAATATCACTTAAATCTTTAAAAATTCCGACATTATTTACAAAAATAAACTTAATTTTTAATAGTAAATTCTCACTATCTCATTTTATATGTGCAGGAAGTAATCTATCTTTATTAACGGTTTCAAGAATTTTACAATCTATTTTATGAATAGAAATTATTCATTTATTGTTAATATGAGCTATTATTTTTGATGGGACTTTTTTTCTACAACAATGGCAAAGTTTGTATGTTATTCATTCTTCTCATCATATAATTATGTTTAGCTTCTCTATTTTTGAATTTCCTTCATTTTTATCTTTAGTAAATTCATTATAGATGCTTTTTTCTTGTTTTTGTATTTTAATATTACCTGATTTAATTATTCTTTTCAAAAGAGATGCTGGAGTTATACTAAAATCTCAAACTTGTTCTAATATCTGCCATCTTTCTTCCAGATTATATTCTCTTGAATCAAGCACTTTTAGTATTGATAATTCTTTATCAATTTCTTCTATTCAATAACCAACTAGGTATTTATTCATCATTAGCCTTCACCTATCTCTATACAAATCTTCATTATCTTTTTTTAAAAAAGCTTTTATTCTATTTTTTGCTTTTGCGGTTTTAACAAAAGATAACCAATAAGGACTAGGACTTCTTGATTTATCAGTTATTATCTCTATTCTATCTCAATTGTGAAGTTCTTTATCTAAAGGGGAAACTATTCAGTTAACTTTTGACAATAATATGTTATTTCATAAATCAGTATGTACATAATATGCAAAATCTATAGGAGTTGATCAAACAGGTAAATTTATTGATTCTCATTTGGGTGTAAAAACAAAAATTCTATTTTTGAATACATCTATTTTTAATGAATTCATAAAATCAACATTTTCTAAGCTTTCTGTTAATTCTTTTAGTTCTTTAACCCAATCAACATCATTTGACATAACACTTCATTTCTCTTTGTATTCAAAATGAGCGGCAACTCAAATATCTGAATATTCCTTCATTTCATAAGTTTTTATTTGTATTTCTATCGGCTGTTTTGGTAATAATCACACAACAGTGGTATGTAAACTTTTATATCAATTTGGTTTTGGTAGAGCAATATAGTCTTTGAATTTATTAGGGATAGGTTTCCATTTATTATGTATTAATCATAAAACTTTGTAGCAATCCGAAATATCATTTACAATTATTCTAGCTCAAAATATATCATATAAATCACTTGGTGATTCAAGTCATTTTTTCTTTAATTTATTATGTATTGAATAAATTGATTTTACCCTAAAGTCTATTTCATATTTTTCAATATTTCCAAACAAAATATTATCTATTTCTCTTTTTGCATTCTCTTCAAAATACTTTCTGCTATTTCATAATCTTGTTAACTCTTTTTTTAAATTTCTATATCAAGTAAAATCAAGTATTTTAAAGCATTCTTCCTCAAGTAAGTTTTTATAATGAAATAATCACAATCTATCTGCAATAGGAGCATATATGTTTAGAGTTTCCATTGCTATTCTTTCTCTTTTTTCTTTTTTTGGATGATATTTTAGAGTTTTCATATTATGTAATCTATCAGACAGTTTTATAAAAATCACTCTTAAATCTTCTGCCATAGCTACAAACATTTTTCTCAGACTTCATATATTTCTATCTTCTCACATATATCTAACTTTTCATAATTTTTCCATTCAAGAACACAAAAAAGCTACATCTTTTCAGAATTCTTTTTCTATATCTTTCAGAGTCATTTCTGTATCTTCAACAACATCATGTAAAAGGCAGGCTTGAATTGTTGATAAATCAGGTTTTAAATAAAGTAAAATTTCTGTTGCTTCAACAGGGTGAATTATATAAGGATCTCAAGATAATCTCATTTGTCACTCGTGAGCATCTCTTGCATACAAATAAGCACTAAAAATTTCTTCTTTAATATAACTTTCATCGAAGTATTTTATATATGAACAAACTTTTTTTACTATCTCATTTACTTTTTTATCTATTTTTGAATAATCATATTTCATAAAATATATTTATATATTAATAATTCTATTTTAGCCTTGTTTAATCTTTTGTAAAGATTTTTAAAAATTTTCTTTACAAAATTTTTAATTATTATAATATATTGTTACTTAATGTTATATTTAATTATTGTTTAAATAAAATTACTATGAAGAATTTATTAAAAAAAGGTTTCACACTAGTTGAATTACTTGTTGTAATAACTATTTTAGCCATTATATCGGTTGTTGCTTACCAAAATTTTTGATGAGCTGTTGATAAGGCTACATCGTGAAGAAAAGTTAATGATATATCTACTATAGAAACAGCATTACAACAGTATAAAGCAGATAATAATAATTATCCTTTTACAGATGTTTATAATTCTTCTACAAATGTTTGGTGATATAATTCTGGAACGACTGCAAATCCTTCAAATATTATAAAAGTTACTAATAATTGAGCTGAAATTGCTACCGTTAATACTTGATCCAGTATTTGATGAGGGAAAATTTATTGAACTTGATCTTGGGGGTCTTCTGTAAGACAAATTTGAGCAAAATGAACTATTTCTAGAGAAACTCTTTGAAAAAAATATTTAAGCAAGGATTTATATGATCCTGAGCTATGAGATATTAAAGTTTGAACTACATGAAGTAAAATGGTAGATTATTGAATATGAAGGTATGTATACTCTACATATAAAAAGAACTCTATAGATTGAGTTTGGGCATCAAATTATAACTGAAATGCATATAATATAGCATACACTTTTAAAAAAGATGGATCAGATACATATTTAACAAAAATAGTTTGAGATTATGATAATGAAAGTTGTTATGAAGATAAAGATAAATGTCCTTCTAATTTAATTTGATTATTAGATTGATCAACTCAAAGTTGAGCTACTAATAATACAAATTATTGAATACCATATTGAATTACAGATTTTGCACAATAAAAAAATAATGAAAGTTTAAACTTTCATTATTTTTTTTGTTTTAAAATAGAAATATAATTTTTTTTATTATCAAATAATCTATTTTCTATAATTTCCAAATTAGAATTTTTAAACAAATATTCTAATTCTGATAAATCAAAGCAATGGTAAAATCTTGCAAACTCTCAAATCTTAATATTATAATCTAAGCTTAAAAATTTATTATCACTTTCACTTATTATAGAATTTTTGTATTTTTCATAATTTATTTCACTATTCAAACTCCAGTTTGTCATAAATATTATTCAATCTGTTTTTAATAATTTTTTTGAATATTCTATAACTTTTTTTCTTTCTTCTATATTTTTAAGATGATGAAATGATGCTATAAAAAATATAAAATCAAACTTTTCTTTTATTTTGTATAAGTCTAACATATCATTTTTTAAGAATTTATAATTATTATGTAATTTTTTAGCTTCTTCTAATAATCATTTTGATAAGTCAACTCATAAATAATTATCTACTTTTAAATTATTATTTTCTATAACATCTATTAATCTTCAATTTCAGCATCATATATCTAAAATGCTAATATTTTTTTTATCTAAACTATTTTTATTTATAAATTCTAGAAAATAATCTATTTCTTCCCACTTCATATTTTTCCTAGAATTAGAAAAAGTTTTAGCAAAATTATTATAATCCATATATTTGTATAGTTATAACTGTATAAAATTACATTTTTTCAGGCATATTAATTCAAAGCAAGCTAAATCATTCTTTTAGAATTTCGCTAAATTTTTGTACTAATAGTAATCTTAAATTTTTAAAATTTTCATTTTCTTCGTTAATTACTTGAATATTATTATAAAAAGTATTGAATTTTTTAGTTAAATTAAAGCAATATCAAGCTAAAATATGAGGCATACAAGTTTTTGCTGTATCATTTAATATGTTTTCATAGTTAAGTAATTCTTTTATTAATTCTATTTCTTCTGAGTTTTTAAATAAAACTTCTATATTCCCTTTCTCTCTTGGGGGGAAAGGGTTAGGGGGATTTTTTTCTTTTTCTAAAATTCTAATTGCTCTTACATATGCATATTGAATATATGGTCAACTGTTTCATTCAAAAGTCATAAATTCATCCCAATCAAAAACAACATCTGTTTCTCTTGATTTTTTCAAGTAACCGTATTTTATAGCTCAAATTCAAATAATTTTTGCTAAATTATTTAACTCTTCTCAATTTATATCTTTTCTTTTTTCAAGTATTATTTTTTTTGCTCTCTCGATAGCTTCATCAAGGAGTTTATCAAGTTTTATTATTCTTCAATGTCTTGTTGACATAGCTCAATCTTTTAATGTTATGAATCAATTATATGCATGAAATAGTTCAACTTTTTCTCAATTTTCTTTTTCTAACCATCAAGCTATTTTTGCTATTTCAAATGCTTGTTTTAAGTGTAATTGTTGTCTTACATCTATGAAGTATATTATTTTTTCCAAACTTCAATTAAGCCAATATTTTTCTTTCCATAATTCTTTATTATTTCTATATTTTATTGCACATAAATCGGAAGTAAGATATAGATTAGTTCAATCTCTTTTTTGCAAAACACAACTTGGAATTTTTGTTTCATCAGGAAAAACTACTCAAACAGATCAATCATTATTTCTAGTTGCAATTCATTTATTCACTAATTCATTTACTATATCATTCATATTATATTTCAAGTTTGGGTATTCTTGAATTTTTGGTAGTCATAATCATTCATAAAAACTTTCTCAAATGTCAAAGTCTGGTTTTACATTTAATCTATTTAATTGAGTATTCATTGCTTTTATGCTTTCTTTTGTAAACTTTTCCCAAAGTTTTATTGATTCTGGGTTTCATTTTGAAAGTTGTTTAAATTCTTTCCTAAAAGTTGACTCAAGAAATTTGAAATTTATATATATGTTAGAAATTGAATCAAAGCTATATTGTGATTTTATTTCTGATATATAAGAGGGAAAATTTAATATTAATTCATTTTCAAAATTAATACATTCTTCTAAAGTATATTTTTCTATATCTTTTGTTGGATTACTTTTTCATAATTTTGTTAAATAATCAACTAAAATAACTAAAAACTTACTTTCTTTGTCACTTTCACTTGTTATTTTTACATACAACTCAAATAAATGTTCAACTGCATTTTCTTTTAATTTATTTTCATCTCAATATAATCTAAAAGCAGTTATTAGTTTACCAAAAATTATTCACCAATCTCAAATATGGCTATCTGAAATCACATTATATCAAAGCTTTTTATAAATATTTATAATTGCTTGACCCTGATTTGGGCTACACATGTGAGCAATATGTAGAGGTTTTCAAACATTTGTTCAAATATAATCTATATAAATTGTTTTATTTTTGTTATTGTTTTCTTTTTTTTCTAAAAATACAAGTTTTTCTAAAAATTCTTTTGTATAAAGAGTATTATTTATTTTTATATTTAGATAAGGTCATTCACAAATTACTGAAGCTATAAAAAAGTCTTTATTTATAACTTTTTCTACAATTTCTTTTAATTCATTTACTATAATTATTGGAGATTTTTTTAGTTCTTTTGATAATAAAAATCAACCAAATGCAAAGTCTCAAAATTCTTTTTTTGGAGGAGTTTCTAGTTTAATATTCTTAATTTCTATATTGTAATTTTCTAATATAATTTTAGTCAAAAAATCTATAATTTGTTTTTCCATAAGTAATAATTTATAAATATATTATCTTTATTATATTGATTTACTTTGAAATATAAAATTAATTTGTAAAATTATAAATAGTTATTAATATAATTTATATTTTATATAACTTTACTTATACATAAATGGAACAAAACACAAATTTTGATTATATTTTAGAAAAAAATATAAAATATATCCTTGATTATAATTCTTTTTTTATTGATAAAAATAATTTAGAAAAAGTAATAAATACTCTTAATGTAGATAATTTTATAATAATTTCATGAATGATTTGAATCTCAAAAACTTGGATTATTAAAGAGTTGTTAAATTATACTAATACAAAAAGTAAGTTTTTTTATTTCAATAAGAATTTAGACACTGAAAATTCTATAAATAAATATGAAGATTTTATGAGTTTATTTAATATTTTTTTAAGTAAGTTTTGAGAACCAAAATTTGTTATTCTTGAAAATATAAATAATGTTGATTGAATAAAAGAATTTATCAACTATTTAAACTCAAAAAAGATATATAAGCTAATGATTATTTGAAACAATATAAAAATTTCAACTATTAAGGAAATAGAAATAAATACTATAAAAACAAAAAATATAGAAAACACTGATTTGAATAATATAATAAAATATTGAAAATTAGAAGAAGTTTTGTCTTTGGATAATATTTATTTTAAGGAAAGATTTTTGGATTTAATCAAAAATGAAATACTTATAAAAGATATTTTTACTGATTTTTGAGTTAAAAATCTTAATTTATATAACTATGTTTTATCATTTATTGCAAAAATTAATATTTCATTCTCTGTAAGAGAATTACATAGATTGTTGAATAATAATAATATAAATATTTCATTACCTACTACTATTGATTACTTAAATTTTTCTATCTCTGCTAAAATAATTAAAAGTTGTTTTACTTATGATTTGAAATTAAATAAAGAAATATCATCAAAATCTAAGTATTTTTTTACTGATAATTGAATAAGAAATAGTTTATTTTCTTATAATTTAGATAATTATACTTTAACAGAAAATTTATTATTTAATGAATTGATTTCTAAATGATATATTGTTAATATTTGAAAAAACTGATTTTTTAATTTTAGTTTTATATGTTTCTCGGAAAAAATAGATTTATGTATAAATGTAACTAGTCAAAAAGATAAAAAATTCATATTAAAAGAAATAAATAAACTTTTAAAAATAAATAATATTTGAAATAAAGAAATGAAAAAATACTTAATAGTTGATAATATATCTGAAATTTGAATTAGAAAAACTATTTTTGACAATTTAAGAATTGTTGAGTTAAAACAATTTTTGCTAGAAGAAATATAATAATTCTTTTCAAAAAATAAAAAAATATTCCTTAATTTTAAGGAATATTTTTTTATTTCAACACATCGGGTTTAAAACCCCTATCTTTAGATAGGAAAGACACCGAAGGTGTCATTTAGGTTTTAAAGATAAAAAGGTTACATCGGGTTTAAACCCCACGGCTTCAGCCTGATT
>Ga0172373_10009862_pt1 | contig 11766 bp, 12 predicted proteins | sample Lak10m_2_FD_114546 | JGI IMG/M metagenome (GOLD analysis project Ga0172373, IMG submission 114546) | Freshwater microbial communities from Kabuno Bay, South-Kivu, Congo - kab_092012_10m | ecosystem: Environmental > Aquatic > Freshwater > Lake | place: Democratic Republic of the Congo... | reverse complement strand
TCATTGCAGTCTTCGACATCGCCATTACTGCGGTCGGCAATTGGGATCTTGAGCTTTCCTATGCGCTGGAAGGTGCGCCTGCAGGCTTCGTGGCCATTCCAGTGACCGTGGTGCCGGTGACGACCCCGCCCCTCACCATTCCGTTGTTTGTGGGGTTCGGTCTGCTCGCACTCACACTCGCGGTGAGCATTCTCTGGATTAATGCGCCGTCATGGGTGCGCACTGTGAACGGATATGCCTTTGTGGTGGTGTTGAGTGCCGTTAGTGTATTGGCAGGCATCAGCGCCTGGCCCAACGTGCAACTCGAAGACAAAACACAGACACAACCCCGCACCGCACTCCCGTACCTTACCATGCGTACGAGCGTGCAGCGTGATGCGACACATCCACACCTCGTGCTTGATCTTTTTGACGGATCGACCGGGTTGCCTGCCGATGACCTCGTTTTGCACCACCAAGCGCTCATGCATCTGATTGTGGTGAACGCAGACAACACGCAGTTCTTGCACCTGCATCCAGCACGCATTGCACCTGGGCAATATCACGTGTCTTTGCGCAATGTGCCAGCCGGGCAGTACGAACTTGCGGTGGAAGTCGAACGCATCAATAGTGGTTCGCAGGTGCTCCGTGCTGCCTTCACCGTGCCCGATGAACCAACAAATCCAATCGCAACCCGTGTGCCTGAGTGGTTGCAAGATCAGGTACAAACCACGGTGGGAGCGTACCGGGTCGATATAACGACACAGGGTCCGCTCCGCGCTGCCACCGCAAACGTGATAAACGTGGCCGTGTTTCAAGACGATCAACCGGTGGCCGCACTCGACTACTGGTTGGGCATGCTCGGTCACATGCTTATTCGGAGTCAAGACGGCGGAGTGTTTGGGCACGTACATGCCGCAAGCACCATGAACAACGATTTCCAACCGGTGAGTGCGTCCGGCCATCAAGTCTCGTTCGTCTACAATTTTCCGTATCCCGATACCTATACCATCTGGGTGCAACTTCAGGTTCGTGGAGAGGTGCTAACCGTGCCGTTGAAAGTGACAGTGTCGCCATGAAACATCGTCGTGTCGTGTTTGTTGTGTGGCTGTGGATTTGGGCGTATTGTTGTGTGGCGTGTGCGGCGACTCCGGCCATTCAAGTGGAGAGCAATGCGTACCGCGTACAAGCCGAACTCGAACGGGTCGGCTTGGGGAAGCGTCCCGTCGTGCTGACCATTACCACGTTAACCGGCGCTCCGGTGACCGGCGCACAAGTCGAGATTTTGCCAATCATGGAGCAACACGGCATGCTGTCACCGCCGGTCATTCTGCAAGAGACCGCGCCAGGGGTCTACACACATCCCGAGCTTGACCTCACCATGAGTGGGGAATGGCAACTGAAGCTGGCGATTACCCGCGCAGAGGTGCGCAGTGAGTTGATTCTTCCCGTGATAATCGAATGATAGTGTACCAAAGGAGTCGCTAGTCATGTCTCCCGAAACGACCATTCTGTTGTTGAACGCTGGGGTGATTGCGCTTGCGTATGCGCTGATTTATCCACGGTTTGCAGGTGCGAACATCACCAAACTTGCGTGGTATGACGTTGCTGTCAGCCTTATCCCGTTGGGTATTGCCTGGTTTTGGTATGCGGACAGTGGTTATGCCTTCAACATGGTGTTGTTTGAAACCAATTGGTTCTTGTTTACGGCGATTACCTATTTCATCCTCGAGATGCCCATGTCAATCGGCTATCTCCGCCACTACGGTGTTGATTCGCAACAACCACCGACCGCATAACCACACCCCTTTTTCGCTCCATGACGAAAAAGGGGTGCGAACCGCACGGGATATGTGTGTGTGTGCTACGGTCCGAGTTTGACCACATCGCCCACGCGGATTGTGCCGGTGTGCGCATGGATGAGGTTTTGCCCAAAAATAACGCCGAGCTCACGGGTACGGTAGGGCGCGAGTGTCCGGAGCGGCTCTTGACTGCGCACTGCCGTGGTTTGGTCGGTGGTCGTAACCACGCAACGAGCACATGGTTTGACTGCGTACGAAACGGTGGTGCCGATGTGGATCTCTTGCCAATCGTCCTCGGCCCACGCAGCGGCACCGCTTACCACGATATTGGGGCGAAAGCGGTCCATGCCAATAGGCGTGGCTAAGCGTTGATTGAGCTCATCAAGTGATGCCTGATTGGCAAGCAGGCTCGCATACCCGTCCGCAAAACTGACTGCATCGTCTGCATGGCGCGCGTAGGTGCTACTCACCTTTCGGCGGTAGCTGGGGTGCATGGCTACGAGTTGCATCGGGGCACCGAGGAAACGGCTCAACCAATCGGCGATATGGGTACCTTGGCTGACCACAAGCGCCGTGTCGCGCCAAATTGTAGCGGGTTGTGCGCTTCCGTCCTGTGTTGGCGTGAACGTCAACGGCTCCATGTCCGGTGCGCTTAACGTCCAGCCATCGGGGTGGGCGGCGACCGCAATCAGTGCCATGCGGGGCACTTCGCGTTGCGACACAAAGCGGTTCTCGGCATCGATGACCATGAAGCGGCGATCGTCTTTGAGACCAATATCCTGGATTTCTGCATGCTCGAGTGCGATGCCACGGCACCCCTTGATCGGATAAATTGTCAAGGCACTGACGATAATCATCTCACCCTTTCGGTTGGTGGGCTCAGCGCTCCGAGCGTTGCTCTAGCGCATCAGCCCCAAATGCACGTGCACTCATCCTACCAAACAACCACCGCTGATGTGCTGTTAATTCTTGTGCTCATCATGCCATTGGCTACTCCACGCGCACATGGTGTGTGGTGGACATCAGCAACGCATGGCAGTCACCACTGAGTCTGCGAGCCGTTACTGAGCGCGTTGTCGTGGACTCTGCCAAGGCACGTCGGCCACTTGCAGTGAATGATTGGCTGCCCGTGCGATCACAAACAAGAAATCCGACAGGCGGTTCAAGTAGACACTGATAATCGGATTACACGCCTCTTCGCGCGCAAGGGTGACCACGTAGCGTTCCGCACGGCGGCAAATGGTGCGCGCCATGTGGAGTTGCGCCGCCGCCATGCTACCACCGGGCAAAATGAATTGCGTCAGAGCCGGCAGTGTGCCTTCGAGTTCATCGATGGCGGCTTCGACGGTAGCGACATCGTTTTCGCCGATACGCGGAATGTTGTCCGCAGTGCCAGGTGTCGCCAAATCTGCGCCAACCACAAATAGTTGGTTTTGGATGGTCTCAAGCATGGCGTCGAGTTGGGGCACCAAGTGACTCGCACGCGCTACCCCGATCGCCGCATTGCACTCATCGACCGTGCCGTATGCGTGGACGCGAATGGTGTCTTTGGCGACGCGCAACCCGCCCCACAGGCCGGTCTCACCCTCGTCGCCGGTTTTCGTATAAATCTTCATCGCTCTCTGTGCGTTTCTAGATCCCCCACGGAAACGGGAGTTTCCGTGGGGGATCGTGGTGTTAGCGCAACTTGATGTGCAGGTCGCGGAGCTGACGCTCGTCGACTGGCGAGGGCGCTCCCATCATCAAGTCTTGTGCTTGTTGCGTCTTGGGGAAGGCGACCACTTCGCGGATGGTCTCTTCGTTGGCCAAAATCATGGCGATGCGATCGATGCCGGGCGCGATTCCACCGTGCGGGGGAGCGCCGAACTCGAAGGCTTCGAGCATGTGCCCGAATTGTGCCAACGACACTTCGCGGCTAATGCCGAGCAAGTCGAACAGCTTTTGCTGGACGTCGCGCTGGTGAATGCGGATCGAGCCACTGGCAACTTCGTAGCCGTTGAGCACGAGGTCGTACGCTTTGGCCCGTACCCGCCCCGGATCGCTGTCCATCAATGGCACATCACGGTCAAGCGGTGCGGTGAACGGGTGATGCGCCGCGTCCCAACGCTTTTCGTCGGCGTTCCACTCTACCAGCGGGAAGTCGATAATCCACGCAAACGCCAACACGTCGGGGTCGACCATGTTGAGGCGTTGTGCGAATTCACGACGGAGTTTGTCGAGCACCGCAGCCACGACTTTGGCACTGTCTGCAACGATGAACACCGTATCGCCGGCCTGTGCACCCATGGCCGTCAAGATGCCTTGGAGCTCCTCGGCGCTGACCTGTTTGGCAAACGACGAACGTACTTCACCACCATCGGCCGGCAACGCCGCCCACAACAAGCCCTTGGCGCCGTTTTGACGAGCAATGTCGATGACTTCGTCGATTTGTTTGCGCGAGTACGTGGATACCCCTGGCACACAAATGCCTTTGACTTGACCGCCACCGGCCACCGCACCACTCAACACCTGGAAGGCTGAGTTCGCCACAATGTTGCTCACATTGATGAGCTCCATGCCGTAGCGCAAATCTGGTTTGTCGGATCCGTAGCGCTCAAGGGCATCATCGTACGACATGCGCAAAAACGGCGTGTGCTTGAGGCGCTTGTGTGGTATGACGGCTGGGACCATTTGCGTGAACAAGCGCTCAACGACGTCGAGCACATCGTCCATGTCAACAAATGACATCTCCATGTCGAGCTGGGTAAATTCAGGTTGGCGGTCGGCACGCAAGTCTTCGTCGCGGAAGCACCGTGCAATCTGGAAATAACGGTCGTAGCCGGCCACCATCAGGAGTTGCTTCATCTGTTGCGGGGATTGTGGCAACGCGAAGAACTCGCCCTCGTGGACACGGCTCGGCACCAAGTAGTCGCGTGCGCCTTCGGGCGTCGACTTGGTCAAAATCGGTGTTTCAATCTCAACGAAATTCTCGTTGTCGAGGAAATCGCGGATGAACTTCACAAAGCGGTGTCGCAAGTACAAGTTGCGTTGCATGCGGGGGCGTCGTAGGTCGAGGTAGCGGTACTTGAGACGCAACGGTTCTTCTTCGTTGCCGTCGCGGTTGATGAGTAATGGTGTCTGCTTGGCTGCATTCAAGACCACCATGTTGGTGGCAACCAGCTCGATTTCGCCCGTGGCAAGCTCGCCATTGACCGCCTCGCTGGGGCGTTGTCGCACCGTGCCCGTAATTTGTAGCACGTATTCACTGCGCACATCGCTTGCGATGGCGTGAATCGCTTGATCATCTGCAGCATCACAAACGACTTGCGTGATGCCGTAACGGTCACGTAAATCCACAAAAATCAACGGGCCATGGTCACGACGACGGTGCACCCAACCAGCCACGGTTACCTGTTGGCCAGCATGGTGGGCACGAAGTTCACCACAAGTGTGCGTACGATACATAACATCCTCATGTCACGAGCCAAGAAATGGCATACTCTGGTCATTATACCATTGCAGCATCGTGCATGAGGGATGGTTTGGGTTGGTCAACGAGGGGCTTTGGTGGCGACGACAATCATTTGTGTGCTTGCTTCGTCAAACGCCTCAAGGTCGTATCCACCGTAGATTTCTTGCACCACAAAGCCACATCGTGCCAAGAGGTGCTCCATCTCGAAGCGCCAAAAGTAGCGCATGGCGAATGTTGCCGAGTAGCGTTGTACCTGCCGCGTCGTGTCGATGACGTCGTACATGAACACCACCTGGATGATTTGTGCCATCACGTTGCTCCATTGCGACACAAATTTGTGCACGTGGCGCCCGTCCGGCAACGTGAATTGTTTGTCGAGCACCATGTCGCCTTGGTAGTGTGGCAGACTGCGCATGTCCGGGTGAAAGACGTCGATGACCAGCGTGCCGTTGTCAGACAAGAGTTCGTGCACGTTGTGGAGCGCTGCCATCTGGTCAGGCACACTCGTGAAATGCATGAAAGAATTCAGCGCAATAATCGCAAGTTGAAAGCGCTGTTCGCTCTGCCAATGCCGTACATCGCCGTGGTGCAACGTGAGCGGGAGATGTGGATTGGCCGCCAGTGTGTGTTGTGCAAACGCCAACATGGCTTCGGAGGCGTCGACGCCCACCGTCGGACAGCCAGCTTTGGCAAGGGGGACACATACCCGCCCAGTGCCACACATCAGCTCGAGCACGGGACCACCGAGATGACGCGCCATTGAGCGATAAAAGGCAATGTCCTCGTCGACATCAGCAAAGTCTTGCGCATACAGATGCGCAATTTCTGTGTATTCGTGCATGCCCGTGTCCCTAAATCATGCTGGCACGGTGAAAATCAGCGTCGTAGCGTTCACTGTGTTTGGTGTGTAAAAACGTTTCGAATTCCTCAACACCTGCTCGGCGCAACAGCGTGCGCTCAGCCGCACTGATGGGCACAATCCACAACGTTTGAATGTAGGCCTGTGGGTGGTTGATTTCACCAGCCGGGTTGGGCTCGTAGATGTGTGCGTCGTCGAGGAACGGGTAGGTCAAGTACAAGTATTCCAACACCGAATCCGCCACGATGGGGTCTCCGATGGGCAGGACGTACCCCGGGCCGATGTCGATGTTGTGGATGAACGGGTGTTCGGCCATCATCAGCAAGATTTCGCAGACGACTTCGGCGTGTTTGGCACTGCCGTGCATCAAGTATTCATGCCGAATGCCCCGCGGGTCGCGGCTGGTAAACGTGCTATTGGGGAGTGCCGTCCGTGACGCTCCCACCGTGCAAAACACTTGAAAGAGCGGGTTGGTTTCGTATACGCAGATCGAAAAATGCGGTGAGATTTTGCTGTGCAAGCCATCTGCGCCTTGCTTGGGACGCGCCCCAAAACGATAGGTCGGTGCGCCTTTCCATTGGAGCAGTCGTTCGTAGGCGAGCAGGCTGGGATCGCCGTGGTGCTGCCAGTCATGGTGGAGGGCGCTTCGATACGGGTCAACATTTGTCATTGATTCGCCCCTGTCCAGCTTTCTTGATAATCGGCGCCGATGACCAAAATCATTTTTGCATCGCGGTCGCCACCCTGTACTGCCGTGTTTATTTGGATTTGATCGGCCGACAATCCGAGCTCGGCTACCAGCTTTTCACGGATTTCACGATGATCTCCGCTGTCGTAGAGCGTGGTGCGACTTGCTGCCACACTGTCGCCAGGGTCAAGCATCAAAAAGCCCGCGCTATTTAAGTTTTGGCCGATTTTGCTGGCCAGACCACCTATGCCGGTGCCATTGAGTACTTGTATGGTGACTACGCCAGGCACCCCAGAGCCACTACGCCAGCGTTTGACGAGAGCCGTCACATCCGTCGGGTTCCAATAAATGTCGGATGTAACCACACTGTCTACACGCACATCAAGCGGATTAATCGAATACTGAGCAATCCTGTCGCTTTCGAGTTTGCTCGCTATCCCGGCGAGATCGCTCATAGTGCTCAAATCACTCAGTGGTAACGTGGTGCGCACATTTTGTTCTAATACTCCGACCCACTCAGGTAACAACGAAACATTCGCCAAGAGTCCACGACTACGCACTTGCTGGAGCAGGGCTTTCAACACTGCTTGTTGCCGTTTGCTCCGATCGAAATCGTTCGATGAATGGCGTGATCGCGCATACACCAATGCGGTATGACCATCCATGAGCTGGAGTCCTGGTGCAATGTAAATGCGTTCGACACCATGGTTTTCAGTCGGATATTCTGGGTCGACCAGCGCCTGTTGTACATCCATTAAAATCCCACCGATACTGTCGACCACGTTGGCGAACCCATAAAAATCGACCTGCGCAATATAGTCGATTTTGATGTCGAGAAAGCGCTCAAGCGTGTCAGCTGCGGCCGCACCACCACCCGCATCCGCATTCGTACCACTGCCGTAGAGGGTCTCCGCATTGTAGTAGCCGTAGCTGAACGCTCGATTCACTTTGCCGTAGCTTCCGTCTGGGAGTGGCACCACCGAGTCACGAGGAATCGAGAGCATGGTCGCCCAATCTTGCAACGGGTCGACCCGCACTAAAATCAGTGTATCGCTCCGTATACCCTCGTCGATGGCCTCTTCGCGTTTGTCGACACCGATGAGGAGCACGGTAAACGGCTCCTTGAGCGTGGCTGGCTCAAACGGTACGGTATTGACAGCCTCTACTTGGTCACTGGTACTGGCTTGTGCAGGTTGGTTGGCTCGTGGATCAACCTGTTGTATATTGGCCAATGCAGCATTGGTGCGGCGCATCACCAGCAGTGCTGATCCGGCACCACCAATGAGAAGGAGTGCCACCACGATAATCACGTAGGTGCGCCAGTTATTGGCCGAACTAAATACACGCTGGGCCGCGATATGAGCCGGAGTGCTGATTGGCAACAGGGGTTTGGTGGGCCTGCGCAACAACTTGCCTGGCCGCATGTGACGACGTCGTGGTGGTTTTTGCACGGAATCGTTCCAAGTCTTGCTTAATGCTACGCTGATTATACACGATTATAATAGAGAACAACGAGATACGCACCTGATGTGTGGATGAATTTCATCCAGCAGTTATCTGATGCGTGTTCTAGGAGTGTACAGCTATGTCACAACGTAAATCACTCATTGATCAGCTACTCGAAGAGGCCCAAAAGCGAGGTCTCTACAATCCACACAGCAAAGCTGATCGCCGCCTCGATTTGGGTGACGATACACATGTCCCCGAGGCCGATCGTCTTGGTTATCACTTGCTCAAGAGCAATGGTTTTACGCCACCCTTCATCATGGAGCGTCAACACCTGCTCGAAGACCGTGCCACACTTGCACAGCGACGTGATGCCCTCGTGCAACGCTGGGCACAGCTGCATCACACACAGCGCCGCAAAGAGTACGACGCAATCCACAAACAATACACCGAGCTGTGGCGCCGTGTCATGGACTACAACTTGATGGCGCCATCCGCACTCCACATCGAAGGAGTCCGTATTCAACTCGAGCTCCGCGATCTCTCCAACGACGACGCTCCGCCATCATGAGGGGGATTCGGGGATGTCCGGCGTATCCGTGTCAGCCTCGGACTGGGTGCTTTGAGTGCTTTGTTCTGCGTGAATGCGTGCGGTCTGTGCACGCAACACGTTTGCGTCTTCTTCGGCTGCCAACCAAAAAATAGTCGGCTCTGCGCATGCCTCCATATCACGAGCATCAAACGGCGCAGAGCGCATCTGGGGGCGCCCTGCGCTTGCGTAGTCGGCGAGTGTGGCAATGAGCGCCTGCAGAGCATCCGGATCACAACTCGCTTCTGCACGCAGGTGTAGTTGAAGGTTGTGGGCTTTGGCCGACTGCCAGACTACGTCCACGTAGTGGTGGTAGCGGGTGACCAACGCTTCGGGCAGTTGCTCGATGGGCAATATAATCCCACGCGCTTCTAGCGCAATCGCCGTTGCGACCACGTTTTGGAGTTGTTCGGCGATGATGGCACGGATGCGTTCGTGTTGCGTCGTGTCCGGGAATGCGTAGGTGGGTGCGAGCAGGTAGAGATCGCCTTGGCACCGCTTCAGAAAGCTCTTGCTGGTGCGTGCCCACGTTTTCCACGGCGTGTCAACGACCGCTGTATGACGGGTGTCGGTCAAGCAGATAGCGATGGGCGCAGACACGAGCCGGTCGATGAGCAACGGCAATTGGTCGCTACTCAGGTGCCAGCCAATCCGCCCATGCTGCTCACTCATGCGTGACCTCGTTGTTGCAGGCGCTGGACGCCAACCGCAAGCGCAAAAAATCCCGTGCATAAGAGCACGATGACCGCACCGCTCGAAACTCCCCAATGAAACGAAATCAACAACCCCATGAACGCCGATATTGCGCCAATGGTGGCTGCGACCGCCATCATCGACTTCAAATTGCGGGTCAACAACGACGCGGCTGCGGCTGGGGTAACAAGTAATGCACTCGTCAAAATGACTCCGACCACTTGGATGCCCGTCACAATGGTAAAGGCGAGCAACACCAACAACACGCTCCGGAGCCGATCCGCGTTGATGCCGATGACCTCGGCGTGGATGGCGTCAAACGAAGTGAGTTCGAATTCTTTGTGAAAAACGCTGAGCACGAGGATGACAACCCCCGCCACCGCACTGATGAGCCAGAGTTCGTTGCGTTGTACGCCCAAAATGTTGCCAAACAAAATATGGCTCAAATCGCGGAACGACTGCATGCTACTCATCAGCACAATCCCGAAGGCAAACATGGCCGTAAAAATCACGCCGATGGCAGTATCCTCACGAATGGTGCTCTTGCGCGCCATCCAGCCAATACCCAGCGCCGTCAAGACACCAGCCGCTAACGCTCCGCCAAACAAACTCCAACCGTTGAGATAGGCCACGACTACTCCAGGGAGTGCCGTGTGTGCTAACGCATCACCGATGAACGCAAGTCGACGCAACACGACATAACTGCCGATAATCCCTGCCGTGATGGCAATCAACACCGCAGCGAGGAGGCCGGTTTGCATGAATTGGTAGCGGAACGGCTCAATCAACCATTGCCAGAGTTGTGCCATCGGCGCCCTCTTCCTTCTTGAGATGAAATTGTGCGACCGGCACACAATACTGTACACGCCCGTGCTTCAACGCAACCACGTATTCGTACTCGTCGTGGAGTCGACTCAGGTCGTGTGTCGCAATAATCGTTGTGCGTCCCTCGTCCTGCAAGGATTTGACGATGTCACCAATCAACAATCTGGTCTCTGGGTCAATGTTGTTGTAGGGCTCATCAAGGAGCAGCAACTGTGCTTCTTGCACAATGGCACGTGCCAGCAGTGCTCGTTGTTGTTGACCTCCCGACAAGTCGCTGATGAGTCGCGTGGCCACGTGGTCGAGCTGTAGTTGCGCCATGGTGCGCTCCACGAGTGCCACATCTTCCCCGCTTGCCCGTCGCAACCAGCCCATGTGCACATATCTGCCCGTCATGACGAAGGCCCGTAAATCAATGGGGAAGCGCCAGTCGATCTCACCCCGTTGCGGGAGATAGGCGACGCGATGATGACATGCTCTGACTGGACGCCCATAAATGCGCACTTCGCCCTGCTGATAGGCTTGTAGCCCAACGAGCGTTTTGAGCAACGTGCTTTTGCCAGCTCCGTTGTGCCCAATCAGTGCCACCCGTGAGCCGGCTGCCAGCTCGAGCGATATGTTGCTGAGCACGTCGCCTTGCGACTTGTCGTAACGCACCATCAGCCCGTTCATCTGGACTGCTGGTGCGTTTGGTACTGAATCAACGTGGGTGCGTCCACTGTAATGAAAAATCTGCACGGGATATTGCCTCCTCATGCAGTTGCTTGCTGGGCAACTAGGGCATGAGTGCTGTGTGAATCGTCTGAATATTGTACCGCATCATCGCCACATATGTTGCTCCATTGCTTCCAGGAGCTCCGAGTGCGTCGGTGTAGAGCGGCGGTGCCAACGTGATGCCAGCCTCGTTTGCTAGGTTTTCACTAATCTGCGTGTTGCTCGTGTTTTCCACAAAAATCGTGCGGATGCCGAGTCGTTGTATGGTGTCTGCAAGCGTAGCGATTTGTGTGGCGCCCGGATCACCGCCTTCGGTGCTGACCGAACCAAGTACTGAATCGACAACGGTATAGCCGTAACGCGCCGCAAAATAACCGAACGTATCGTGGTTAGTGATGAGCAAGCGCCGTTCTACGGGGATTTCTTGACTGAGTGTCATAATCTCTTGATCCAGACGTGCGAGTTCGGCTTGGTATTGCTCCGCATTGCGTGCAAACGTGTCTGCATGCTCAGGGAACTGGGTGCTCAACTCGCCTGCCAAGTACCCCACCATGGTGCTGACGTTGTTGACGTCTTGCCAGACGTGTGGATCAAATTCACCGTGCCCATGAGCTTCATCGGCATGAGCTTCATCGGCATGAGCTTCATCGGCATGAGCTTCATCGGCATGAGCTTCATCGGCATGAGCTTCATCGGCATGAGCTTCATCGGCATGAGCTTCAT
>Ga0172373_10009859_pt1 | contig 11770 bp, 9 predicted proteins | sample Lak10m_2_FD_114546 | JGI IMG/M metagenome (GOLD analysis project Ga0172373, IMG submission 114546) | Freshwater microbial communities from Kabuno Bay, South-Kivu, Congo - kab_092012_10m | ecosystem: Environmental > Aquatic > Freshwater > Lake | place: Democratic Republic of the Congo: South-Kivu... | reverse complement strand
TCCGTCTGCAGCCTGTCGGTTGGCGTCAGCCGGATCAAATCAAACAACCAGACTAAGTATGTAGAACTATCTGTAGAGGGCTTGCGGACGCGGGTTCAATTCCCGCCGCCTCCACCAATAATAAGGACTCAGACACGCTCTGGGTCCTTTTTATTTTTCCACGACCCCGCGTATTGTGGCTTTATTTTCAATGGGTTGTGGACTTCGCGTTTCGCCACCACCATCGAGCTCGCTAGCTATTTTCTCTCTCCGGGGCCTGTTTCTCCGCCTTCTCCCCAACCGCTCAAAATCGAAGTCAACGAAGCAGAATTTTTATTCGCTTTACTTTCAATAGATTACACGCGGACTTGGATGAACAGTTTTGCAGGAGAAATGGATAGCGAAAGGTAATGTGAAATTCCGGACGTGCTTGGAAGCCCCATTTGGCGGGGCTTGCGTAGTAATAGCGGCGGGTGAAAGATTTGATTGGGTACCAATACAGTCCAACACAACACAGAACATCAACGATGGCCATCCGGGGGGTGGGATGGATGCTAATCAATTTTCGGATATCTCCTCACCCTGCCCGGAAAACGCGCGAGAGGTAAAAGAGCAGCCCTCTCAAGCGATACTCCTTAATGTTTCGTCAATTCGTTGTTGTGCTCGAAGGATTTGAGCCTCCAGCAAACGATTAACATAAACGACCTCACCTCCACCCGTTTCTGTGACTTCGGCTTCCAAGAAAACCTGCTCCCAATGCCTTAAGAAGAACTTACGCATTTGCCGAACTAGCGGGTCATCATTGGCACTGTCAAAGATCAATAACGCCTGATTCTGGAGATATTGAGCCTCCTCATCGAAAGCGGCTCTCCCGATATGGACGGAAACCTGCTGCAGAGAATCAATAACAGCGCTTTTAAAAGCTGGCTCCAGCAACCGATGCTCGAATTTCTTTTTTACGTCAGGCGTTAACTCTTCATTTGCGCAAAGGTATTCACGGATCACACCTTCTTGATTCATCTCTACTGCGTCTTCGGCAATCATCGTTCATCCTTTTCTGATTCGCCTTATTGGGCGCATTGAATCCTCAGCCAAACTTAGTGCTGCTTATACATGAGCATCACCTTACCGACTTCCGTTTGGACATAAGCCTTTTGCTCAGATGGATCTGTAATATTTCCGTTCTCGATCCCCAGATAGATTTTTGTCGCTATCTCTCGAATAGCTTCGTCAAGCATGACACCTTTCAATCCCTGTTCGATGAGCTGCATCTCAAGTGGCATTAATGCTTCTGCCATAAAGTCCCAAGGATGTCCCGGATTCTCGTCCATATGTGCTCCAGCCAGTGTCACATTTTTTAGCATTCCTGCTTCAACAGATCGCGCAACGCCTGCTCTTCCGCCACACGGAATCCATCATCGCACAGAATGAGACTTGGGCAATCGGCAGGGTATAAGGCCGGATCATCATCCAATGCAATCCAGTTCGTCTCTTGCATATTGTTTTGCTCCAGATAGTGCAGAACTTCTTTGAATCTGGAATGCTGCTGATACTTCAACACGGGCGTTATCCCAATGATCCGCATTGCAATGTCTGGCGCGAACGGTTTGATTAACTCATCCCAGGATCGATTCGTTCTCCAAGAGCTGGCAATGACAATACGCAAATGGGGGAAATCCCGGAGAGCCTGTTCAAGTCTAGGCAAATAGGAAAAGAGCTGATTCTCCTCATCGCTACGGTCTTGTCTCGGGAAAAATGGATGCAATACCCCGTCGAAATCGAGGAAAACTAACATAACGGAGGCCGGTCAATAGAACTCTCCCGCAGTGACTCCCGCCGATTAAATGCGCTGGGCATAATGGTGCGATTTACTCTGCGCAAGCCCGTCTCAAGCAAAGCCAGAATAAAAGCGCCCCCAGGCAAGATGACGATTCCAGTCATCGCGAAAATCCTGGCGATATCCTTTAGTTGTCGCCAAATGAAGATTTTTTCATCATGGGACTTTATCTTCTTAAACACCAACCCAAGCATAACTCGGGTTTCCCTGTACTCCTTCAGGTATCCAGTGCGAAGCATGGCTGCCTGATGCCTAACGCTTTCAATTATCTTCATTCAAGTCACCGACATTCTCAACTTTAGGCTGAGCCCGCCCATCAGTATCAGCGCGCATCTATCCTTGAATCCTCAAATGTAGTCAGGTATTTCCCGTCTCCGCAATCCATTTAAGATTGGTAACAAGATTATCCTTATTATGCGTTCCGCTTCCAATTTTCTCGCCCTCGATAATGGGGATATGGTTATAGGGCATCAAATCTGCATGCATGCGTAAGTCTTTATAGATCTGTTTCAGTTTCCCTTCTCCAAACCAGTCATACAATGACCGCTTGTAACGATTTTCTGCATCCGCTTCTGAATTCTTCGTATATATTAAGTTTGGCGGAACTGACGCATCATCGGATCCGCTCAAAAGTGGCGCAAATCCTGCCATTAAATATTGTGCACACCAGCGACGATGTTCTATTTTTCCTTGTTCAATCTTCGGGTCAATTTTTTTATTGCAAGATAAGCGATTTTCAATCCGCAGTTTAATGTCGATATGTGCCGCGCACATTCGACTCGAAGCCCGGTCTAAATAAGTACACTTAGCCCATGCATTATCTATTTCTTTTTGTTGTTTATCCGGCGAAAATTGTGACGATATGGAGAAGTATGCTGCATTAACTCTTTTTGCTCTTACATCAATTGACTTGAATACTGCAAGGTCACGACTAAATCCACTTATGTAATCTGTAAAAACTCTAACATTAAGCGACGCCGCATCTTTATCCACATTATCTTGCTTCTGGTTATATTGATCCCTCATATGTTCAACTAGCTTTTCATTCATAGAGTTCAGATAAAGCCACACCTCAAACTGATCTTTTTTTCTAATCGCATTTTTTCGATATATATATTTAAGAATATTGATGACGTCCCTCAACACATTAGATGATGCCTTTACATCCTGCATTGCCACAATGAAAGTAGTAACCGCTTCAGGATTCATGTTCGTCTCGCACCAATCCAACAGGCCTCTGTTTTGAATTGATAGAGTATTGAAACTTATTTCGGGAAGTACTTTTTCACTTAGCCAAATCGGCTTTTGGGGGGTATACACATCACCATTCGCTTCTTCTTTTAGAGCGAAACAACCAAATTCCTGCCCCCATTGTTCCGCATATTCCTTTGCATCAGGCCTGATAACATCAAATTTAACCTCAACATCCTTTTCAAAAATGCAGCTCTGTACACTTTGACGCAATATGGCATCTGCCATTCCGGCATCACCCACAATAACAATATGAGCTTTCTTAGCGCCCTCGACTTCTTCAAATCTGTCTATACAGTATGGGGAAGATTTCGATGGCAGCTCGTTTGAAAAAAGCAGACGCGCCGTTACGGACTTGCTATCAAACACATGAATTTCCCCGACCTTACGACGCTCAAACGTCTGAAGCATGTCGTACAGGAACTGAGTATTTTTCGGGTCAAGATTGATCGCGAGAATCAGCCCATCAACTGTCCTCGCACTGATAACCGCATAGGCAATCTCTAGATTTCTGTCGTCATTTCCCGCCGCTATGAATACTCGGCCGACCTTGTCGATCCCTGCCCAGTCTCTTAATACCTCGGCCGAGAGGGGACTTCCCACAATGATCGGAATATCGTTTTGTTTACATAAATCCTTGGCAATAATATCTGGGTCAGGATCTATCGCAATAGTGGGGATATTATCTTTGCAGTCTTTGACCAGCTCTTTCCCGTACCAGCCCAATCCAATAACCAAATCATGGCCCTGCCTGCGCCTTACAAAAAACAGCTTCCACTGATAGGCAAGCTTTTGCCAAAAAAGTATCAGAACAACTATCGCTACAGACAACACCGCCAATGACCGGCCAATGCGAACAAGCAGTATAGAACTAGCTTCTTGGCGCTGAATTTCTTTGCATTGACGATCTAAATCAGGAGATGCAGATGCTCCACACGTAGTCTGAACAGCCAAGGCATCAAAGCCATCAAGGGCCACATAAGCCGAGGCCCGCAGGAATCTATCCCATTCCTTATCCTCCGCATTACTGATTTTTTCCTGCGAAAGATCACCAGGCAAAACTATTTGCGAAGGGGAAGTAGAAGAGCATGGTTGAATAATTTCATTTATCGCACATATCTCTTCCCTCTTTTTCTCAACCCCATCCAGCCCCTCATGCCCGTACCAACTTGAGAGCACTGAGGCTATAACCAGGGTAATCGGGATAATCGAACTTGGCGCTCGCTTAAGCCACAAGGCTATCTTTTCCATATACTAGGAAGCATTCGGTGTGTTTTTATTGTCCATCACAATGCGATAAGTTTTCAGGAAAATTTCATCAGAAATAACCGATCGATCACCTGGCGCATACTCCACCAGCCAATCTCCTGGTTTTCCTTGCAAACCTCCCCTATCGTCAGATAGCGTGATTTCGAAGGCCTTAGCCATCTTGCGGGCGTAAACTTGCTGGGGTTTTCGGCAATATCGCCCACTTTGGCCAATTTGGGTTCCAGAAGATGGCATGTAAGTCGCATCAAATCGCTGACGCTGGACTGGCCACCTTTCATTATTAACGCCGGTAACAATAGCATCCCCGGCCAGAAAAGTGACCTCACCTTCAAGCGTTTGGATTGTGCCGGCATGCGTGGTGATTTCGACTTTCATTTCCACCGGAAGCCGCTCTGCCAGCACGGCATCGCTATATTCTTCATTCAGACTTTTGATTGACATGCTTTCCTCAAATTACCTGTCGAGTGACCGCTACGGAACCTCGCATCAACTGCAAAATTAAAAGGTTGCTGTTTCTATCGGTAAGGTAGAGCCGACCGCTCTTGTTCAATTGGTTGACCCATAACTTATAACCTTTGTCAGTGTAGTAGGTTGTGGTCATCCTCGCCTTCTGATCCTGCACTCCAATATTCCTCCAATCAAATCCACCTAGGCCAGGCCTTTCCAAGATTTTGAGTGATACTGAGGCTGGGAAATCACCAAAAAATGAGTTATTGAAATGTTGCTCAAAATCAAACCCGCTCTCAAGCATCGGGATTCTAGATGCCCCTGTATCTCCATCAACGAGCCCATCGAACTGCGCATAAAGTGTTTTCTTAATTGCCTTGAGCGTGTCCTCAAAGGTCTCTCGGTGAGCCTTCAGCCATTCGACTAGTTGTTGGTTATCCACAGGCAACCACTCCGACTTACCGTTTTCTAGGTTATAGATGATGTAGCGCATCGGATCAGATGGATCTTCAGAATCAACTCTAAAGGCAACATCACCATCAGACATCACCGGGGTAATCAATTCAAAATATTTCCAGTCCCCTTGCCTCTCCAAAGGTATCTGCTCTAACTGCCATATCCCTTCAGTTAGCTTTAGCAAGCTGATATATCTACCCCTGCCACCAACCCCGTTACCATGCTCGAATAGGTAACGGTTTTCTCCTGCGGGTAGTACCGCCTTGACCGCTTTCCCTTGATAAACCTCCTCCTCTGGTGGCAACGATAACTGCTGACGTATCTGCCAATCCTTTGACCAGATACGGATATAACCCGATCCCCAGGTGATCACCCCCTCCTGCAACGTAGTGACAACATAAGTTTTATCCTCTGGATAAGCTTCATTTGCCGTCCAAACCTCATGATTCTCATTATTCTCTTTACCCCAAACTCTGAAGCAGTCCGGCGCACAGGCCAGCACGCTGCCATCAGGCAATTCTTCGACATGTGTTGCCTTGAAATCAGCATATTTAGTAGTCGCGTAACAATTTAGAGACCAAGCCTCCAGTCCGACGCTGTTACTCACCAAATAGTCTTTTTCCCGAGGCCACACCTTGTTGATGCGACCACCTGTGACACATTCCCTCGTCTCTCCGTTATTCAAATTCAGAGTATAAAAAACTTCCCCACTCCAACCCACTAGCTCTTCGCCGCCCATCTGCTTAACACCCACCGGCCAATGTTTCAATTTCAATTTCGCTGGCACTTCATTGATTGGGTCAGCAATCCGCAACAACATGATCTGGCCGTCTCGTGAATACATCACACTATCGCTATTGGACAAGTAGATGGGCGTTTTATGGTCCAGCCCGTCAACTCGCCAATTTTCACTCCAGATTCCACTGCCATCTGGCTTGAAATGCCGCAAGGACCAAGGATCTTGTTCGTTCGGATAATCTCTGTCGACGGTTAGAAGCAAACCGCCATTACCGTCAACCCAGATGTCTTTGGGCAGCTCGCCCGGCTGCAATTTCAGATCAAGTGCCTTTTCCCCTTCACTTGTCAGTTGGACAATCAAGTCCCCCGTCCACGGCCAAGTTAGGAAATAACAACCCCCAGCAAAAGGAGAAAAATCGTTGGAGCAAAGAGTTGGCCTCGCCCGCGCTTCAGTACTATAGAAATCCTGGCATTCGTCACCACTGATGATCACAACGCGCACGGTCGTCTGGCTTTCAGCAAAAACAAGAACTAAACCTTGTTCATGGTAGAGAAACTCTTGCAGTTTTCTCGGTTCATTCGGGCGATACTCAACTTCGGGCTCAGCGAGTGTCGTGCAATTTGCACCATCTGTTCGAAGGACAACTGGATCACCCTGAGCGTCAATACTCTTCAAGGACTCCGGTAGCGTCCAGCGCAGCACTCTCCCGTCGTCATAAACCGCGATAAAAGAAGATTCTCGATCAGCAAATATCGCTGAAACTGAAGCTGTAATTTCAATCTCTTTTTGTCTTGATCCGGGGAACAAATCTAACTCCCACTCAGCACGGTCTATTGTCAGGAATTCCTGCAATTTTGCAACCAGTTGTTCACCGCGCCAGATAAGAATGGGGCCATCTTTATGCCTACTGATCACAAAATCAGTGCCCTTGACTGGGACAATACCCACGAATTTTTTGTTGGCTGTGAATTCTTTATGCCACCAATAATTTTCAAGAAAATATACTGGTTCCGTGAGACTATCCGGATTAAATATGGTTGCAGTTGAGACATCAACGCTTGAATATTCCTTGCTGTCAAAATCCACCGCACGGTCATCTGATAGTAACTGGGAAACGGATCCCCCATTCTTCTTAGAGATGCTGAATAATGGGGTTCGTTTGCGCGTCTCGTCACCAATCCAGGTGTAGTCACCTAGGTCGTTTAACCACTTTTCAATCCTCTCACGAATCAGGCTGCTTTCAGCTTGACCCCATGCGCGCTGAATCAGCAGGTCACGGGGGTTACGATGCCCCAGCAAGTCGGCATAGTGACTGTGAAACAATGCAGCCCAAGGCGATGCTTCGTGGCGTGAATAATCCTCATACAATGACTCTACCCCGCCCGGGATCCCTAGCTTGGCCATAATGAAAGCCGGACTTTCCAGCAAATAGCCTGCGGAGTTTGACCACCCTGCATTTTCCAATAGCCAAGGGAGCTCCGCCAAGGCCCAACCTTCCGGAAATTTTTTATACAGATCCGCAGGAAGCTCTAAAGCGAAGTTATGGTCAGAACCCGCAAGCTTGCGCCACGCGCTTTTCGCCAAACCCAAGGCCAACGCAGAAGAGTCGAGTTTTTGATCAGCATAAGCTGATGCCTGCTCACGAAATTCACGATGGAAAAAATCAATGACCGAACTGCCGAAAGCTTCGCGGAACACCAGATAGGACTCTAAATCCATCTGGATCCGAGACCACAGTATAGGGGGCAACCCGCGCTTCAAATCCCACTTGTTGCCGGTTTGCGCCACTTGCTTACCAAACCATTCGGCCACCTCTGTGTCATTCGCCAAAGTGTCGAGCAGAATCTGCTCCGGAACACCATGCCGCGGATAGCTAAGATATGCTAAGGCACGCGAGCCCAACAGGCCGTGCCGATGCTCGGCATCCAGTTGATCATAGAGATGACCAACCAAGGCTGGCACATTTATTTTGACATCGGGGGGAGAATCCCAAGAGCGTAGTTTTAGCGCAAATTCGGTGGACAGTTTCAGCGCCAAAGGCTTTCCTTCAGAGCTTTCAACACCTTTAGCAATCCAATCCCGCTGCGACTTTGATAATTTCCGCTTAGCCGATCCGAGTCGATCATCGATGATGCTCTTCCAATCTGCTTGTGCAAGCCCCTTCAATCCCTCTTCATTTTCATCACGTAGACTCGTGATTACCCAAACATTTTCTGGTAAATTCCGAGACAGATGTTCAGGTAAATCCCGAGACACATGCTGGCCGATTCGAGTCAACAGGTAATTAAGATCGGGGAATCCTTGCACCTGATCCAAGGCGTCGATGACCAAGACCAACTTTTCAGTGCCACGCAACCAAAGGATGGTCTTAAGGTAATCGCAAAGCACTTTTTCCCGGGGCGCATCAAGACCAATAGTCATGTCGTTGACAAATTGATTCCTGCCTCTATCAAATTCTTCTCGCAAGAGTTTGCTACGCTCTACCGGATTAAGCTTCTCAAACTCCTCCTCACTACCTAAACGCCTCAGGGAATCTGACTTAAGTTTTGGACTTTTGGAGTACAACCTTCTGATAATTTCCTCTGCCTTTTCATAGCTATCTACCGCTTTGCATTTCTTAGCAACAGACTCTTCCGGCCATAGATCCAGCAGCAATGATCTCGGCGTCCCTATTTTTGGGCTCGCACCCGCAAAACGCACTAGCCATTCATCATCGGCCTGCTCAACAACACACTTGGCCAGCAAACTGGTCTTGCCCATCCCTCCGGGGGCACGGATAAAGTGAACGGATCTTGCAGGTTGCTTCAAATATTCACCAATTGCCCCGATCTCTTGGGCACGCCCGACAAAACCCTGAGCTCTTTCTTCTGCAAATTTCCGGTGAATCTCCTCCTCGCTATTTTGGGGACTCTGATCTATTTGCTCTTTAATTTTCTCCCAGAGCGCTTTAAAGGCTTTCTCTTCAAAATTCTTTAAATACTCGCTGTTATCATTGTTCAAATCAGAAAGCTTTACTTTTTCATTGTGCTCCTGATAGCGCTGACCCAATCTATCCTTTAGGTCTGCAGCTAACTTTTCCAACTGGCAATGCTGGTCACCCAAACCAACATCCCGATATGTTTTCCGTTCCTCTTTGGTCATTTCATCACTATCGAGTTTGCGTCTCCAGACAAAAACATGATCATCTGCGTCGCTTGATAGGGCGAGAATGCCTTTTTTAATCTCCTGATGAGTTGCGGAGGCCTTAAACGGAATTTTCTCCTCTTCGGATAAAGCGGCATCGTCGGCAGCCTTCAAGAATCCATTTCTTAATTTTTCAGAAATTTCTTCCCAAACTATATCTTCCACATCATGGCGCGGCTTTAAGCACCAGACAGCAGGGATGGAATTACTATCCTCCTGATACCATTTCGGAAAAATCGCTTTCATCTCATCCGAGAATTTACCCTCTAATTTGCGATAGACCTCGCTATCAATTTTTTCTGGTGGTGGCAGCCAGCCATATCGATCGCCTAACAACAAAAAGAAATTCGGTTTGGGTGACAGCCTTTGGCATCTGGAAATTTCTTCCAGGCAGGTTTGCATGGTCTGATTGTGGCGCCCCAGTTCCGGCGGTATGCCCCAGCGAAGATCTACCCCGAGAAACGAAGCGCCCTTATCACGGCATTCTTTTTCCAATTTAGGGAAAACACGCTCCTGCAAAACTCGACGTTCGGCTTCAAAGTCCTTGAAAGTTGAGCTAATGAAAACTCTAAAAATATTCTGACTCATCGCAATTTATTTCCTTGATAACTAGTATTTATTTAGCCATAAAAAACCCTCGCCTAATGGCGAGGTTTTAATGAAGCGCAAAATAACACATGGGCAATAATAGGCATTCGCCGACTTCCTAATCCACTGTCGAAGTGCGTAACACCCCCTAAACCCTTATCTCATCCTCCCGGAGAAGCACTTTCAGAATTTCTTCTGGCAAATCTTGCTTGGCATGCTCAATCACTTTTCTAGCCTCTGCTTTTGCCTCTTCAGATGAATCGGAATCTGCCAGGATCACACGGGCTTTCATCATGGCCAACATTGCCATTTGCATCAGATTAGAATCCACTTCGCCACTACTTTCGAGTTCCTCACCTGCGATAATTTTTTTCGCGAGCGAACGGATGATGACTGTAGAATCTAGCGAGGCTCCAAAGATTCGAATGAATTGTTTAAATGTCAGAGTGCCATCTTCAAGAGGGATCTCCACCCTAAATCTGATTTCCCCATCTTTGTCCATTTCTGGCGCGCCAAATGGCGTCACCCATGAGAAGTGAAGGAGATTTACAAAAAGCTGCTCCAGATTTTCTTTGCCAGCTAATTCACCCGGAGGAATGGCAATTGTCTCTAATTGAAATAGTTCGCCATCCTCATGCAAATTAATCTGCATCCCGATGGGATTTCCTTTATGTTCAAAGGCGGTTTGAATCTGACCTGCCTCCCCGGTTGTATATGTAACACCCATTTGATCAAGGTAATTTTTTAGAAGATCGTATTGAATTGCCATGTGGTTTTCTCCCAATAAAAGTTATTCTGCTTTAAGGCAGCAGATAGCCCGAACTTGCGCTTCAGTCATTTCCTTGTCCTTAACCAGCGTTTTCGCGAGACTTTCAATGTCAGCCCAATGCTCTTTGACGAGCAGCTCAGTTTTTCTGTAGGCATCCTTGAGCAGGAGCTGTGTCCGTTTTTGGGCTTCGTCAAATAAATACCCTTGATTAAACGGAGCCCCAAGCCGAGCCAAACTGTTGGCAATCATGCTCAGGCTGATTGGCCCATACTCCTCGTCTAACCCTAGTTCCGTCACGGCAGCAAAGGCTAGCTGCGTTGCTTTCTGGATATCATTCCCCGCGCCTCCATCTGCCGCATCCAGCCCGCTCTGAACCACCTGAGCTATTCGACCGGCCAAGCACACGCAAAGCTGATCGACTACCTGCTCGCGTGAAGTTACTGCGCCCTGCGCAAGGTTGTATGCCTCGAACTGCGCAAAGCCTCCGACACCCTCACTTTGAATCACACTCACTTTCGCAAGTCGAATCTCAGGCCTAAGCACCAGTGATACGACCGCATGGCCAGCCTCGTGAAATGCAATAGCCTCTATGTTGGCGACATTGGCGATATTTCCCAAGCCAACACTCACCATGGTCTGAAAAATATCGTCACTTTCAGATAGCTTCTCCAGAACTTTCTTCGCAATATCACCTAATAGAATGGAGTCCTCTAGCTTTGAAATATCCACAACAGGACAGCCCTCAATTTGGGCAAACAGCATGATTTCTTGTTGATGTTGTTGCAGATGATGAATAAGCGTTTGATTGGAAAGCTCGCCTTTTTGCATGGCAACCCACGCACCAATAGCAATGTGGACCGGTTCCAGCTTTTCACCTCCCGCAGAATGCTTCTTCACAAACCCTTTGGCATACCCCATCACGTTTGTGTAATCAACGTGCGCCTGCATTTTTGCCAAGCCTGCTTTAAGGTTGATTTCTGCCCCTTGCTCCATGTCATTCCCTCTCATTGACCATCCTATCCGGCCATCACTTAAACGAGCCGATGGCAGAAATTTTTAAGTTCAAACTAAATTTTTTGGTAAATAGACATCCCCACAGCCGAAACCAATCTAATTATGTTATTGAGGTTGACATCTGCTGTCAATCGTAGAGTCCAACGGGTTAAGCAGCGAGTAGTGTTGCATAGTATCGCTGCGTAAATTTTGCTGGTGACAGATACCCCAGCCTTTTCTGCTTGCGCTGCCGGTTGTA
>Ga0172373_10009857_pt1 | contig 11774 bp, 10 predicted proteins | sample Lak10m_2_FD_114546 | JGI IMG/M metagenome (GOLD analysis project Ga0172373, IMG submission 114546) | Freshwater microbial communities from Kabuno Bay, South-Kivu, Congo - kab_092012_10m | ecosystem: Environmental > Aquatic > Freshwater > Lake | place: Democratic Republic of the Congo... | reverse complement strand
GGAAGCCCGGTGATTGGGAAGATAATCCGCTGTTTCTGGTCGGATTCAGACAAAAATCCGGCCAAGAATGGCAATTTGCAAAACACGAAGCTCCGAACGATGGCTTGTTCAGGGCTTCCCTAATGTGCCTTGCGACTTGTCCTCCTGAAAAAGTTGTTTCCCGGATGTAAGATCAATTATCTCGATGTTTTTTTGATTTTCAACCAAAGCTATCCCTGAAGCTTCGGAGAATCGGGCAGATTGAATGAATCCATCCGCCAAGATGTAGTTGGGGACTGTAGCTGGTATTGGTACCAAAGCGGGTTTGGCCAAATATAAGCCAACCCGGATCAGCCCAAGCCATTTGGCTATTTCTGAATCTTCGGCAACAAAACAACTGTGATTCGATAAATTCTTCCTGATTTCATCGCTAGATGTATACCAAGAAGGGGAATATCCCTTGGCGCAATTCAACGCACGCAATTTAAGTTTGTTGGCATATTCGTGCTCTATAGACTTCTGACGCTCGGGCCCTACTTGCTCAACAACTTCAGCTTTTGCAAACAAAACTTGTTGAGCAATTGGAATGGCTGCGTTGATTTTTGATTCGGCGCTGAAATTTGGCAGTAGGTCACAACCACCTAATGCTAAAGCCAGCAGTGCCATTAAGCTTGATTGGCTCCAGGTTTTATTCATACATGTTCATCCTCACGGAGTCTATTGGAAGCTGCCACAATTCGCGGCAACAAAAGATTAAGTTTTGTGGAAACACGGCGCGCCGAGCACATGCAACAGATTGGAAAAAGACAGTAAACCGCAGTTGGAATTGGTTCAGCATCGCCGGTGGTTCAAATGGAATCCGGTTGAGCGAGCAAAGCGCACCCAACGCCCATAAAAAACCGTCGGCAGTGATTGTTCCCCGGTGAGCCATTGTTTTTGTTGTTGTCGGCAAATGCAAGTTGCCTTGCAGTGTTCTTGCCCAGATTATTAACAGGGGTAATTGTTCATGATAAATATTTGGCTGTATATCGGGAGGATGCCGACCCGGCATCAGGAAATATCGGATTGCCTATCAGGAAAATCATGAGTCCTGCGTAGGACATATCCTGAAATTCAGCCACCTTTCATGGAAATCGTGCACTCCGGATAGCCAGGCCTGTCGCCGATATGAGACACTATCGGCAACAATAATCCAAACCAGCATCATGCACGCATCCCCAGCAAACTACCTCCGCCTGTTCAGTACTGCATTAGTCCTTGTTTTATCCAGCCCGATGGCAGTCGCCACCAACGGCATCAATCTGATCGGGTTCGGCACAGAGTCGACGCTGATGGGAGGTGCCGATATCGCAGTGGCGCGGGATACCAGCGCCCTCAACACCAATCCGGCGGGATTGACGCAGATTCATGGACAGGCCTTCGACGGCTTTGCTTCGATGCTGCGCACGTTCGATCTTGCGCATGAGGACAGTTTCGGCAACGACAAGCACGCCGACAACAAATATACGTTTCTGGGCGGCGGCGGTTATGCTGCATCGCTGGATTCCGTTCCGTGCACGGTCGGGATCGGCCTGTTCGGCCAGGGTGGTGCCGGAGGGGTGTTCAAGAATATCCGCACCGCCTTCGGTAACCGCGACGATATGAGTTCGCTGTTCGGTATCGGCAAGGTCAGCCCGGGATTTGGCTGCCAGATCACCGACAACTGGTCGGTGGGCGCCAGCCTGGCGATTACTTATGCCACGATCAAACAGCGATTTTTCCCTAATACTGCGGTCGGCACGGCGTTTGCCGGATACTCCCTGCACGATGCCGCTGCACTCAGGACAGGGTTCAAGCTAGGTACGCAATATCGCGTCAACCCTGACCTGACGCTGGCCGCGACGTACACCGAGAAAACCGGACTGCCGCTGACCGGCGGGGAACTGTTTGCCAATTATGCGGGCCTGGGATCGGTCAGATACCGCAATGCCCGGGTCACCGGATTTGCCTTGCCACGAGAGGTTGCGCTGGGTATCGCATTCAAACCGGCAGATGACTGGCTGCTGTCGTTCAAGGCGGACTGGATCAACTGGGCCGATGCGATCAAGACGGTCAATATGCATGCTACCGACCCGGACAACCCCCTGGCACCTTCAGTGTATGCGCTGCCGCCGACAGCCGCCGACTGGAAAAACCAGTGGGTAATCGCCTCGGGGCTGGCCTACACCTGGGATGACCGCACCACGCTTTACGCCGGGCATAATTTCGGCCGCAACCCGATCCCGGCAAGAAACTCCAGCCCGCTGCTGGCAGGCATTCTGGAACATCACGTCACTCTGGGCGCGGCACGCCAGATCAGCCCGGAATGGCGACTGATGGGCGGCCTGGAATACATGCTGCCGGTAAAGGAAGAATATGCCAGCCCATTGTTCGGCAAGGCCGAAGTGAGGAACGAGGCGGTGTTCCTGCATTTCATGTTAAGCCGCCGCTGGTAGAAGATCCAGCCGGCCACGGCAAAGCGACCGAATTAACCCAGAAACCGTATTTGAACCGCCAATTGGCGGTTCATCTACTTTTTCAGGATTAATACTCCGCAGTTGTCATGACTGCAAAATTCCCTGTTCGACCTGCCCCGAATAACGCTTCAGCTTGCGCTCACGCTTGTTTGCATACATGCGGCGGTCTGCCAAGTGTTTGAGTTCGTCCTTGCTCGGGTTTTCGTGGACATGAACCGTGCCGTGACTGGCGCCGGCAAACTCGAAACCGTTGACACGCATATCCTCGACCGCCAGCACCAACGCGCTTTCTATCCACGCCTCGTCGCCATCATGGCAGGTGACGGCAAACTCGTCGCCGCCCAGGCGGTGCGCCTGCGCCCTGATGCCCAGATGCCGGCTCAGGTGCCGGGCAAATGACCGCAGCAATTCGTCGCCGCGCTCATGGCCAAACTGGTCGTTGTAGTACTTGAGGCCATCCAGGTCGATGAAGGTCAGGCTGCCTTGCTGCGGCAGGGATTCCAGCACAAGGTCGAGCGCGACGCGATTGGGCAATCCGGTGAGGGCGTCGGTCCTGGCCACGCGGGTGCTTTGATCCATGAGGACCAAGGCGTGCTCCTTGTCGCGATACAACTGGGCAAACTGGTAGGACAGCACCAGCGCCAGCAGCATCACCTCCACGGCAACCGAGAACAGCCCCATATGTTCAATATACAGGGTATACCAGCCCAAACCGCCGATAGAAATCGTCGTGACGCCCAGCACGAAAAATGCACCGATGGCATACAGATAATAGCGTGCGGCAACGCTACCTTCGCGCGTACGCACGATGCCAGCAGTCAAGCCGTAGGTCAGAAACAGCCCCACGCCGTAACGATCGATTTCCAGCGTCCAGTGCGGCATCGCCAGCGCCAGCACAATCATGCCGCCCAGCAGGGCCAGCAGCGCCAGACCGGCATTGTGCAGGCGCGGGTGGTTATCTTGCCTGATTTCCAGCAAGGACTTCACGAACAGGATATAGGCGCAATTGGAAAACAGGATGGGAACGCTGGCCAGATAAATCCAGTGCATGCCGAACAAGTCGGAAAACACCAGCAGCGCCGTACCGTTGAACAGCAGGTTGCCGAGGATGAAGATCGAGTACATCGCCTCGGACAAACGCTGGCGCACGATCGCCAGCGCCGCGTAATAGACCATCAGGCCCAGAAACATGCCCAGGCAAAGCAGCGTCAGGGCATTGCCCGGTTTTATCGCCTGCCGGTAGCTCTCCAGCGTATCCAGATAAGGTTGCGGCTCGGCAAGAAAAAAGGAGCTGTCCAATTCGGTCAGCAGGCGGTAATGGCCGGCGGAAAGCTCGACCTCGCGACCATGCCGCAGGAAAAACGGGTTGGTTTCGCCACTCTGGATGCCGCCCCGCAACTCGGCAACGGGGTGCCCCTGCCGGTCGAGGACGATGTGGCGGAAGTGTCCGATGATACTGGAATTCTTGAAATCCACGACATAGCGGCCAGCGGCCTGGATTTCAAACTCCGCCTGTTGCCAGAAATGGCCGCCGGTCAATGCCACCTTGGCGACCGGTTTGAGCCCCGCGGCAGCCAGATCGGCCTGGCCCAGGTAAGTCTGGCCCGCCGGCGCCTGATACCAGCGCCCGCCAAGCTCGCGCGCCTCGGCGAGGCAGGCCCCCGACCACGCCATAAGGGCTGCAACGATGCAGGCAACGATCCGGGAAGTCAGCCGCTCGAACATGCGATACCCAGCTTAGGCCCCAGTCCCGCCCACGGTCAGGCCGTCGATCTTGACCGTCGGCTGCCCTACCCCTACCGGCACGCTCTGCCCCTCCTTGCCGCAGGTACCGACGCCGCTATCCAGCGCCAGGTCGTTGCCTATCATCGAGACCCGCGTCAAGACGTCGGGGCCGTTGCCGATGAGGGTGGCACCTTTCACCGGATAAGTCAGCTTGCCGTCTTCTATCATCCACGCCTCGGCTGCCGAAAACACGAACTTGCCGCTGGTGATGTCCACCTGCCCGCCGCCGAAATTGACGGCATACAGGCCCTTCTTCACCGAGCGGATGATTTCTTCAGGGTCACGGTCGCCGTTCATCATGCAGGTGTTGGTCATGCGCGGCATCGGAATATGGGCATAGGATTCGCGCCTGGCATTGCCGGTGAGCGCGGTGTCCATGAGGCGGGCATTGAGCGAATCCTGCAGATAGCCCTTGAGGATGCCGTTTTCGATGAGCATGGTCGATTGCGTGGGCGTGCCTTCGTCGTCGATGTTGAGCGAGCCGCGACGCAGGGCGATGCTGCCGTTATCCACCACCGTCACCCCTTTCGCCGCTACCTGCTGGCCGACACGGCCGGAAAAAGCCGAACTGCCCTTGCGGTTGAAATCACCCTCCAGCCCGTGGCCGATCGCTTCGTGCAGCAAAATACCCGGCCAGCCGGGGCCGAGCACCACGGTCATGTTGCCGGCCGGGGCCGGTCGCGCATCGAGGTTGGTGACAGCCTGATGCACGGCCTTCTTTGCATAATCCTGCAATACCTCGTCGGTGAAATAGCTGTAATCGAAACGCCCGCCGCCGCCGCTACTGCCCTGTTCGCGCCGCCCGTCCTGTTCGACGATCACCTGCAGCGACACGCGTACCAGCGGCCGGATATCGGCCGCCATCATGCCGTCGTGGCGGGCGACCAGGACCACTTCGTACTCGCCGGCCAGCGAGGCCATCACCTGGGTGACGCGCGGATCGAGTGCACTGGCAAATTTCTCCAGGCGCTCCAGCAGTTTCACTTTTTGTTCGTCGCTCATCGAGGCAATCGGGTCGTTGGGCAGATACAACTGCGTGTTGCCCTGGCGCGCCACCACTGCGCCAGCCTGGCCATCGCCACCCCGTGCGGCAATCGCGCGGGTCGCTTCGGCAGCCTGTTGCAGGGCCGGCAGGCTGATGTCGTCGGAATAGGCAAACGCCGTCTTCTCGCCGGACACCGCACGCACGCCGACGCCCTGATCGATGTTGAAACTGCCAGACTTGACCTGGCCTTCCTCCAGCCCCCAGCTTTCCGCACGGCTGTACTGAAAATAAAGATCGGCGTAATCCACCCGATGGGTCATGATATTGCCCAGCACCGACTGCAGTGCGGGGTAATCGAGGCCATAAGGGGTCAGCAGCGCGCCGGTTGCCGTGGTGAACAGGGTTCCCGGTTCGGGGCTGGAAGCGGAGTTGATGGTTTCAGGTTTCATTTAAGGCAAAAATTTCCGTTTCATTGATAGAACAAATCTCTCCAGGTTTGACGCGCTTCGTACGGCGAGTTCCATTACCAGGCTCGCGCAGGTAGCGGGCCGGAGATTAATTTGGCAGAGAATGCGTTATGGCCCTGCTTGCCGATGACTCGCACCACACAACCAAGACTGGATGCAAACTGATCAAATGCCGAGTCGAGCAGCCCTGCGGCCATCATCTGCGACACTGAGAGCGTTGCATCCATTTCGTCCGGATGTTTGACCAATACCAGCCCGTCAGCAGCTATTTTTGCCGCCAGCCAGGCGGCAAGGCTGTCGGAAGTCACTTCCCAGTTTCTGGGGATGTTGTTGTCGGCCAGCACCATACGGCTTGGCAACCAGACGATAGCACGGTGCTGCCAGGATCGTTCGGCAATTTCGAGTTCCGAAGCGGCTGTCGCCAGTGCGGGTTGCAACGCCCGCAACACCAGACCGTATTGATCCATGGCCAACAGCGCCGCATGGTGCGCGGCATCATCGTCGAAACCGGCCGTTTGCTGGGCCTCGCGCACGGCATCGGCAAACAAGCCGCCACCGGGCACAATGACGACCCGGCCGTCGCTTTGCGTCGCCAGCATATCCAGCCATGCCTGCAGTTCAGGCGTGCCGAGCAGGCTGCCGCCGAGTTTGACCACTAGCACGGCAGAGCACCGAAATGTTGCATCAACGCGAGCATATTGGCGGCCTTGTCCATGGTTTCGCGATATTCCTTGTCGGCTTCGGAATCGGCGACGATACCGCCGCCGGCCCAGAATCGTATTGTGTCTTCGGAAAACACCGCCGTGCGAATGGCGATGCTGGTATCCATATTGCCGTCGAAGCCGATATAACCGATCGCGCCACAATACACCCCGCGCCGGTTGGGCTCCAGTTCTTCGATGATTTGCATGGCCCGCAACTTGGGAGCGCCGGTGATGGACCCGCCGGGGAAACAGCCCCGCAGCAGATGCAGCGCATCATGCCCCTGCGCCAGCCGGCCGGTCACAGTGCTGACCAGATGATGCACGTTGGTAAAGCTTTCCAGCGCAAACATCTGTTCGGCCCGCACCGATCCCGGAGTGCAATTCTTGCCGATATCGTTGCGCAGCAAATCCACGATCATGAGGTTTTCGGCCCTATCCTTCAGGCTGCTCAGCAAGGCATCGGCGTTGGCACGATCCTGCACCGGATCGCTATCCCTGGGACGCGTACCCTTGATCGGCTTGGTTTCGACACGCCGGTCGCGCACTTCGAGAAAACGCTCGGGCGAAGCCGACAATATCTGCGCATCGGGCAGGTTGAGATACGCCGCAAACGGGGCTGGGCTGGCGTTGCGCAAATGCCGGTAGGCTGTCCAGGCATCACCCGTCGCCGGGGCAGCAAAGCGTTGCGCGAGGTTCACCTGGTAGCAGTCGCCCTCGTGGATGTAGCGCCGGATGCGGTCGAAAGATTGGTTGTAGCAGGCTTCCGTCATATTGGAAACGACCGGGCCGTTGACCTGGAACGTCCCGTGCTCCGCTGGGCCGGGCTGCGTGAACAACGCCACCCAGGCGTCCCAGCGCTCGTGCGTCTGCGGGGCACGGCCGTGGCTCGCCAGCCAGCATTTTTTCTCCACGTGATCCACTACCAGCGCCCAGTCGAAAATGCCGACACGCATCTCGGGCAGGTTCTCGGCATCCTGCGCCGTGACCGGCAGCCGTTCCAGACGCCGCGCCAGATCGTAGGCAAAATAGCCCACCGCGCCGCCCATGAAAGGAATACCAGGTAGCGTAGCCTGATGCCGTCCCAGATAGTCGCGCACCAGGCTGAACGGGTCGGCACGGGAAATCTCGCTGGTAGGCCCGATTACTTCGGTGAGTTCGCCGCGCGTAGTGAGCGTGATGACCGGGTCGGCCACCATGATGTCGAAGCGTCCGTAATCCGATCCCGGCCTGCCGCTATCCAGCCACATCGCCCACGGCCGGTGCGCAATCCGGGCGAACAAGGCCGTGCTGTCCGGCTGGTATGGCAATTCGGCCAGCAGCGGCGTCATACCCGGGCACCCAGCCAGGCGACGGAATAGGCAGGAGCGCAAACGGCCGACCAGTCTTTCATTTCCGCCCAGCCTTCCACCAGATCGCCGAAGTCCACGTATGTGCGCTGCATCTGCCTGGCCAGTTCGCGCACCACAAAGCGCCCGGCCCCGGCGCCGATCAGCGGCATCGCCGCGTAATCCGCACGGGAAAGTATGCGCTCGACGGCCGGGCGCAGATCCTGCAGTTGAGCCTGGGCGAAAAATTGCGCCAAACCGACCCACGTCTCCATGTCGGCATCTTCCCAGTCGCGCCCTACCATGCGGGCCAGACGCCTGGCGGATTCTTCCGTAGTTTTTCCGGCACCGTCGGCGGTATCCGCCATGTCATGCGCGGCATCGAGCTGCCCGGTCAGGCGGTACACATCCGACATGGTGGCAAAATGCTCCGCTGCCAGCCGCTGCCATAGACCATGTACCGGCGCACGTTGCGCCACGGCCATGAGCGGCGTGCGAACGGCACCGGTATAGACCAGTTCTTCCGTGGTCAGCCGGCCGGCATCGGTGAATGCCTGCGGCTGGGCACTCCCATTTTGCAATAGCACGATATCGGTCGTGGTGCTCCCCATGTCCACCAGCACCCCGTTGCCGATCTTCCCTGCGGCAAACTGCGCGCTGGCAAGCCAGTTGGCCGAGGCGATTTCCGTAGCATGGCGGCTCACCTCTTCGGCTGCCACAAATCCGCGTACGCCGGAAAAAACCTGCAACGCCGTGCCGGGCAGCCGCCTGCGCATGGTTTCGACGATACGGATCACGCCTTCGTAACGGTTGGGAAAAATATCGGCCAGTTCGCCGGTCATGGTGATGGCATGCTGTCCGGCATGGCCCAGCGTCTCCATGGCTTCCACCACGGCAAGCTCCAGATGCTCCAGCCCGCGCCACAACGGGCACGGCAACTGCACCACCGCCATGACGTGACCGTCAGGGCGCAAGCGCACCGCCTTGAGGTGAGCGCCGCCGATATCCCAGCCGATGATGTCAGTCATCGAGCTTGACCTCTATTACGTTACGCTGGATTTTGCTGGATTCGATCATGCGGTCATTATAAAGCAGGTCCAGCACCAGTCCCGCCGGATTGAGCCCCATGGCCCGATGCAAGCCGACATAGGAAGTCGTCAGGCGCGGGTTTACTTCCAGCACGGTGAATCGGCCGTCATCGACCATCACGTCCACGCCCACATAACCCGACAGTTCCGGCCATGCGCCTGCCACCTGCTGCGCCAGCGCCTCGAACACAGGCCAGTGTTGTGCCTGGCCGTTAAGCTGACTGCCCCGGTAATGAAGCGTACCGTCAGCCAGATCTATCAGCTGGCGATTGCAGCTCAGCAATTGCGCGCGGCCGTTGCGGCAGATCATGGACAGGCTGGCCGGCTCGCCGGCGAGCCAGGGCTGTATCACATGGGTGGCGCTTCTCTGGGCGATCCAGGTTTGCATGGCATCGGCAGAATCGAATACCCGGCTATCCTCGCAGCCCACGCCGTCGTCGGGCTTGGCGACAAACCGGCCGGCACAGGATGCAAATTCGGACGGCAGCCAGGTCGGCACTACCGCAATGCCAGCATTTTCAAGGTGTAATGCCGTCGCACGCTTGCTGGCGGCAATGTGGACTGCTGCCGGCGGACAACCCAACAGCATGCCGGGCGCAGCCATGGCACTGAGGCGCTCCAGCACGCCACCGCTTTCTGGCGCAATCGGCCAGACGGCATCGGCTTCGGCGATGCACCGTCCCCATAGCTCCCAGACGTTTTCCCCGGCAGCTTCTACCTGCAAAGGCAAGGCCAGTGGCGGCAGACGCGGGTCGCGTGTGGTCATTACCTCCACTCCCGGCAATTGCAACAGGTCGGAGAGCAATACCCCCAGCATCGCGTCACCCTCGCTGGCGAGCGAAGGCGGCAGCGGCGCATTGTATAATCCGCCGCCGGTAATGAATTCGCAGACAAAAATCTTGAGTTTCGCAGCCATACCCGTAATTGATTTGATGGGAGGAAAAGTGGTGCGCGCGCAACGCGGCGAACGTGACCGTTACCAGCCTATTTCCTCGTCATTGTGCGCCAGTTCCGATCCGCTGCAAGTAGCGGCGGCACTTCTTGAAGTTTATCCGTTCTCCACGCTCTATATCGCCGACCTCGATGCCATCCGCCATGTCGGCCACCACTTGCAAACAGTGGCGGCACTACGTGCTGCATTCCCCCGCCTGGAACTCTGGGTAGATGCGGGGTTCAGCCGGGCGGATGACTGCAAGCCATGGCAAACGCTGGAGGTATCGTGCGTCGTCGGCAGCGAAAGCCAGCCGGATGCGGATAGCGCCTTGCGGCTCATCGAGCATCTGGGCCGCGAACGTGCCATCCTCTCGCTCGACAGCCTGAATGGCGAATTCAGGGGCCCGCCTGCACTGCTGCAGAACCCGGGCCACTGGCCAGAGCGTATCATCGCCATGACGCTGTCCCGCGTAGGCAGCCATAGCGGGCCGGATCTGGAACTGTTGCGCAACCTGATCGACCGGAACAGCAACAGTAAAATCTACGCGGCCGGCGGCGTGCGCCACGGCCAGGATCTGCAAACGCTGGCCGGCATGGGTGTCGCCGGCGCCCTCATTGCGAGCGCCCTGCACGACGGCCATATCAAGGCCGGCGACCTAGGCTGATTTCAGCGTCCGCTCGAACAGCTGCAGCGCCAGCTGATAACCCGTCATGGCCAGCTGCGAATCGTAGCGTTCATCCCCGTCGCGCATGAACGCATGGCCGCCGTTGAATTCGTGCCAGGTATAGTTCAGGCCCAGTTCGATGAACTTATTGTACAACTGGGCGCGACCGGCCGTCGGAATGTGCGGGTCCTGCTTGCCCCAGATCATCAGCAGTTCGCCCTTGATTTCATGAGCGCGTTCCATGCTGTGCTGGCCCGGCTGGTTGGGGATGTTCTGGATATGCAGGTCGGTCGCATAAAAGCAGGCGGTAGCCCTGGTTTCCGGCTGTAGAGCGGCGCGGAAAGCCAGGTGTCCGCCGATGCAATAGCCCATCGCCCCCACGTCGCCGGTACACCAGAGCTGCTGCTTGAGGTATTCGATCAGCACCCGGTTGTCGCTGTCATAGCTTTCCACCGGCTTGGTGGCCTTGTCGGCATTGCCTTTTTCGCGGCCGGCATCGTCGTAACCCAGTACGGTACCAATCGGATTCAGCTCGTGAAACACTTCCGGCACCAGCACGGCATAGCCATACCCCGCCATCAGTTTCGCCGCGCGCTCAATGGGGCCGGTCTGCTGGAAGATTTCGGAATAAAACAAAATTGCAGGATAGCGGCCTTCGGCAACCGGACGGTGCACATAAGTCCGCATGATGCCGGTTGGTGTCGGCAGGTCAACGATATGGCTCTTGGTGATCATGAAAGCTCCTGGAATTTTGGCTTGAAAAAGCCGCAATTTTATCGTGCCAGGAGAGTATTTCGCTAATCTTTAATGGCGCGAATCGAAGCGTAGCGATAAACCAGGGCGGATGAACGTAGCGTTATCCGCCCTGCTTTTTTGCGGTTACTTGGCCGCGAACGGGTGTGCGGACTCCTTGTAAGCCTTAACCACATCAGCCGCCTTGGGTTCGCCAGCAACGGCGCTCTTGATGGCTTGCTTGGTAGCCTGGTAGTTCCAGTCCTGGATGCGTTCGTCGATGTCGGCCTTGTGGTCGATGAAGACGCCGACGCAGATGAAGATGTCGTCGGCTTCTTCCAGCGGGATGGTACCGTCGGCGACACAGTCCATCACGGCCATGGAGACGCCGCGTTGCGCCGGCCCGAACATTTGTACTGCCTGGCGGCCGTTCTTGATGGTGACCTTGTTGAACATGACGGTGGCAGGCTTGGCCATGAGGTTGGGGGCAACTACAGCCAGCAGGCCGTTGACGCCCTGTTTCTGGTCGGTCAGGGTACGGCAGAAGGCGTCTTCCGCAGCGGAACCACGCGGCCCCATGATGAGGTCGATGTGGGCGACGTTGAGCAGGTCGAGG
>Ga0172373_10009856_pt1 | contig 11775 bp, 10 predicted proteins | sample Lak10m_2_FD_114546 | JGI IMG/M metagenome (GOLD analysis project Ga0172373, IMG submission 114546) | Freshwater microbial communities from Kabuno Bay, South-Kivu, Congo - kab_092012_10m | ecosystem: Environmental > Aquatic > Freshwater > Lake | place: Democratic Republic of the Congo... | reverse complement strand
TGCGAGTGTCCGGCCGAGGAAGCCGATGAGGTGCAGGCCCTGATGCGCGAGCACATGTCCGGGGCGGCCCACCTGTCGGTGCCGCTCGATGTGGATGTGGGCGTCGGCACTAACTGGAAGGATGCGAAGCCCTAGGGGAGGCATCCGGATCGTCTGGACGCTTCGAGGGGGCACGCGTGTTGTTCTCACGATTGCGTATTGCTATCATTTCTGCCGTTTTGATAGCGTCTAGTTGAAATCCCAGGAGATGCCCTCATGGCCGCTGTCACCATCCGGAATCTGTCAGACGAGGCGCATCGCGCACTGAAGGTCCGTGCCGCCCGACATCATCGCAGCACGGAAGCTGAGATGCGCGCCATCCTGGAAGCGGCCGTTCGCCCCGACAGCCGTCTGCGCCTCGGAACGGCCCTGTCGGACGCCAGCCGCGAGCTGGGGCTGACCAACGCCGACGTCGAGGTGCTGGAAGAGAGCCTCGGTCAGGTTCGCGACCCGCAGCCCGCCGAGCCCATGGCGTTCGAATGACCGCAGGCGGCGCGTGATTCTGCTCGACACCAACGTCGTCTCTGAGGCCATCAAGCCCGAGTCACATCCATCGGTCCGCGCCTGGCTCGATGCGCAGGTGGCCGAGACGTTGTTTCTGCCCAGCATCACCATCGCCGAACTGCTGTTCGGCATCGGGGCCCTGCCAGACGGCAGGCGAAAGACCATGCTGGCTGCACGGATCGATGGCGTGCTGGACACGTTCGATGGACGCATCCTGCCGTTCGACACGGCGGCCGCACAGCACTATGCCGGGCTGGCCGTTCGGGCGCGTGGTCACGGCAGGGGCTTCCCCACACCGGATGGCTATATCGCCGCGATCGCGGCAGCGCACGGGTTCGCGTTGGCCTCGCGCGACACCAGCGCATTTCTCGCCGTTGGCCTGGCCGTCATCAATCCCTGGGCCGCGTGACCGCGTGCGCATGGTGCTGTGGCGTCGGTCGGGTGCACGAGCGGCGGCACCGCGTGCGTCGGCATGCGGGTAGCGTCCGGATAGCGGCAGTGCCCGTGCACGGGGCGACTGGTTCGGCGGCGCGGCCAGGCGCGGATGATTCTGACGGTGCACGATGAACTGGTGTGCGAGTGTCCGGCCGAAGAAGCCGATGAGGTGCAGGCCCTGATGCGCGAGCACATGTCCGGGGCGGCCCACCTGTCGGTGCCGCTCGATGTGGATGTGGGCGTCGGCACCAACTGGAAGGATGCGAAGCCCTAGCGCCAGCGCTGCCTGACCAGAGTCCACTCGGCGCGCCACTGCGACGTGGCGGCTGCCACCTCGGCGGCGGGCCGCGTGGTGGCCAGGTCGGGAATGATGGCGTCAAGCACCAGGCGATCGAGGTCGGCCCGCAGGGACGCCGCCGCCAGGCCCGTCATCGGGGCGCGCACCCAGCCCGCCACGGCCGCATCCCAGGCGCGTTCCGGCTCACCCGCGCCTCTCAAGGCCACAGCCACCCAGTAGGCCGGGGCCGCGGCGGTGGCATGCTGCGCCAGCTCGTGCCGCATGCGGTCGGCCAGCAGCCTGAAACGCTCGCGCCGCACGTCGGATGGCTGCCCGTCGAGCTCGCGTTCAACGGCGCTGCCCCACCAGTCGGTCATCGCCTCACCAAGTGCGGCATCAACGGCCCAGGCGTCGGCCGTCGCACTGGCAAACAGCTCGGCCGCGGCCCCCGTGCTGTTGTCGAAGAAGAGGGCCTGCCCCAGGCCGAACAGATAATCGACCCGCACGCGCGCAGGCAGCCCCGCGACCTGCACGGCCGACAGCGCGGCGCGGGCCGCCACCAGGTCGGTCGGGTCGCCGGCATCGCGGAAGCGCTCGAGGTGGGCGCGGGCCAGCACGACCCCGGCCGCATGCCGGGCGGCGGGCACGGCCTGCGCCTGCGTCGCCGCCTCGATGGCCTCGGCATAGCGGCCCTCGTTATAGAGCTGGTGGGCGCGGGTCAGGTCCTGGGCCCGGGCCGCCGTGCCCCACAGCAGCAGCACGGCTGCCACCACCATTCCCGAGATCACGCCACGACCGCCCATGTCCGCTGTATCTTACGACCGCCCGCGACTTCCGGATAGACACCCGTGTAAACACATAAAAACAATGATTTTCTGTTGTTTAAACTAAACGAGGTGCGCAGGAAGCCCGACCGGGGTGCCTTCCGCCCCGCGCTACAATGAAGGCCCATGGTTGAGCCCGTGATCGTGCCCCGCGAGGCGCACGTGATTTCCCGGAGCCTGATAGATCCGGACGCCCTGAAGGTGCTGTACCGGCTCCGTGACTTCAATTACACGGCCTATCTGGTCGGCGGTGGCGTGCGCGACCTGCTGCTCGGACGGACCCCGAAGGACTTCGACGTCGGTACCGACGCACATCCGTATCAGATCAAGAAGCTCTTCCGGAACTGCTGGATCATCGGCCGGCGGTTCCGCCTGGCGCATGTCCGGTTTGGCCCGAAGACGATCGAAGTGGCCACGTTCCGCCGCAACCTGCCGAATGACGAACCGGTGGAAGAAGAGGTCGGGCCGGGCGGCGTGGTCTCGCACGAGAACACCTTCGGCACGCCCGAGGAAGACGCCTTCCGCCGCGATTTCACCATCAACGCGCTGTTCTACGACATCGCGACGTTCTCGGTCATCGATTACGTGGGCGGCCTCGATGACCTGCAGCGCGGCATCATCCGCTGCATCGGCGATCCGTACGAACGGTTTCAGGAAGATCCGGTGCGCATGCTGCGGGCCGTGGCCTTTGCCGCACGGCTGGGGTTCACGCTCGATCCGCCCATTGTCGAGGCCATGGCCGATCAGCGGCAGCTGATGGGACAGGCCTCGCCGGCCAGGCTCATCGAGGAGTATTACAAGATTCTGCGGTCAGGTGCGGCAGCCGCCACGTTCCGGCTCATGGCCCGGCACGGGCTGCTGGACGCGGTGACCCCCGAGCTGCAGCGCCACGCCGCACATCAGCCGCTGTGGGCCTCGCTCGATGCGCTCGATCAATACCGCAAGCGGTATGTCGGCATTCCTCCGCACTTGACCAATCCCGTGCTGCTCGGCTCGCTGCTGCTGCCGCTGGGGCTGATGCCGAAGCCGGCGCCGGCCGTGCACGACGACACCGATCTGCCGGAGACCGACGGCGAAGCGCTGGCGGATGAGATTGACGGGGACACCACCGACGACACGCCGCGTGCGCAGCCGCGTGGTCGGCTGTGGGTGCAGGGGCGACGCGATCGTCGCCCGAAGCCTCCGCTGCTGAAATTCGGCACGCTGCCCGTGGCACGGCGCGATTCCGAGCGCCTGCGACAGCTGCTGTCGATGCAGGGGCGACTGCGCGATCTCGAGGCGAGTCCGCGCACCCGGCGCACCCTCATGGCGCGCGGGCCTTTCGAGGACGCCCTCACGTGGCTGGCGATTCACGGCGGCAGCCCTGAAGTGGTCGAACACTGGAAGGGCTTTATCGAGGCCGTCCGCGCCGATGCACCGGACGGGCCACACGCCCCGCAAGGAGACGGCGGGCGGGCTGATCAGCCAGGAGAACCCCGGCGCCGGCGCCGCAGACGCGGGGGGCGCCGACGCGGAGGCGCCGGACGCCGCCCCGAACAATCGTAAGGGGCGGCTGACCGACGCGCGCACCGCCGCCGGTCAGCCGTGGCGCTGTTCGAAGTGGCGCATGAAGTCGACGAGGGCGTCGACGCCGGCCTGCGGGAAGGCGTTGTAGATCGAGGCGCGCATCCCGCCCACCGACCGGTGCCCCTTGAGCCCGTCGAGCCCGGCCGCCGTCGATTCCCTCACGAACAGCTTTTCGAGATCTTCGCTCGGCAACCGGAACGTCACATTCATCTGCGACCGGCTGTCGGCCTCAGCGGTACCGCGATAGAAACCCGTGCGGTCGACTTCCGCATAGAGGGTGCGTGCCTTCCCGGCATTCCGTGCACCGATGGCCTCGAGGCCGCCTTCACCGATGGCCCACCGCATGACCAGGCCCATCAGATAGATGCCGAAGCACGGCGGCGTGTTGTACATCGAGCCGTTCTCGGCGTGCACGGCGTAGTTCAGCATCGTGTGCAGCGACTTGGACGAGCGCGCCAGCAGATCTTCGCGCACCAGCACCAGCGTCACGCCCGAGGGCCCGAGGTTCTTCTGCGCTCCGGCATACATCAGGCCGTAGCGCGACACGTCGATGGGCCGGCTGAAGATATCCGAGGAGGCGTCGGCCACGAGCGGCACATCACCGACCTGCGGCTCGGTCTTCCATTCGGTGCCGAAGAGCGTGTTGTTCGTCGTGATGTGCACGTAGGCCGCATTCGGGTCGAGCGTCAGTTCGTCCTGGCGGGGAATGCGGTTGAAGTTTCCGGCTTCGGTCGAGCCGGCGACGTTGACGGTGCCGACGCGTTTGGCTTCCTTCACGGCCTTCTGCGACCAACCGCCCGTGACGATGTAGTCGGCGGCGCGCCCGTCGGTGAGAAGGTTGAGCGGCACCATCGAAAACTGCAGCGAGGCTCCGCCCTGCAGGAACAGCACCTTGTAGTTGTCAGGCACGCGCCCCAGCGTGCGGACATCGGCTTCGGCGCGGGCCAGGATGTCTTCGAAGGCCTTCGAGCGGTGACTGATCTCGAGCACCGACATGCCGACGCCGGGAAGGCTGATGAGGTCGCGCTGGGCTTCCTCGAGCACGGGCAGGGGCAGCACGGCGGGACCAGCCGAGAAGTTATAGGGACGGGCAGGAGTCGTGGACATGGTTTCCTCATGTTAGCGCGGCCGTGCTCGCCGACCGACGCAGCGCCTACCGCAGCAGGTGCGAGAGCAGTCCGTCGCGCAGCTTGGGCTCGAACCAGGTTGATTTGGGCGGCATGATGCCGCCGGCATCGGCCACGCGCATCAGGTCGTCCATCGACACGGGATGCAGGGAAAACGCGACGGCGGCGTGTCCCCCGTCGACAAGCCGCTCGAGTTCGCCGGTGCCGCGAATGCCCCCGACAAACCCGATGCGGGGGTCGGTGCGCACGTCGGTGATGCCGAGCAGCGGCGTCAGCACCTCGTCTTCCAGCCGGTCGACATCGAGGGCCTCGCCGCCGGGCAGGTCGAGGGTGTACCAGCGTCCCGCGAGCCGCATGCTGACCTGTCCTCGTCGGGCGGGTGCCGCTGGCCCTGCGTCCGTGACGGCGACGCGCCGGCCGAGCGCGTGCAGAAAGGCGTCGGGCGTCTGCCCGTGCAGGTCGTACACCACCCGGTGATACGGCAGCACCTGCATCTGATCATCGGGGAAGGCCACGGCGAGCACGCGGTCCCACTCGCCCGGCCCCTGCGCGGCGAGCGCCGCCCGCGCCCGTGACGCACTGGCCGCGCGGTGATGACCATCGGCGATGTAGAGCCGAGGCAGCGCTGCGAAGCCGTCAATGATGGCCGCGTCGTGCGCGTGGTCCACGCGCCAGACGACGTGCCGCACCTGGTCGGGCGCGATGAAGTCGAAGAGCGGAGCCGTCGCCGTGATGCGTCGCACCTCGGCGTCGATCGCCGATGACGCGCGATAGGTCAGGAACACCGGGCCGGTCTGGGCGTCGAGCGCCATCAGGTGTCGGGTGCGGTCGTCTTCCTTGTCGGGCCGGGTCTTCTCGTGCTTCCGGATGAGATGGGCGTCGTACTCGTCGGTGGAAAAACAGGCGGCCACGCCCGTCTGCACATGCGTCCCCATGTGCAGCTGGTAGACATAGAAATGCGGCGCCTCCTCGCGTACCAGTGGCGCGGCCTGCGTCAGCCCGGCGAACGCCTCTGCGGCCCGGCGGTAGACCTCGGGCGCGTGCGGATCGCTGCCCGGCGGCAGATCGATCTCGGGACGCGACACATGCAGGAAGCTGAGCGGGTTGCCGGCCGCCAGCGCACGGGCCTCATCCGTATTGACGACATCGTAGGGGACTGATGAGACGAGTGCCGCGACGTCAGGCGTCGGTCGCAGAGCCGCAAAGGGATAGATGGCAGCCATGCCGTTCCTCAGATCAGGGTGGGTCAGGTGTCTCGAACGCTGCGGCCGATCAGTTGGCCGCGCGCGCCGTGCCGGCCAGGCGGCCGAACACATCGGCATGCACGCGCCTGAAGCCCTCCATCTCGTGGGGGGCAATCGGTTCGCCGGGCGGCATATTGCGGTGTTCGACCACCGGATTCACATACCGTCCGCCACGCCGGAGTCCGTAATGCAGGTGCGGGCCAGTGGCCAGGCCGGTTGCACCGACCTTGCCGACGACATCCCCCTGCGTCACGCGCTCGCCGGCACGGACGCTGATGGCGGACAGATGCAGATACTCGCTCTCGTATCCGTTCTGGTGGCGGATGCGTACGGTTCTGCCGCCCCCGTTTGTCCAGCCGGCAAAGCTCACCGTGCCCGGCGCGACGGCGGCAACGGGTGCCCCGGTGGGCGCGGCATAGTCGACGCCGTTGTGGGCCCGTGTGTAGTTGAGAATCGGATGACGCCGCCCCGACGAAAACCGCGAGGTGATGCGCGGCTCGAACTTGAGGGGTGATTTCAGGAAGAAGCGCCGCAGTGATCGGCCCTGCTCGTCATAGTAGGCGGGCTTGCCGCCTGCCGCCTCGAAGCGCACCGCACGAATGGCGCGGCCGCGTGCGACGAACTCGGCGGCGAGGATGGCGCCGTAGGCAGCCGGCGCACCGTCGCGCGTGCGCCGCTCGACCAGCAGCCGGAACGAATCGCCGGGCTGCAGTTCCGATGAGAAGTCGATGTCGCCGGAAAAGATGTCGGCCATCTGCAGGGCCAGATCGAGTCCTTCACCTTCGGCATCGAGCGCCTGCGTCAGCGACGGCGTCTGTGCCGAAATGCCGCCGGTCACCACATCGACCGACGTCTGCCGTGGCAGCGTTTCGATGCGGGCGGCGTAGGTGCCTTCCGCGCGACGCTCGACGTGCAGCATGCGATCGACATCCACGTGATAGTGAAAGCCCCGCAGCGAGCCGCTGAACAGCCGGTCGATGGCGAAGGGATTGCCGAGGCGGAACTGCCGCGCGGGAAACACGGGCATCATGGCTGCCAGCATGGCCTGCTGCTCGCCGGCGGCAATGCCGGCGGCACGCAACAGACCGGCGACGGTCTGCCCCGGTTTGATGAGCCCTTCGATGCGGTCGGCCTCGCGCGGCAGCGTCACGTCTGTCGTCCGCACGGCGCCATGCCCGGGCGCCGGCCCGTCGGCCTGCGCCAGATGCAGGGCCGCGGCACCGAGCAGCAGCGCACAGACACACGCGGCGATGATCGTGCGCTTGCGGGGCATGGACAGAAACCTGCTCATGCTACCAGCTTGCGCAGAGCCTCCGCCAGCGGGGTGCATGCGCACATTTTCCCGAAATCTGCTGCGGTCGCAGGCGGTGGCAGGCCCAGGGCGCGCTTCACCCGGCGTATGATGCGCGGCGAGGGAGCCCCGATGACATTCCGACTGCTGCTGACTGCACTTGGTGTCGCCACCCTGGCGGCGTGTTCGTCCCCTGCGCCCTCGGTCCCGCCGCCCGGGACGCCGGCCCCGCCGCCAGTGGCCGAAGCCCGGTCACTGTCGGGCCAGGAGCTGCTGCCCCCAGTGCCGATTCCGAATCAGGCAAAGCTCGAGGGTGATCTCGAGGCGGCGAACGCCGGGCTGGCTGCGCAGCCCGACAGCGCCGATGCGCTCATCTGGGTGGGACGCCGGCAAGGCTATCTGTGGAAGTATCGCGCGGCGATCGACACTTTCACCCGCGGCATCGAGCGCTTCCCCGCCGACGCGCGGTTCTACCGGCATCGCGGGCATCGCTATCTGTCGGTGCGTGAGTTTGCCAGGGCCGAGGCCGACTTCACCAAGGCCGCCTCACTCATTGCCGGAAAGCCCGATGAAATCGAGCCCGACGGTGCTCCGAATGCCGCGGGCGTGCCGCGCAGCACGCTGCAGTTCAACATCTGGTATCACCTCGGGCTGGCGCACTACCTGCAGGGACACTTCGCGCAGGCCTACGACGCGTTTGCGGAATGTATGAAGGTGTCGACGAATGACGACTCGGTGACGGCCACGAGCGACTGGATGTGGATGACACTGATGCGCCTCGACCGCAAGGCCGACGCAGCGCGTGTCCTCGAGCGCATCACTCCGGTGATGGACATTCTCGAGAACCAGTCGTACCACAAGCGACTGCTCATGTACAAGGGCCTGTCGACCCCGGAATCGCTGCTCGACACGGCCACGGCCGATGCGACCACCATCGCCACGCAGGGCTACGGTGTCGGCAACTACTACCTGGTCACCGGGCAGCCCGACAAGGCGCGCGAGGTGCTGACGCGCGTCGTGTCAGGCAGCGGCTGGAATGCGTTCGGCTACATCGCCGCTGAGGCAGACCTGGCTCGCATGAAGTAGCCGCCACTGGTGGTCCCTCGCGGAGGGACCACCAGCGATCGGCCCGGGCCTCGGGCCCCGCCTAGAACGCTCCCAGGTTGAGTCCCACTGTGAATGTGCGGCCGCGCGCCGGTGCAAACTGGAAGTGCTCGCGGTAGTACACGTTCCCCAGATTTTCCACCGCCAGTGTCAGGCCCACGCGATGGGCTCCGCGGCTGAGTGTGATCCCGGCACCGACGCGCTGCACCACGAAGCTATCCAGCGACAGCAGATCCTGCGGGATCAGGAACGGCGAGTCGAGCACGGTTTCGGCGACGCGGTCGACGCGCCCCTGTGCACGCACGCCGTACTCGAGCCACCAGCGGCCGGCACTGCCCGTGTAACGTGCCGATGCCAGCACACGCGACGGCGTGATGTTGTCGGCCGGGGTATTGGCCAGCGAGGCGCCGTCGAGCGGATTGACGCCGTCGGTAATCGTGCCGCGCATGAACGCGCCCGACGTCGACACCATCAGCACGCCGCGCCCGACGACAAACGGGGCATCGGCCGAATACTCGACACCACTGATGCGCACATCCGCGTAGTTGGTGGCCTGCGCCAGCGGACCGGATGCGGTGGTCGCCACCACCAGATCCTGTGCAATGAAGTTCTGGTACTGGTTTACGAAGACATAGGCCCCGCCCGACACGCGGCCGAGCGTGAACTTGGCGCCTGTGTCGACGTTGACGCCGGTCTCAGGCTTGACGGCGATGTTCGGGACAATGCTGCCCACGGTGGCCGGCCCGGCAAACAGCATCTCTTCGAGGTTGGGGTGCCGATAGCTGCGCCCCACTCTCAGGAAGGGACTGACGCGCCCGCCCTGATTGAAGACCAGGCCGGCATCGCCCGTCAGCGAGTTCCGCTGATATGTGGCGCCGTTCACATCGGGCAGCGTCGACGGGTCAATCGAGGGCCGCGCCCCGACGATGAGCGAGGCGACCTCGTAGCCGGGCGTGGCCTCGGTGGTGACGGTGAAGAAGTCGCCACGCACGCCGGCGGTGAAGAGCACGCGCGGGGCGATGCGCCATTCCTCCTGGGCAAACAGCGCAATGTCCTGAAAACTCGCATTCGGCACGCGCACGGGCCGTGCCACCGACGCCGGGCCCAGCACCACCGGCGCAGGGAAGACCACCGGCGCCGGGCCGCGCGCACCCGCAATCACCTGTCCCACCATCGACGTGGTGGTTGTCGTGAGCCGACGGTCGCTGCTGCGGTCGCGATAGAAGGTCAACCCGGTCGTGATGCGGTGATGCGCGGCGGGCACAATCACCGCCTGCAGATCGACGCCGGGCGTCCAGACGCGCTGTTCGGTTTCCGACAACACATTCAGACGCATCACGGCAATCGGAAAGAGGGTGACGGGCGTCGGTGCCGGGAACTGCACGGGCAGTGTGTTTCGCAGCTGCCGCTCGGTGCGCTGGTAGTAGGCCGTGGCCGACAGGTTGGCCAGCCAGGGCGTCACCGCCTGCGCTTCGTAGCGCACCGAGGCCCGGTCGAGATTGCTGAACGGCAGGCTGGTCGTGTTGAAGAAATACGGCGCATCGAAATCGGGGAAGCCGATGTCGTTCATCCGGCGCCGCTGATACTTGAGCCGCAGGGTGCGTCGCTCGGCCAGCTTGATGAGGCTGGTCGCCGTGACAAAGGTGCCCGAGGCCTGGGAATTGATGACGGCGTTGTCGGTGCGCACATACGGCGCGTTGAACGGATCGGGGAACGCGCCCAGGCGAAACCCGAAGTTGTCGTCAATCGTGTCGCGCCGCGTGAGCTGGCCGCTGGTAAAGAACGTGCGCGTGTCTTCGGTGGTCAGCGCACCGGCCCGGTAGCTGCCGAACTCCTCGGCACCGGCCTGCACGCGCAGCGTCATGCGCGGGGCGGTGAAGCCGACGGTCCCCGTCCCGCGCCGGCCATCTTCGTTGCTGCTGTAGAAGCCGTTCAGGCCATAGAGCCACCGCACGCTCGGCGTGAATGCGGCTTCGTTCGTGATGATGTTGATGGTGCCGGCAAGCGCGTCCGATCCATACATCAGCGTGCCCGCGCCGTTGACCACTTCCATCCGTGCAATGGCGTCCGGTGCAATCAGCCCGACTTCGGCGCCGGTGCGATCCGTCGCCTGGCGGGCCGTATTGAGCCGCTCGCCATCGACCAGCACCAGCAGCCGCGTCGAGTCGAGGCCACGCAGCCGCGGCCGCACGCCGAAGGGACCGTTGCCGACCGGCGTCACATTGGCGGCCATCGTCAGGGCGTCACCCGTCGAGGTCTGGTTGGTCTGCGCGATGCGCTCGGCACCAATCGTCTCGATGTGCAGCGGAATCTGGCGCGCGTCACGCTCGGCACGCGACGCGGTGACGACCAGAGCCGTCGACAGTCCGGCCACATCGAGCGTCAGCGGCACCTCGACATCGCTGGCCGGTGCCTCGATCACCACCGTCCGCGTGGCCTCGGAAAATCCCGGGCGTACCGCCGACACCAGATATTCGCCCGCCGCGGGCACGCTCACGTCATAGCGCCCGTCGGCCCTGGTGGTGACTTCGATCACCTGGCCGGTAGCCACGTCGCGCACCGTCACTTTCACATCGGCCAGGGGCGCTCCGGTGGAGTCGGCCACCACCCCTTTGAGCGACTCGGCCCCTGCCGTCGCCGCCGTGCCCATGCCCAACCCCAGCACCAGCACCAGCACACACATTTGTATCCACGCACGCATGATTCACACTCCCGCGCCGACGCGAGGCGCGCACCTGCCCTCAGGTTGCACATGCCGCGATCAGCGATCGACCCATTCGGAACACACACGACGGACGTGGTCCGCCACACCGCAGGCGCCATCGAGGCACCGGGATGCACGGCACAGACCGTCAGGCGACGATGAGGGGGGGAATCGAGGGAGGGGGACGGGGAACGGCGCGCAGCGACAGCCACGGCCGTCGATCGAGACGCCGGCTGCGCGGTGTCACGACCGCCAGGTGCAGCGCGGGTCGCTGCCAATGCCACTGCCGCCGCTGCAGCACGGCGAGGCCGAGCCCTGTCACGACCGAGGCGGCTGCAATCTCCACCAGCGCCGTGACAGCCTCGGGAAGCCCAGCGAGGGTGTGGTCTGCGAGTTCTCCGGCGATGGCCGGTCCGTGCAGCACGGCCGCCAGCAGCCAGACAGCCGTCGCGCGGCGGCCCCACAGCAGCGGCTGGCCCCGGCGCGCCAGGTGCACCAGCGCCGCCACGAGCCCGGCCGCAATCATCCACCGCAGCAGCAGGCCGGGATCGGCCAGCTGGCCTTCCAAGATCTGGCGCCCGAGCAGCCAGACATGGAAGAGCACAAGCACGCCGCCCAGCAGGGCGACTACGCGGCGGAGGTTCACAGTCTCGAGTCTAC
>Ga0172373_10009854_pt1 | contig 11775 bp, 8 predicted proteins | sample Lak10m_2_FD_114546 | JGI IMG/M metagenome (GOLD analysis project Ga0172373, IMG submission 114546) | Freshwater microbial communities from Kabuno Bay, South-Kivu, Congo - kab_092012_10m | ecosystem: Environmental > Aquatic > Freshwater > Lake | place: Democratic Republic of the Congo: South-Kivu... | reverse complement strand
CCACCACACGCCGTTCGTCGTCGGGCTCGCGCAGCCGCGGTCGCCGCCGAAGCCCGTACACGCCGTGCCGCGGATGTCGACGTCGGCCCAGTAGGGCGCGATCATCGGCTGCTCGGCGACGGGGAACGCAGAGGGCGTGAACGTCGAGAGCGGCCCCGTGAACGTGATGTTGCCGTTCGTGTTCACGTAGCCGGTCGTGTGCCGGATGCCGAAGAACTCGAGCCCGCCCGGGAAGGCCGCGGTGAGATCGATGCGCCGCGACGAGCCGTCGTCGTTCGTCGAGAGGCAATCGGTGCCGTAGCCGCGCGCGCCGCCGAGCGTGTTGATGAGCGTCGGCTGCGCGAGCACACGGGCGGGCGCGACGAGGGCGAGCAGAGCGAAGAAGGCGAAGACGATGCGGTTCACGGGGCTCTCCGGAGGTCGGCTGTCACGGCGCGCAGCGGGCGTTTCACGCAGCGCGTCAAGGGGCGACGCTAACACGCCGTGTGACGCGCACGCAGCAGCGTCGTGACGCGGGCGCGCCCTCCGCGCGCCGACGCCTCCGACGCACCCGTCGCGTGTCCCCCGGATCATCTCGTCCGACGGCTGACACGCGCGCGTCAAGAAGCGGCTGCATCCTCCCGAGCCATGAGCGTTCTGCGCGTGCGATCCCCGTTCCTCTCCCCCGCCGCGTTCGCTGCCGCGGGCACGCTCCTCGTCGCCTGCGGAGCCGCGGACGACACGCCTGACGCCATGCGCGACGCCGGCCCCCCGACCGCCATCGACGCTGGCCGCGACGCCGGTCCCGCGTGGGCGGGATGGCCCGCGTGCGACACGTCCGCGACGTCGCAGCGCCTCACCTTCGTGCACGTCAACGACATGCACGGCGACTACGGCCTCGACAATCGCGGCGTGAGCCGCTGGGCGCGCATCCGCGGATACTACGAGCGCGTCCGCGCCGAGAGTCCGTACACCCTCTTCACGGATGGGGCCGACGACCACGAGAAGGGTTCCGTCGCCGAGTTGCGGAGCGGGGGCATGTCGACGATGGAGCTCGTGCGTCAGATGGGCTTCGACGTACGCGTCCTCGGCAACCACGACTTCGCGTGGAGCCTCGACGCGGTGCTCGCCTTCTCGTCGGACCCGGGCGGCGGGCTCGTGCTCTCGTCGAACCATCGCTACACCGGCGTCGACGCCGACGTGCGCTGGGGCGCGAAGGACTACGAAATCCTCCAGGTGGGATGCCTGCGCGTGGCCTTCGCGGGGCTCGTGTCGAATGCATGGGACGAGCGCGATCGACCGACGAACGACCCGTTCTACCCCGAGATCAGCGCCGACTACGACTACGCCGCCGTCGCACGCACGCTGCTCGCCGCACACCGCGGCGAGGCCGACGTGACGGTGCTCGTGAACCACATCGGGCTCTCCTCGGACGAAGCGCTCGCCGAGGCGCTCGCCGGCGAGGTCGACGTCATCCTCTCGGCGCACTCGCACTCGCTCACGAGTGAGCCGAGCGTCGTCGGCGACACGCTGATCGTGCAGGCGGGCTCGCAGGCGCAGTTCGTCGTGCGCCTCGACGTCGACGTCGAGCGCGCGACCGGTCGCGTCTCGCTCGCCGGCTTCCGCGTCCGGCTCGCGCAATCCGAGACGCCGAGCACCGCGGTCAACGACGCAGCCCGTGCGCTGCTCGCCCTGCACGCACCCGAGGCGGCTGCGCCGATCGGACACGTCTCGAGCCTCTGTGCATCGCGCTGCGTGGCCACGACCGCGGCGCGCGCGGCGCTCGATGTGTGGGCCGCAGACGCCGCGATCATCGACATGGACACGACGTGGGACGACTGGTCCGCCGGTCCCCTCACCCAGCAGATGATGGTCGACGCGTTCGAGGTCGAACGTGAGCGCGCCGGCACACCCGGCTTCAACGCGCTCTACCGCACGCAGGTGCCGGGCCGCGTCCTCACGCGCGTCGCGGCGACCGACCCGTCCCGCTACGTCTTTCTCGGCCCACCGACCCTCGACCCGGACACGATGTACGACCTCGTCGTGCAGAAGCGGCCCGCGCTGCACCCCGACGAGTTCCTCGCGAGCGGCGTGGTCTTCGACGTCGCTCCCACGCTCGCGAGCGAGGTCTGGGAGACCCTCGACACCTACGCACGGCGGCGCCGCCTCGCCTGCCTCGCCGTCGATGCGGACGTGCCGGTCCCCGACTGCACGCCTGCGCCCTGAGCAGCCCGCAGGCCGGCCGCACCGCGCGTCGTCGCCCGCGATATGCTCGCGCGCCATGACGACTCCCGCGGCCATCGAGTTCTTCTTCGACGTCGGCTCCCCGTACAGCTACCTCGCCGCCGTCGAGGTCGGCGCGCTCTCCGCGCGCACCGGCGTGCCCGTCCGCTTCCGCCCTTTCCTGCTCGGCGCCGTCTTCAAGGCGAGCGGCAACGACATGCCCGCGCGCGTCGCCGCGAAGGCGCGCTTCATGCTCGACGATCTCTCGCGCTGGGCCGCGATCTACGGCGTGCCCTTCCGCATGTCGTCGCGCTTCCCGCTCAACACCCTGCGCACGCAGCGCGCGCTGATGGCCGCCGCGCTCACCGCGGGCGAGCAGGCCGTGCCCGCCTTCGCGCTCGCGCTCTTCCGCGCGTACTGGGTCGAGGATCGCGATGTGTCGGCCGACGCGGAGATCGCTGCGGTCGCCGGCACGGTGGGCCTCGACGGCGCCGCCATCGTCGCGGGGATCGACGCACAGCCCACCAAAGACGCGCTCCGCGCCGCGACGGACGAGGCCGTGACGCGCGGGGCCTTCGGCGCGCCGACGATGTTCTACGGCGACGCGATGTTCTGGGGGAACGACCGCCTGCTGCTGCTCGAGGCCGCGATCGTCGGCGACGCCGCGGTGCGCGCGCGGATCGGGACTTGAGCGCGGGGCGCCGCACGCGCTCCATGCGTCCATGCGCATGGATGCATGGACTCGGGTTCGCGGCGCTCTGGGCAGCCCTCGGCGCGGCCTGCGGCGGCAGCACGGTGCCGCCCTTGCGCGGCCCGCTTCCCCCTCCGCGCCACAGCGATCCGCTCCCTGCGCCGCGCCTCGTCGCGCGCGACGACACCACGCACACGCCCGCCGCGACGCCCGACTTCGCGCACCGCGTCGACGACGCCGAGGCCTGGCGCAGCCTCGCGGCGCGCCCCGAGAACGAGGTGTTCGCGCGGACCGAGGTCGTGAAGTTCCTGATCGATCTCGCCGACGCGCGGCGGCTCTGGCTCGTGCAGACCTCGCGCTTCCCCATCCACTACGACTTCGCGCGTCGCTTCCTCGGCGGGCCCGCGCCCGTCGAGTCGCACGCCGAGTTCAACGTGCGCGAGTACCGGCGCGCCGATCGCCGCTTCATCTGCGGCTCGCTCGTGCACTACCTCGACGCCGACGCGTGGACGTTCGAGATGCTCGCGGGCGACGACCTCGACGGCCCGCGCGTCGCCGACGCCTTCGCGCAGGTGCGCGACGCGGTCCACTTCGGCGCGCGGCTGCGCTATCGGCCGCTCTCCGCGCTCCACGAGGCGCGCATCGCCGAGGTGCGCGCGCGCCTCGACGTCGTGACCACCGACGCGATCCTCGGCGGCCTCGCCTACCAGCCGCTCACGACCGGCGTCGCGCTCGGTGTGCTGCGCGTGGTGCGCGGCCCGCTCCACGAGGCGCGCGTCGGCCCGGAAGATCTGCTCGTCACCGCCGAGGTGCCCGACGATCTGCCGCGCGCGATGGGGCTCGTGACCTCGCGCCTGCAAGCGCCGCTCGCGCACGTCGCGCTGCTCAGCGCGAACCGCGGCACGCCGAACATGGCGCTCCGCGGTGCGATCGACGATCCGCGCTTCACCGCGCTCGAGGGTCGCGTCGTGCGCCTCCGCGTCGGTCCGCAGGACTTCGCGATCGAAGAGGCGACGCGCGCCGAGGCCGAGACCGCGTGGGCCTCGCTGCGCCCTGCGCAGAGGTTCGAGCCGGTGCTCGACCTGCGCGAGCGCGCGCTCGTCGAGGTCTGCGACACGGACCGCGCCGCGATCGGTACGGTGGGCGCGAAGGCCGCGCAGCTCGGCGAGCTGTGTCGGCTGCTCGCCGATCCGCGCATGACAGGCGACGGTGTGCGCACGCCCGCGGGCTTCGTGATCCCGACGACGCGCTACGTCGATCACCTCGTGCGCGCCGGCCTCGCGCAGCGCCTCTCGGCGATGTGGCGCGACCCGTCGTTCCACGCCGATCGCGGCACGCGCGACGCCCGCCTCGCCGCCCTGCGCGACGCCATCGTACGCGCGCCCGTCGACGCGGCGCTGCTCCGCCTCGTGCGCACACGCCTCGCGCAGTTGCCCGCTGGGCGCGCGATCCTGCGCTCGAGCACGAATGCCGAAGATCTGCCCGGCTTCAACGGCGCGGGCCTCTACGAGTCGGTCGTCGTGCCGACCGACGCGAGCGAGGCCGCCCTCGCCGACGCGCTCCGCCGCGTGTGGGCGAGCGTCTTCACGCTGCGCGGCGTCGAGGAGCGCGACTGGTTCCGCATCGATCCGCTCGCGGTCGCGATGGCGGTGCTCGTGCAGCCCTTCGTCCCGCACGCGGTCGCGAACGGCGTCGCGATCACGCGCAACCCCTTCAACGAGGGGCGCCCCGCGGTGTTCATCAACGCGCAGTCCGCGGGCGGCAGCGTGACGAGCGCGGGCGACGAGGTCCCCGAGCAGCACCTCGTCTACACGTACACCGAGCAGCCCGAAGACGAGCTGCTCGCGCGCTCCTCCCGCGACGGCGGCGCACGCGTGCTCACCGACGACGACGTGCTGCGCCTCACGCGCGTGCTCTTGCGCCTGCACGCGTCGCTCGTGCCGACGTACGGCAGCGGCGCGAACGCGCTCGACGTCGAGTTCCTGGTCTCCGCGCCCCCGGGCCGGCCACGCGCGCTCTATCTCGTGCAGTCGCGGCCGCACCGCGTGACGTACACCGACGGCCAGCGTTATCCGGCGGTCGAGCGCCGCTGAGTCGCAGGGCGACGGGGGGCGTCGCCTACGCGGCTACTTCGCGAGCCGCGATGACAGCAGTTCGCCGAACGCGCGACAGACGTCGACGGTCGTGAAGATGCCGACGACCTTGTGGTTCTGCATCACGAGCGCCGATCCGTACTTCTTCTCGGCCATCTCGCCGACGACCTCGTCGAGCGGGGCATCCGGCGAGACGGTGTAGACCTGCTGGGTCATCGCGTCTTCGACGCTGACCTTCTGCGGATCGACGTCACGGAGCGTCTCGATGAGCGCGACGTCGCGGTCGGAGACGATGCCCACGAGGCTGCCACCTTCGAGGACGGGGAGGTGACGGATGTGATGCTCGCGCATGATCTTCTGCGCGGCCGCCACCGTCTGTTCGCGCCCGATCGAGTGGGGCGAGGTCGTCATGTACTTTTGGATGGTCGGGATGGACTTGGACATGGCCGCGCGCTGAAGCAGGAGCCGGGCCACGTTGCGAGAGCGCGCTGTTACGAAGCAATTTCTTCGCCACGAAGCCCCGCGACGCGACGCGCACGCAGGGTTTGCGTCGCGCCCGGGCAAGCCTTGCGCGCCACCGTGATCGGCGTCGTGACGCACGCCGTTGCGACACGACTGCGCGCCGTGCGAGCGTCGCGCGATGCGCCGCGTCGCCCGCCCGAATCACCGCTCGCTGCTCGCCCTCTCGCTCGCGCTCGGACTCGCCGCGTGCGGCGACGACGCCCCCCCTCCCGTCGATGCCGGTCTGACCGACGCGGGCACACCCGACGCGGGGCCGCCCGATCTCGGGCCGCCCTTCATCGAGCCCGAGTTCCCCGGTCTCGGCGCCGAGGTCGAGATCCTGCGCGATCGCACGGGCATCCCGCACATCTACGCGGGCTCGGACGCCGACGCCTTCTACGCGTCGGGCTACATGCAGGCGACCGATCGCCTCTTCCAGATGGAGCTGATGCGCCGCCGCTCGCTCGGCCGGCTCGCCGAGGTCTTCGGCGAGTCGCGCGTCGACGACGACCGCACCTCGCGCCTCATGGATCTGCCGCGCTGGGGCCGGCTCTGCGCCGAGCGCGCACGCGACGAAGCGCCCGACGAGTACGCGCTCGTCACGGCGTGGGTCGCGGGCGTCAACGCGCGCATCGCCGAGATCGCGGCCGGCGACGCGCCCGTGCCGTACGGCTTCACCGCCTACGAGTTCATGCCCGAGCCGTGGTCGGTGTTGGACGCCTTCGGCATCGGCCACACCATCCTCTTCAGCAACGCGAACACGCTCGAGTACGAGCTGCTCACGACGATCGTCCGCGACTTCCTGCCCGCCATCGACGCCGCCGTGCCCGTGACGCGCGCGCTCGAAGACGCGTACGTGCTCCCCGCCGACGAGCGCCCGGCGAGCCGCACGGTCGCGCCCATCACCGCGACGCCGCCCGCCTCGCCCCGCGCGCTCCCGCCCGACGCCCGCGCGCGCCTCGCGGCCTTCACCGAGCGCGCCGCGTCGTGGCGCTCGGGCGGCAGCAACAACTGGGCGGTCGCGGGCACGCACACCGAGAACGGCCGCCCGCTCCTCGCCGGCGACCCGCACCAGCCGCTGCGCAGCCCCTCGCTCTTCTGGGCGCAGCACCTGAGCAGCCGTGACGCGGGCGGCACGCTCGACGTCGTCGGCTTCTCGTTCGTGGGCTCGCCCGCGATCCAGCTCGGCCACAACCGCCGCCTCGCGTGGACGGCGACCACCACCTTCCCGGATTACATGGACCTCTGGGACGTACGCGTGACGCCCGCGGGCGCCGACCTCGGCGGCACGGTCGTGCCGGTGCGCGAGCGCATCGAGGAGATCGTCGTGAAGGGCGCCGCGACCGAGCGCTACCGCGTGCGCGACGTGCCGGGCCGCGGCGTCCTCTTGCCCAACGACTTCGCGCCCGTGCCGCTCGTCGGGCCGGGGCGCGCGGTGCTCTTCCGCTGGGTCGGCTTCGCGGCGACGAACGAGGCGCGGCTCTTTCTCGCCATCGATCGCGCCGAGACGGTCGACGCCTTCGATGACGCGGTCCGCACCTCGGAGATCGCGGCCTTCAACTTCCTCGCCGCCGACGCCTCGGGCCTCGCGTACCGCATCGGGCTGCGCATCCCCGATCGCGGCGATCCGGCCGCGTTCACGCAGGCCCCGTGGAAGATGATGAACGGCGACGACGCCTCGACCTTCTGGCGCCCCGACGCCTTCCTGCCCGTCGACGCGCTGCCCCACACGCGCGCGGCCTCGCGCGGCTGGATCGCGTCGGCGAACAACGACCCGTACGGCTTCACCGCGAACGGCCGCGTCGACGACGACCCGCTCTACTTCGGCGTCTTCTATGATCCGGGCACGCGCGCCCGCCGCATCGAGGACGAGCTCACGCGCCTCGTCGCGCGCCCCGAGCCCGTCACGCGCGCCGACATGGAGACGCTCCAGGACGACACGCGCACGCTCTTCGCCGACCGCATGCTGCCCATCCTCGCCGACGCGATGACGCGCATCCCGACGGACGCCGCGCTCGCCGAGTGGCGCGGCCGCGCGGATCTCGTCGCGCTCGCGGACGCGCTCGCCGCGTGGGATCGCCGCATGGAGCGCGACTCTTCGGCGGCCGTCGTCTTCGAGGGATTCATGAACTTCCTGTGCTCGCAGGCGCTCGAAGACGACCTCTCGCTCGTCTACGGGCCGATCGCCCAGGGCGCGATGGGCACCGTCGCCAAGTTCGCGCTCTTCGCCTTCGACGGCACCATCCCCGACTCCGCGGGCCTGCTCACCGAGGGACGCGACGTGCTCGCCCTGCGCGCGCTCGACCTCACCGCGACGTGGCTCACCGAGCGCTTCGGCGGCACCGATCCGGCGCTCTACACCTGGGGCGCGCTCCACGGCACGCGCTTCGAGAGCGAGGTCCGCGACGACATGCGCCTCGACGGCGGCTTCGAGCCGACCGACGGCAGCCACGGCACCATCGACGTCTCGGAGTCGCGCTTCTTCGGCAGCGACGGGCGCCCGCGCATGCGCCTCGAGTCGGGCAGCGGCGCGATCAACCGCATGGTCACGGAGTTCGACGCCGACGGCACGCCCGCGTCGCGCATCCAGTTCCCGCGCGGCAACTCCGGCGAGCCCGACAGCCCACACTGGGCCGATACCGTCGCCGATTGGCGCGACGGCCGCTACCGCCCGATGCTCTACCGCCGCGCGGAGATCGAGGCCGACCTCGAAGAGCGCCTCACGCTCACGCCCTGATCCCCACGCGTGGCGCGCCCCGGCCGCGCGCCTACCTCGCCCCGCGATGCGCCACTTCGACGCGACCACCACCGAGCTCACGATCCACACCACGCGCGAGGGCGTGCTCTCGCCCGTCGGCCACGATCTCGAGCTCGTCGCCTCGGCGCTCGCGCTCGACGTCGACGAGGCCGCGGGCACCGTCGAAGCGCGCATCGACCCCCGCGCCATCCGCGTGCGCGGCGCCCTCCTCGATGGCGTGCTCGACACCACGCGCCTCTCGCCGGCCGATGTGCGCAAGATCGAAGGCCACCTCCGCGACGATGTGCTCGCGGTCGCGCGTCACCCGGAGATCCGCTTCTCCGGCCGCGTCGCGCGCACCACGCCGAGCGGCGGCCACGTCGTCGAAGGCGCGCTCACGCTCCACGGCACGACGCGCCCCGTCACGCTCACCACCGAGCGCGCGGGCGAATACGAGTCCGGCGAGGTCGCGCTCGCGCAGCCCGACTTCGGCATCACACCCTTCCGCGCCATGCTCGGCGCGCTGCGCGTGCGCGCCCGCGTCGTCGTCCGCGTGCGCCTCCACCACCCGAGCGCGTAACATCCGCGCGCCTCGGACGACCCAAGGCGCCCGCATCCTGCGGGCAGGAGCCACGCATGTCTCGACCGACCCTCTCCGCCGACAACATCTCCCCCGCTGCCGCCGAAGCGCAGGCCGCCTTCCACCGCGCGCTCGTCGACACCGTCGCCGCCACCGTCGCCCGCGATCCGTGGGTCGTCGTCGGCATGGCGCAGAACCCCGTCGTCAAGAAGGCACGCAAGCTCCTGAAGGACGCCGGCATCGAGCCGACGTACCTCGAGTACGGCAGCTACTTCGGCGAATGGAAGCCGCGCCTCGCGCTCAAGCTCTGGGCCGGCTGGCCCACCTTCCCGATGGTCTTCCGCGACGGCGTGCTCCTCGGCGGCGCCGCCGAGCTCGAGAAGCACCTCGCCGAGAAGAAGGGCTGATCTCCCCGCGCGCTCGCCCCGCGCGCGCTCACTCGCCGAGGATGCGGTCGAGATAGGCGGGCGCATCCCCGCAGAAGTGCGTCTCGGCCGCGCCCGGCTCGGCGGCACGCTCGGCGAGCGGTCGCGCGCTGCCCGTCTCCATGAGGCAACCCGGATCGTCGCCCGGGTCGTGGAAGACCGTCGGTGCGCCATCCGGCAGCGCGAGCCCGAGGCTGTGACCGAGCTCGTGCGCCGTCGTCTCACCGATGATCGCGCTGAGCGCGCGCAGCGCACGCGCCACGGCCGCCACGCGCGCCGGCGTGCCCTCGCCGCGCAGCTCCGCGAGCGTCGCGGGCGCGTTGCGCACCGGATCGAAGATCGCGTCGAAGAGCGGCTCCGGCTCCGGTGAGCCGTTCGGCCGCGCGCCGGGCAAGCCGGGCCGCGCCGACCAGTAGAGCAGCGACTCCACGAACACGCCGCCATAGCCCGCATAGCCGTCGGACTGCGTCTGCGCGTTCGCGCCGCCGATGCGGTCGAAGAGCCGCAGATTGCCGACGTCCTTGCCCGGGCTGTTGTCGTAGCCGAAGAGCCCCGTGCCGTTCGGATCCGTGCCGCCGATCTCGACGACGGCGTAGCCCGCCTCGCCGAAATCGCTCGGCCGCTCGAGCCGCACATCCACGTTCCAACCTTCGTAGATGGCGTCGATGCGCGCCTTCACGCGCGCCTCGATCTGCCCGTACGCCGCCGCCCCGAGCCCGAAGCGCGGGAGCAGCGCGTAGAACTGCGGCAGAAAGCGCAGCCACACGACCTGCCGCGGCGCGCCGAGCGCGAAGCGCACGACGGCGCGATCCCCCGCGAGCTCCTCGGTGCCGCGGATCGTCACCGGCACCGCCTGGCCGTTCAGCATCCCGCGCCGCACGCCGAAGAGCGCCGCGACGAGCTCCCCATCCTGCACGGTGGTCGTCACCTGCAGCCGCACGCGGTCCCCCGCGACGAAGGCGGGCACGAGCTCCACCGGCCCGAACGCGCGCGCCGTGCCGCCCTCGGGCGTGAACGTGCCCTCGAGCCGCAGCAGCGTCGTCTCGTCGGGCCGGTCCGCGCCGCCGAGAAACCCCGCCCCCCGCACATCGAGCAGCTGCCCGAGCGACGCCGTCATCGGCTCGAAGCCGAGCGCGAGCGGCGGCCCGAACGCATACGCCGCAGGCAGCGTCGCCGAGGTGCGCATCGCCGCGCCCGCAGGCGTCGTCTCGAGCGCGACCTCCCCGTCGAAGTCGCCCGTGCGCAGCCCCGCCGCGAGATCCGTCGTCAGCACCACGAGCCCGCGCGACCGCGTCGTCGGCGACTCCGGCACGACCGGCAGCGCGACGTCGATCGCCACCGCCGCCCCGCCCACGCTCGGCCGGAACATCCCGCGAAACCGCGCGACCGAGCGCCCCTCGCCCGCAAAAAGCAGCCCCGCTGCGTCCAGCGTCGCGCGCTCGTTGAACGTCACCGGCCCGGTCGTGATGCGCGTCAGCGCCGGCGCGACGTCACGCGCGAGGGTCACGTCGATCGGCAGCGCCGCGCTCTCGCCCGCGTCGCCGACGAGCACCGCGTCGAGCGTCAGCGCGCCCTCCCCGAGCAGGTCGACGTCGTCCGCCGTGAGCACGAACGCCCGCGGCGCATCCGGCGCCGCCTCGAGCAGCGCGCGCGCCCCGCTCGCATGCGAAAGCCGGAGACTGAATGGCGATTCATCGCCCGCGCCCGCCACCGTCGCGAGCAGCCGACTCCCCGGCAGGAGCGGCGTCGGAAACGCGAGCGCGACGAGCGTCGGCGCGGGGCGAGACGGCGTCGGCACGCCCACGACATCCCCCTCGCAGCCGCCCGCGACACCGGCGAGCGCAGCCCCGACGAACGCGAGCGCGACGAGCGCTCGCACACCGCGCGTCACGGCACGCACAGGCGCTGCGAGGTGCCGCCGAGGTCCGCGACGCTGCGGCACGTGTAGCCGGTGCGGCACACCGTGTCGCTCGCGAGGCACGAGAGCGCGCACGCGTTCACGCCGCCGACGCGCGCGCAGAAGGTGCCCGACTCGCAGTCGGCGTTGCTCGCGCAGCCCGCGCGGGCGCAGTAGCCGCCCGTCGTCGCGAGGCACGCGCGCTGCCCGCCGCAATCCGCATAGGTGGTGCACGCCGCGCCGTTCGCCGCTGCGCCGCGCGCCGCGCAGAAGCGGCCCTCGGCGAACCACTTGCAGGCTTCGCTCGCGCGGCAGTCCGTATTCACGGTGCAAGGCGCCGCGCAGTCGCGGGGTGCACTGCCGGGCCCCGCGACGGGACACGCGAACCTCGACGGGCACGTCGCCGCGCTCGTGCAGGTCGCGTCCCTGCAGGCACCCCCATCACAGACCGTCCCAGCCGGGCAGCCGAGCGTCGCGGTGCACGTCGTCCGCGCGACGAGCATCCGCTCGCCCACGTAGTCGGCGGTCGCGCCCATGTAGCCGTACACGCGCAGCACGTGGCGCCCCGGGCCGACGTCGGCCGTGAGCGTCTCGGTGTCGGTCACGCCGCGCGACGACGCGATCACCGTGCCGTCCGGGCCGAAGAGCT
>Ga0172373_10009853_pt1 | contig 11775 bp, 16 predicted proteins | sample Lak10m_2_FD_114546 | JGI IMG/M metagenome (GOLD analysis project Ga0172373, IMG submission 114546) | Freshwater microbial communities from Kabuno Bay, South-Kivu, Congo - kab_092012_10m | ecosystem: Environmental > Aquatic > Freshwater > Lake | place: Democratic Republic of the Congo... | reverse complement strand
GGAACATACTGGGATGTTATGACAGAATTAGCCGGTCATAGCTGTTGCGTCCCTCAACTAATTGGAACGACCTTTTCATTCAAGCCGCGGACATCAATAAGCGCGTCAACCATAATGTCATTTAGGGGCCCTGGAGATTACAATCAAAACATTATTAAAATCACAGATTATGACGATGAGGGTATGCAGAATGTAGCGGCTAGATGGTCATGTAGTAATAAGTCGGGGAATGGAACAATATCAGTTCAGTCTAGTGACACTGACATTGTTGCAAAATTCGGTGAATTTTCAGAGATTCAGGATATAGATTTGAAGTATTATTCTGACGCAGACAGGGCTACAATATTAGGTCTAATGCTAACTACATACGGTGTACAAAGACCAAGAATCGTTTTTGAATGTATTAATACAATCAATGCCATAGCTCCATTGGATCGCGTTGAGATAACATCATTTGGATCTCCACTCCCAATAGGGACGTTCCCTAGATGGGGATCATTTAATTGGGGTGATGGAACAACATGGGCAGAAATTTATTCATCTTTTTTGATTAGAGGAGGAAGTACGTGGTATATTACTTCTGTGGAAAAGCGGTATTACCCATGCCGCTCAATTATCACAGCAGAAAGGAGAGTTTAGATGACATGGCCAAGTGAAATTGCTGACGGTAAACCAGCCATAGCATCTCCGGTTGTATCTGCACTCACCGATTATCAGGGGATTGGTAACAATCTTACCCCAAGAGACGCTAACGGCGCCCCGGAGAACAACACAAGAGATATCGGGACATCATCGTATAAGTGGAAGGATCTCTATCTGGCAGGAGCCGCATCGGTTGATGGGGCAATTACGGCAGGGTCATTATCACTTACTGCACAACCGATGTGCCAGCTTTATTTAGCTTCACTTACCGTAAATAGCGGTGAGACTGCTATTAATTTTACTACTGAATATGTCGATGTCGGGAGTATGCATAGTACTGTATTCAACACGGATAGAATCTCCGTCCCATCTGGTATGGGGGGGATATACTCGATTTCATTATCATATCAAACCGACGCGTCAATTACTGGGAAATACCCTAACGTTAGAATTAAGAAAAATGGCACACAAATTTATATATGTTCTGTATCTACGCCAAGCTCCGGGATTAGAGTACTAGGCGGCGGGACGCTCTTATATAGCTTATCAGCTGGGGACTATGTGAGCCTGACGCAAATTGAGAACTCAGGGGGGTCTTCAATATATATGTACGAGATCCTTTTCTCTTTGGTGAGAGTATCTTAATGGATGAAAAGATGGAAATATCAATTGCCTTATTGACTGAAAGAGTCGGGAATATTGAGAAGAAGTTCATGGAGGACGTAAAAATGATCAATACACGGATTGATCGAGAAGTCGCACAAGTTCATGATTTATTAAGCAAGATCACAGATAAGACCGATTATACAAATACCAAGTTGAATGAAACTGTCATAAGCATTCAGCGTTGGTTTATCGGTGGAGTTTGCGCTGTTGCTCTACAAATCGCGATCGCTGCTGTGCAATCTTTTTTAGCGAGGAATTAATATGAGTAATGATATTCTAGCCTGCTTTGATGGTGGCGGTATCCGTGGCCTTGCCGCAATGAAGTTCTATTCCACATTTTTGCAAAATAGCCAGCCTGTCCAGCCTGAATATTTTGGCGGAACGTCCGTTGGGGCAATAATCGCCGCTAGTCTAGCTTTTGGCAAGAGCAGCAATGATACCCTTAATTGGTTTAAAGGCAACGTGAATAGGATATTTAAAAGAGACGTTTTTAGGATGATTCAATGTTTGGATAACATTCTTGGGCCAAAATATAATGGTGCTGGCTTAAAAGAATGCTTGTCTGAGTTTTTCCATAACGTTAAGCTATCAGACTCTCTCTACCCACTGTTCATCGTATCTTACGATGCATCGAGTTCATCTCCAGTTGTATTCTCAAGCTTAAATGGCGATCATAAAGATCTGCTTTTAGTCGACTGCCTAATGGCCTCAACCGCAGCGCAAACATTCTTCCCTCCGTACGAATTTAACGGCGGAGTTTATGTTGACGGTGGAACTGCGTCAAACGCCCCAGGGCAATTAATTTATTCACTCCTTAAAGAGGATAACATCAAACTTTTATCAATTGGGTGTGGCGACTCTACCCAACCACTTAATCGAAAAGATATAGGCGGAGGGGGAACATTGAGCTGGATGAGACACATCTTAGACCTCCTATTTGATGGAACAGAAGAAGTCTCTGATGTCGCATTGAGAAACAATCTTGGTGATAAATATGTCCGGATAAATAAGCAAGGTATAAAAAATATTAAGCTTGACGATACGTCAGATCAATCAATTGACTACTTACTTCAGCTAGGCCTTGATCTATATAAAAACAACAGAGAAAAGCTAGATAAGTTTTTATCTATTAATTAATTTTCTAAAAAATCTTCTATAGTATTGCGTGAAAATCCTAACGATTGGGCTGCTAGTGTCGTAATCCAATAGAGGAGAATAGCGCATTGGTTTGCCTCCATGATATTTAGGTCTTGTTTTATTTGTTGATTTTATGATCGCTATGATAGCTGGTGGCTTTTCCATATAATCAATTTACCATGTAACTGAATAAATTTGGAATCATTGGCGTTATAAATGGATCTTTCCACTCAAGTATAGACAAAGTCTTTTTTGCGCGCGTTGCGCCGACATAAGCAACGCGGGCTTCGGTGTCTCGGTCAATCTGGATATTCTGTTTAGCTTTCCCGCAAAAAGAGTCGATTAAAATGACATGGTCGAACTCCATGCCCTTTGCACTGTGAATAGTCCCACATTGGACAACTGGGATTTTACCATCAAATATCTCTTCATCAGTATAGACAAGTCGAAGTTTATGCAAACGATCTAAATCAAACTTGTTTATCTTAATAGCTCTATCCCACGAAGCGTTCGAATTCATCAAGCCCTCCTCTGTTATGTGCGGCCGAATATATCTGACCGCCAGCATCCCGTCCAGCTTCTTCTTGTACCATAATCGAGCCGCAATGAACCACGAGCCAAATCCGCATGAGTTTTCTAGACCAAACCGACTAGGGACCGCTCCGCTCATGATAATTGATCGGCCTACATTCCCAAGAAGCCCACCGATTCGAACCAAAACACAGCATTTTGGATTTATCCCAATGAGGCTAGATTGATTCAAAACATTCATGAATACACGCCCATCGTCAGGTCTCGGGAAGTATTCCTTATCGACCCTAGATTTTACTGTCTTTATAACCGTATTAGCTATTGAATGAACCGATCTTGGGACTCTATAGGACTGAGATAGGACGCACGAGTCTAACTTGAATTCTTCGGCAAACTCAACCATTAGCCGCGGATCAGCCCCTAAAAATTTATAGATTGTCTGGTCATCATCCCCCGCAACGATGATCCCTCCGCTCATATTTTTTGCAAGGTTGCGGATGACGTCCCATTGCGCGACATTAAGATCTTGCGCCTCATCAAGAATTAGGTAATCATAATTAACCGAATTTGTAACCGATGGTGTCGTTCCGGAAAGCAACTCATTAAACGTAAACAGATCATTTGCTTTCTTATAGCTCAGATAATTTTGCAAAACTGTTTTGTATTCGACAAGAGATCCGACTTTGAAAAAATCATCTGGTGGCAATTTGTCGTCAAACATAGTTATTGCATTTACATACTCATCTCCTTTACTTAAAAAGGCGCTGCTAATCTGATGAGACGAGTAAAATCCATTATTATCCAAAAAAGCTTGTACATCATCCGAAGACATTAGGGATCTTCCATTGTGGCCACGTATCATTAACCTGTGGCATAGTGAATGAATTGTCCCGACAAAACCAATTTGGTGTATTAATCTGCGACTTATAGTTATTGAGGCGGCTTTTGAAAATGATAAAACGCAAATCTTCCCAGGATATACTCCCCCTTCAACTAACTCATTAATTATTCCTACAAGAGTTGTTGTCTTCCCTGTCCCCGGTGGTCCATAAATTATTCTTCTAATCATTAAAAATACCGAGGAATTCGTCAGATATCCCATTTTTTGTTATCGAATCGGATATAAATGTAGCAAAGTCCCTTTTCTCTTTATTCATGCTAAAGATCTTGCTCTCAATCGGCCCGCAAATTAAATCAATGTATGTGACATTTCCAGCTTGGCCCTTTCTATGACATCTATCTTCGGACTGTAGCCTATCACCCAATCGAAGAGAATTTGAATAGTAAATCACATATCTAGCATTTGTAAGGTTCAGCCCCTCCCCTCCACACTGTGGCGTTGCTAGAAATATCCACTTTGATCCATCAATGAATTTATTCAAATTATCAAGCTTGTCTTTTTGGGATAATCCGCCGTGATATTCAGCATAAGTATAATCGTTATTAAACAAGTATGTTTTTATGATCTTTAGTTCTTCAATCGATGCTGCCCAAACGACAACCTGATCATTACTAGGGATATCTTTCAATGTCTCTATTAACTCTGAAATTTTTGTTGTATCTATCAACTTAAACGCACCGGTTTCATCGTCCTTCACGATTCCAGACGATACCCTAACGCAATAGGTAAAAATAGATAGTGCATTATTTAACGCATCTCTTATGCTAACCTCTCCTAGATTATCCGTTTTTGTGTTTATTCTTGATTTAGCCTCTCGAATAAGTCGCTTTTGCTCGCTTCCTAGCTCTATTTTCCTCACAATATAAGTTTTTGGCGGAATATCTAACACATCATCTTTTTTGCAAATGAAGCACATCTTATTTACTATCCCAAACAATTCTTCTTCATTTCTCAGACCAATTATCTGTCGCTTATCAGACGTTTGCTCTGTATACCTAGCTAAAAATCCTGTTTTTGAAGTAACAGGCAAGGCATCCTTATTAATCATTGATAAAACGCCGTAGTAGTCAAGAATCGTATTTGTCATTGGCGTCCCGGTTAGTGCTATCATCGTTTTGCAATTCTCTTTGTATCGTATTTTGTGCAAAGATTTATAGGTAGCTGAGGTAGAGTTTTTGATATAATGAGCCTCGTCACAGATAAGCGCAAAAGGTTCTTCTCCTAGATACTTATTAATGAATGATGCTTGCCATCCAACCTCATTTTGTATTGATGAATAGCCAAACGTTAAAATTCTAAGCTTTTTTGATTCGTCACGTCGATATCTTAGGCAATGCGTTTGTGAATTAGATAGCAAATGGAAAAGCTCATAATCATCATCAACAAACTTCATAATGTCGTCCGCTAAGCTGCTTTTTTGAAGACCCACCCGAGTGCAAATTGCGATAGTATCAAAATAGCCGTTTCTATGTCGCTCAATCGCAATCTCAAGTGCCGTTTTTGTCTTCCCGCATCCCATCTCCATGAATAAACCAGACGCGACTAGTCCATCTATATGCTTTTTTGCAGCCACTTGATGAGACATATCTGGAATGGCAGGTATATAGCGAATAGCGCACTCTATTTTGCAAAATGGGTCGAATTCAGACAATCGATTACATATAGAAAGTGTCTCTTCATCGAATAGCAAGACATCGGATAAAGTAAGCAGCCTTTTAGCTGTGATATGATTTAACGGGATCACCCAGCAGCGTAAAACTCCGTCATAAGTGGCCCCCTCGCGAGCCAAAAAAGATCGGATGTGATACGAGTTGAAGATCTTAACGGTCTTTCCTCCACGAGATAGCTGTGTATATGGGCGCGAATTGTTTAACTCCATTTCCAATCTCCACTCTTCTGATTATTGCTAGATCCACTTTCTATAAGCTTGAATTTTGGCAGATACTCATCTTTTTTGACACAAAATACACCAATTTGTTTATTATCGAGCGTTATATCTGCAAAAGTAACTCCTAGATCATTACTCATTAGCGTCCAAACATCCGAATAGGTCGATAAAGCCTTTGGTATCTTCTGAAGGTTTAACCATTCGAAAAATTTCTTCCCAGAAAATATGATATGTTCCTCCTTATTTATCATGTACAAAATGCCCTGACCAATACGTAGAGAGGCTAGCATCTCAGGCTGATTCTGAAAATGCTTTTCTTCGTAACATGGACGAGTCCTGTCAAATCTCCCAATTAAATAGTCAACAAGATATGATTCAAGTTGAGATTTTATAGAGATCGAGTCTGGTGCCTCCTGTATCAATATTGTTGACTCAAAGAGTCTCTCGAGCTCCCGCTCCCAGTCAGATATTTTCATTGATGGCACAAAAATAGTCAGTTTATTCATTATGTGCCCGCGAAGTTTTGAAAATTCCAAAAGAACTTCGACTGGAACGATCACACTCATCCCATTCACGATAAGCTCCCACCTCGGAGGATCTGATTCAATTTTCCTTAACTCGTTAAAAATCGACTGCTCAACAGATACTTTTCCCGAATCATCTCTCTTCACCTTTGACGGAGTTATTCCATATTTCCTAGTAGAACATAGTGTCGGGTTGCAGACATCGGCACACACCCCATGACATTTGTACTTGTAAGATGAGTTTCTTGCGGTTGATTTTATAACGCTAAGAACTTCACGTGATTTAAGTGGAGGATCAAATGCTAAGCTGTTAAACTCAAGTGCATTATCAGCAGTCTTATCCCCACGTTTTGCAGAATACACCCCAAAGTTATACATCACCTCGTTGCGCCCCCCGGTCCCGACTCCTCGGCTTTCGGCTAAAGATAATAGACATGGGGGCGCATCTTGGTGTCGAGATGAAAAATCATCAGGGCTTGACCTCATCTTATCCTTTACTTGACTATTAGCGGGTAATTTATACTTATGCATCCAAGCTAGTGAAACAAATTCTTCGATAGACCCAATCTCTTCACCATTAAAATATGCCACATTTACACCTCCGAAGCAAGGGAGACAAACACCAGTTCGCTTTATTGGTGATCCGTCATCATTTTTATGACGTGTAGAATTATCTGGTATCAAATCGATTTCATCGACTCCTACTTGATCTCCAAATGATTTTACTGATTTTGCAATCGTCATCGACTCTACTATAGCTAATCGAATCTCAGTAGGCTCATCGAAAAACGCGAAGACATGCACCCCACCACTTTTTGATTGAAAGCAAAATAGATTTCTGAATTTTTTAGTTAATTTTGTTGATACAACGAATGGATCTATCCACCTTTTGCAAGAATGATTATCGATATCAACACATATCCACTTTAAAGTTCCATCTGTAAAAAGTGGATTTAATATTATTGCATTCCCGTCACCATTAAGATGAGCTTTAATCTCACCATTAGATACGGGCGTATCTACAAAATATGTATAGTATTCACCGTCAGCATTTAACTTTCGTATGTACTTGTACCCATTATCTGTTAAAAAAAGATCTAAAAATTGTTGCGCCAAATCAGATTTAGCCATAGTTATACGTCCCATCTTAACGTATAATGACCGCTATGTCTCTGGGGGACCGTGACCCCTGGAGACATCTATGTAATCATTAACGTACCAAATTCATTTTAAATGCATCGAAATTTATTAATATATCGGTCCTGTATCAACAAGAAACTGAACAGCTGAGTTTAAATCCGCAAAAACTCTTAGACAGTTTCTCGTATACATTTTCCCATCCTCCAAAATAATCTTGTTTAACAAGCAGTACGTACTGTCACATTTGATCATAAGAAATCCGTATCCTGTAGATTCTCTAATCAAATTTAAGAAAGCGACCTGATCCTTCGTTATACTTGCTCGAGTCTTTATCTGACCGGTTTTATCGTTGATTGAACCGATTTTTAATTCGATAAAGAAGATTGCTGAATCAGGCCTATCCCTTATCACAACAAGATCTGGGAACCCGTTGAATGTTTTGCATTCAACGGGTACTGGAAGCATAGACCCTGTTTTTAGGAGAGCCTTACTTAAAGCTGATCTAAAATTGCTCTCTCTATTTGACATTTGGAGTGCCAAACCGAGCTTGTTTAGATGCAGCGCTTTCAAAAAAGAGTGAGCTATGTGTCTTTACCTTCTCCCATCCATTTTCTCTAATAAACTTTGCCCAAGCTCTCCTAACAACAGTAGTTATCACATATGAAACTATGGATCGGTTAAGAGTACTAACTGTCCGAAACGTAGAACGCTCATCACTTCCAATAATCTTTATGTGCCATTTTATAATTGATTCGAGCTCAAGAATAGCTGAATAAAGCGATGGATTCGCTTTGGCGATGTCCTTTTCATAAGTCACCATCAGAGCCATATATAATCGATCATTACGGATTATTCTAGTTACATCAGAAACATCAGAAATGAATCGATCCATATAATTTTCAATAAAGGTATCGATTTGTTCAGATACCATTTTTTCATTCATATGGTCATCAAAAGACTCTGTGTTATCTATGATAAATCTAGCTATTCTTTTTGATGCCATTTTAAATGCTCACTTCACCTGAAGATAGTTGAGTGTATAGCTTCTCAGCTGAAGAAAATAGCTGCTCTGAAACGAATCCTCCGATCTGCGCATCAAAAACGTAATGTGTTGATCGATCAACGATAAAAGATTTTGTCGTCAATTTAATTACCCTTAAAAAAGATGCACCTTTTATCGATGCTAGTAGCGTATTAAGAACTTTTGCAAAATAAGCTTGCGTTTTGCTTGATCCATACAACGATAGCTCAGCTGGGAAAACTTCTCCTGAGTTCTGATCAATAATAAGCACGATGTATTTAGAAATCGTATCTATTTCTAAGTTTTTTGTTTTATTCAACTCTAACTGATGAGACATGTTGTCACTTGCTTCTTTTAAAGATTCATAATAACCAATCGGAACACTTTTTTTCTGGTCGGATTCGATCGAGACTTCATTGACCCGAAAAATCTTAAATGACTTCACGATAACTACACTGAGCCCGTCCTTGTAAAATCGTCCTTCAGGATCGTTTGCAAGATAGAGATCCCCAGACTCACATCCTTTGATGTATTTAGGATTATTCTTTGTGACAACCTCAGACAATGCATTAGCAACACGAATGGTCGAGAGGATTATATCTGAGCTGTCAATCGCTTCCTTTCCACGCGTATCGTCAGCCATGGCGACCGCCCATTCCGGCGCCTCTGCCAACTCAAGACCATTAGCAATACTCAATTCCGTGTTCATTACTTTCTCCTTACTACTTTATTTTTGCAAAACGTCGAACAGATACCGACACACCCTCAGGTAGGCTACGGCCTTGCTCGACAGCTTCGCGTAAAATTTTATTCAGCGATCGTGGATCGACTGACGTTTTAACATACTCACCAAGGTTTCCCTCGATGAGCCAATTGATTACGTCACTGTACTTGTCGCTACTTTGAGGGACAGAGTAAGTAACCTCATCATGCAGTTTCACTGACAACCCAGAATCAAACTCTGTACTTGTTAGCCCAGCCAGATCCATCTCTTCCGGGATGGATGAGTTTATTAGGGTCTTCAAGAATGAGTTAGAATTTGACTTGATTGAGTCAGCAATGGATGCAATCTTTTTTAGCCCAGCCGCACAATCGGCAAGCCCTCTCACCATCTCGATTGGCTCGCTAACTTGGTCTAAATCAGGGTCACGAATAACTAAAGATATGAAATCTATTTCTTTTTTCAACTGATTCAAAGTCACAGAAAGATCCATACCAATCTCACGAATTTCATTAATTGACGATTGTATCACTTCTCGCCTAATCATGACCTCTCCTTATCCCTACAGGACATACAATTTCTTGTATTCCATCGGTAGCTCCGAGCTACAGATTCCCTCCTCCACTTCTCCATACTTAGCAAATCGATCACCTCAAAATCAATACTATCATCTTTTGCAAACATCGATTCAAAATAGAATCTTAAAAGTTCCGAATTAGTCATTATTGCACCTCATTTACTATTATCGGGTCTTCATTGTTGACCATTTTTAGCCATTGATCAAAAACATCATTTGGCTCATGCATAAAAACACCTCCTATAATTGTATTATGATACAAATTATATGATTAATCAAATCGAAAAATTACAATTAATCATTTGTAAAATGGTACAAAATTCAATTTGGATGGGTCTAGCACTGGTCGGCAATCAACATGAGTCCATGTGGGCGTCCCGTCCTCAATAGTGCTTATCATTTCGGATAGATGATCCGATTCGAAATGATCAACAATGTATCTCCGAACATCACTTGGAAACATATCCATTACTTTTAGGTCGATTGCTCGGCCGAACCGGTGTTGACTAAGTGGTGCCCCAATCGCACAGTTTGGTGGACGAAACCCAGATAGATTATAAGTTCCCTCTGTATGCCAATTGTTTATTGTGACAATCTTACCTAGTGAGGTTCTTAACCACTGCGCAAATTTAATGATCTTTGGGTCAATAAACTGGATTGATTTATCGCCATAAACAGAAAAAATATCCTTTGGGACAAATTCCTCAATCGTAAAGTTTTCAGACACTTTCATTTTCAACCTCCTGGTTAGACTGTTCAGTAATATTATCGTACAAAATCTCTGAATAGGCTACCAGCTCTCGATCCGAAAGATCGTATAAACCGCTCTCAATTCCGGATATCCTCGATTGAGAAATGAATAAAAGATTAGCTGCTTCTATTTGATTTAGTCCCAGCCTTTTTCTCAGCCACCTTAGTTGGCAACCGTTACTACTTAAAATTTTCATATTACATCAAACTTATTAGCTGTCACTCTATTAAAAATATATCCATATAAAACTTTTACACATTTTAGTAGATCCCATATAACCCATAGTATTATTAATACAAGAGCTTGCACCCTAAACTCATCATTTTTGAGTACGCACAAAAAGATATTCAATTACTTTATGTCCTCATGATTAGATTGCGATTTGCTGATAGCATATCCGCTCAAAATGTTCATGTATATAAAAAGAAAATCATCGTCAAGACTATGATTCAGGTATGAACCGCCACACTCAAGCAGCCGTAGATTTGATCTAGACACCCCAAGAAGATTGGCAGCCTCAGTTTCACTTATCTTGAGTTTTTCCCTAGCCACCTTCAGATTGCGTCCATTAATAGCCAGCCGCTGAGCTCATCATCATCAAACTCATGAATAACTGCTCGATTTCTTAGCTCAGCTGTGAGTTCTTTCGTTACATAACGGGAAGCATCATCAATCTCGTAAAACACGCAGTCATCATAGCACATATGATCACCATAAAAGAACGCGACCTTGAACATTAGACTACCTCCTAGATTTGATTATATAAAGATATTATCACATTTGTATCGTAATATAAATTGATATTTATTGATTCATTATATGATGAAATCGATCACCATTAACTTGTCGCATACTATAAGTATCACGTACATAAAAAATAAAAGCGCAAATTTCACCGTTAAAAATGTTGACGTTAGCCAAAATAGAAACAAACTCCACCGTTTATATATCCTTCTACTAAAAAAGTCGTATAAGTTGCTCGATATAATCCCGGCTAAAATGCTAACTGAGATTAGAAAAAATGTAACAGTGAATAATTCATTCATTTAAATCCCATCCTAATGATACACTATCGCTCACTTATATATCCTCCAGCAGCTCGAGTCCCATCAATAAATTCCGGCAACATTACAAATCGCCCCTCATGGATCAGTGGGCACTGATTTCGTGCACTACCAAACAGAAACCCGCCCCATGTATGTTGAATCCATTCTGATTTCTCAACCTCGTATAGCTTCCCTTTAATTATGCAAAATCTTAGGTTGTCGCAATGGAT
>Ga0172373_10009851_pt1 | contig 11777 bp, 9 predicted proteins | sample Lak10m_2_FD_114546 | JGI IMG/M metagenome (GOLD analysis project Ga0172373, IMG submission 114546) | Freshwater microbial communities from Kabuno Bay, South-Kivu, Congo - kab_092012_10m | ecosystem: Environmental > Aquatic > Freshwater > Lake | place: Democratic Republic of the Congo: South-Kivu... | reverse complement strand
GCCGAAGCTTGCGATCAGCCATCCCAGCACCAGGGCTGTCACCATGTGCAGGACCAGCCGCCGCCCCAGTGTGGGGAGCCTGCGTGCAGCGTTCACTCAGGCTCCTTCACCAGGGAATAGCCCAGCCCACGAAGTGTCCGGATCCCCACGCCGCTTCCCGCCAGCTTCTTTCGCAGCCGGGAGATGAATGCCTCTAGCGCATTCGGAGCCAGCAGGTCGTCAAGATCAGAAAGCTTGTCGGCGAGGTCTGCCTTGCTGACGACACGGCCGACCGGGCTCATCAGCTCCCACAGCACCTGAAACTCGCGGGACGGAAGCGAGAGCTCCTCGCCTTCGACGAGAAATCGGCGCTTCTGGCGCTCGAGCGTGAGCGAGCCAAAACACTGGACGTCATCGAGCCAACTGCGGGAGCGACGGACCAGCGCCCGCAGGCGTGCTTCGACCTCATCAAGTTCGAATGGCTTTCCAAGGTAGTCGTCGGCACCGCTGTTCAAGCCTTCGATGCGCTCATCGGTGCGATTACGGGCGGTCAGGACGAGAACTGGCGTATGGTCGCCGCGCGCACGAGCGGCTCGCAGCAGATCAAGGCCGTTTGCAGAGCGCGCATCGGCCTGGCGCGAAGCGGGCAGATTGAGATCAAGCAAAACCGCATCGAAAGGCTGCAAGGCCCAAAGCGTCGACGCGTCAGCCAGATTGTCGCAGCTATCCACGTGATGGCCCGCAGCCGCAAGACTGCGCGCAAGCACCTGGCGGAGCACGGTATCGTCTTCGATCAGCAGGATTCGCATTGCGGTTGCGTCCTGGGAGCGGGCGGCCGCCCAGGTCAGGTTCGAGTCAGTTGCTGCATGCCATAAATAAGCTCATGAGCATACGACAATCAGGAAAGCGAGCGTCCGTCGCAGCCGGCTTCTGGATCGCAGCCGTTGCGGTGTGTGGATCTCTGCCCCCATGTGCCGCGGCACAGCAGCGACTCACGCTTGAGGCAGTGCTGCAGCGGGCCGATCGCCATCCGGATGTTGCGATCGCAGGCGCCGACGTCGAGGCCGCGGCGGGAGGCGTCACCGCCGCCGATCGCGCGCCATTGCCCACCGTGTCAACGTCCCTGGCCTCCATCGATCTCCAGAACGGCGTGGGCCCCGGGTCATGGACCGGAGGCAAGCGTCTGGACAAGGGCGTGGGCATTGACTGGACATGGGAGCGCGGCGACAAGCGGCTCTATCGCACCCGAAGCGCTGAACATGGCCTCGAGGCCGCGCGCCTCGATCGCACCGAAACGCTCCTCATGCGCCAGATCGCCATCGCGGGGGCGTTCTGGGATTTGCTCGCCGCCCAGGACCGTGAGACCGACTCAGCGCAAATGCTTCGCAGCGCGGAGCAGATGGCTGAAGCGGCCCGGCGCCGTCTTGAAAAAGGCGACATTTCCGAACAGGAAGCTGCCCGCGTTCTGATCGAAACCGAGCGGGCGAGACACGACGACGCCACACTTCGGGCGGCCAAGCGGCTGGCGGCGGTTGCGCTCGCGCAGACGGCCGCAATCGCCACTGACCAGATCGAGGCCGAGGCGGGATGGCCCGCCCGGTCGGAATCAAGCCCTCACGACATCGGCCGGAGTGCCGCGGTCGGGTCCACGGGCGGGTTGCGCGCCATCGATGAACTGATCAACCTGCGCTCGGATGTGCGGGCAGCGCGGTCAAGGGTGGACGCAGCACGTGCAGCGCTCGACCTCGCGCGGGCTTCACAGGTCACCGACATCACATGGGGAGGCGGCTTCAATCACTACCCGCCCGAACAGCGGGCATCGGTACAGCTACGCGCCCAGTTTCCCTGGCAGCTCAACTATCGCTTCGAAGGCGAGATCCGCCAGGCCGTGGCCGGCCTGCAACGCGCGGAGGAGTCCCTTCGCCAGACCCTGCTCGCTGCCGAATCCGAGCTCATCGCGCTGCAGCTGAGGCGGGTCACCACTGCCGAACGCCTGGCGGGTATCGAAGCGCAAATCCTGGGGCGTTCCCAGGAGGTTCTCGACCGGGCCGAGGCGGCCTACACACGTGGAGCCACCTCGCTCACCGATCTTCTCGACGCGCGTCGCACTTTCAGGGCAGTTCGGCTCGACGCCATCCAGGCACGCCTGGAGGCCGCACGCGCCGATACCGAGTGGCGCCTGCGCCTGGGATCCAAGAAACCCTGACCCTCTTCCCTTTCACACTGGAAGCCAAGTGGTATCCAAGCCTCTGCTCTGTCTGATCCCCGCCGCCGTTGCGGCTGTTTTCGCGCTGTCCGCCTGCCAGGACTCGCAACCGGGGCAGCCGCCTGCCGCACGCCCCATTCTGACGGGTTCCACCCTGCGATTTCCCGCTGGTCATCCCCAGCTGCCCGCCCTCAAAACGGTGGCCGCCGAGCCTTCACGCCCGGTCACCATCGAAATGCCTGCCCGGGTGATCTGGGATGAAGACCGTACCCAGCGGGTCTATCCAGCGTTCTCCGGCCGGATCTCGGCTATCCGCGCCGACATCGGAAGCCGCGTCGCGGCGGGGCAGGTTCTGGCCGAGCTCGCGTCCCCGGAATTCGGCATCGCACAGGCCGACGCCAGCCGGGCGCGAACCGAGTTGACCCAGGCCCAGCGTCAGCTCGAGCGGGTCCGCGACCTGCATGCAATCGGTATCGCCGCCCGCAAGGAGCTCGAACAGGCCGAGACAGACACCCTGCGTGCACAGACCGAACTCGAGCGCGCGCAGGCGCGAACACGCCTGTACGGCGGTTCAGACGCGATCAACCAGCGGCTGGCCATCACCGCCGGAATGGCCGGCGTGGTGGTCGAGCGCAATCTGAATCCTGGCCAGGAACTGAGACCCGAGCAGTTCGGCCCAGGCGCAAGTGCGCTTTTCGTCCTCACCGACCCCACCCACCTGTGGCTTCAGGTGGATGTGCGCGAGGGCGATCTGTCCCAGGTGGAGCCGGGTCGCCGTGTGGAGTTCATCGCCAATGCCTACCCCGACCGAAGCTTCCCAGCCGAGATCTCCGCCGTTGGCGATGCAATCGACCCGCTCACCAGAACGCTCAAGGTGCGGGCGCGGGTTGATAACGCGGCACGTGCTCTGAAGGTCGAAATGCTGGGCCGGGTTCGCATCACCCAATCCGCGGGTACAGGCGCCGTCGTGCCCGCATCGGCTGTTGTCAGCCAGGACAATACGCATTGGATATTTGTATCGCCCAGCCCTGGCGAGTTCGAGCCCAGGCAAACCGACATCAGTTACCTTGGCTCGGATCGCGTGCTGATCCGACAAGGCCTGCGTGAGGGCGAACAGGTGCTGATCGAGAACACCCTTCTGCTTGCCAGGATGCATCGCAGCGCAGCCGATGCCAACGAGCGCTCCTCGACCGGAAGTCGGGGTGCCGGCCGATGAAGCGACTGATCCGCTATTCGCTCAACCAGCCGCTCCTGGTCCTGATTGCAACGCTCCTCTTCGTCATCTCCGGCGTCATCGCCTTCAGGCAACTGCCAGTCGAGGCGTTTCCCGATGTCACCGACACACAGGTCACCGTCATCGCGCTGTATCCGGGCGCGGCAGCCGAGGAGGTCGAAAAGCAGGTGACCCTGCCTATCGAGGTGGCACTGTCAGGGCTTCCCAACTCGATCAGACTCTTCTCTCACACCCAGTTCGGGTTGTCGTTCAATGTCATCACCTACGATGACCACGCCAATGTCAACGTCATCCGCCAGCAGGTCAACGAGCGACTGCGAGGCGTTTCCCTTCCCGCTGGAGTCGAGGCCACCATCGCGCCCAATGCCACGCCGGTCGGAGAGGTGCTTCGTTACCGGCTCCGGGGCGATGGCTACAGCCCGATCGAGCTGCGCTCGATCGAAGACTGGGTGGTCGAGCGATCACTGCGACAGCTTCCCGGCGTGGCCGATGTCATTGCGATGGGCGGGGCGATCAAGCAATACGAGGTCCAGCCCGACCCCGACCGGATGCGGGCCTACAAGCTCACCTACCAGCAGCTGCTCGAGGCGCTGGGGCGCGGCAACGCCAACGCAGGCGGCAGCTATGTGTCACAGGGCGGCCAGCAATTCACCATCCGCGGGATCGGACTGCTGCGCAGCACCGAGGACATCGGCCGCATCGCCATCGCCACCCGAAACAACACCCCCATCCTCGTATCCGACGTGGCCCAGGTGCGAATCGGCGAGGTGCCGCGGCTCGGGACGGTCGGTCAGGACGACGACAACGATGTGGTCACCGGCATTGTCATCATGCGCCGGGGCGAAAATCCCTCCGAGGTCCTCAAGCGGGTGAAAGAGCGGATCGCTGAACTGAATGCGCGCGGCCTGCCGCCGGGGGTCGAGATCGCGCCGTTTTATGACCGCACCTGGCTGATGGAGCGCACGCTGCGCTCGGTCTTCACCAACCTGCTTGAGGGCGCGCTGCTGGTGGCGCTGGTCCTTTACCTGTTTTTATCGAACCTGCGGGCCAGCCTCCTCGTGGTGATGATCATCCCGCTCTCGCTCCTGGCCACCTTCCTGGGTCTGAGGATCATGGGGACGCCGGCCAATCTGCTCAGCCTGGGCGCTCTGGATTTCGGCATCATTGTTGATGGTGCCGTCATCGTCATTGAAAACATCATGTACCGGCTTTCCCTGCGCGGGGAAGGAATGAGCGAACGCGAACGAACCAAGCTGATCGAGTCGGCAGCTAACGAAGTCGGCCGCCCCACGCTGTTTTCGATGCTGATCATCATCGCAGCCCACATCCCCATCTTCGCCCTCGAGCGCCACGAGGGCCGGATCTTTCAACCGATGGCGCTGTCGGTCGTTGCGGCGCTGATCGCCTCGCTCATCCTCTCTCTCACCCTCCTCCCGCTCCTCGCCCGCTACGCGCTGCGTCGAAAGCTGCCTCACCACGACAATCATCTGGTCACCTTTTTCAAGCGCCTCTATCGACCCGTCCTGGGCTGGGCGCTCACCTGGCGAAAAACCGTTGTCATCGCGGCGCTTATCGCATTTGCCGGGGCCATAGGCGTTGCGTCGCGGCTAGGCTCCGAATTTCTGCCCGAGCTCAACGAGGGAACCCTTTGGGTCAACGTCCGGCTTCCGGCCAGCGTTTCGATCGAAGAGGCACAGTCGGTGCTTCATCAGTTGCGCTCGGCCATGCGCAGGGTTCCCGAAGTGCGCTCAGTCGTCTCGAAAGCCGGAAAGCCCGAAGACGGCACCGACCCGAAAACCATTGCAATGGCCGAGATGTTCGTTGACCTGCAGCCCCCTGAAGCGTGGCGGCCAGGGCTCACCCGCGATCAACTGCTCGAGGAACTTGACCGGGCCGTTCAATCCATCCCAGGCATGGCCCCCACTTTCTCGCAGCCCATCCGCGACAACGTGCTCGAGTCAATCTCGCAGATCGATGGTCAGATCGTGATCAAACTCTCTGGTGATGATTTGACCGTGCTGCGCACAGCCATGCAGGCGATCGAGCACGAGGTGAAGCAGGTTCAGGGCGTGTACAGAGCCGAAATCGACCGCCTGGGAGAGTTGCCGCAACTCCTGATCGAGGTCGACCGTGACCGCATTGGTCGCTATGGCCTCAATGTGGCCGACATCCAGGACGTGATCGAGGCCGCACTCGCGGGGCGCCCGGTTACCAGCATCTGGGAAGGCGAGCGGCGATTCGGCCTGGCGGTCCGTCTTGCACCGAACCAGCGATCGTTGTCACAACTTGCCAACATCCCGATCCCCACGCCCGATGGCGGCTACGTGGCGCTGTCAGCGGTAGCCAATCTGCGTGAGGCGGGCGGCGCCATGAATATCGCGCGTGAGTCAGGACGTCGCACCATGGCGATTGGCATCTTCATCCGCGGACGCGACATGGGGTCCGTCGTGGCCGACATGAAACAGCGGGTTGACCGCCACGTCCAGATCCCTCGAGGCTATGTTCTCAGCTGGTCGGGGGAATTCGAAAATCAGGAACGCGCAATGAAGCGGCTGAGCGTAGTGGTACCGCTCTCGCTTGCCTTGATTTTCGTACTGCTGTTTGACGCGTTCAAATCGCTCAAAGCGGCCCTGCTGATTCTCGTCAACGTTCCGCTCGCGCTCATCGGAGGCTTTGTTGCCCTGGCAATTTTCGATATTCCGCTATCGGTCTCAGCTGCGATCGGGTTCATCGCACTATCCGGGCAGGCGGTGCTGAATGGGGTGGTGATGCTATCGGTCTTCCAGCAGCTGCGCGCAGACGGCCTGGGCCTCATCGAGGCGATTACCGAAGGCGCAATGCAGCGACTTCGAACGGTGCTGATGACCGCGTTCCTGGCTGCACTGGGGCTCTTGCCCATGGCCCTCAGCACTGCCATCGGATCTGAAACGCAGCGCCCGCTCGCAATTGTGGTGATAGGCGGGCTGGCGTCGGCAACGCTTCTCACACTGCTCGTATTGCCAGCGCTCTATGCAATGTGGTTTGGTCGCGGTGCAAGACCACCCTCGCCGGCGCCATCCGCTGCGTGATGTAGCGGCCTGGGTACGTGCTGGTCAGCGATAAACCAGATCGCGCAGCCAAAGGCTCAGTTCGGGCACGAAGGTGATCACCGCGAGACACGCCACCACCACCGCTACATAGGGCATGACCGAAGGGACGATCTCGTCATAGGAAATCTTCGCAACCGTACAGGCCGCAAACAGGTTCACACCAAACGGAGGCGTAATCATCCCGAGGGCGAGGTTCACCACCATGATGATCCCGAAGTGAACCGGGTCGATGCCAAACTGAATCGCCACGGGGACGAGAATGGGCGCGAGCACCACAATTGCAGCCCCGGTCTCGATGAACATGCCGATCACGAACAGGAACGCGTTCACGCCGATCAGATAGGCGATCGGTCCATCAAAATTGGCTGCCACCCAGTTACCCACCGCTGCTGGCACCCCCGCACGGGTGATTAAAAAGGCAAACAGGCCGGCAGTCGCGATGATCAGCATGATCACCGTGGTAGAGACTACTGTTTTCTGAAGCGCCCGCACCAGATCCCGCCACCCAATGGTGCGATAGACGAACATGCCAACGATCAGGGCATAGAACACCGCCGTGACCGAGGCCTCGGTCGGCGTGAACACGCCGCCATAAATGCCCCCCAGCACCACCACCGGCATGAGAAGCGCGAGGCTGGCCTGCCTGAGCGCCACGCCCAGTTCGAGTCGGCCCTCGCCATCGCGCTTGCCGTGGCCCGTGAGCTTGCACCAGACGTAGATGAAAAGAATCAGCGCGCCGCCGATCATAAGCCCGGGACCGAATCCGGCAATGAACATCTCGCCAATCGATACCTCGGCCGACACGCCGTAGAGAATCATCGGGATGGATGGCGGAATGATCACACCGAGTTCTGCAGACGACGCCTGAAGCGCCGCAGCCCGCTGCACCGGATAGCCGTAGCGCACCATGGCCGGAATGAGGATCGCGCCAATGGCGAAGGTGGTGGCCACACTTGAACCTGACACCGCGGCAAAGATCATGCAGGTGAGGACGCAACTCATGGCGAGCCCGCCCTGCACGCCCCCTACCACCGCCCGGGCGAGGTTGACGAGCCGCTCCGAGATGCCGCCAGACTCCATCAGGTTGCCCGACAAAATGAAGAACGGGATGGCAACCAGCGGGAACTTGTCGATCGAGGTGAAGAGCTGCCTCGCCGATTCGAGCATAGGCATGTTGGAGAAAAATTTGATGCCGGCGATCGAAGCGAGACCGATTGAAACCGCAACCGGGACGCTCAGCGCAAGCAGCGCGAGGAAGATGGTGAACACTGCGGGAACCATGAGCGCAGCTCCTGAGGAGTCGTTTCTACTGCTGTGTTTCGAGTTCACCACGCCGCGGGTCAATGTAGTTGGCAAGAAGCCCGAGGATGCCGAACATGGCACCCACCGGAATCGCCGCATACGCCCACGAGATTGGAATTTCCAGCCCCGCCAGATTCTGAAAGCGCACCCTGTACACAACATCCCAGCCGTACCAGACCACGATCAGCAGGAACAGCATCGTGGCGGCAGTGAGAAGAAAATGCAGAATGGGCAGGTAGCGGGTCCGGGCCACCGTGCGATAGAGCAAATCCACCGACAGGAGCGCGCCCCCTCGAAGCGCAGCACCAAGGCCCAGAAACACGCTCCAGATGATGAGCGTGCGGGTCAGCACCTCGCTCCATGTGGAGGGTTCTTCAAGCACGAAGCGGGTGATGATCTGAAAAGCGCCGCAGAGCGCAGCCACGGCGAGCATGATGCAGGCCAGAGCAAGAATCAGTCGACCCACCACCCGGTCAACTGCAAGAATCAGCTGTCTCATGAGGGGCTCTCCTGCCTGACGTCAAGGCCGGGAAATACGCGACACCCGGCCGTCGCAGCCCCGCCCCCGACCCAGGCGAACAGGTCTGGAGCGAAGCCCCGGCGACGCGGGCGCGAGGCTTTACTTGGCGTTGCGGATGGCGTCGATATTGGCCTGTCCGAATCGCTTGGCGTATTCGGCGTAGGCCGGCGCGAGCGAGTTCTGGAATGCCGCTTTCTCTTCAGAGCTCAATGCGCGAACCTGCATTCCAGCAGCTTTCAGCGAATCAACGCCCTCACGCTCAAGCTGCTCGACGCGTCGCCGCGAGACGGCTGCGCCCTCGCGCGCGATCTGCACGATCAGCTTGCGATCATCAGGCGACATCTTGTTGTAGGCCGCGGGCGACATCAGCACCAGCGCCGGCGAGTACAGGTGCCCGGACAGCGTAAGGTGCTTCTGAACCTGCACGAACTTGGCCGAAACAATCACGCCGATCGGGTTCTCCTGACCATCCACCGTGCCCTGCTGCAGCGCGCTGAAGAGCTCGGGGAATGCCATGGGCGTGGGCAAGGCACCCAGAGTGCGGAAGGCCGTCATGTGCACCTGATTTTCCATGGTGCGGATCTTGAGCCCCTTGGCATCCGCCGGCGACTTCACCTCGCGGCGATTGTTGGTCATGTGGCGGAAACCGTTTTCAGACCAGGCGAGACACACCAGGCCCTTGCTCGGGCACTTGTCGAGAATGGCCTGGCCGATCGGGCCGTCCAGCACGCCGCGCGCGTGGGCGTAGTCACGGAACAGGAAGGGGATGTCGGTGATGAGCGTGTCGGGTACGAAATTCCCCACGGGGCCGGTGGAGGTGGTGACCAGATCGATGGTGCCAAGCTGAGCGCCCTCGGTCATTTCACGTTCGCCCCCCAGCTGAAAGTTGGGGAAGAGCTCGATCTTGTAGCGCCCGCCCATACGCTCGGCAACCGCTTTCTGCATGTAGACAGCCCCGACACCGTAATGCGCATCAGCGGGCAGGCCAAAGCCGAACTTGAGTACCGTCTGAGCCGAGGCAGCCGCGGGCAAGGCAGCGAGCGTTGCGGCGATGAGCCATCCCCGTCCGGCTGCCGAAATTCTGTTGAACATGGTCTTGTCTCCTGGCGGATGTGGTTGAATAGTTGTGTCCGGAAGAATGGGGCTGCGGTGTCGCCAGCCCCTCGCCCGAACCGATCCCTTGAACCGGGATTCGCCCGCAAGCTTATTCGTCATTTCTTAACGACTCAAGAGAAAAACAATGAAGCCCAACCCGCTCCAGGCCCCTCTTGCTGCTGGTGAGACCGTGATCGGCGCGATGACCTTTGAATTCTTCTCGCCCGGCATGTCCGCCATCCTCGCCAACTCGGGCTGCCGCTTCGTGATCTATGACATGGAGCACACCGGCCTGGGCTTCGAAACCCTCAAGTGGCTGTTTTCAACCTGCCGTGGACTGCCCATCGAGCCCATGGTTCGGGTCCCGCGTGGGCAATACACCTACCTGGCGCGAGCGCTCGATATCGGGGCCCGAGGGGTCATGGTGCCCATGGTGGAATCGGCCGAACAGGCACGAGACATCGTCGAGGCCTGCCGCTACCCGCCGGTGGGTCGGCGCGGCGCGGGGTTTGGCTTTGCCCAGTGCGACTACCTGGGCGGCGATGTCGGACAGAAAATTCAAGTGGCCAATCAGCGAACCACTGTCATCGCCCAGATCGAAACCGAGCGCGGCCTCGCCCACCTCGAAGACATCGCAGCGGTGCCCGGAATTGATGTGCTGTGGCTGGGACACTTCGACCTTTCAAATTTCATGGGCATTCCAGCCCAGTTCAATCACCCCGACTTTGATACCGCGATGCGCCGAATCGCGCAGGTTGCGCGCGCGCACGGGAAATCGGCTGGCTTCATGGCAACCGATCGCGCCTGGATCGACAGGGCGCGCAAGCTGGGCTACAACATGCTCGCAATCGGCACCGATACCGGACTGCTCGCAGCAGCTACCAGCGAACTCACGGCCTACGCTGGCCGACCCGGGGTCTGAACCATGAGCTTTCGAATCGGACTGACGCGCGACCTCATCAAGGCGGACGGCGAGCCCTCGTTTGGACGCGGCCCGCTTGAACTGCTCGACAATGCCCCCGGCCTCACCTGGGAGCTCATCCCCGAGACGCTGAGCGAGATCACGCCAGAGGTGGCAGCCCGCTACGACGGGCTCTACGTCAATTCACCCCGCGTCACGCGGGCGAGCGTTGCGCGCAGCGACTGCCGAATCAGGATCGTCGCGCGTCACGGGGTGGGCTATGACTCGGTCGACACTGCGGCGCTCGAAGAGCGCGGCATCATGCTCACCAATACGCCGGTGGCGGTACGCCGGCCGGTGGCGGTGGCAACGCTCACCCTGATCTTTGCGCTCGCAGGACGCCTGTTTGAAAAAGACCGACTCACCCGGGCTGGCCGCTGGAATGAGCGAACCAGCCATATGGGTCTGGGCCTCACCGGCCGAACCCTGGGGCTCATTGGTGCGGGGGGCATTGGCAGAGAGATTCTTTCGCTCGCCGCCCCCTTCGGCTGGAGGATGCTGGTCGCTGACCCATTTGCCGACGCCAGCAGCATTCGGGCTCTTGACGGTGAGCCGGTCGCTCTTCGCGAGTTGCTTGCGCGCTCTGACTTCGTCGTGGCCTGCTGCATTCTGAATGATCAAACCCGTCATCTGATGAATGCCCAGCGCTTTGCGCAGATGAAGCGCGAGGCTTTCTTCATCAATGTGGCGCGGGGACCCGTGGCCGACGAAGCCGCGCTGATCGATGCGCTTTCCTCGGGCCAAATTGCGGGCGCCGGGCTTGATGTCTTTGAACAGGAACCGGTTGACCCGGCCAACCCCCTGCTCTCCATGCAGCAGGTGATCGTCACCCCCCACGCACTCTGCTGGACCGACGAGTGTTTCGACGCCATCGCCCGAGAGGGCTTGGGTTGTCTGGTGGATTTCGCAGCAGGCCGAACTCCCCGCTCGGTCGTCAAGGCAGGATAAGCCATCATGGCAGAACGTTCTTTCAAGAAAGAAGTCGAGCAGCTGCTGGTCCCGGCCGGCACCGTGTTCCGGGGAGAAGGCATCCTCGCGGTGACCAAGGCTTTGCTCGAGTGCGGCGTGGGCTATGTCGCCGGCTATCAGGGCGCGCCCATCTCGCATCTCATGGACGTGCTGGCAGACGCCCGCCCCATCCTCGATCAGCTGGGCGTTCATTTCGAATCCAGCGCGAGCGAGGCCTGCGCCGCGGCAACACTGGCCCCCTCCATGACCTACCCGATCCGGGGGGCAGTCACCTGGAAATCCACCGTCGGCACCAATGTCGCCTCGGACGCGCTCGCCAACCTGGCCTCGGGTGGCGTGATTGGCGGCGCACTCATCATCGTCGGGGAAGACTACGGCGAGGGCTCCTCCATCATGCAGGAGCGCACGCATGCGTTTGCGAT
>Ga0172373_10009850_pt1 | contig 11778 bp, 13 predicted proteins | sample Lak10m_2_FD_114546 | JGI IMG/M metagenome (GOLD analysis project Ga0172373, IMG submission 114546) | Freshwater microbial communities from Kabuno Bay, South-Kivu, Congo - kab_092012_10m | ecosystem: Environmental > Aquatic > Freshwater > Lake | place: Democratic Republic of the Congo... | reverse complement strand
TTGAAAAAAAAATCAAAAATGATATTGTATTTTTTTGTTTTCATTTAGGGTGGTTAGCTCAGCTGGTAGAGCACCGGCCTTACAAGCCGTAGGTCACAAGTTCGATCCTTGTACCACCCACCATATACATTTCAATTTTTGACAGATTTTATTTTAGAAAGCATGGACATATGAAAGACGATAAAAATATAACGCTATCAGAAATTCAAGAGTTGGTAGCCCGGCTCAATAGCTTTGCAGACCAAAGCAATGTTAAGTCAAAATTATTGAAATTAAATGTCTATGACCTCAATACCCGAATTAAGAAAAAAAACCTCATGATTGTGAGGGGATTTGCAACCGAATCTATTTCAAAAGAAGAGCTTTCAAAAATACCTGTTCCCAAAAAATCCAGGTTTAATGTCTCGGCCAAAGAAGTGTTGAGTATTCTCAATAACATTCATAATTTGGAAAAAGCAGCCGTCTTTTTAGGCATGAGTGTGACGGCCATTCATCAGCTTTTTTTCAGGAAAAAATTAAAATTGGTTCGAAAATACATTGTGGTGAAATTAAATCCTTCTGACAAAACCAAGCAAATTGAAAAAGCAAAAAAAATTAGAAAAGGCACACCTATTATTTTTGCCAAGTCTTTGCCAACCCCCCTTTCTTGAATAAGCGTGTACACCCTTAAAGAAACACTGGTATTTCAAGGTGTGGGCGTACATTCTGGACAACCTGTCGATGTAAGGCTTGAGCCTTCTGTGCTGCCGGGTATTCGGTTTGTCAGAACCGATTTAAATTTTTACGAAATTCCATTGTCTCTTTCTACACTTTCATTTGCGGCTTTTTCTACGCTCCTTGAAAAGGACGGCGTGTTCATCAAGACCCCAGAACATTTATTGGCGGCATGTCATGGCCATTTGGTTTCTGGGCTTACTGTTTTTCTAGATTCCGAAGAGCTTCCCATTTTAGATGGCAGTGCGGCTCCTTATTCTCAGGCTTTTTTAAAAGCAGGACTTCGTGAGATTTCTCAACCTCACCCTATTGTGATTCAAAAACCGATTTACGTTTTTAAACATGATGCCAGCATTGTTGCATTTCCAGATTCAGTACCCAGATTTAGTTATTTTTTGTCCTATCCCAACACATGGCTAAATGAACAATCGTTTAGTGTTGTTTTAAGCGCTGATTCTTTCGATCAAGAGATTGCGCCGGCAAGAACGTTCGGCTTTTTGTCTGAATTAACGGGCTTGCAAGAAAAAGGATTTGCAAAAGGGGTCCATTCGGACAATGTTTTGGGGATAGACGAAAAAGGATACTTAAGCGAACCCAGATTCAATGAAGAGCCTGCCAGGCATAAGCTTTTAGATTTAATAGGCGATACCTGGGTTTTTAATAGGCCTATTCAAGGCCATATTGTGGGGATTAAATCAGGGCACGCTTTAACAGCTGAATTTATTCAAAAATTGGCAAAACAAAAAGAGCTTTTCTAAATGGTTTCTAAATAAAAATGTGAAGGGTTCACTTTGTCTTTTAAAAGTGAGTTTATTGAATAGCCTGTTTTGTAAAATTTAAAAACGAAACCAGGGCTTATTTTTAGATTATTTTATCCTGGTTACAGGTGCAATTTTTTTTCTGCTAACCATCTTTCTGCATCTAACGCGGCCATACAGCCGGAACCCGCAGAGGTGATGGCTTGGCGATAAATAGGGTCTTGCACATCCCCACAGGCATAAACCCCTTCAATATTTGTTTGGGTGCTGCCAGGTTTCGTTTGGATATATCCAGAGGCGTCTAAGGTGAGCTGGCCTTCAAGAAAAGAAGAATTAGGGCTATGCCCAATGGCATAAAAAAGCCCACTGACGGCCATTTCTTGTTCTTGCTTTGTTAGTGTATTCTGAATAATGATTTGTGTCAGGATGCTATTTCCCTTGGCTTCTGACACAACGCTATCGTAATGAATAGATATTTTTGGGTGTTCTATTAACCGCTCTTGCATCACTTTCGAGGCTTTTAAATGGTTTTTTCTAACAATCAAAGACACATGGCTGGCAAATTTTGTTAAATATAAGGCTTCTTCACAAGCTGAATCTCCTCCGCCAACAACCGCCATGGGTTTGTTTCTAAATAACGGAAGTCCGCCATCGCATACGGCGCAAGCAGAAATCCCTTTTTGCCAAAAAAGACGATCTCCAGGAATATCCAATCGTTTTGCTGTTGCGCCTGTTGCAATAATGACGGCATGGGCATGGTACTCCAAATTATCTGAATAAATTTTAAAAGGCCTATTTTGAAACGCGACTTTTGTGACGGTTTTGGTTAAAATTTCGGCGCCTGATTTTTTAGATTGTAAACGCATCTTTTCCATTAAGTCAGGGCCCATAATCCCCTCTGGGAATCCAGGAAAATTTTCCACGTCTGTGGTGGTGGTTAATTGCCCCCCTGCGGCCACACCTGCTGCAAATTCTCCTTCAAATAAAAGCGGATTTAGCCGTGCTCTTCCTGCATAAATGGCTGCCGTATGTCCAGCGGGACCAGATCCGATAATAATGAGGGGGTGTGTCATGAGATGTCCTTTTTATTCTTCTTCAAAAAATTTAATAATAGAATCATCTGTTTTACTGTCATTTTGTTTGGGGGCGCCCACATCCCTGATTCGGTATTTTTCATTAGAGGAAGGGGCTTCTTGCGCTGCATTTTTTGACAAAGGCAGGTCAGAGGGTTTGGGAAAATCGATGGGAACCACTTTTTCCAACGCTTTCACCATATAATCGGCCCACATTTTTGCGGGAACAGATCCTCCGGTGACTTTGTGCATCGGCTTGTTATTGTCATTGCCTACCCATGTTGCACAAACCAATTGGGGCGAAAAGCCAATAAACCAAGCATCTTTGTAATCTGACGTGGTGCCTGTTTTTCCCGCAACAGGTCTGGGCAGATTTGCCGATTTTCCTGTGCCGTATTTGACCACGCCTTTCATCATGTCTATCAAGGCATAAATGGTTTCAGATCCGAACCGTTGAGATTCGCTTACTTTATGCTCATATAAAATAGAGCCTTCTCTGTCTTCAATTTTAATAATGGCTGTGGGAGGAACAAAGACCCCACCATTGGCAATGGTGCAATAAGCGGAAGTAATGTCCAGCATCGTGACCTCAAAAGAGCCCAAGGGTAAAGACAGGTAAGGCTGTAATTTGGCTTCCAGGCCCGCTTGTTTGGCCACGCTGATAATGCTAGAAGGTCCTAGCATGTAGTTTAGTTTAATAGCCACGGTATTTAAGGATTCTTCCAAGGCTTTTCTTAATGTCACGTTTCCTAAATACTCATGTTTATAATTTTGAGGAGAATACGGCCCTTGAGGGGTATTAAAGGTAATGGGGGCGTCTAAAATAATAGATTGTGGGGTAAATCCTTTTTCTAAGGCTGCTAAATAAACAAAGGGCTTGAAGGCGGATCCGGGTTGTCTTTTGGCTTGGGTACAGCGGTTAAATTGGTTACTTAAATAGTCTACCCCACCTTGCATGGTTAAAATGTACCCTGTTCTGGGATCTATAGACAAAATGGCGGCTTGGCTAAACCCACTGGGGAGATCTGGTTTTTCTTCTTTCCCTTTCTCAACGGCCTCTTTTACAATTTTTTCTGCATGTAATTGAAGAGCGTAATGAAGGGTGGTGTAAACCTTCATGCCAGAGGTGTAAAGAGCGTCTTCTCCGTACATGCTTAAAAGTTGTTTGATGACATAGGATGTGAAATAGGGGGCCTTGTATTTGAATTTTGGTTTTTCAACAATGACCAACGCTTGAGAAAGGGCTTGTTTGGCTTGTTTTTCTGTGATGAGATTTAAATCCGCCATTCGTTCTAGCACCAATTTTTGTCGTCGCTTTGCGCCAGGCATGTTTTTTCTTGGGCTATTTAATTCAGGCCCTGTTAGTAGGCCTACCAATAATGCGGCTTCAGCCAAGCTGACATCTTTGGCATCTTTTCCAAAATAATGTCGAGAAGCGGCTTGAATCCCATAGGTGTTATGGCCCCAATATACTTGGTTTAAATACATTTCTAGAATTTCGTCTTTTGTAAATTTTCTTTCAATTTGAATGGCCAAAATGACTTCGGCCAATTTTCTAGACAAGGTTCTATTTCGATGTAAAAAAACATTTCTGGCCAATTGCTGGGTGAGGGTGCTGGCGCCTTCTACAAATCCACCGGCCATAATGTCTCTTACAACGGCTCTTAAAATGCCCCTAAAATCAATGCCGTGGTGTTTATAAAAATTAACATCTTCAACAGCCACAACGGTTTTTGTAATGAGGGGAGAAATTTTATCCAACGGAATCACAACCCTATTTTCTTCTTGATGCAGCTCTGCCAATATCACCTTGTCTACAGAATAAATTTTAGTGGTTTCCGCAGGAATGTAGGTGCTGATATTGTCAACACTGGGAAGTTTTTTTGCGATAAAAATTAAAAGAAGCCCAATTACAATCCCGCCCGTTAATCCAAGCCCAAGTCCCCATATCATTAATTTTTTAAAAATGGCAAAAATCCAATCTTGGCGTTTCTTTTTGTTTTGATACTGTGCGCCTACAGATTTTCGAGAAGATTTTCCAGGTATTTTTCCTATTGGGTATTTCGATCTAAAAATCATAATGGATGAAGACTATAACATAAGGATAAACAAAGAGAACATCCTTGGAATATAGACAAGCCTTTTTAAGGACACTTTTATTTGTCAAAAAGAGCCCCTTTCATTAATTTTTACTCCTTTTTATCAAAAGGATTGTGGAGGCCTAGGCTTTGCTCATTTTGGTTCAAACCGATCAAAATCTGAATTTCTTGCTTGAAGGGGCTTATCTTGATTTTAACGATTTCCTGTACGTTTTTTCTAAAGATTTTTTTTGATTTTTTTTCTCAAAGTGCTTCATGTCAAAATGTTCTTAGGTTAAATTTTCTGAAAAGGTGTTGGGCCCTTCTTTTGCAAAGGGACTTTCCTGGTTACTAAAGGACCGTTATGCCAACGTGCTAAACCCAGATTGCTGGTTGTCCTTGGGTTTTAACAAAGGGTATTGCAAAGGGGTTTCATTTTTGATGTCTTGTATTTTTTGGCTTAAGAATGACTTTTCTTCTTCAGGGGTCATGGGCCTGTCAAATGCCAAGGAGGGGGCAGGGCCATTGGACAACACAGAGGCCTGAGGAGTTTCATTCAGATTCACGGATGAAAACCCTTTGTCTGAAATAATATGCAAGGGAATAGGAATGGGCTGACGTCGATGAATATGGAACGCTGAAAAAACAGGGTAGTCTTGATTTTGTAAACTTAAAATAAAATGATAAAGCTGACCGGAATTAATGTCTGCTTGAGAGGGGTAGGCAATCCCTTTAGGATGCGTATGATACAGCCCATAATAGCTTAAATGATGTTTGGCAAAAAACCGATGCGCCAGCTGGATGTCTTCGGCTGTAAATCCAAAAGTGTCTGTTCTGTTGTATAGGTATTGGTTAAATATGGGTAAAATGCCTGTAATGGTTTGATCATAACCGCCTAAAAATCCCCCAGATTCTTCAGGTAAATTTTTAATCCCTTGTTCTAAAATGGTGTTGTAATGCTTTCGGGTAATTCTAAAGCCGTCTGCCATTACCTTGAAGAGGGCTTGATTTGAGAAAAAATACTTTGAATCCCCTTTTGGGCCAAATCCAGCAAGGTCATGAGTTTATCTTGGGAAAACGGTTTTTTTTCAGCGGTTCCTTGAATCTCAATAAATTGACCAGACTCTGTCATGACCACATTCATGTCCACATCAGCTTGAGAGTCTTGCTCATAGGACAAATCTAGAACAGGCTCTCCTTTGACGTAACCCACACTGATGGCCGCCACCCATTCTTGAATAGGGTTTTTGGACAGCTGTCCTGTTTTCAGGAGCGCTGAAATGCCATCTGATAATGCGATCATACACCCTGTGATGGCTGCGGTTCGGGTTCCCCCATCTGCCTGGATTACATCGGCGTCCAGCTGAATGGTTTTTTCGCCTAATGCTGATAAATCTAGAATAGATCGAAACGACCTTCCAATTAACCGTTGAATTTCTTGTGTTCTACCACTTTGCTTGCCTTTGCTGGCTTCTCTGTCAGATCGGGTGTGGGTTGAAGACGGCAACATGCTGTATTCTGCGGTAAGCCATCCCTTTCCTGAGTCTTTTAAAAATCTGGGAACCCCTTCTGTGATACACGCTGTACACAGTACTTTTGTATTCCCGAAAGACATTAACACAGACCCTGGGGCATACCGTGTAAACGCCCTCTGGAAAGACAAAGGCCTTAAGTCAAGATTCATTTGTTTTTGAGATGATGCTTAATCGTTCTCTTCCATTTTCTAAGGTTTTTTCTAAGTGGCCTAATTTTTGTTGCAGCTTTGTCACCGTGAGCTGTAGATGTCCTAAAACGTCTTTCGCATAAGATTCTGCTTCTTTTTTTAAATCCGAAAGACCGGGCTCATTAAACGATGTGGTTTTAGAAAGACTTTCCTTGGCATCAATGTCGATGGCCTGCTTGATCACAGAGTTGTCCTTTGCGGCCAACCTTAGCTTGTCAATTAATTTTAAAATGATTTTCTCTTCGATAATAAATTTATCTGTGAAAGGTATTTTTTTTGAATCTAAAATGGCAGATTCTAATCCATCAATTAATCCTAAAATATCATTCATGTCATTTTCCTTTTTAAGGCCTCTTCTACTTGCTTAGGGACGAAAGGAGAAATATCGGCTGAAAACCCTACCAATTGTTTAACCAAGCTAGAACTTAAATAAGCATACCGAGAGTCTGTCATTAAAAAAATGGTTTCTAATTTTGAATTTAATTTTCTGTTTGTTAAGGCAAACTGAAATTCATAATCAAAATCTGACACAGCGCGAAGGCCTCGGATAATGGTGTAGATTTTAGTTTGATTTGCATATTCAGACAACAGCCCTTTAAAAGACACCACATGAATACGAGGGGTTTTTTTAAAAATAGATTTAATGAGCTCTATTTTTTCTGATTCATTAAACAAAGGGTTTTTTTCAGGGTTAACAAAAACGGCAAGATAAACTTCATCGAAAACCTGTAAGGCACGTTCTGCAATGTCTATGTGGCCGTTTGTGATAGGGTCAAAACTTCCGGGGTAAATGGCTTTTTTTAGCGGCGGACAATCCATAATTTCGTGGCTCCATACCCATAAAGAGAGACTTCTCCAATAGAAGTTAAGGGCAAGTATAACTCTTGTTTTTTAGGCCCTTCACAAAGCAAAACGCCTTTTTTTTTGAGTATATCAGACTGCCCTATCTGCTTCAACGCAAGTTGATATAACCCGTCGCTAGACCATGGGGGGTCAAAAAAAATAAAATCAAACTCTTGATTATTTTGATCAAAAAATTTTGCCAAAGGCTTTTTTAAAACCTGCACTTTTTTTTTGTCTTCTGAAGATAAAACGGCAGAGATGTTTTCTTGAACATATCTTGTGTCTTCGTCTACAAACACCATGCCGAGGGCGCCTCTAGACAAGGCCTCTAGACCTAACCCGCCTGTGCCGCAACACAAATCCAACCCTCTGCCAATAACAGCTTCAGGGCCTAAAATATTAAACATGGCTTGCTTGACTTTTTGTTGGGTAGGTCGAAATCCTTTTTTGGGAAAAACCAGGTTTTTTAATTTGTATTTTCCGGCGGTAATTTTCATTAACCTAAATAAACCTCATTCCCCAAATGGCGTAACATAGCAGGCCTGTGATGCCCAAAAAAAGCATGCTGGTCCAAAATTCTGAAAGCTGTGGCACCGACGCTTTTTTGTCTGTAAAAAAAGAAATCCCTACCATTAGCCATAAGCCCAAAGACCAGCCGATGCTGGCCCCAATAGACGCTTGCAATAAAGAAAAAAAAGAATTCGACCTGTAGACAACCAGACAAATCATGCCCAGATAAGCCCCTATTATCTGATCGTAGGGCCTAAAAACATGCTCCGTTTTTCCTATTGTAATGGGGGATAACGATTTAGAAAAAAACAAAGAAAGTGCCGATCTGCTGTTTTTTAAGTACAGGTGGCATAGTCTGTTAAGCACGGTCATGACCATTTTTAAGACCAGAAAAAAAATTAAGGCGGATAAAAATCTGAAATCCGTTTTCAGTCCTGCCCATTCCAGTGCCCCGGGTATTAAGCAATATTGCATGAGGGACCATGACAGGGTGGAGGAAAGGACAACTGTAACAAGGGTGTAGCCGATAAACCCTATGTAGAGACGATACCGCTCTTTAAGGCTTGTTTGGTTACTCAGGTTTTGCTTAAGCCACCACAATAATGGCAGGCCTAGAAAAAACATGAGGACAGGATTTAAAGAAAGAAGAAAGTCCATCATGGTTTTTTTAATGCGCCATATAGCGTCAGTAGAAAAATTAAAAAGGGCGTTAGAATGGCCATGGGGATGATGAAGGACAAAAGTGACCTGGTGACGCCTAGAATGCCGAACAGGGCAATATTTTTGGCCTTATAAGCATGAGTATCTGTTGAAAAAAACAATTGAAGGGCAACAAAAGGGGTCATGATCCATCCGTGATGATGAAAAAAAGGAAACATCACGCTTAGGCCTGCAGATATGATGCTGACCACCATGAGGTATTGAAGCAATTTATAAGTAGAAGCCTCTTGGCGTTTGATTAAAAATTTTATTGCACACAAAGACATTGAGAATAAGCATATTAGCGTGAGTGTGGACATCAGCGAAAATGTGAATGCAAAAATCAAATAAAACATCCAAAAAAAAGACTCTGGGTCTTGAGAGGAAAAAAAGTGACGAATGTGACGATTAAAGGTCTTCATTTTTTGAAACCTCTTGGGGTATTAATGAAGGGGGAACGGGGTTTTCTGTAGGCCTGTCATACATTACATTTAAGTTTGATTTATAAGGTTTATAGGCCAGCATATACTTTTTGGCCTCTTCAATAAAAAATAATAATTTTTGAGAAGCGCCTGGGTCTGTTTCAACATAATTTAGGGGTTCTATGGGTTTTAATTTGTCTAAAACGCTTTTACTGATATCTAATAAAACCGGTTTGACAGAGGCATAAGCTGTATTCGCTTGAGGAAAAATAGAATTTTGCATCACTTGGATTTGAGACGGTTTTAAGAACTTTTTTGAAATTAAATCCAAGGCCACGTCGGGATAAGTCGAGGCTCTTCTTAATAAAGAATAGGGTTCGTATTTTTTTATAAGCATATTAAATTGTTTTTCGAATGAATGAATAAAAAAATGAGGTATAAATCCAATTCCAATTTGATTGGGATCCGTTAGCTCAACTTGGCTTTCATGTACGATGAACGAAACATTAATGAGCTGATGTTGAGGATCTACAATTTTTTTTTCTTTAAAATTGTGAAAATCAAAAGCGCTTAGCAGTTTTTTCCCCCATAGAGGATTTTCAGAGACATGTAAAAATTGAATCTCTTTTAAGTATTCCCCATCGGAGTGTAATGCCAAAAAACCATGTGCGAGGCCCCAACTTCCATAAAAATGGAAAGGGATTGCATAACAATGTGTTAAGGTATTGATAAAAAAAGGTTCTGCAAACGCGGAGGGCTTTTCAGAGATCTTACTTTGGTGGATCCAAATTTTTTTAATGGGGGTGTCAGTGCTACATTTTATCTTTTTTAAGGCCCATTCAAACACTGAAACCGATGTTCCTGTCATATTCATGACGATAACTTCGGTATTTATTTGATCTTGTATAAACAAAAGTTTTCCGAAAAAAAATGAAAAAATGGCAAAAGCAATAAAAATAAGGTGGCTCATTTATTGTTTCATATATTTTTTCACAAAAAAATCAATTCCGGGAGAACAAAGGCCCATGATTACAGTCAGTCCTATACTGACATCTACATAATCTTGTACGCTCATTCGCAATATCAAAATCAATATGCCAAATAGACTTCCATAAATCCATTTCCCCTTTTTGGTTAAGGGCGCAAGTTTTCCATCTGAGAGTATAAAAATGGTTAAAAACAGTAGTCCACTGATTCCGAAATGCCAAAATAATGAAAGGCTAAGCAGATTTTTTGTAAAAAAAGCGGCAATAAAAGAGACGAAAAATAGCGTGATGCTGCAAGACAAAGGAATTCTCCAATCTATGAGTCTTTTTTTAATCAACCAATATGCGCCAAAAAGGCTTCCTATAACGGCTTGGTGACCGATAGAGCCTGGTATATTCCCTATCAATAATTGGCTGAAGCTAATATTGTGTACTTGAAAGACCGCTTGTAATCCTGGGAAATGTCTGTACAAAAGAGATAATTCCGTTAAAGAAATATTGTATTGTTTAAATAAAAACCAACTATGGGGTAAAAGCCCATAAGGCAAGTTAGGTCCCCAAAAAGATTGGGGGAACAGCGTTATTAGGGAAATCATCGCAATAGCTACAGGATGAATAGGGCTGTATTCTGTTTTTCTCCAAAGTACCCAAGCGCTTAAAAACCCAATAGCAATGCCAAGGCTGTATTGCCAATAAGGTAATGTTGGCGGAATCATCATCAGTAAGGTCAAGGCCATCACCAATACAACAGGATTCATGGAAGTTTGGTGTATTCTGGATCTTAACCAATCCCAAAACAAACAAGACGCAATGCTAATAAAGGCATAGGGCAGTATCAATACGGTCCCTAGGAAAAAGCAGCTGTACCACGACGGCATGACCACAAACAGTGACAATGTGTGATATCCCATGTGATAGATGCCAAAAATCATGCAGCCGGACAATGCCAAAAGCCAGTGACGGATAGCAGAGGATGTAGAAACAGAACAAATAGATTGAATAGGTAAAATGGGCCTGCTTTTAGAAGGGAAGAAGAATTGATTGATTAAGGTATAAACAGGAAGTAAGGCTTGCCATTTTCTTCCGGGAAGAAAATGTTGTTTTAAATTTAAAAAAGAAAGCTTTTTTTTTTGATAATGGTAAAGAAGGTTCATGAATGCTGGGCTTTTTTAAACAGGGTTTGCAAGGGAATATGTGAGGGGCAAACAAGGGTGCATAATCCGCAAAATATACAAGGGTCCAATTCCTGAGAAATAGGCTTAGAGGCCATAATTTTTTTATAGATAAACTGGGGTTGTAATTCAACAGCACAACTTATGGCGCATTGTCCGCATCCAATACAATCAATCATGGGTTCTGGCAGATACGGTAGACAGGGTTCGATAAAAGACAAGCTTGAATGATAGGGGCCAACATGTGCTGGGTGTCCTCCTTGAATGGCGGTCCCTGAAATCAATCCTCCTAATGTCACTTCATGGTCTTCTGGGATATTAAATGAATCTCTCAGGTCTTTGATGTCAGTGCCTTCTTTAATCCAAAAACATCCATTTCCTTTTGTTTGAATGCCTGACAGTTGGATTAATTTTTCTACAGGATAATGACCTGTTCTTAAAAAAGCCCCCATTCGAATGACGTCTTGTGCTGAAAGGGTCCAAGCTTTTTTGCTTTCGTTTTTATTCACATAATAAGCAAAAACCCCGGGCTGATTTGCGGGATAATCGCCTTCAATCTCATGAGTGATAAATTTGCGTAGTTTTAATTTTAGGTTGATGGCGTTTGTGGGGATAGAGACATGGATAATCGGGCTTATTTTTTCTAGTGCAGACAGTGCCAATTCGAAATCTGAAACAGCGTCTTTCTCTTTAAAAAGAAGGTCTGCGCTGGGCATTTCGGGCTCATCGTTTTCTAAGCTGATGTAAATAGCGCTGGGGGTACTTTCTGGATGAGGAATGTTGGATGTATTTAATACGCG
>Ga0172373_10009848_pt1 | contig 11780 bp, 11 predicted proteins | sample Lak10m_2_FD_114546 | JGI IMG/M metagenome (GOLD analysis project Ga0172373, IMG submission 114546) | Freshwater microbial communities from Kabuno Bay, South-Kivu, Congo - kab_092012_10m | ecosystem: Environmental > Aquatic > Freshwater > Lake | place: Democratic Republic of the Congo... | reverse complement strand
GCTGTAGTTTGCTGGGTTAGATTGTCCATCCATATCAATTGTTGCTGTTACATATTGCAATTTGCTTGCCATGTTAATACCGTTTACAACCAATTTTGATGCAGATACTGGTAAATACCATGCACTTGAAATTGATCCTGCATTTACTGCTGTTACAACAATTTCACATGTTGTTCCAGTTCCAGTTGTTAATGTGTATGAACTAACTTGTGTTGCAACACTTGATGCAAATGCTACATCATCTGATGATGTAGATGTTGATGGAACTTGGAACATTCCCAATGCAACATTTTCTGCTGCTTCGTTCAATGCTTCATTCCAGTTGTTTCCACAACAGTATGCCAAGAATCTGTTTGCTACTGATCCTCCTCCAAGTGCACCAGTAAACAATCCAAGCTTTTGTGTGAAAATTAATTCTTTGCATGGATGGTTAAAGTTAATTGTGTATCCTAGTCCTTGTGCCAATGTAAATGCATCTTCGTATTGTAATTGTTCAATCAAATATTCGTGTCCTACTTGTGCAAATCTCTTTCTTTCTTCTGCATCCAAATATACATAATCGGACAATACATTTAAGTTAACAGACATTGATCCAAAGTTTGGTGCATTTCCACTTGTTCCAAAACTGTAAACAATCAAATTGCTTAAGTTTTCCAATTCAACCTTGATTCTTACATCGTGATATTGCAATGCAATCAATGGAAGTGCCAAACCATAGTTTCTGCAGAACCAAAATTGCAATGGAATAAACAATCTATATGTTCCGTTTTGTCCCAATGGATTGTTGGAAATTGCTGGAACATTTCCATTTGTCAATGTTGTCAATTCTGGAACATCTCCAATCATCTTTGCATATCCACGTTCTTGTTCTGATGTGTGTGTTAATTCATACCATACATCCAACCATGTTCCGATATGTTTATCAATTGGTGCTCCTCCAATCAATAATTCTGCTGATTTGATAACTGCATGTCCAACACGTTTGCACCAAGCATATGTTCCTTCATAGCCTGATGGAAGTGTTAATTGTGGAAGATCAACTTCCAAATATGATTTAGTAACAAGATCTCCGTTTCTTAAGACTTGCATAGATCTGTTTGCTCCTGAAGCAACAGTTTCAGAGGAAAGTTCTATACATTCCAAAGAGAAGTTAGTGTGTCTTCTGTAGACGACCTTGAACAAAGTAATTTGGGGGTTTCCAGTCAAATAGACATCTTGGGCCCCATATGCGACAAGTTGCATTAATCCGCCACCCATTATTGCGTATATTATTGTTATAGATAAATTTTATTTTTCCCATATTTTATTTTTTTTATATATTTTCCTATATTTTTGACTACAAGAATACAAAAAAAACGAAACATTTATAATGAAACAATAATTATTAAATTTTAATTATTGTTATTATTTTCATCTGAAAGTATTTTATTTTATTATCATTAAATATTTTTTTTTATTTTTGTATTAAATTCATTATTATTTGTTAAAAATGTTAATAACAATTCTGTATTTTTTTCAAAATTATTCATGTGTATTTTATTTTTTTTTATTACTATTGTGTCATTTTCACACATTGTAACAATCCACCCCAATAAAATTGCTCTTTTTACAATGTTATTTTTAATATCATTGTATTTTTCTTCATTAAATTCATTCATTATATTTCTTATTATTATTGTTCAATAAACATTATTTGCATATTTTTCCGCAAATCCCTTTTTTTCCACATAAAATCGCATTTCATTATTTTATAAATTATATTTCATAATTATTTTGTTTTTTTTTATAAATTCACATTGCACATTAAATATTTATTTTTTAATAAATTATTTTTTATTTGTTTTTATTTTTCATTTTATTTTCAAAAACTTTTTAATTTTTTATTCATAAATGTTTTAATGTATTTAAATTAAATTTTAAATATATAGCTCTTTTTTTCATCTCAATAACATTTTATTTTGTCACATTATTATCGCGCATTTAATTTAAAATACCATATAATTGTAACATTATTTAATCATTCATACTTAAGGATGTTTTTTATATTTTCTAATATTAATTGAATGTCCTCTTTTAAACATCGATCTGACAGCAAAATTAAATTTTTGTCAACTGTCCAAACCGTAGATGAACTGCATAAAACATATTTATCTAATATTGATGATAAGAAAAGTTCTTTACCAGAAAAAAAAAGTAAATTAATGGAATTAACAAATTCTTTAAATGCAATAGAAAATGATCAAAATAGTATATATGATATAAATTTATTAAAAAAAAAATCAGATTTAAAATCTCAAATTGATAATTTAAAATTGGAAATAAAAAAAATACAAGATAATTCTGAAATTATGGATTATATTTCAAAAACTGGTAAAATTCTTGTGAATTATTATACAGGTGGAAAAACTTATTATAATGTGGCAGATGAACCACTTGAAGATAATATTAACTTCTCAGATTTGACAGAATCTCATTCAGAAAATCCACCAAATATTACAAAAAAAAGAGAACAAATTGATAAATTAACTGAACTTAATTTAAAAAGTCAACAAAACAGAAAAGTTAAAAATGCTGTTAAAAAAAGAAAAATAACACATCAAACACAATCATCGAATACTATTTTTAGTTATTTTGCAAAACAAAATCAACAACAATCAATTCCAGAATCTTCACAACAAACACAACAAACACAACAATCACAACAATCACAACAAACACAACAAACACAACAAACACAACAACGTGCGCCAACTATAAACAAAGCATTGTTACAAGAAAAATATTTATGTTTAACTGATAAAAGTTATGCATGTGGTAAATTTAAAGCATCCAAAGTTATTTATTGTACTCAATGTGATGTAGAAAAAATATTATGTCAATCTGATGCATGTTATGTGTGCAAAGAATGTGGAGAAACAGAATATATTTTAATAGAAAATGAAACAACCGCATACAAAGGAGAAACTGAAAAACAACAAAAATATCCTTATAAAAAAGTTAATCATCTGAAAGAAAAATTAAACCAATTTCAATCAAAAGAAAGTTCTGATGTTCCTGACGAAATTTGTAGAATTGTTATTAAAGATCTCAAAAAAAAACGCATTGATATCAAAAAATGTACTCCTCCCGATGTCATGTCCATATTAAAAAAACATCGTTTTACTACATCATATGAACATTTACAACAAATTTATTGTAAAGTTTCTGGTGCAAATCCAATTACATTATCACGTGAAACCGAAGAAACAATTATAAACATGTTTCAATCTATGCAAGATTCTTTCCATAAACATTGTCCAGAATCACGCTCAAATTTTTTAAATTATGCATATGTTCTCAATAAATTATTCAGAATATTAGAAATGGACGACCATGCAAAATTTTTTGCTTTGTTAAAGAGTAAAGATAAATTACGTGAACAAGATATTATTTGGAATAAAATTTGCAAAGACAAGGGTTGGAAATTTTATTCATCATTTTAAAATATATTTTATTGTGTTTCTTATTTTGTTTATTAATATATATACAAAAATAATTATGGATTTAAATTTGATCTTTTACAAATTGTTTAAATTTTCCTTTTTTTTTACAATTGTTTATATCTTATTATCATGTTCATTAAAAAATAATGAAAATTATTCACATATTTTAAGACTTGTGTTAATAATTGTTTTGTTATTTGTTATTATTGATTGTTATTATCCCACAATTTCATACGAATAATCTTTAATTCATATTTATCACACTTAAACAAATAACACTTAAACAAATATTACTTAAACTTAAACATGGAATTAAATTCTGCCATTGCCAATGATTTGTCTGAACAAGTTTTAAATCAATCAACTACTGAAAATATAAATGAACTAGAAAATGATCTTCAATTTGAATATGAAAATTCAAATGAACAAGAAATTGATGATATTGAAGGAGAAAATTATAAATACACAAATATCGATCAATTAGATGAAGATGATCCAATTCCAGGACAACAATATGTTTTGATGTCATTTATTTCTCCAGAAAGAATAATGAATTGTGACATCAGAGGAGTTAAAATTAGAGGTGTTTATTCATCTCGTGAAAAAGCAGAAAAAGCATTAGAAATATTAAAAAAAAAAGATAAATACTTTGATATTTGGATGGGTGATGTGGGAAAATGGCTACCTTGGAATCCAAACACAAGTCAAGTTGAAGAAGTTAAATATCGTAACAAAAAACTTGATAAAATCATGGGTAAAGTTCATAAAACAGAATTGGAAACATTAAATGAACTTGTAGGGAGAAGAAAAGATCAACTTGATAAAGATAAAGTTGCTCACAAAGATAGAATTAAAAATTCTATAAAAGAAGCAGTGAGAAATTATGACAATAATTCAAATAATTCAAATAATGAAACTCCAACAGAACAAAAACCTGTAAAACAAAACATTCAAAATACAAAATCAAGACAACATAATGCAGATGCAATTAAAGAACGTTTAAGAAAAACTTTAGAAAAACGTGAAGCTTCAAAAAATAATGATAATTCTTCTGCGCAAAATTTAACTGAAAATAAAACAGAAGAATTAAAAGTAACATCAAATGAAATCAAAGGTAAATTAGAAAAAATGAAAGAACTTTTGAGAAACAGAAAATAAACATAAATTCTGGTTTAATTTTTAACCATTTTAAATTAATTTGATCTGTTAAATTATAATACACTAATTTAATATGATAACAAAATTCGCAATAATATTTTTATTATTTATTGGTATACTTTGTGTTGCAATATCCATAACAAAAGATCAACAAAAATGTCCAGAACAAAAAATTATATATAAATATATTCCACGTACTTTTGAAGATGAACAAAATGAACCTGTTTATGTTTCAGATATTTTTGAAACAATGTTCTCACAACCTTCTCCATGGATGGTTTCAATTGGAAATATTGACAATAAAAAACAAGAACAAATTAACAAATATTTTATAAGTCAAATTTAACTCAACATATTTTTAGTAATTAAAATATTATTTGACCACCAGAGCTACATAATTGTATTTGTAAAAATATATAAATATTTTCTATACATAATTGCTATCATAATGAGTATAATTATTATCATGATAAGTATAATTGTTATCATGATGAGTATAATTGTTATCATGATGAGTATAATTGTTATCATGATGAGTATAATTGTTATCATGATGAGTATAATTGTTATCATGATGAGTATAATTGTTATCATAATGAGTTTTATGATTATCATTTTTATGATGAAAAAATTGATTTTGATTCTGTGTTAATTCATCAAAGTTTTCATCATTAAAACTTTGATATTGAGTATGTATCAATTCATATTTTGGATATTTTTTTGTTTCAAAATATGACGGTTCTCTGTTACGCTTACATATCATATATATCATACAAATCACAAAATATATTAAAATTAAAATTAGCATTATCAACATTAAAATAAAAAAAATATTTACTATATTTTTTTCATTTTCAACATATATTGCATTTTTTTGATAATACATAGCTTCCAAATTATAATTGTTTATTATTGTTATGTTATTGTATTTAAAAATATTAATTTTGTCATCATTTTCAGATTCTTTTTTAAGAATAAATCTACTAACATACAAATTATCATTGTTAAATATACAATTATAATCACCAATAACATAATTATTTAAAATAACATCATGAAAAATATCCACCTCACATATCGCATCATCGTTACAAATTACAATATTATTATGTTTATCAACACATTGTAACTTTCCAAATTGTACAACAAAATTATTTTTTTCAATCGCAATAAATTGATTATCTTTTTTAAATTCAACATTATTGTATTTTACAAATTTGTATGATGTAGAATATGATAAATAACATTTATTTTTTACAATTAAATCAAATACATAATTTTCATATGATTGATAATTTTCAATTGTTTTTCCAATTTTATAATTGTAATTTATGTTACCTTCAAAACAAGTTAAAACAAAATCATAAAAAATTACATTATTTTCAATGGCATTATTAATATTACAATTTGAAAGATGTGTATTTAAAATTGTTGTGTTAAAAGGATTTGTGTTAAATTTGAATTCGCATACAGCCTGTAAATTTAAATTTTTATTGCATGCATCAAAATCAACATTATACAATTGCATTATATTATCTTGTTTAATAAAATTTGTACATTTTAGTTTATCATCACTAAAATTTTCAACTATTAAAAATTCTGAATTTTGAGCATTGCAAAAAAATACATCAATCAATAAAAATATGATCATAAATAATATTGTCATTTTGTATTAACAATTTATATTAATTTCATTTTTCAACATGATTGATACAACATGAAAAAATATTCAATTTTTAAACAATAAATAGTTTGTCAGTTAAATTTAATGATTTCCTTTATATTTTTTTGTGATTCTCATTTTTCACTTTCATGTCTTTTTTTTTCAACAATAAGATCTGTACCAGTTTTCTTTTTTTGCATCAACATTTTTGTAACATTTGTTGTTGCTCCTTTATTTCTTTTGTTCCATGTAGGATTATAATTATTTTTATGAAAATTTTGAAACTGTTTACATCCCATTGTTATATCTTGTGCTGAAAAATCAGGAGCTTTATACCAAAATATTTTGTCAAATATTGTTTTTTTTGCTCCTCTATTTACTATTACCATTGATCCATTATCATCTGTCAATTTTCCAAAAATTTGTCTAAATGATTCAAAAGTCGGAAATATACCAGCATAATGATCATACATTCTTTTTAAGTTTGAAATAGTATCATCTGCTAATAAAAATATATAATCAAAATTGAGTCTAAGATCTGGAGTAATTCCAAGTGGATACTGCATTGTTAATATATACATAATATGATAATGTCTTCCATTAAATAACAATTCTTGAATTGGTGGATCTTTTACCCATGCTCCTTTTTGTCCTAAACAATCGTCCATTACAACAAAACATCTAGTATCTAAAATTCCAATTCCTTTTTTTTCATTTTTCTCATGATTTTTTCCATGTTTTTTTTTATATTTTTCTTCTTTTTCACCATTTTTTTCTATCATATCTATTTGTCTGTTCATAACATTTTCTATTATTTCACTTTTGTAATCATAATGAATATATGTGTCAGGAAAAAAATCTGCATAAAATCTATTCATTCTATCGGTTTTTGATATAACCAATCCAACTGGAATATCTCTAAAATAATTCATAATTGCTCTAACCACCCATGATTTTCCTGACCCACGTTTTGCAATCAAAATAATTGCAGGATGTGGAACAAACATATCAAGTGTAAATTCATTTATAGATACATCGCTTTTTTTTGATCCTGTGTTTAAACTTACTTCTTTTTTTCCTGCCATATTATCTTTTTAATAATATCAATAAACAAAATATTAAATTTCAATATATTTTATTTCTTCTTTAGATGAATACATATCATTACCACAAATTAATTGATCAATATTTGTTTTTTGTTTTGTTTCATCATCATATTCACAAAATTTTATTTTTTCAATTTGTTTATTTTCCTTTGTAATAACTAATACTCCATCAATATTTGAATATTTATTAAAAATGTCAGTAAATTCAGTTAATGATACTTCACACATTTTTGATATTCTGTATATATTTAATTTATGTTTTTCGCCTGTAAAAAATACATAATCAAATTTATTAATTTCAAAATCATTGTACATGTAATTCACAATTGTTATATTTATTATTTTATATGATGCTGAATATTTGTATAACTTTTCAAATTCATTTTTATACATTATATTGTATTCGGATTCACTGAAACATTTGTCAAATATATTTATACATGTGTCAAAATTTTGCCATTTATTACTATATAATTCATCAGATACATACATTTGTGATGCTAAAATTTGTTCTATTGTTAATTTATTAAAATCTGAATTTCCTGCATTTTTTAATTTTAATTTATATTGTGTGTTTTTTGCACTGTAAATTGTTGTGTTTATTGATTTTTCTATTTTTTTTGTTATTATTTTTATTATTTTTTCTATCTTGTCTTCTTTTGTTCCAATTACAAGTATTTGTGGATGTTTTTTAAAGTTATTAAATGTAAAATCATTTATTTCATTATCATATATTTTATTAAAATTAATTATTTTCATTAAATATGTTTGATATGATATACTTGGAAATTTTTTGTATTTATAATTTATCATTAATCTTATATCTTTTATTTAAAAAATAAATAAAAAAATTTATTCAAATATCATTTTTTTGAATAATTAAACAATTTTTATTTTTTCCCACATCCAATAAATCTAGGATATGGAACACAATCTTTAACACTTTCAGCACATGTTATAAATTTTACCAATCTTTCTAAACCCATTCCCATTCCACCATGCGGAATTGATCCAGATTTTCTCAAATCTGTATAAAATTTCAACGGTTCGTGATCTATTTTTAATTCTTCGATGCGTTTAATAAGTTCATCATATTCATGAATTCTTTGACTTCCCCCAACAAGTTCTCCCACATCAGGAACTATTATATCAAAACTATCAACATGTTCGACATTATGTGATTCTTCTATTGTTTCTGGTATTACTGGCATATAAAATGCTTTGACTTTTTTTGGATAAAATCTTATAATTGTTGGTCTTTTAAAATGAATATCTGCTAAAAATTTTTCATGTTCAGATGACAAGTCTCCATCATATGTTGGTAATTCATTGAATGTACCTTCTGGTTGACGCAAACATAAAGTTACTGCTTGTGCATGTGTAATTGTTGCAAAATCATCTGATACAAATTTTGATAATCTTTCAAAAATTGATTTTTCGTAATATTTTTCTAAATATTCAAGTTCATCCTGACAATTTTCCATTGCATATTTCAAACAAAATTTAATATACTCAACTGAAATGTCAATTATATCTTGTGAACCTGTGCTAAATCCCTTTTCTAATTCAACCATTGAAAATTCTGTTAAATGTCTTGATGTTTGTGATGGTTCGCCTCTCACTGCACGAGTCATTGTCCATACACCTCCTTGAGGTAAATGAGTTTCCAATTCAAGTTGTGCCGATACTGTCAAACACGATTTCTTTCCAAAAAAATCTTTTGAAAAATCAACCAATAATTTTGGAGATACATCAAGTGAACTAAATTTGTCAGATAAACTTGTATATTCTGTGTCTTTTGTGTCACATTTATATTCAACCACTGGAATATCATTTATAATACCAGTTGTAAAAAACAATGAAACTTGCATCGGTTGACATCCACCTTCACATTCAGAAAATGTTATCAATGGCATATCAGATTTAGTATAATCATTAATTTCAAAAAATTTTTCTGTTGCTAATTCAACAGCACTTCTTACAGAAAATATAGCACTTTTTACATCAATGTGGCAATCTAAATGTGATATTTCTCTAATATAATCCATAGTTAAATCTGATTTTGACGATGGAAATGATGATGCTTCTTTTACATATCCTAATACATAATATTCATTTCCTAACATTTCTATTTTTTGTCCTTTTGCTGGTGATTCTTTTATAAATCCTTTTACTAAAATTGAACATCCTGTTGTTACATGTTCAAGTGGTGCAAAATATTCTTGTAATTCTGGAGTTTTTTCAAACATTATTTGCAAAATTGAACTATGTCTGCTTTTTTTTGAATCATATACTTTCAAAAAATATCTCTTTCCTTGTCTTCTTATAAATTTTACCCATCCTGCTACACATATTTCATCATTTACATATTTTTCACACATATGAATTTTAATTCGTTGTTTTAACAACTCGTTTATTCTTTGTGTTGTGTCCATTGTAATTGATTTCAACAATAATATAAAAAAGAAATGTATGTTCTAAAATATTCAATTTTTTAATTTGGTTTACATACATAAAATGTTAATAATCTAATTCCATCAAAATATTTGCACACTCTTATTATTTTGTAACTTTCATTTGATTTTGTTATAAATTCAAATTCTTCATCAAATGGTCTTATTGATTGTTTTAAATGACTCGATCCTATATCATAATGCACAACTAAAAATTCTGGTCTTAAACTATTTGTTGAATATGCAAAACGTTTTGCAACATTTATTGATAATGTTTTTGCAACAATACCAGGAACACTAATTGTATCATTTATTTTTTTGTAATTTACATATTTTTCAAATCCATGAAATAATGATACTGGTTGTGTCAACTGTTTAACTAATTTAACTCCTTCATTTATTCCATTTATTATTTTTTCTTCATGTTCTTCTATTTTATGACCATGTGATAATTTTGTGTTAAACCAACAATTACCTGAAACAAATTTTATTATTGATGATCCTATTTTATTTTCTTTGTCAAATTCTAACATTTTGTTTGTATTTATTTCAACTTCTTTAATAATTAAATTTTTATGTAAAATTTCACAATATTTGTTCATATTTTTATTCGCATTTATTTCTTTTTCAATTTCATCAACATTATTTATTTTTATAATTTCATGTATATATTTGTAATCCAATTTCATCTGTTGTATAATCAAAAATTGTTTTTGATTGTATTTCTTTTATAAATTCTGGTGTTACATTTGTTTGCAATAAAAAATTATTAATATTTGAAATAATTTTAAACATTTTAATATTGTTTAAAACATGATAATTATAAATATCTTATGTTTTTTATATTTCAATTTTTACATTGTTATTTAAAATATATCCAACCATACATCTGGTATATTTTCAATAATATTACATTATTTAAAACATATCCAACCATACATCTGGTATATTTTCAATAATATTACATTATTTAAAACATATCCAACCATACATCTGGTATATCTTTTGGAACATTTACTCCTGTTGTTAATAAATTAAATCTTGGATCAGTTGGTTCTGGTAAAACATCTCCTGTAAAATTATATCCTTTTGATGGAGCTATTGGAATTGGAATTTTAGCGGAATTTCCTAAAAAGTGATTCATTTCAATATTATGCATTCCATTTATATTTCCTGGAATTTGTATGTTATTTATTTTTGATTGATTTGGTGTGTATTCAAAATATGCATAAGCTATAAACCACACTATTATAGAAACAACCAATGGAATTAATAAATTTACTTCTTCTTTTTCTTTACGATGTTTTTTCTTTTTGTTTTCTTTTTCAACTTGCCATGTTAAATAAGCATAAGTAATAACTCCAGCCACTAAACCAATTATTATGGGATTTTTTATAATACCGTCCATATTATATTCTTTCATTAGAAATTATTTGATGAAAATAATCCATTATAAGATTTAAAATTCACCAAAATAATTGTCAGCATTTGTATAATTCTTATCAATGTTTATAGTTTGCTCTTCTTTTTGTTCATTTTTAACACCAGGTGTTATTAAATCATTTAATATATTTTCTGATATCTTTCCTTTCTTTTTTGATAATATTTTGTTTATGTCTACATCATATGAATCTACATCTTTCTTTTTTTCTGACAACATTTTTTCAGATTGTTTTTTTTCTGATAACACTTTTTCTGTTTTTTCAGATTGTTTTTTTTCTGATAACACTTTTTCTGTTTTTTCAGATTGTTTTTTTTCCGATATTTTTTCTTCTATTGTTTTATCTTCTATTGTTTGATATGTATTTTTATCAAATATCAATGCTGCTAAATCTTCATCATCTTTATTAAAACTTAAATTATAATTTATCATTGACGATGTTTCATCCAATATTTGTCTAACACCTCCTTCATCTGC
>Ga0172373_10009847_pt1 | contig 11781 bp, 5 predicted proteins | sample Lak10m_2_FD_114546 | JGI IMG/M metagenome (GOLD analysis project Ga0172373, IMG submission 114546) | Freshwater microbial communities from Kabuno Bay, South-Kivu, Congo - kab_092012_10m | ecosystem: Environmental > Aquatic > Freshwater > Lake | place: Democratic Republic of the Congo: South-Kivu... | reverse complement strand
GATTTCGAACGGGCGCAGGCAAAAAGACTACAGCCACACTTTATTGCAGGCTTTTTCAAAGCTGCATTTGAACAGTTAGGTGGCAGTATCCATTCGCGTGAACCGTTACGCTACGAGATAACGCATGTGCCAGCACCAATCCGAAACCGAGCAGGGCAAATGGGTCGAGGATCTGTATTGCCCAAATATGAACGTGTCACCTTCCACAAAGAGGCTATTCAACAGCCAGGCAAGGCGACAGCAGAATTCATCGCCCCAGGCAATCCACTAATGGACGCCGTAACTGACTTAATTTTAGAACGTTATCGTGGCTTATTGCGTCAGGGAACAATATTGGTGGATCCGCAGGATCAGGGTATTGAGCCCCGGATATTGTATTATCTTGAACATGCAATCCATGACTCACGGTCCACACAGAGTGGCGAGCGTAGGACTATCTCGAAACAAATGCAATTTGTTGAGCTCAATTCGAAAGGTGAGGCGCATTCTGCAGGCTCCGCCCCATTTTTGGACTATCGACCACTGGAAGATGAACATAAATCTGTCGTTGATACCATTTTGGATACAGACTGGCTACGAGGAGATTTAGAAGCGCACATTCGGGCATACGCCGCACAAAACCTTGTACCGCAACACCTTCAAGAGGTGAAATCCCATCGTGAAGAAAGTATTGCGAAAACTGAATCTGCCGTTCGTGACCGCCTTACGAAAGAAATCAATTATTGGGATTATCGTGCAGAAGAATTGAAAGCCCAAGAACAAGCTGGCAGAACCAATGCGCGCCTAAATTCGGAACTGGCGCGACGCCGAGCAGATGAATTACAAGCCCGCCTGCAAAAGCGCATGGAAGAGCTGGAGCAGGAGCGTCATATTTCAGCGGCTCCTCCCGTTCTTATGGGTGGCGCTTTGGTAATTCCTGCAGGTTTGCTAAATAAACTGAAAAATAATCCACCGAGTCTATTTGCACGACAGACGAAAGCCGTGGAAGACGCCGGCATGCAAGCCGTGATGGATAAAGAGCGCAAGCTAGGGTTTATTCCCAAGGATGTTAGTCGCGAGAAACTTGGCTGGGACATCGAATCCCAGGTTGGAGAAGGGAAATTGCGCTTCATCGAAGTGAAAGGGCGCGTGGAGGGCTCAACCACCGTAACAGTGACACGTAAGGAAATCCTCGCGGCGCTTAACAAGCCTGATGATTTTATTCTAGCCGTGGTGGAAGTGACCTTCGATGGTGAAAAAGCGATTGGCAAGGAACCCACTTACATCAAAAAACCCTTTCAGCGCGAGCCAGACTTTGGAGCTGTCAGTGTTAATTATGAGTTAGCTGAGTTGCTATCAAACGCCCAATAGTTATGACAAAAATGCAGAAGCCTGATTATTTTGATGAAATCCAACAGAACGCTCTCAACCTCTGGCGGCAACTTGAAGACAACCGCGAGTTGGCTGCACCCTGGCATCAATTATTCAAGCAAGTACAAAGTCCTCGCCATGTTCTCTCAGAACTTCTTCAAAACGCAGATGATGCCAAGGCGACCGAGGTCAAGGTACAAATAAAGGATGGGGTTTTCTCCTTTGTACATAATGGCAAGGATTTTAACAAGGATGATTTTGCTTCGCTTTGTCGCTTTGGATACTCCAATAAACGCCTTCTTCGCACCATTGGATTTCGTGGCATTGGTTTCAAAAGCACATTCAGTCTCGGGGACACCGTAGTTCTTTTAACGCCCACCCTCGCGGTCGCATTTAATAAATCGAGATTCACCCTCCCTCAATGGTTTGACGAGAAAACCACACCGGATGGAACTACTCAAATTTTGGTTAAGTTTGGCGACGAACAACGCCAAAAGGAATTGGAGAACAATATTGTTGAATGGTTGACCAGCCCATTCTCCCTTTTGTTTTTCAATCACATTCGTAGTTTGAAGTTGGGGGATCGAGAGTTGTCATGGAAAAATGTGGGAGAAGGTCCCATTCTCAACTCCGAAAAAATGACTCTCAATGGAGAGGTTGATCCTTATCTAATCATTAGATCAGAGGCTGAACCTTTTCCAGATGAAGCCTTGAAAGAGATTGATGATGAACGTCTGCTGGAAATGGGAGAAAGCGCCAATCTTCCCCCATGCAAAGTCGAGCTAGTCCTTGGAGCACCGGGGCAATTTTTTGTTGTATTACCCACCGGTGTAAGAACCTCCCTTTCTTTTGCTGTGAATGCTCCATTTATTCAGGACCCTGCTCGTCTTAAGATCAAGGACCCCGAGACATCATTTACCAACCGCTGGCTTTTGGAGCGAATCGGCAAATTGGCAGCCCAAGCGATGCTTCAATGGCTTGAAAATAAAGGTCTGGATTTATCCGAACGAGCCAATTCTTACGATCTTATTCCAGAGCCTAGTGGCAGAGACGACTCTCTAGAAAATGCCTGCAAGATGGTAATTGAGACGGCATTTCTAAACACCATTCATAATCGTGCGTATGTTCTCACTGATCAAGGGGACCTGACCCTCTCTGGCAATTGTGCCCATGTTCCAGCAATATTATGGGATATATGGGGTGATACTCAAATCAGCGACATCTTGAGCACAGATAAGATTCGACCGCAATTACTCTCCCGTCATGTAAACGACAAGAATCGCAAAAAACTCCAAGCCAATAAAGCCATCTCGTCGCTAGGACAAGATGATGTATTGAATCGGCTTTCAATCGTGACACCGCCAAAACCAACGACTTGGGCGGCATTGTTGGAATTATGGAATTTCGCCGGCAGTTGGGGGTATTCTTGGAAATTCAAGAATCTTAATATCCATCCTGTCAGAGGAAGAGACGTCCTATTATCATCAAACAAGGCAGTTCGATTAGGAGAGAAGAGACTCTTGCAATCGGAGGAAGACTGGGATTTTCTTGCCAAGTATTTATTGGTCTTAGATGTTAACTGGCTGCGGTTTCTCACAGAACAACGACGGGTTTCAGAAGAAACCAACAATGATCTGCTTCGAGAAAGGGTCGCCGTAGCCGATCAAATGCTCGTTCGTACAGGGCTGGATAAACCGAGCAATGTTGATATGGTGTTAGAACAGGTTGCAACAGAATTCTTTTCCGTTCAATCGCCCAGCCTGGATGCCTGCATTCGCATTACTCAAATCGCTTCGAAATTAGGAGCAAAAGCAGGAGACAATTTCAAATTCTTTACCCGAGATGGGCAATTACACCCAACTAAAGAGCCAATCTTATTTGACGAAAAGGGATTGTTTGAAGAATTCATACCGCCCCATCTCCGTCAGCGCGTTCTTCTGCATAACGAATACTCTCACCATTTTATTTCCTGCACCGAGGATGAGTGGATGGAGTGGGTCAACTCTGGAAATGCCAGGATAAGACGGTTCGCACCCATTAGCCAGACAAGGCGGTCAATTTATGGGGATCACAAGATAGAGAAAGAAATTGAAAATCGCGGTCAACCCAGTTCCTCTATTGAATATCAATACAAAACGTCTCAATACGAAATAGAAGATTGGGATTTCCCAGCGGAATACTGGACATATTGGGAGACCAGCGCGAAAGACGATCCCTCCTATTGGGGGCGGTTGGTGGAGCAGCTATTGCACCAACGCATCATCTGGGAAAACACCCAGGGAGCGCGCGCTTTTCATGTCGCCACAACCGGCAATAAGAAGGCGCTTACCAATAAGCATCTGTTCCCAACCTGGATTCTCAAACTTCAAAAATTACCCTGTCTGCGTGATACGCATGGTAACTATAAGATCCCTTCTGATTTGATGTGTCGGACCCCGCAGACAGAACCACTCATGGATGTTGAGGCATTCGTGGATGCTCGGTTGGATTCTGAAGCTACACGCCCCCTATTGGTTTTCCTCGGTGTGCGCAACAGCCCCACAGGGTCGTCACATATCATGGAACGCTTGCGGGCACTGGCTAAAGCATCGAAGCCACCCATACTCGAACTGGCAAAATGGTATCAGCGCCTTGATGCCTTGTTCGAAAATTGCTCCACAAACGATCAGCAAAATATCAAGGCTATTTTCCGCGAAGAGAAAATAATTTTTGCTAATGATGAAACCTGGCAATCGTCAGAGACCATCTATATCTCTGCCGAAGAACACGATGCTCCTGGAGCAGCCTTGATACATCCACTTGTCAATCAGTTGTCACTCTGGATAAAGATCAACATCAATGAGCGCCCCACGGCAGAGCTAGCAATTCAATGGCTAATGAATCTTCCCGTTGATGAAAAGCCGCCCACATCTGACGCGCAACGGATAAAAGCACTTCTTGGCAGACATCCAATTCGTATATGGAGGGAGTGCGAACGATGGCTCAATCTATCCGGGGAATGGGTTTCCATTAATAAGCTGAAATACTGCCTAACGATGAAATCCCTGTTTCGATATGGTAATCTGTTTGAATGGGTCAAATCAGAAACTGCTGATTTTCAAATGCTAAGCATTGACCTGACACGAGAACCACCATTCTCTACTCTTCCCACACTTGCCAGTCAGGTCGAGAAAAATTTGGAGCAATCCTCACCGAATGGACAACCCTTATCTATGCAGTGGCTTCAATCCGTTGGGCGGATCGTATCTCGGGTGATCCTAACCGATGTGGTCAAAACGCAGAATATTCGAACACAAGCTGTCAGGCTATCCATCACTACCGGCTTGCAGGTAAATTCCATCACCACACTTCCCTACCTAAACGGGAAGCCCGCAGGAATTGCAGAAAGTGAAGACCTGGCTTGGATCGGGGAGACGATTTACATTGGAAACCTATCCAAGGCAAAGCTGGCGAGCCGGCTTTCCAAGCAGATTGCCGCTGTGTTCGATTGGACCGAAATGGAAGCACTGCTCACCTATTGCTTCGAGCGTAATGAGACTTCCATCCGTTCATATTTGGAGGAGAATTTCGCTCTTGTCCCCGAAGACAATAACATCCCAACTGAGGATTTGTCCACTTCTGACTCTGATCATCAAAAAGAGCCAGTGACCGATTCGGCACTAAACGTGCCATCCGGGAAAGAAAATCCCGCTATCCCAGAAGGTGCTGCTGATACCGTCGACCCCAGTGGTGATAGTGATCCGGTTGACACTTCTGACCGCCCACATCCACCACATTCCGGCAGGACCCAACCACCAAAAACGCCGTTAATGGAGCGGTTTGCATTGTCTCAAGGCTACCAAAAGAGTGACGCACAACGGTTTATTCACGCTGACGGAAGGGTTCTGATAAAATCGGAGGGTGTTTTCCCGTGGGCAGTTCGAGACGCAAGCGGAGTAATCTCCCAATATTTCTGGCCAAGGGAGCACTGTCTGGAACTCAAACCACTCGATCTTCCAACAGAAGTTTGGCATCTTATTGAGCAAGATCCTCAGCATCATGCTTTATTACTGGAAGACCGCAGCGGGGAGCCAATTCTATTCCCCGGAAAAAACCTTGTGCAATCGAAACAAATTGGACACTTAAGGCTCCACCCCGCTTCATATCGAATTTCTTTACAAAACGATTTATAAGGCTACCCAATGACCTACCGAAAAAAACTCATCGAAGTCTCCCTCCCCCTCGAAGCGATCAACAAGGAAGCTGCCCGCGAAAAATCCATCCGTCACGGACACCCTTCCACCTTACATTTGTGGTGGGCGCGCCGACCGCTTGCCGCCTGCCGCGCGGTCTTGTTCTCATCGCTTGTGGATGATCCTTCTGAATACATGCCAGATGAAGAATCTGCACGCGTGGAGCGCGAGAGACTCTTTGACATTATCGAAGATTTAGTTCAGTGGGAAAACAGCAACGACGAAGAAATACTGGATAGGGCTAAACTGGAAATTGCCCGTTCGGTGGCGCGGAACCTTGGTGTAGATGTGCCTGTGGGCAATGAAGCCGTTCGAGACTTCCTCGCCACCAAAGCCCCGCCTGTACTTGACCCGTTTGCAGGCGGCGGGTCGATTCCGCTGGAAGCCCAGCGTCTTGGACTTCGCGCTTACGCCAGTGACTTGAACCCCGTTGCAGTTTTGATCAACAAAGCGCTGATTGAAATTCCTCCCAAGTTCGCGAACATGCCGCCTATCCATCCACCTGAGGATGTACCCGCTCCCAAAAAGAAAGGCAAAAAAGGAGAAGGAAACTTACCACTTTTTGCCCGCGAGTGGAAAGGAGCACAAGGACTTGCAGAAGATGTGCGTTACTATGGCAAATGGATGCGTGACGAAGCCTACAAGCGCATCGGGCATCTCTACCCACCTATTACCATCACAAAGGAAATGCTCGCTGAACGCCCTGACTTGAAAGAACAGGGATTGAAACCTGGTGAGCAGTTGACCGTGATTGCGTGGTTATGGGTGCGTACAGTGAAATGTCCTAATCCTGCTTGTGGCTCAGAAACGCCATTGTCTCGTTCTTTCGCACTATCAAAGCGGAAAGGCAATATTGCATGGATTCAACCAGTAATTGATCAATCGAAAAATCCATCCAAAGTGAAGTTTCATGTAGTTGCAGGGAATGATGAAGACAATACCCCTAATGGAACAGTGAACAGAAATGGCGCTACCTGTATTGTCTGTAAAACCCCCATACCTTTTGAGTATGTCCGTGTTGAAGGGCAGAAAAAAAGAATGGGGGCAGAAATGACTGCGATAGTTGCTGAATATAAAAACAGACGTGTGTATTTGTCAGCAAGCCCTATTCAAGAAAAGATTGCCACAGAAGCAAAGCCAGAAGGCATACCTGACACAGACCTGCCTGAAAGAGCATTAAGCTTCCGAGTACAAAATTATGGGATGGTGAAACACAAGGATTTATTTACAAATCGTCAACTGGTTGCACTTTCTACATTTTCCGATTTGGTTCAAGAGGCAACCACTGAAATCAAAAATGGCATTAGTGGAGTAGAGAAAATAGACAAATACTGCGCCGCAGTGTCTGTTTATTTAGCATGTGCTGTTGACAAAGCTTCTGATTTTTGGTCAACTTTAGTGACTTGGATGAATGACAGAGGTGCGTTACAGCAAACTTTTAGTAGGCAATCACTTCCTATGATTTGGGATTTTGCAGAAGCAAATCCTTTCTCAAATTCTGGCGGTAATTTTTTGTTGTTTATTGAGAGAGGAGCAGATGCACTTGAATTTACCCCGGCTCAACTTGAAGGAATTGTTAAACAGTCTGATGCTCAAAACCTTAGTTGGGTGGGAAGCAAGTTTATGCTTTCTACAGATCCTCCATATTATGACAATATCGGCTATGCAGATTTGTCCGATTATTTTTACGTTTGGCTTAGAAAGTCTTTACGAGAATTGTTCCCTGAACTTCTAGCAACAGTTTTAGTGCCAAAATCTCAAGAGCTTGTGGCAACACCTTTTCGCTTTGGTAACGATAAATCCAAGGCAAAAGACTTTTTTGAAGCTGGACTTCAAAATGTTTTTACAAGCGCACAAAATTTTTTAATCTCTGACGCACCAGCGACAATCTATTACGCATTCAAACAGACAGAAAGTAATGACGATCAAGATGCTGCTGATATTGAATCTCCTATTAATGAAGTTGAAAAGAAAACATCTACTGGGTGGGAAACAATGTTGCAAAGTTTAATGTCAAGTGGCTATGAAATTACTGGTACTTGGCCGATTCGTACAGAAAGCCCAGGTAGAGCGGTTGCTCGTGGTACAAATGCCTTGGCTTCTTCTATTATTCTTGTTTGTCGTCTGCGTCCACAAAACACAGTTTCTGCATCAAGGAGAGAATTTCTTTCTGTTCTTAAAAGAGAACTCACCCCCGCCCTGCGCGAATTACAGCAAGGCAGTATAGCGCCTGTGGATTTGGCGCAAGCCTCCATCGGTCCCGGCATGGCGGTCTACTCGCGTTACAGTTCCATCCTCGAAGCCGATGGCACGCCCATGTCTGTACGCACTGCGCTGAGTCTGATCAATCAGGCTTTGGATGAATACCTCGCTGAACAGGAAGGCGAATACGATGGTGATACTCGTTGGGCTCTTTCTTGGTACGAACAGTTTGGTCACAATGAAGCTGCTTTTGGCGTAGCTGAAACGCTCAGCAAGGCTAAAAACACAAGCGTAAATGGACTTGTGGAAGCAGGAATCCTCGAAGCACGTGGAGGCAAGGTTCGCCTGCTTGGACGGGATGAATTGGATCACGAATGGGATCCAACCCAAGATAAGCGTCCCACCGCGTGGGAGGCAGTCCAACACCTGATCTACGCACTGGAGAACGAAGGCGAAGAGTCCGCTGCGGGTTTGTTGGCGAAGTTGGGTTCCATCGCTGAACCTGCCCGTGATCTTGCCTATCGTCTCTACACCGTTTGTGAACGCAAAGGCTGGGCGCAGGATGCCCTTGGGTACAATATGCTTGTTGTCGCCTGGCCGCGCTTAAGAGAGTTGGCGGCGCAGAAGGTGGAGCCAAGTCAAGGGAAGTTGATGTAAAACAATGAAACGGTCTCTGACTTCTTATGTAGCAATTGTTTTGGCTATACTTTTCACGATAGCCATTGTCTACATTGTTGTCGCAGCTTTTAAGTCAAACGAGACAATATCTATAACACACAATGAGCAATCCTCGCCTATAGTGGTGGACTTATACATAGAAGAAGGAAAACCGAGCCCATTACTTGAAGGAATAATCGAATCCAGTAATGTCTTTGCGGATGATATGCAAAAAGGGATTGGTGATTATTCACCCTGGAAGAGGGTGCCCGTCGAAAAAGGATTAATTTTTCGACTGCGTAGCATCCAAATTTGGTATGACTGGTTTTACTCCATGTATCCTAGTTATTCTGAATTTTGTATGAAAAAATTTACCATCTCTCCTCAAACAGAGATATCTGATGACCGAATGGTTATCGCATCACCCGGGGTTTTGACCAGTGTTGAACGCTATGAATTTGTAAATGGAAAAACAGAGACTGAATTGGCACTGGATTTAACTGAAGAATTCAAAGATGGTGCGTGCCCGACCCCATCAGGCACGATCCTTTTTTCTGATGAACAAACCAGCCAATTGGGTTTAATCCCGCTATATGCAAAGAGAACAAGTTACTATTACCCGTTTGATCAGCAAGACATGTCCTTCAATGTTTGGATTGAACTTAGCATGAAGAATCAAAAGGGCGAGGAAGGAATTGCAACAATTACACCTGAGGTCAAATTATCGCCTCTATTGCAAGATTGGAAGGTAAACGCCATTGTTGCCAATAACGATCTTGACCAAACGATCATTCCCGGATATTCCCTGGCGCCTGATTTGTATAACATCTTTTCCCGCACCACGGTAAAAATAGAAATGACGCGTCCCTTTGTGACAAAGTCATTTTCTGTTGTTGTTTTTATGGTGGCTTTGATCATCATCATATCTTTGGCGTTTTTAAGAGATCACGGAGTGGTAGTTGGAACGGCAATAACAATTGCCCTTGGGTTATGGGGAGTGCAAAATTTCATACTCCCTGCTGCCGTAAAAGGATTGACCATTATGGCTCCTGTTATTTTTGCCTTATATGGTTTGCTGGCAGTCGTACTTATTGTTAGGTTTGCGGTTTTATTTCCGAAGGCAAAAATGAAATCAAATACGGCTACGGTCTCCAATTCGTCAACGATTAGCAAGATTTCAGATGCGCCCGAATTGGAAACCGTATTGCCAAAGACCAAAGAGAAAAAAGAAAGAAAAAAAACGGTTGAGAACAAGACCAAACGCCGTGAAAAGAAAGATAAATCAGAGAAATAATTGCATGGTCTTATGACTGGAATAAAGCGGTCCAAATCTACTGTCAGAACCAAATCTGTACGTTCACGCGCCTGGACTGTAGAACGCTTGATTGCCCTGATTGAAAAACACTGCGGGCTGCCCAGTCTGACTCTGGCAGCTCATACTAAAGAGCCTGGCCAAGGAATGTTGCTGCAAAAAGATGAGTTTGGTCATACCATCGAGGCACAACAATGAAAAGCGAAAAAACGGAAACCAAGGCAAAATCGAAATTTTCGTTCAAAGATTTCATTCAACCGACCATTAAACTCCTAAAAAAGAGCAGATGGTTTCTGTTCTCTGTTGCAATTACGCTTCTTTTGGCCGGGGCAATCTTGTTTCTTTCCAGCCCGGTTCCTGTTTGGACACAGATAGTCAGCCAGAAGTGGGATTCTATTTCATTCGATATACAGAAAACAAAATATCAACCAGCAGAGATTTATGGCGGATCAAGAAAAGTTGCTTTGCGATTCTATGAATCTGCAAACGCGCCGGATCACTCTCAGCACACAGTGACTGTCAAGATTTCCTCTCCAAGTATTCAGGTTTATGATATTACCGATTTCTTTCAACCTGCCTCTATAGATTACCGCGAAGAACAAGGCGGATATTATCTTTCCTTGTTTGACATAGAAAATAGCCAGCAACTGAATATTAGCTTTGATGGAGATACCAGTTCACTTCAACATGTGCTAATAAAATCGTACAACAATTCAACCCTTGAACTTCAAGATATGAAAATCACCAATGCTGAGGTGAACGCGCCATCCGTTACGATGATCGCCAATGGCCGCATAAGTTTCACTTGGAACCTGCCACTGGATTGTTTTTTCAACATCCAGAACTGGAAAGATTATTACACCAAGGAAATTCCATCCATTAGTACGAATGGCCAATGCGCACGCGCTTCAAGAAATATGATCAACACAGAATTGACTCAATACGCTCCCAACGGCGGAAGCAAGGTCATGCTGGTGACAATTGGAATGGGTCTGCCAGGGGAAGTCGCAAGTTATCCACCTAGACAGTATCTATTCATCATGGATAGAAATAACAATTATTCAGAATTGAAAATCGACTTTGACGCAAACATTCCCAACATGAGTTTGGATGCAACATACGAGCCAGGAAATAAAGATGGTTACACAAAGTATTTCTCGGTATTTAACCCCGGTTATTCCTATCAGATCAGCAAGTCTTCCGGGATCATCAAACTTGGGTCTCAAACAATTTCCACAGATGACTATTCTGATATCGAGTTGGTGTCAAAAACTGGAAATTATTTTATTGATATTATTGCCACACCAGAAGACCCAACCTCACCGTTCATGATGCAATCTGAAACATTGGCCACCAATTTGAAAATAAATTTTGACGAAATGATCAGAACCCGCTGGTCTGTATTTCCAACTGAAATATGGAGTGCAATCATTGGTGGATTGATGACAATCCTTGGAACATATTTGGGCTATTCACTTGGAAAAAAGAGGGTAACCCCACCTGGAGCAGTAATGAAAGAATCTGCACATCTATTAGAGGGTCAAAAAGAGAAACCGAATCGAAAAAAGGGTTGATTCAGAACGCGAATGTATAATAGGTTTGTTGTACCCCGGCCATACTCAAAAAGTGTTGACCGTTCAACACAACCTCAACAAGGAAGTTAATGTAATAAAGGGATCTCAACATGGCAAAGAAAAACAACGAACTTATCGGGACAGGTCTTGAGTTATTGCGTAAAGCACTAACTCCTTATATAAAACGCCAGCTCATAGCCTCGTATAAGGATAAGTGGTGGAGCAATGGCGCCGAACCCCATGTAGGGCGCATGGCTGAACTCAAGACGAAACTTGCCAAGGCGAAGGATGACGATTCTCGATTTGAGGTTCTAGACATTGCCGCTTTACTCACGATCTTGAATAATGTTTGGAGTGAGGCTTTCCAAGCCGATCTTGGTCACGCCGGCAGAAGTTACGTCAACGAACTGCGTGATGTCCGAAATAAATGGGCACATCAGGATAATTTCACGTT